>Ga0307514_10000907_pt1 | contig 45656 bp, 57 predicted proteins | sample 16_EM_MG_FD_203088 | JGI IMG/M metagenome (GOLD analysis project Ga0307514, IMG submission 203088) | Populus trichocarpa ectomycorrhiza microbial communities from riparian zone in the Pacific Northwest, United States - 16_EM | ecosystem: Host-associated > Plants > Roots > Unclassified | place...
ACAACACCAATGAGGTTCAGGTTGACTGGCTGGGGAAGGATCCCTATCCGAATCTCGTAGATTTAATGGTAGAACAAGGCCATATTCAGTCTCGCGCCTACAGTTTATGGCTGAACGGCCTTGATGCGGATACTGGTGAAATTTTATTCGGAGGAATCGACACGGCCAAATACATAGGGAAACTGCACACTATCCCTATTGACACAAGAAAAGGAAAATCATCGCCCTCTGAGTTTATGGTCACCTTGACTGGCGTTGGTCTCACTAATGATATTAGTCAGACAATGTCTTTGACTAGTAGCAACTTTGGGATACCTGTCCTGCTTGACTCTGGGACGACTTATACCTATATACCCGTGAGCCTTTACCAGAAACTGGCTGCCGAGATTGGGGTTCAGTATGTCTCTGGAACCTCGGTTGTCGCTTGCAGTCTGAGGGACTACAATGGAACTGTTGATTTCGGTTTCTCGGGTTTCCAGATTAATGTCCCCTTCAACGAGCTGGTGGTCGACGCTTATGACATATACGGTTATCCAATAACTTTTGATGGCGAACAATTATGCTTCTTTGGCATCTTTCCCGAATCGAACTCGGACGGTTCTTACGTCTTGGGTGACACATTTCTAAGATCAGCTTACGTTGTATATGATTTGGACAATGCCGAGATCAGTCTTGCAAACGTCCATTTTAATGTTTTTGAGAGGTAAGCAATTCGTGGCATTCTTCAGGACTGTCTTGGGTAATCTAACTATCGTAGCAACATAATGGAAATTGGTACTGGCAAGAATGCCGTGCCTGATTGCGCCAGGCGTGAGAAACCCTGTTACGCTGGAGTTTACCGGAACTAGGTTGCAGCACATGTGACCGAAAACAAGCTCGTCGACGTCAAGGAAAGGCGTATCAAAATCAAAAGGTGCAACCTTCCTCTGACGAATGCAGTTACTGTAAAAAACATGGGAATGCCTATAAAGGTCACCGATGGCATAGCTGCAGAAAACTCAAGCGCGATCAAAAGCGCAAACAGGACCGCGCCGCTAACAACAGCAATTACCAGCTGAGCCCTAACCAATCAACTGGGCTCATTGCTCAAGCTCTTGTTACCGAGCAAAATCCAACGAGCAATGGTTATTCGAACACATTCAATCACATCACGGACTTGTAGGTGTGTGTGTGGGGGGGTTAATACTCTCCTAGCGGAAGGTATTGGGTCAGTTCTATTGAACTATATGTTACCGGATGGCACATCTCATTTAAGTCGGTTGAATACAGTGTTATATATCCCTACTCTTCGCCATTCATTGGTATCCTGGAATGTGTTGAAGTCAAAAGGTTATGTGATGGCGGGTGCTGGTGATATTATTGTTGTTTCATTGGATGGTGATCCTGTATTTATGACGAAATTCATTGGGGGACTTCCATTTGTCGTACAAACTGATATCGAACACTCTCTTATTTCCACTGCGCCTAATAATCAACCTCCGCATCAGACCTCTGATAATCAACCTTCGCATCAGACCTCTGACAACCAATTGTCAAATCAGACCTCCGATAAATCTCCAAAACGATGAGCGGAGCAGGCATATTCACCAAATAAGAGAGGTAAAGTAGTATCAGTGAAATGTCATACCTTTGATTACTGGCATAGATCGCTAGGCCATTCAAGCAAGGTTGACAGTACAGCATATGACGACGGTCAAATACTACCCTCAATGCCACCAAATTTCACCTGTGAAGCATGCATCATGGCGAAATCAACCAACAAAATCCCACCAGGATTACTACTAGGAAATAGGACCACCAAACCATTCGAGCTTATCTATAGTGATCTCAGTGGTAAACAGCCTATTCCATCCTACGATAACTTACTGTATTATATCACTTTCATAGATGACTACACACGAATAGGGTGGATCTTATTCCTGAAGAACAAATCAGACGCTGCAAAAACAGTGCAAGAATTTGTTAAATATGCTGAAAGACAGTTTAAAACCACTGTCTTGAGCATGATGACTGATCATGGGGGCGAATATATGGAGGCTACTACATACCTCACATCACAGGGCATCAGGCATATTCGCACTCCACCATACTCACATCAGTCGAATGGGGTTGCTGAGCGATATAATCGTACTATACAGGCAATGGTCAGAAGCATGCTTATTGACCTAAATCCAGCTGATAACCGCCTCTGGGCTGAGCAGCTGTATATTTACGAAATCGCTTACCCCATTCACAGCTAAAACAAAGGCAACCCAAACAAGGGGAAACACCTTTGAAATGCTGTATAATAAAAAGTCTTTGATTTCACACTTGCAACCCTTTGGCAGCCTCTCCTATATTCACATACCTGAAGAGCGCAGGTCCGCAGGTAGCAAGCTTCAACCAAGGGCAGAACGTGCTACATTCTTTGGTTACACTGAAAGCTGTATATATAAAGTCCAGCAGCTTGCTACTAAGTATAATGGTGTAGACGTCCGAGTCTAGCTCAGATTTAACGACTTATCCGCTTGCAACCGCACTTGCCGTCAGTGAAAGCGAACCAAAGACGTTTAAGCAAGCAATCTCCTGCGCAGATGCTCCCAGATGGTATACAGCCATGCAGGAAGAGCTAAAATTGATGAAGGATCAGGATATATGGACAGTGGTACCAATACCCTCTCCTAGGCACAATATTGTTGACTGCAAATGGGTATACAAGATCAAACGGGATTCAGCTGGTCAAATCAACCGATATAAGGCAAAATTGGTAGTGAAAGGGTTTTCCCAACAACCTGGTACCGACTTTGACAAGATCTTCTCACCAGTGGTAAGATATGACTCCTTAAGATTGCTCATAGCACGTCTATTAGTCTAGGTTGGAAACGGCCAGATCAAATGGACGTTAAAGGTGCCTTTCTATATGGCAATCTTGATGGGGAGATAGATATATATGCGATTACCACCAGGGTATGATGAAGAAGGCCAATGAGGTCCATATATGGACTCAAACAGTCACCGAGACAATGGTACCATACCATTAGAATACTACTTCGATCCATGTGTATTAATTCACATGAAACACAAAGTGATAGTTGCCATATATGTGGATGACATCACTACTGCTGAATACGGTCCTCCTCGGGGACGGACAAAAGTCACACTAAAAAGCGCCTCAGAACAGGGGAGACCATGCACGCGCATACACACAATTTTGTAGTATATATGGCACAATCAAGGGACAAAAGTCTGGCGGAAAAATTGATACTACTAGTAAGTATTCCGTACAAAATTCAATATATAACATATTCAAGACGCTTTCTCATACCTTTAACCAAACCAAGGAGCCGGCCCTGCTGAATTTTCTCTTCCAGAATATTAACATCTACAAGACGCCAATATTTTTCTCCCAATTCACATTCCAAACCACCCCATAAAGCTTCAATCAAATTTAAATCTGGTGATTGGGGAGGCCATGGCAGAGAATTAATCTCACGAGAAAATGTAGTATAACCCTTATGCCCTGGTGCACCATCTTCCATAACTATTGCCCACCCATAATATAATGCTCACAAGCCTTGTGCCAAAATGGTATTAAGTGAGGTTCTAAGATCTGATCTCGATACTGCTGAGAATCAACTTTTGCCTTAGCAGGCACAAAGTAAACGTAACCATTCCTCCTCAGTCCAATGCCTGAACTCGCTTTGCCTTATTGACTGCCCTAATTCCCTACTTTTTCCGAGAATATCGTTTATTATATCCCATACTTTGCAATGAGCTGGGGGTATGCCATGCAAGCCACTACCAAGGGACACTACAGCAAGACGAAGTAAAGCCACCGAAACGCCAGAGGACGAGCAGCTGGTGTATAGAGGACCAAAAGAGGTTACAGCATATGAGATTCATTTATGGAGAAGTACAGGAGGCAAAGACGTTCTAAAGGAGGATTCTTACTTTATTTCTATCCTACCAGCAGTGGGGAGCCTGGTCGATAATCAAGAATTGATACGGAGTAGTGCACGTGAAGAAAGATTGCATAGAGTTGCATCGTTGGTCGTTATTGTACGACTCGAACAAGCAAACTACGAAACCCTAACTCACTCGATGCCGGAGTCTGATTGTAACGCTTTCCCTACCATGACCATATGTAGACTGTGGGTATAGACTGGAGGGGGAAAAAAAGTAATGCGCTCTGTTTAGGACACTACAGGGGTACTGTGTAACGTGTAATCAAAATCACACCACCTCTACATACGTTAGGCATGGAAAGATTGCAGAGAAAACTCTAAAAATGACAGCTTCATTTCAGTGATATCCATCATACTTAACAAAACGATGATAATCAGAGAAGGAGATAAATAGTTGAGTATTGGGGGAAGGGTTCAGAAGGAGGAGATTCCAGAAGTGAAACTTCAAGCTAGCATTGAGTCCAAAGCAGATAAGTGGGAGCTTGCTATCTATGAGGCCAGGGAGAATTCGGTTGGAGTATTCACAGATGGGAGTATGAGTGAGAAGAGAAGGGTAGGAGGAGCATAGATGACATGTTGAGGAGTTGGGGGAAGGGAAGGAAGGAATAGGAAGGCTAGCAACAGTGTGGGATGGGGTGAGGTAGGTGAGGATGAGGGGGGGATTACGAATAGTACCAGAAGGCCAGAAATTCTAGTTCTTTCAGGCTCTCAAGCAGCTATTACAGCTGTGTGAAAGGGGATGGAGAAAGTGATTACAGAGAGGGGGTTGAGGCAAGAGTGGAAGCGGAAGAGAGCAGAGGAGAGAAAGATGAAGGGGATGGAGATGGAAAGAGTGATATGATGGATCGGATCAATTACGTCCGATAAGGGCAACCTTCAAGCCTGACGGAAGTGCGGGAGGTACGCAGAAACAGAGAAACACATTACCCTAGTCTGCATACATGGGGAGGGCATGGGGAGAAGATGGGGGACTTGGGAGGCAATGGATGAGACGGAGAGGTGGTGGAAGAAGGAGAAGGACCCCGACGGGGATTCTCGTGGAAACGTTCTTCACGGATCTAGATCTCAGGTGAGGTGAGAGGGGCTACGAGTAATAAATTCCCTTTGTTTTATGTATTTATTTCTAGGGGCAGATGGCCGGGAAAAGATGGCGTGGTGCCCCTTCGGGGGAAAGACGTATAGACTCAAAAAATAAATAAATACAGTACATACATACTGTAGATATATACAGTACCTCTGTTCTCGTTCCCAGACTTATTTAGCTTATCTCATACATATTCGGCTAAAAGATACAGTAGTTAAGTAAAGTGTAGTTGCGAAAGCCAACTTATTAAGCCAAGGTTAAAATGGAAGTACTTATCTAACTGTACTTTGGTTGTAAATGTAAAGTAGTGATCGTAGGTAGCTTTCCAAATCTATACGATACTCGACGCTTCCCTCCCTATACGGGCCGACCAGTGTCGCTCTCAACCAGACTATGTCGCTGTCATATTTCACCGACAGGAGATTGCAGCACTCCTTTATCCAGACACCCTTGTAGTCACCCCCAGGCACGATTGCTCCAGCTCCTGTTACCCCACTACTACAACCTCAGCAATCTCCCACACTCACAATCTACAAAGTTCTATGCTTAAGCTCAACATCACCACACTAAGTATCAAGTAAGCTGCATTGTCGTTATTATACAGAGAACACATCTAGCTGCCGGAGAACCTAAGCTACGTCCCAGGCCGCCTGTAGCTTTGAGTCAAGGAGCTTGAAGCTCACGTCGTTCAGATTATTCAAGAGGCTGGGGCCTTTCAGAACTTAATTTATACTACAGCAACCTCCAGAAAACTGCACCCCTAATCGCACTACAAGAAGATAAGCTCTCTTCGACCTCTTGCGTCCAAGACAGTAGCTAGCCTCACCACACATAACGTTTCGCATTTACGAGGAGTCTTATCGAAACCCTTTGAAATAGCCCGAGGTGGACTGGTGAGCGTTGAAACGAGACTACCGGTGCGCCAGAATTTATGCAGATGCTGATTTGGATATAGCCGCAGCCTGCATCTTTTCGTTTAGAGATACCACAGCTATAGTCTCTCTACATAGCTTGCAATGGGGCTAGCTTACAACACCTACCTAAACTGTCAACGTATTTATGGGTGCAGGTGCTGCAAGACACATCTCTCTAACGTGGAGGACATCATGAGCAGGGTAAGAACCCGCAGAGGATAATTGCCTCAACATATCCTGGGCTAATCACAGCTGACTGTCTAAACAGAATTTTCGTGGACAACATGGAAAGGCATACCTCTTCAGTCAAGTGGTGAACGTCAGAGAATCCGAGCCGATGGAGCGAAACATGACGACTGGAAAGCACATCGTGCGGGATATCAAATGCAAACAATGCAAAAAGATAGTGGGGTGGAAATACGACAAGGCATATGAAGATAGCGAAAAGTATAAAGAAGGAAAGTTCATTCTAGAAGCGGAGCTTCTGGTAATTGTGAACTGAGCTGAGACCAGCTTGGTACTGTCTGGGCAGGAGAGTGAGGCGGCTACATTGGGCAGCACCAGAGCTGAGGCTCGCTCACCTTTTCCGATGATGGTTCCTTACCAAACAATATTCGGCAGCCACCACTCAGTGTCAAGTTGTGTAGCTATCCCAGAGCTTGCTGCTATCGTACTCATTATGCGCGCCCTGCCCTCCCCTCAGACCCTAGTCTGCTGATTAGATGATTCTCAGTTTTTATTATTCGTTTTATCTCCTTTTTGTTGCGGTGTTTGATGGAGTGAATTTCGGTCTTTGACTTTTGGGGTGTTCAACAGGGAGTTTCATTTTCTTGCTTTTATTCCCTCGTTTTTTGATTACTTGTACCTTTAAGCATTGATTTTTTACTTTTGACGGAGTATCGATTCCACTGTACTAGTAGCCCAACTATATCATGTGATTTGCTGGGATCGTAAACAGGTGTTCGATTGTGTTTGCCACTAGAGACAACAATAAATATCCGTAGAGGGTAAACCATATTTGCTTGGCATCAAAATTCATAATAATGTCAGTACCGCCAACTGTGTCGACTGTGTAGTCTGGCTGCACTGCCCCTCGTAGAGGGTGTTAGTATGTATAAGTAAACCTTTCGATTTCGGCCCGAGAAAACCGCAGGTCTGCTAGGCATTCACTGCCTCCCCACCCGACTACAGACAATGACCAGCTCTGCTGTTCATAGGCAGATATGGTGGTGTATTCTCCCTCCTGGCGACAACTGCAGACAGGGAGTACAGCAGCACTAACCCCCCCATCAGCATAGTATCTGCGTGCTCATCGGCCATGACGTTGAGTAGTGATGATTATTAGGGTTATACGGAGTAAAACCTGCAATGTATGCTTACGAGGGTCTCATTAAATTTGCTACTACCGGTAGTTTGGAACCATCCTGGCGAACAAAAATGTCCGTAGGTTCGAATCCTGCCTCCAAAGATTTCCTAACAGCCAAGGAGCATGGGTAGTCTCATGCCAAGACCCTTCTCCGAGCGCCGCGAGGGAGCATGGGTTTGGTCCTGAGGAGGTTTCTGCAAATCTCCGCTTTGTTCCCCTCAAACCCGAGCCAGGGGAAGATTTTGTTGGGGGGCCCTTCTGCGGCACCGTCTTCCTGGCAGTAATTTAAACAGAGGTGGATTTCTGGTACCATGTCAATATTGCTTGGGAGACTTCCTTTGCATTGGCATCTGTCTGGTCTTTCTGCATATAGTGGTTCCCAGCTGGCCAAATAACTCAGAGATCCTGTGAGCGCTAGAAGGTCTTCGGCAGCTCGAAGTAAGAATCAGCATAGTTGACTGAGAGCAGGCTGGATTGCTACCATTGCAGTTGAGTGAAAACCTGAAAGACCTCAGAAGCAGTGACATTCTTATCTTTACCATCGATCTAGCGGAGACATTCAGCATCTACACCATATCTGGTTATCGGTGCCAGGGTTATGATGCTCTCGAATCGCTTATTAAGTGTCAAGATGTCAGAATTCACCCAGATCTGGAGAAATTTGTGTGAGACCCAGTGAATATATGGGCCTTCCATACCAGTCAACAGTAATGTTCGCTGGTTTACAGCTTGATCCATCGGCGTCTGTTTTGTAATTGGGGCTCGGGTCGGCTTTGTAGTCTGTGCCAAGACGGAACACACCTACCAGTAGTATAACTACTGCACTAGGAGCTCTTCAGCCCTACAAATCCTACCCGCAATGGCGATATATTCCTTTTATATTTTCGATAGGCACTGTCCGTTGGTATTCTGCTATCCCTAAGCTTGATTGAACTCTCACTAACCCCCCCGTTACGTTAGGTGAATGTATCTACATAAAGCAATGGCATGAACGGGAAAGGGCAGCCGCGGCCCTCCGCCCAACAACCTCGGCTTCAACAACATCCCCAGTTCCAGACAAGAGGGTATCAGCTGCAGGTAAACAGATAGTAGATACGGATAATTCGATGAGGAGTGGACGACTCAGTGTCCAGGATGATGCGAAACTTATCTTCGGTGTCGTTTTCTCGTTGAGGAATATGGTGCGGAAGCTGTCAACGCCGTTGGTAACCCACTCACCAATGTAGCACCTATCCCCCGGATTCTTGGGACTGATGTACCGTAATACGCCACAGGGATGATAACTTCATATCCTATCGAACAAATAACTACAAGCTTCATTACTACGAGACACCAACGAACCTGAAGTTCGTCATGATCACTGATGTGAAGACTAACAATCTCCGGGTTGTCCTTCATCAGATCTATGTTAACCTATATGTTGAATATGGTATATATGTGATACCTTGTCCATGCTCCTATGTATTTGGGCTAATATATTGGCAGTTGTCAAAAATCCGTTGTCACGTGAGTTACACCCTACAACCTCTAAGGACTCACGTCTAACAATTACACAGCTGTTGAACACCCTGGTGGTGAAGGTGTTGCATGTGAGCTCTTTGAACTAGGCCTTGAGAGCTTTGTGGTGAGGGCGCTTGGGCTTATCGAGAGACTATAGAAGCTGACTATACCTAACTCTTGCAGAAGACATTGGATCATTGATGATTCGATACGGCTTTCTGTGCAACCTAGTAACCAGACTGCCTATATCCGAGGTTGGCCAATACAACATTCAGCAACCCTTAGAATAGCCGGGGGGCGAGTTTTGTAGATTATTACCTCTAATTACACAATACTACCTCCTACCATAAGGCATGAACAAGAGTTATTCTTGGAATACACCTATAGATAGTAGGCGATCTATACGTCCTCACACAGAGTCTCCCATTCCTAGACCTGTGGTTTACGATCATGAAATGCATGCCATGACTTAGTCATGTGACAGTGTTAAAGCTTGTGATTAGTAATGTAAGAATTGGATTGTCGGGTGATAGCACATGCAACGCAAGGGCTGGTGGCCCAAAAAAAATGTCTAGCAAAATTACTTGAACCAAATCTCCACTAACAGAGGAAATTGTCTGGGGAACTTTTAGATAGCTTCCCTCAGGTTTAAAGCCCAGTTTCCATGTTTTATTTCTCATCTTTCCCAACCACAATCTCCTTGCGGAGCAGTAAACAATATAGTTCTCAGTGCAGTATACACTGTTGGAATTACTAGATAGTAATACGCCGACACAGCCAGGGTGGCTATGGGGTAAATTTGGAATGCTGCGCCCGTTTGGAATACTGCGCCCGTTTGGAATGCTGCGCCCGAGTGGACAAGGGTGCGAAGGGTATTTAGCTGATGGTATTTCATGTTTATTCTTTTTTATCATTATTCCTTTCGATATTCATCATATAGTGTACGAATACACATCTCTTCTCCGTCGTAGCAAAGCGCATCTTTGCATGGTAGCAACACCGTCGTTCAAATAAACCAATTAGCCTCGCAAATCGCAAGCCCCGCCGTCGCCCAGGAACAATATGTCAGACCCAACCTTCAAACCACTCAAGACCCCGCGCCTCTTGAAGGATCAAGAAAACTACCACGCCTGGGTGTCCAGTATGAAGCGCATACTACTTGTATCCGGAATGGAACCTGTCGTCACAGGTAGCCAAACTACTTGACCAACAGACAAGCTAGAAGACTGGGAGCTTAAAACTGCCAAAGCTCTCATCACCATCCTTGCCAACTGTGAGCCTGAAGTACAGGACGTAATCGAAGACTGTGAAACAGCAGCAATAGCGTGGACAACGCTCAAAACTCGATTTGAGGGCAGAACTCGCATGCATTTGTCAGCTCTCCTTCTAGGAATAACTAAGCTAAGGTTCGACGACCGAACCACCACCATAACAGATCACATTGCCACTTTCGAATCCAAGTGGAATATTCTCAGACAAACAACTGCAACAGCGACTGTAGGGACCGACTCTCTAGCTGCAGGTGTTAAGACCTTTGTGAACACGGATGCATGGAAAGCGACCATGTTATTAACAACACTGCCAAATATTACTACCTACCAAAATATCATCAACAATATCACCTCAGGAAGCGATGACCCAACATTTGCTACAGTAGTTTTAAGACTACAAGAGCTTGCAACCATGACCAAGCCAAGCAGCACCAAGCGTAATAGCAACATTGACCCGCAGTCAGCCTTTGCCACTAGTACTATGTTCTGCGGATATTGCAAAAGAAAAGGGTTTCCTGGCACTTCGCATAATGAGATCGACTGCAGAACTAAAAAGCGTGATCAAAACAAGAGAGGCGAATCTTCTCATATTACAACTACTGAGTCTCCGGTCGAGGAAGCAACTACAGATGAATGGTCCACTCTTAATTATTTGGCAGCCACAAGCCCGAGTATCGCGCCAACCACAAGCTCGAATATTATACCAACTACTGATGAAGAATGATACATTGATTCTGAGTCTACAGCGCATATTACAAATAATATTCGAGACCTCAAGGACGCAAAACCTTGGAGCCAGTCAGTAACAACTGGAGGAGGAGTCAAGTACTCAACTCATCGAGGTATAGCTATTGCAGGAGATATCATTATTAACAATTGCCTATATGTACCTGAGTGGCCTAAGAAACTTATCAGTGTGACTAGGTTGGCAAAGGAAGGTTGGGAAGTCTCCTTTGCACGAGATACTGGCATCATTAAGAAGGAGAATCAAGAATCATACTTGGAAAGAATTGGTGGACTATACAAGTTGGCAAACCAACAGGCCTTATATACAGAAATAGAATGGCATGAAAGGTATGGACATCTCCCCTTCTCTGCATTCAGATATATACCAGAAGCATCCCAACACCTGCGCACCTCTAAGATACAATGTGCACGGTGCATCAAAGCCAAAATGACGAAGCCTATAAGTCACTCCTATGGAATTCGAACATCCAGAGTTGGAGAACTCCTACATGCCAACCTGTGTGGACTACTGCCAGTTCAGGACCTTTATCAAAAAAGGTACATGCTTGTTTTGGTAGATGATTACTCCAGATTTATCATGACCAGAGCAATCAGAGAGAAAGCTGATGCAGCTGAAGCCTTGCAAGAAATGATTCCCACATTTGAAAAACTTACCAACTGCCAGGTGGGAGGTCTAAGAACTGATTGGGGAGGCGAATTCAACTCCCACTCTTTTCTCAAATGGCTATCCAATCGAGGGACAAAAATTCATCCAACTGTCCCATACCACAGTGAAACAAATACAGTAGCTGAACGAGCCAATCGAACTATCATGACTATGATAAGAGCCAATCTCGACATACTTCCGAAATCATTATGGTCATATGCCATGGACTACAGTGCATTTGTTAAAAACCGACTGCCTTCTCTAGTGTTGAATGGAAAATCACCAATTGAGATAGCCATTCCTGAACGAAATATACTAAAGGAAAGGAACCGATTCAGACCATTTGGACAACCTGTATTTATTCATACATATCAAGATGGAAAATTGGTAGATCGAGCTACCAAGGCAAGAATACTAGGGTTCATACCAACTTTTGGAGTCTACAAGGTCATTCTGGTAAGCTCACACAGAGTTACCACAGCAAAAAACCCAGTTCCAATTCAATTGAATACTCCTACACTTCCAATAAATATGGAACAACAGGCATTAGAGCCAGCGGTACAAAGTGGATCAGCAACTCTAACAACCGAACAAATATCAGAACCCCTAGCTATTTCACCTGCACCACAATCACAAATAGCACCTACAATGCCTGAGCCAGAGGCCTCAACAGAAATAGATATTGAAAAAGAAGCCAATCGGCAGCTCTTGTCTGAATCTCAGAAAACAGCATCAAGACGCTCGACACGTGCCACAGCTGGAAAAGCACCCTTACGACTATCTGATGACCCTGCCTACCTGAGAACACAATCCTCCTCACATACGCCAGATGAAACACATCTCACAATGACTGAAGCTCTCAAAACATCATAAGCCAATAAATGGGAAGAAGCAATGAGGAGAGAGTTAGCACAACTGAAGAACTATGGTGTATATGAGTGGGTAGATCATGTACCTGAAGGAAAGAGAGTGATCGATACAAAATGAGTTTTGTGAGAAAAAGAAGAAAAGATGCCAGAGGACCCCAAAAGATGTAAGGCAAGACTGACAGCTAGAGGATTCACCCAACGACCTGGCAGGGACTTCGATCAAACCTATGCACTAGTCTGTAGAGAAGAGAGCTGGCGAATTCTTCTTATTATTTCATTAACACGCGGCATGAGAGTTAGACAGTATGATATTGAGGGAGCATTTCTAAATGGGCTGCTAAAAGAAGAATTGTATGTTCGGGATATTCATGCAACAGGACACCGAGCCTGGCGCCTCCGCAAGTCACTCTATGGCACCAAGCAAGCAGCTCACAATTGGAATAAAGTCCTTGATGATATCCTCAAAGGACTAGGGTTTAGTCAATGTTTTGATGATTCAGGCCTCTACTACAGAATAAGCGACTGAAGCATTATTGTAGTGCATGTGGATGACATTCTCTGTGCGTTTCGGGATCAGAGAACTGAGGAAGAATGGGAAGAGGGCATGTCAAAACATCTCACTCTGGAAAAGCGCGGACAGCCTCAAAGATTCCTAGGAATGGACTGGTCATGGCATAATAGGGAAAACAACAAGCAAGAAGTTCTTATTTCAGGAGCATCGGCTATTGAAAAACTGGCTCAAGATTATGGCATTAGCTTTATAAGAGAAGCAACCACCCCATATACCACTCGGAAGGAACCAGAGGGACAAGCAGACATCAAGCAGTTTTAGAAGCTTACGGGAAAGCTTCTTTTTATCACTCGGATGTGGTGACCGGACATTCGGTATGCAGTACAAAGACTGTGTGTGAAGACTAAGGCTCCCACAAGCCAGGACTGGGTAAACGGGTTGAAAATAGTAGCATATCTGCACTCAACTAAAAATGAGGGAATCATGCTCGGTCCATCAGGAAAAGAGCCAATCGATATCTTCACAGATGCAGGAGAAGGAAAGCTTGAAGACAAGGCAACAAGTAGTATTCTCACAAGAATAGGGATGTCACCAGTCTCATGAGCCTCAAGAAAGTAGGATGTCGTGACCCTATCATCAACTGAAGCCGAGTATATTGCCCTAAGCATGGAGGTACAGGATGGACTTTTGCTCCAAAAGGTTCTGGAATTTTTGGGAGAAGTTAGGACACCGAGGATCTGGACATACAACAGAGGAGCATCAACCTTGACTGAGAATCTAGACTTCCATCGATGAACCAAACATATCCGAAGGCGATATTACTTCATCAGAGAATGCGCAGGTGACGGGAGTGTGACGGTTCATTAGATACCAGGCTGCGAGAATCCGGCGGATGTGCTAACAAAGGTTGTGACAGGTAACAGGTTGATCGAGCTCAAAGGGTCTCTCGGTATGGCGTAGGAATAGGAGGGCATGTTGGAATAAGCACATTAGGAGGGCGTGTTGGAATAAAGTGTGTCGGCATATTAGGAGGGCGTGTTGGAATTACTAGATAGTAATACGCCGACACAGCCAGAGTGGCTATGGGGTAAATTTGGAATGCTGCGCCCGTTTGGAATACTGCGCCCGTTTGGAATGCTGCGCCCGATTGGACAAGGGTGCGAAGGGTATTTAGCTGATGGTATTTCATATTTATTCTTTTTTATTATTATTCCTTTCAATATTTATCATATAGTGTACGAATACATATCTCTTCTCCGTCGTAGCAAAGCACATCTTTGCATATACTACAAAGGTTTTGTTGTGGCTTCTCTATTCCTTCCGCACTCACGCAGTATCAGCATACAGCTCACATGTACCAATAAATCCCGCCATCTCGGAAATAAATTTCCTCTAGGATCTTTACGAGACGAGGACGCCTATATATCACTATGGTCATAGCACATGACTTCCTGGGATTGATAGCTGACCATGCTGGGGTAGAGCTCATTTTGGTGGGGTGCAATGGTGAGGTTGGAAATATAATGGTGAGAACGGCATAACCTAAGGCTCCTGTCAGGGCTCTGGGTCATGTACATGGGTTATGTAGGTGCAAGGATGACATATAAGAGCATGACGTGGAGGATGCAAAGCGGGAGAAGCATAGCAGGGACGCATAGGCATGACGAGGAGGAGCTTGGCAGCTGGAACATCCACCCGGGGGGACAAGGCATGATATATCATCATCATCATCATCATCATCATCATCACATAGCATAAATTAAGGCAATATTCAGTGGCCTCACAGGGGGAAAGGCGTATAGACTTCCCCCCAAAAAATTGCACAAACGATATTGCATAGGATACAAGTGAAAGTAGTCCTTGAAGTACTTCTTACCACTTTACCTTATGTATAAGCCTAAAAATTAATAAGCTGGAGATACGATTAATAACAGCCAATACAGTGCATGCGGGCATTCATCTTGTAGTCTCATCCTGAGGCTGGGAGCAAGAGCCCTTGTTGATTGTTTCATTGAATCTGCCATGCATTTTAAAGCTACGATAGGCGCCTGTGTTTTTGCATTTTTTGCCTTAGTAACTTTGACTGGTCGCATTTGTAAGACTCGGATGAATTGAAAGTTGAATGCTGGTACACCAGCTAAGTACTTACTAAAGGACAATGTGGAGGGAATTGTCAGATTTCGACGGAAACCCGTGGAAATGGTTGCGTGGATTGGAGAGCTCTAGCATAAGAATTGTTCAACCTTGCCAAAGTCGCCTTAATCTCTTTCCGCTCAGTATACTTTATTTTATATATAACTACTACTGTATATATATAATATTGATTCTTTTGCTCGGGCTGTTATACGCTTCTGTTGTTCAATTGCCCCAATCAACATGTCAGACGAGGTCGCTGTTGAATCCCCCGTGCCACTTCCACAAACCCCAGAGGATACCTCAACTTCTCAAAGGCTACAAACCTTACAGATTGCAAGCAATGGCTCTACTATACCGAGTCTCCCACCTCTTTATTCTCCAGCTCCCCACCCAGTAACCAGGCGCTACTACTCTCACGTCAATGACTCGTCCTCATCTTCTCCGCGGCCTCATTCCAGAGCTTCATCGCATGCAATGTCTCGAACTCAGTCCCTCATCGAGGAGTCGCAAGTGCCGCCATGCCTTCTGTCACCGGCTTTCACACCCCCAACAAGTGCACCAGGAACTCCAAGTCTATTGGGTGTTGGCACTGCTGGGCAGGTTCATTCAAATCCAAGCTTGATGAAAGACCTTCCCGAAGTATGCATATTTGGGGGATGAAGGCATGAAATTTTACTAACAATGCAGCAGGTCAATTGCGTTGTCAGAGCTCGAATTCCAACGTGAGTCATGCATCTAGTAGACATTTTCTCACTCCTTAGAGCTAATCTTTTTTTCACAGTACATCTGGAACAGAAATCTTCCTACATCTCTACCAGAATAGCATTGATAACAAGGAGCACCTTGCGATTGTTTTTGGCGATAAAATTAGGTCTCGTTCTCTTGATGCGCCACGGGAGGGTGAAACAGAGATGGATAGGATGATTCGAGGTGCATATACTGGACGCCTATTCCCCGGCCGCGCCCATTCGCAGAGTGAATACCCACCCGAACAATTCAGGACCCCCTCTTCTGTACCAGCCCATATTACTGAGGCTCAAAAACGGATGACTGCCCCACTTGTTCGTATTCACTCAGAGTGTTATACTGGTGAAACCGCTTGGTCTGCGAGGTGCGATTGCGGCGAGCAGCTTGACGAAGCTGCTCGCTTAATGGCTATGGACCCTGCAGGAGGGGTGGTTGTATATTTACGTCAAGAGGGGAGGGGAATTGGCCTTGGGGAAAAGCTCAAAGCCTATAACCTTCAAGACTTGGGGAATGATACCGTCCAGGCCAACTTAATATTAAGGCACCCAGCTGATGCACGAAGCTACGGCCTGGCCACAAGTATCCTTGCTGACCTTAGCTGTACTGAGATCAGGCTCTTGACGAACAATCCAGACAAGATTGCTGCCGTTGAGGGTCCTAATAAGGAAGTTAAGGTAGTGAGTAGGGTAGGGATGGTTCCCAAGATGTGGAGGGGTGTGAAAGGTGGTGTGGAAGGGAAAGAGGTGAGCGAGTATTTGAGGACTAAGGTAAGCTTATTCTCTCCCCTCTGTTCGTTTTTGGTTTCGCTAACTCCTTGCATAGATTATCAAGATGGGACATATGCTTCATGACCCCACACCGTTTTGAGATCTTGGGATATCTTGAAAATTCCTCTATCTACGCACGCGGAGTAGCTGCTATGGAGCAAGAGCCTAGTGCTATATCCTAGAACCTTGTGCGATATCCTGGATCTGGAGTTTGGAGTTTGCGCTGCCTATTTATTGTAATATATCCCTGGATATACTCTAGGGTTTGGTGAGATTAGTATGTAAGATATCATATTTCTGCTATGTCCCCGGTCGCACTTGAGTTTGACTTTGATCTCTCCTTGCGTGATGTTCTTATTGTGTAAAGCTGTTGGTAACGCATAAATCAAGATCAGCATGTGTGGGAACGGGGGCCGCATCATAGCCTTGGGGGAAAGGCGTATAGACTCCAAAAAAAAAAAAGTCATCATAGCCTGAAATAAATCTAAAAGGTCCCAATCAGGATGCATTTCGCTCTCCTCCAATCGGTATTTGGTGGGGGTAGTGCCCAGCGTCCTATCCAGTTGCTTGATTTTGGGGTTTATGCCATCAGCAGGTAGAGATTACCAGTCGGCTCAGAAAGACTTAACTTTTCTCTGGATGTGGCCTCCTGTTACAACATGTATAATTGTAATGTGCCGAGTTTCCTCCTGTCTCGTCCTGTTGCATGAAATATTATTCATGAGGTGTGTTCCATTTTTTTTTAGATCCCGTAAAGATGATATATGGTACCGTAGCTGGGTTGTCGTGTCATGAATCTATCAGGTATAAACCGTCTGAAACTCTCGAGCATTTAAAAAGTTTGAATGAACCCATGCCAAATAAGCCAAGAAAAACACGGAAGCCTATTTAAGCTGCACGCTATCTATGTTTGAAGGTGGAGGTACAACAGGCAATTGGGAGTCAACAAGGGATGTTAGAAGATTGGACTCAGCAAGAAGCAAGTATTGTTGCATTTTGTGCTCAGAAGGTAGGATAGTAGAAGGTGAAGCATGAGCTACAGTATATCAGAATCATATCTGAGCATTCAACAACATGTTTTTCATCTTGTAAGTGGGTTTTCCTCGGTAAATCACGTGACATCACTTTTATCGCCCAGCCGAGAGACTAGGTCGTATTGCCTCAGACCTCAATCACACAAAATGGAGGACGACAGCTCCGAAGCGGCGGAGTCGGTAACCAGTGTAAAACCTCCGCAAGGTTTCCAGATACAATTCGAAAAAACCCTCCCGAATCCCGCTCGCCCAGGGTTAGCAGCCTGGAGTCCAAAGCATGATTTACTATGCTTCGTTTCTACGAATGAGAATGTGTTATTATATCGAATGAATGGCCAGCGTGTGTGGGGGGTCGCACAGAGGAAAGAGAACGCTGGACAGGAGGGGCAGGTTGAAAGTCTGCAATGGAGACCAGATGGTTAACCAGGATCTCATCCGTTGGCAGTGAACGGCTGCTAATGGGAGCTTCAGGGAAGGTCATTGCTCTAGGATATAGTGATGGCATCACAAGGATTTGCGATGTTAACAACGGAAAAGTTGTCCTTACAGTCGCACCTGAAGCTCCGGGGTTTGGCAGTGTTTCTTGCGTGGGATGGGTGGACAACCAGCCAGCAACGAATAATGAACAGAGCCAGGAAGGTATTGGGACGTTGGCCGCAGAGGGAATACCCAAGGGAATACTGGATTTAGAGATCAACCAAATGCTGCCCCGGTTGAGCGTATTGCCTGGCGCCGGACCGTATGTCATCTTTAAAGTCCATACCTAACATTTCCGCGTACCCTAATTACCCTATAGGGATAGTTTATTTTCGTCAAAAATTACTCTGGATGCAATGATCAATACCGTCAAGGGCGCAGACAGTGATATTCTTGATGTCCTTCTGGTGGGGGACGATAATGGACGAATTTTGGTGAAGTAGGTGCCCTCGAAATGCACATTGACCAGTATTCATAGCTCACCATAACCAGTATCTTTGAGTCATTTGCTGTTGGTCAGTTGCACCTATCGACTCTCTGCCCTCAACTTGGGACCCAATGCAAAGTGTCACTCTCTCTTCCACTAGGCATCAAGTACGAGGCTAATAAAATATACAGCTCTTGAGACATACTGCACCTCCGAGTCTAAAAACACATTCCCTTCTCATTTCGACACCAAACTCACTCTACTTCACCACCTTAGACCTCCTCTTCACGTCCCAGTTTGGGCAATACCTGCATCAATTGGCCTTTACTTCTACGAAGCTGCATGCCTTACTTAAATACATCAAGGAAACGGTCACTTCACTCAACTCGGAGTGGAAAATGATGAATGATCTTCATACTCGATATGTGTCACTTGTCGACGAGGCGCTTCAGGAGGCTGGCGGGTCGAGTGGCGGGGTGGGATTGGAGTTCTTTGAACTCTTCATAACTGGAGTTGGAAGTGGGGGGCTAAAGGAATGGTTGGTAGATATATTGACCGAAAGAGTGGGTTCCCCTCACCAATCTCACATGCCTGCGGATGCTGATTGTGCTGGCGAGGCAAGGGCCAAAAACGATGGGAAAAAACCTCTCTCAATGGGTATGAAACACTGCGAAGACTTGTACATGAAAACATGTTGTCCACATGTGAGAGAATGATAATATTGCTATCTCGGCTACGAGGCCTTGCTAGATGGTATGTTCAAAAACCACATCCTCTGCATGTATCATGGCCCTAACTCATGCACAGGAAGGAGCGTGGCTCACCACTTGGATTAGAGCCAGAGGATTTCACACGCTGTATAGACGCCGTAGCTGGCTTAACAGTATACGCTCACTCATTCCTCTCAAGACTAAACCACGAGCTTGATCTGTATAGAGCGTTCTCACTCTGGCTGAAAAATGTTCTGGACGAGATGTCCTCGGTTATCAACATCAATGACACCCCCCCTGAAGATCCCCAAGTCGATACTCTCAAAGTAGCAGAATATGTTGGCAATCATCTGCTCTCATCTTCCTTAGCTCCATTTTTTGCTAGGTCAGAGCGGCCACAAGGAAAAAAGCTGTTTGAAGATGGAGAAAGCATCTTCAAATTCTTTTGTTTTCATGACACTTATAACAAAGGAGGTTCTTGTTCGTGGGGAGATCTGGCAGAACACTTGATGGGGTTATGCCAGGGAGTGTTTGAGAAGCCTGCAACGGCCATGAGGCGGTCATTGAGGATAGCCAGACCAATATTATTACTCAGGGATGGAGAAGTAGAACATGTGCAGATGCACATGGTGGACGTGGTATGCTCACAAGCCCAAACTTATTCTCCACCACTTACTGACAGAACCTAGGTAAATAACCCGATTGCATATGTAGCCCTATATTCGCGGAAAGGCGCTGCAGATTCTTGTATGTATTATTCCGCCGCCTTTACTACAGTTGTGAGCTCACAAAAAGTCTAGTGGTTCTCGCAAAATGTGACCTCAGTGTAGAAGGAGGGTTGAGTACCGTTGTCAAACTCCAGTGTGTCAAATTGCGGTTACCATCTATCTGCCAGACCTCGGATGAGGATGACGCTTCCAACATTTCTTTACTCGATCTCAAATTTGTGGATAATGAATCCATTATTTTGTTAGTAGAGAATGAGAGTAAGTAAACCTATATATTTTATTTGATATAATACTGATAATCCGTGTTAACAGCTACTCAAACTACACACATAGTAACAACCCCTTATGACACCCTGCCCTTCTCTGCTTCGAAACCCTACCCAATCCCCAATTGTCGAGACTCGTCTGCCACCATTCGAGAAGATGTGAGCAGCATCTTTGACTACGCCAGGAGTGAAGACGTACCCTATATCGATATCGAACCAATCAAAGCTAGGGTTTTCGAATGGAGCACTGGGTTCCTCCCTGAGCGGGTAATTGTGAATGGGAAGCCTGATAGGAGAATTGGTGCGTTGATCGACAGAGAAGGGTCAAGATATGTTGTGTTTGATCTGGACATGGATGAAGTTGTTGAGGATGTTGGTGTTGAAGAGGAGACTGAGAGTGAGGACGACGACGAGGGGGAGGGTGATAGGGAGGAGCAGGAGGAGGAAGATGATGGGGAGGAGCAGGAGGAGGGTGAAGGAGTTGCTGATGATGAGCCTATGAACGAAAGTGATATGGATGTGAGCATGAGTAATTAATAAGCCATCGATCTTTGTAGACTGGATTGGTTACAGGGGGGTGGGCCATAATATGGACCGTGACGTTATTATTTTTCTTGCACAGCATCATATATATATACATGAGGGTATTTCTTTTTCTGCTGTAAATTAGATATCAAAGGTCTCTGTTTTGTTACAAAAGTGAAGCACCTTATCTGCCTCAACGAATTATGATATTACAAAGAATTCATGAACCCAACCCCATCAAAAACAAAGCGTTCATGTCATAATTAAAAAAAAAAGACCACCTATGAAGAACTCCTAGTGAATGCCGAATCAAAGGAACCAGATTGTGTGGAAGCCTTTACTTACTACCTCCTCTTCCTCTTTACAGCTCGCCTAGAGCGCTTCCTGCCGCCGGCTCCTTCATGGCCCGGAACAGATCGATCAGCGTAGGCTGCTTTCTTGCCGTAAGCAGCCCAAACCTCAAGATGACCTCTCCGCCGGTAACAAAGAGGGAGATCACAATCAGGATGATGATGATCCAGGTGATTCCTAAGTAGTACAAGAGTGTCAGGCATGTATGACACAAATTGGGTTGGGGGTTGACTCGGGAAGGGCTGCTCACGAGACATGTTACTATCCGCGATTGAGTCAGAAAGTATATCGGCCAGGTCGAGAAAAACTCTGCAACGCTCGTTGAGAACGAGAATACGTTGCTTGATTTCGAGATATTCCCGAACCGCAGCATAGAGTGGATGCAGGGTTGGCTCAGCGTCCCAAAAGAACTCGGGGACATCTAGGACGTTTGAGGCTATATATGGAGAGATCACTAGGTTAGTACGCTGTTTACAGTTGATATTCATCAACAGGATGTACATATGAGTGGTCCTGGACTCACAGAGGTTAACGTCAACCCTCAATTTGAACAGCCTCCCACTCATCTTAACGACATCCTCCCTTCGCATACCCAGCTTGCCAGTCAATGCAAGCCTTTTGGGTATGTGCTGTACTCCCAACATCGTCACTGCCATGCGCTCTTCAAAACGGCATAGCTTGGTGCTCTGCGCGATGGCATGGGATATGGCAAGCTTGACCATGATATCCCCAGAGCGGAGGGTAATCATGTCATTATATATACGTGGGCTTCTGATCCGGGAGGAGTACTCAAAGTGGAATTCCTCCGTCTCAAACTCTTGTTCTCGGAGAGGACTTGAGACGAGTGGGATTTTTGTTTCAGAAGCGGCGAAGGTTAAGTCTGCGAGGACATCCTGCAAGAGAGTCATTAAGACTAGGGTAGGGGTAAGGAACAACGAGTATATCAGGTACGTACCTTTTCTTGCCTCTCGGTAAAGTTCCAAAACACGACCACACCGTACGAGAAAACAAACATCTCCGCGAACGCCTTCATCTCATGAACCTCGACTGACTCTGGGGATCGGGCTCTGGTTGGTGGTCTATAACCTTCGTGCCTAGCATCTTCTTCCCCTCCAATGAACCTCCTGGTTTCAGGGCTACCAGTACTGAGTAGGTTGCTCGATTCGCCTCCATCTTCTCTATATTCGAAGTATCCCTCATGATAGTCTCTCTGTTCGCTTCGTTCTATTTCAACATCCAAAACTGCCTTACCACCAGGGCTCTTCAACACAGGACTGCTCCTGACTCTATACCCATCTGTTCCCGGCATCAAGGGCAGGTGATACGCCACATATAAACACTCATCATATAGCTTGGTTCTTGCGTTATGTTTCTCTTTTAGGAATTTCGAAGTGGCTTGTAAGCGGTAGGCATCCGCCGTACAGAATGCCGTCACTCGTGACACTTTCTCCGCTCTTCGGTCCTTGGGGAGCCTTTCAGCATATGACTTCCGTGGGTGGTGGCTCTCCTGTTCGATGTAATGATTTCGGTCCCATTCCTCGTCGTCACGTATGGGGCCATCGGCGCTGTCTTCTTCGAAATCCCATCTTCCCCTAGCATCGGAGGTCTCTGGCAGAAGCACGAGCTTTTCACTGAGCTTGGACGATCGGACAGGGAGGTTTTGCCCTACTAGGCGAGCTGCTAGGCGTGGGTCTGTGGGACGAGCTTGCGGTGGCCTTCGGATTGGCGGTAGTCGCTGCTGTCCGGAGGGTACTTGACTCGAGTTCTGGAGGATATTGTCCACGCTGATGTATCTCAGCGGGGGCTTTGGTTTAGGCTGGCGCTGGTCTCTGGTGTCTGTAACCTGTCGATGTGTAAGCTGCCGCACAGCACAAGTAAGAATGTACGCTTACTAGGACAGTTGGTCTGCGTTTATTCGGTGGTATTGACATCCTGTCATGGAGATGAGGGTGTAGTGCTAAGAGGTTTGAGGCTGATTTCCAAAAATTATTTAATATCGAGATGCAATTAGGTAGATCGATATGCAATGCATGTGTTGATGTCAGCTAATAACTTTCTTTACGCGAGTACCGTCGCGTCACCCAGAGCTTGGGAGTACATATCAACGTACTTTTTACTCTGTACTTACTACAACCCACTTCCTCGGTAACGAAACACAACATCCCAGCTGCTCTCCGGGCAGAATGGCACCTCCAGCTAGAGATGCCGATCCTGTTGGTACACTCACTGCCTTAAAAACTTTTTGCGCAAGGCCCCATCAAAAAGCTAATGTAGCTGGTATTGGATAGCTGTAGCAACTGAGGGAAAGGACACCATACGCATTCTCGTTGCTACGGACAGTCATGTGGGATATATGGAAGACGACCCAATCCGTGGAGATGACTCCTGGCAGACCTTTGACGAAGTTATGACCTTAGCAAAAAAGCATGATGTATGTATCTCAAGCACAAAAAAAGGCAGAGTGGGCTTAGCTAAGTAAATATGATACATGAAGGTCGATATGATCCTATTATCCGGAGATCTATTTCATGAGAATAAGCCTAGTCGGAAATCTATGTACCAGGTAATGCGGTCGCTACGAATGAACTGCTATGGAGAAAAGCCATGTGAGTTGCAGATATTGAGTGATACCTCAACAGCTTTTCAAGGGTATGGAATTGTATTTGCAGAGTAGGACAAACTTTATAGAAAATGGTCTGAGCTTTCTATTTCCAGAACTTTCAACCATGCAAATTACGAGGACCCAGATATCAACGTAGCCATTCCTGTATTCTCTATCCATGGGAATCACGATGACCCGTCAGGTGTAGGTCTCTCCCAATCTTGATGCATGTTTAAAGCATTGACTCACCCATACCTCATAGGGCGGGCGCTTCTGTGCACTTGATCTGCTATCAGTGGCAGGCCTACTGAACTACTTTGGACGTATTCCTGAGAATGACAATATCACTGTCCATCCCATATTACTCCAAAAGGGCGGCACGAAACTTGCGTTGTATGGTATGAGTAATGTGCGTGACGAGAGGCTGTTCCGAACTTTCCGAGATGGCAAGGTCAAATTCTTGAGGCCAGCCGAGAGGGTCAAGGAATGGTTTAACCTGATGCTAGTTCACCAAAATCAGTGCGTAAAATCCCTGACTTCATGTACCTGCTTTTCTCTGACCAAACTGTGGTGTAGCTACGGTCATAGTCAGACCAACTACCTACCTGAGAACTTTCTCCAGGAGTTTCTAGACGTGATTATCTGGGGACACGAGCATGAGTGTCTGATAACTCCGAGGCGAAATCCTGAAATGGGCTTTGATGTCATCCAGCCCGGTTCTAGCATTGCTACATCCCTAGCTGAAGGAGAAGCGGTGCCAAAGCATATTGGCATCCTATCAATCACTGGCCGGGAGTACAAGATGGAGCCAATCAGACTAAAGACAGTGAGGCCATTTGCAATTCGAGAAATCAAGCTTTCGGACGTCAAAGAACTCAAAACCGTGGCAAGAAAAAATTCCAACAGGACAGAAGTCACAGCTTACTTGATGGAATGTGTCAATGAGCTTATTGACCAGGCGCGAGCAGAATGGCTTGAGGCACAGGATGGTGAGAGTGTTACGGAGAAAGATGTACCACTCCCTCTGGTACGAATCAGGGTAAGTTTGGACTCTTAAAAATTAATTTCCAGCAAAATTATCTAACCAAGAAAATCAGGTGGAGTATACTGCGCCCGAAGGTGGCCAATTCGAGATTGAAAACCCACAGCGATTCTCAAACCGCTTCGTGGGTAAAGTAGCAAATGTGAACGATGTGGTACAATTTTACCGGAAGAAGGTGACACGAGTCACTAGAAAGGGTAAAATGGATCCAACAGCTGTCGACGATATAATCGACGCACTTGGAGGATCAATCGACAAAATACGAGTCGAGAAGCTCGTACAAGGATATTTGGAGTCGCAAACTCTCAATATTCTGCCTCAAAACGGATTGGGTGATGCTATAGGGCAGTTCGTGGATAAAGATGATAAACGTGCTGTTGAAACGTGAGTTTTCCCCCATAACCCATATATTTCAATATGAGATGATTGACAGAAGTTCTAGGTTCGTCAACGAAAGCTTAAAAAATCAGGTTAAGAAGCTGCTTGCTAAAGGCGTGTCCACTGAAGATGCCATCATGGAAGAGATGAACAAAGAGAAGTCACAGCTTGAGGAGCTTTTCGCACAAGGCCAGTACAAGGCAAAGGCAGGCAAACCCCCCTCCCACACACTCTACATCTATCTAATTTGTGAACATAGGCTAGGATGAAGATGAAGCAGAATAAGCCAGATGATTGGGATAGTGACAGAGATGGACCATGGGAGGATGAAAGGGAATCAGAAAAACCTACCGAAGATGAACCACTATTTATTGGCTCTGACATGAGTGACAGTCAGCTTGTTGCCCCAACCCGAGGCAGAGGGAAGGCTGCCAATACTAAGAAAGCCTCTGCCCCCAAAAAGGCAGCTCCACCAAGGAAGGCCCCTGCAAGGGGAAGAGGTAAGAAGGTTGTAGAAAGTGAAGGAGAGGAGGAGGAAGAAGAAGAAGGTGATGAAGATGAAGATGAAGATGATGATATGGTTATGGATTATGTGTTAGATGACGATGAGGATATGAACGTTGATGAAGATGAAGATGAAGTTGTTCCGGTGAAGACCACAGCGTATGTCCTTCTCCAACGCAAAAACAGGCATTTGTATTGATCGCTATATAGGCGCAGCAGAGCAGCAGCAGCGAAGAAAGCAAAGATACCTTCACCACCGCCACCGCTAAAATCAGCAGTTAAGCGGGCTCCTGCTAAGCTGAAGGCTACACCACAGCCCAAACAAAAGGCTCAAACGAAGTTGCCATTCTTTGAAAGCCAGAGCCAAGCCTCAGCAACTCAAGGCACTGGGCGAAGACTACCTTTTGCTTCCCAGGCCTCACAGGCTACCCAAAAGCCACCTCCGCGCCGTGCGGCTGCGACGAAGAAGCCCCTCGTTATTGTATGTTCTAGGTATCCTATTGAAGTGCTCTGGCTAATTAGGCATTAGAGTGATGACGATATTGAAGACGATGAAGATGTCTTTGAGCCGGCCAAAACCCAGCAGAGCACAAAGAGCACGAGGTCAGTGGGGAAATAAGGAGTTTCACCTGCTATCATGTGGTTTTACGGTTCTCAGCTGGAGCAACTAATATTAGTATCTGGGAGTATAAGTACATAGTAAAGTAGCTATTGCGTCTCACATAGACCTCACAAAAGCAACTACTAGGATGGCTCTTAACTCGTTACGCTCATATAACCAGTGCAACCCATATCAATAATGAAATGTAGACTCAAACTCATGACCAAACCGAAAACAAGATGACGTAAACTCCTGAGAACGCAATAATCCTTCTTCTACTCATTCGACAAATGTGGCAAATGAAACGAAACAATCCCCCTGTAGTTTATGTAGCATCTCAAACCCAATCAGCTTTTCAACGCCTCCAATCTCTCCCTCATGCTCTCCAGTACCAATTCCTGTGGCTCCTCCTCTGGCTCCTCGATCTGAGCATCTGGCACCTTCCCTGTATCCTTCAACTTCTTATCTAAGATCTCGCCTAGGATCTTGTCGATTTCACTCTCCGCTTCCTCATCCTCGCCTTCCTCTAGACCCTCCTCTGGTAACGAATCCTGTACCATCTCCTCTATGATCCCCGCTTTCACCAGCTCCATACTTAACACCCTCATCGTGTCCGTCAGCTCTGGTAGCCTGACTAATGAATTTACATCCTTCATAACGCTCGTACTAGCTCGTATTGACCCCTCAATTTTGCGCAAGGAGAACGCTTCATTGACTTGCATCCCTACGGACTCAAGTTGTGCTTTTGAGGTGGAGAGGCGGGCTGCTTGTCGGCGGATGCGGACGAGCTCGCGGGCGAACGTGCGAGTTTCAGAGGCTTGCACATTTTTCCGGCGTGAGGTGGTGATTATGAGGTTTTTTGTTTTTTGTTCAAGTTGCTTCAGCTGGGAGATATGGCGGTCGAGCTGGCGGGAGTTGGAGCGGATGAGTTGGTTGCATTTGCGGAGCTGTAGGAAGGGGGTTTTAGTACTGTGTTTGGAATGGAGATATAGCAACAATTCTAGGTGGGGCCTAGTTAATTACCTGCACAGCGGGGTCTGGTTTCCAGAAATATGACTTTAACGTCTCCATCTTGGTATTTTGTATATGGAGTAGCTGTGCCGAGGGAAGGAGGTAGTCTGGCAAGCTGCTGTGTGTTGTGGAGCAGAGATGCAAGATTGCTATCTAACCCAAGCTGTATCCGTTAAACTAGGTAGAGCTTCCAAGAAATGCCATGGCTGTTGGCGCTTGTCGTAGTACAGTTAGGTACTTAGTACGGAGTACCAGGACTGTAAATTACATGTAGGTACTGTATTCTATACATGGCGGTGGATTCAGGGTAACTCCCGTTGCACTGTGGAGCCACGCATACTGTACCTACTGGGGATACATGTTATGCCGTATGCAGCCAGTGCTTATGCACTTGTGCAACTGATTCTCTGACTCTTTCTCTATATCGTACGCGGACAACAGCCCAACGTCAGAAATCCCCCGAGCATCCTTACTCGAGTACGGCCTGAGTGTGATTTTTCACTTTTTGGCAAGGAGTCTTATTTCCTTGGTTCACAACACATGGCAGCCGAACAGTACGTATGATACTGGGATTTCTGCGGTTCGTTTCGTGGTGCTGGGGTGGATGAATACCATACGTCCTCAGAAAGCCGCTATCTCTCCCAGTACTGTACTCCAGAGGGTATCTAGAAGTCCGTATTCGTTCATAAGATTTGAAACAGATGGCTTTGTATCATGTATCGTATCCGGTACTTGCATGGCGAGTATTTAATTCAATATACTAAAGCTTGTGACTCCAGAAAAGAAGTTCACGAGCATAGATACACGAGACCCATTTCCAGATAGTACTCGAGTACTGATCTCGTGCCAAGACTGTTATACTGCTGGGGTTGATCGAGTACGATACATAGTCTATGTAGTGATGTCGGAGAGAGCTTCTTACGGAGTGTTGAGAGTAACATCAACGTCACCGGCTCCGGCCCACCACCCACCCACCATAAAGGGTTCCCCTTTAATGGTGATGCTGATGATGCATTCGCTGGTAACCACAACAGTGCAGCTGCAGTGACAGCCTCACGATATCTCCAATCTGCGAGCGCAAGGACGACGCGACACAACAGAGAAATTCGGCAGAGAGGACCTAATTTACCTGTATATTTGCGCAGTCGCTACCTTATAATTGCAATAGCTGCAACCCGGCAAGCCAGGCACAATACTATATACGCCCTAAGTAGCTGAGGCCTGCGGCTTGCAGGCTTTAATGCATACCACCCCCCCACCTCCCACCACTGCTATATACGAGCTAACCCCTACGGCGGAGAAATTAATGCAATCAGGGTCAGGGATCCTGTCAGCTCCTGCTGGCGAGAACGAAGACACGAAGCAAGGGTTTCGCAAGCAAACGAAGCTCAAGGCTCCTCCTACACTCGCTTCACCTCCTGTCGAACCGAACACTTGGTGCCTCTTCTGTCTGTCTTTCACATTCTGCCAGACTAAGCTTATTTATCCTTGCTTTCACCCGTTTGATGCAATCAGGATGAGGACCGCTATTCGGCCAAAGCACCAGAGTCTGGTCCTCAAGTGTTACCCTGCACTGCCCAAAGATTCTGGTGCAAAGCCCAATCCCTCGGAGTTATCGTACCTTCTTTACTACGCGTCTACTCGCCGGTCTAAACTCCAGAAGGTCGGGAAATTTCTTGAGAAGAGGACAGCCAGTGATGTATGGAGAGCGAAGCCAGGGTAGCCTCCTTTCTATGTTTCCTGGGTTGCAAATGGCAACTAACACGGAGCAACCTGCAGAAATGTCCATGTTACTCTTGAGATATGCAAAGCACTGATTGACAAATGTCCTCGCGACCTCAATCTTTACGCCTCCTCAATTCTGACGGTTCTTCAAACTATCCTTTGTTCGAAAGATATCAACCTCATTGAAGATTCAATCCCTTGTTTCGAGTCGTTCTGTACACACCACGATGGGGCCAACCTCTCGTCTGATTCCGAGTTTGTTCGGCAATTTGAGGAAATTATTAAGCTTTATGCAGAATGTGCCTCTACACCCGACCCGAAGCAGGCACTGAAATGGAGATCTATCGGATTGGTTGCAATAAAGAGTGTTGCTTCGAGTGAAGCTTTGTCATCGGCAGCAGACGCTCGAAGACAGCTTAGCATCATTATACCCGTAATTTTACAAAATGTTTACGCCGATTCCGAGGATCACCTTTTGATACTTCAGCAGCGCATTATCAATCTGGACTCGGAGGAATCAGATGGACTTCGACCGCGCCTCAGCCTCACTACCGTAGCAACCAATCTTACGGACGCAGCTGCAGCTGCAGCTGCCAGCACGGCAGAAGCGGCTGACAAGCTCGAGGAGGAGGATATTGGTGTGCTCGCTCTACAGTGCCTAAAGCAGATATTCGAAGTGAATAACACAGCACAGATTCGGTATGCGACTGGAGCGGTTCTTGACTTTGTTACTTCAAAGTCCAGCATTTCTGAATCATGGTCCACCGCTCTTCTGGAGATGATTGCCAAATGGGCTCCTGTTCAGTATCGGTACCTCATCTTGATTACATGTCAGGAGGCACTTGTTCGGCTTCCTATGACCGAGGATGCATTGCCCAAACAATTGATTCTAGCTCACCTAATATCGTGGCTGTTAGCGTCTTCGGTTAATCTGATTGGACTCTCTGTGATGGATGTTTTGTTGTCATTCATTACTCACATCCTTCGCTTACTTCAATTGGATAGCTCTCCACGAGGCTCGACAGTCATCACTCCAGGGCAAGAACATGATACTAGCATTGTTCTTCCAAGCATCGTACTCAATGAGAGCAATGGTATCGGTGCTTTTGGGCTAACCGCGGATGCGTCTAATATTTGCAAAGAGCTGCTGGAGAAGTTGAGCTTCTGTGTTGGAAACTTGGGTACTCACATTTACTACTCAGACCAGATTGCGGATATGATCTCGGAGATCCTGGTCCGATTAAAACCACCCGCCTTTGCTTCGACTGTTGCGTCCACTGACCCAACTGTTGCAGGATCTGCCATTGGAAGTCTCTCTGAGAAGCAGAGTTCCGATGAATTTTTCTCTTTTGCAACTGCAAGGACAACGGCCCTAAAGTGCGTCAAGGAGATTTTGACAGTTGCAAATAGTAGAGGAGGCGCTCAGAGTGGAGTTGGAAGAAACGGGGTTCCCCTCAGCGTGTGGGACGGTACCACCTGGCTGTTGAGAGAAGAGGATAGGGGTGTTCGCAAGAGCTATGCTGATGCCTTTGCTACGTACCTGAAATTTGAGGTGGATAGAACCATAACTAGCAGTAGCCCTGCTTCTCCCAAGAAGGTACATACCGGCTCCCTCCGCATTACAATTCTGGACACTAATCACGGCAAACAGAGGACACAACAAGTTTTAAACAAGGGATCTAGCAATTTTCTGGCACTTTTGCATGTAGCTATCTATGAGTCTGCACTACAATTTGCACCCGACGCTGTCGATGTTCTTGGGCTTCATCTCGTTCTCACTCGGCTGGTCCAGAAACTCAATATTAATGCCGTCGTCTCTGGCCTGCCTATGATTTATAGGCTTCAAGCCGATGTCGCTGCCATTAAGAACCGAGAACCTCAAGTCGCACTGTCTAGTTTGATCGCAGGTTACTTGTTAACAGTCGGAGAGATATTTGGGCTAGAAGACTTGAGGGAGGGTGTGGGAATGGAAATTAAACACAGGGAGAAGCATGGTCAATGGTTTGATGGCATCAAAATTCCAGCACAGGAAATCCCTAGTATGCCAGCTTCCCCCCAGGAGAAGTCCGCATACGTTTCTAGCGATCCTATTTTGCCGTTCGACAACAGGTTTGCAGTGGTCAACGACATTTGTGAAGCCGCTTCGGAGCAAAGGTCACCCGTGTTCTTGTCCAAAGTCAAAGATGTGTTGTTAGCAGAGTGGAGCAAAGAGGCCGTAATGAGTGAGCTCGAGACAAATTCGAGCAGGCAAGCAAGTGTATCAGACTCTAGGCTTTGCAACGGAGCCGGAGCCCTCAGAAATTATCTCAATGTCAGTGGGAACAATGGGCGGCCTGGAAGCTTGAGCGGTAGCCACATTCATCAGCACAGTAGACCAGAATCCAAGCATGGTACACCAGGTGGGAATGGACAGGGGCAGTTCCGTGTCCGCTCACAAACCACTGGCGGGTCAACCACAAGGAGCAGCTCCAGTAGGTCATGGACTGTCAAGGTTGATGAACTCAAGGCAGTTCTTTCTGGGCAGGCAACCGACATGCAGTATGGCCCGGGTGTGGTCGATGACAGCAGCAGCGCCAGCGAGTGTCAGTCATATACATCTTCAGATGGAGAAGAGTTGATTGTAGCTAATGGTGGCGTGGCTACAGGGGGAGGCGGGCGTTTCTCTGTCGTCTCATCGCACAATAATGCATTGCATAAGAAACGATCACAGAGCATGCACAGAAGAGATACTATTGGAAGTCAGTACAGCCTTCATGAGTCTGAGGCCAGCTTCTCGCGTGTAATCACTGATGGGAACATTCCTCCTGTACCACGGTTACCCTCGATGATACCCGGGACGTTTTCGGGGGACGACGATTTCTTTGGTAATGGTTCAAATAAGGAGAACGGCCATGTGAAGTCGGCAGCTCCTGTTGAGGAGCCCATGGCCTCATCCATGCCAGCCTCGCCAGTTGCTTACAGGTATAATCAGCAACAGCCCCAACAACACCCGTTCGGTGGGGTAGAAGGACTACGGCCTGGGACTGGAAAGATCGATGTTCAGAGCTTCCTTAGTGGAATTGATGCTGCCTCAACAACCAAGAAGAGGCCTGGGAGTAGCCGTGGTGTGTTTAAACCACCATACTAGTCTATGACTCTTTACGACAGACCATATTACCTCCATGCATAGTGTGCTTATGAAGTGGGTATGGGCTGGGGCGGGTTGGCGTTATGGATAATAGCACAATGGTTGGTTGAAGTGGGGGGGCATGTCTTCTTTTTCAGTTCACAGATGACTGTAAGACGTCGGGCAACTGGTTCTGTAGTTTCATATAATTTTATTTTCCGTTTCTGCATCTCTGCCGAGATAATAATCTTTCCTTTTCTGTTTGCAAAAATCCAATTACAGGTGAGGTGGCATATCATATCGATTTGGTTGCATTATATAGCGCATTATTCAAACATTTTGACAATTTTGTTTTTCTACTTCAACTCTCATGGTTTTTACTTCTACGTCTTGACATTGGATCAAATGATCCACACTTCATCTTCTCCTTTGTGATTGATCATACTATGCACTCTAGGGTTTGAGTTCTAGAATGCGCTTGTTTTAGAATTGTGGTATTTGAGTTATTCACCCCGAGCCCGGGACTTCCTTTTTGTCCATTCGCCGCTGTATTCTATATATCAATTAAGGAGAAGTTTATCATTCTGCCCTATTTAGTAGATATATAGCCAATCGTTGCACCCGACTTTATTTATACCTTCTAGTCAGTATGTCTTACAACAGCCCTGGGATAAGTACCGCTCGCTTCTTCTTATACTTATCACCGAACTCATTCCTGTACCTCTTCTCCTTCTTCACTGCCCAAAGATACATCTGCCCTGCGCTCACGAGGGTAAACAAGCCCACTGCCCAATTAAACCCACCCAATGCCCACACCACAAGCCAGCCCAATAATTCAAAAAAGTAGTTTGGGCAGGTCACCCAATTGAACCCATAGCCCCTCGGGATGCCCCTCGTGGTAGTCCCCGCCGGTCTCAAATTACTCAATGTCAAGTGCGCCGAGAAATTGGACAGTTGAGCAAACACCCATAGCGTCGTCAGCGCCAAAACCGCGGTATTGGAGGGTGTATAGAAGGTGTACTTCCCCTCAGTGATGACGAGAGGATGGTAGAGGAACCAGGCGAGATTGATTCCAGAGAGAATCCAGTAGTGGATGGAGTTCTTGGGCAGGTTTCGCCATGGCATAGTCGCGGAGGAGAATTTATGGACAAAGAGAGTCTCGAGCTCGCGCTTGAGGAAATGGATAAGAATGAGATAGAGGAGCAGGCGTTGATTCGGGGTGGGGGGGATGGAGGAGATGGAGGCAGGGAGGTGCGGGTAGATGTAGGCACGGAGTTTTGGGATGAAGAAGAGGGGGTGGATGAGGAGGGGGCCGAGGTATTCAATTACGAAGACGGTGCGCCAGCCAATTTGGGGCCCTAAGAGGGAGGATGTCAGCATTGATATTCTGGAATGCATCCCCTACGCTAGGAGAGTGGACTGGGTGCAGAATGTACCAAGGTCCTTGACATAGACGGTTTCATTTTGTGAGATGTTGAGGTCTTTGAGGAGTCCGCCATCGCTGGCCTTGGTCAAACGGAGGCGGTGGACAGAGAGTCCGGTTTTGGAGGAGATTTGATTGGCGAGCTCGGAGGGAGTGCTCTTGGGGTTGACATCTACGGATGGTGGGAGGCGTTTGATCGGGCAACCTAGACAAGTCGTGTAAGTAATGAATTCATAGGTAGGGATTATGAGCTTACCCCGAGACTTGAGGTTGATTGTTATAGACATTGTGTGGTGGAATGAAGCTGTGGTGCTTTAATCTGGGACACCCCAAAATATATATTTGTTGAGGACATCATAGTCTTGGCAAGGACGTTCACGCGCTTTCAGAGCGGATATACTGTACAAGGTCGAGAAATATATATTAATTGTAATGCCAGATCGCGATCATCGGTATCCCGAAAACCCTTGGTGAACAATGGTATGAGAATAATAAAAGTGCAGCTGCAGCGCCCTGGATAATTCATGGCTACTTCTTTCCTTTTTTCTTCTCTTTCCTCTTCCCTTCCCCAGCGGAGCTGCCCTCACCGGGGCTCGGTAGCCCTCCCATTCCACCAAACATATTCTGTAGGGCCCCTAGGTTGGGCATGCCAGGTAGTCCTCCAGCACCACCCATTTCTGACATCATATCCTTCAATATGTTGTCTGAAACCCCTCCTCCGGTGAGTGCTGGCGAATGTAGTGGTAGAATTGGGTTCAACTTCCATCCTCTCGGTACAGCGGGTGGCGGTGCATGCTTGTCTTGGTGCGGCATCTGAGGGAGCCGTAACCGTAGAGGTGTTCTTTCATTTGCTGGGTGGGCCTTCAGATAGCTGCCAATTATCTGTATTAACTGTCTTTCTATGGTACCACCGTTAGTTGATCTCGCCCACCACAAGCTGGTAGGTGTACCCATACTATTCTTTATTTTGCCATGCTGTGGCTGTCCATCCTCCTTCAGTAGTACCCTTACTCTCCCCGGGTTCGCCCAGTCCTTCGGGTGGGTTTTCGTAGGCTCGAAGACCGTCTTCAACCCATTGAGGTTACAGCAATCCACAATTTCCCTCGCCAACGGGTTCTCAACTGCATATTCCTTATTCACTCGCCGCCCTTGTTCCCGAGATCGAGTGATATCAAAGTAGATGGGGTAGATCATCTGGTAGTCCTTGAAGGCTGTTGAGTTGGACTCTTTTATGAATTGCGTCTGGGAATTATCGTGCGTTCGGAACTGCGCTGCTATTTCGGCAGGGTCCATGAAGGGGAGACTGGGGACTGCCGCACTGCGCTGTGATGCGCGGGGGTCATATTCTGCGATTTCGAAGTCTCCTGGGTCGTCTTCAACTTCTTCTATTCGGGCATGGCGAGACATAGTGAGTGATAGGTAGTGGTGTTTGGGGTGGATGCGGGGCTGCCTGGTTGGAACTAAGCTTATGTTTCCCACTTTGTGTTTGGGGTATTTAGGATGGTGTGTGTGTGTGTGTTGTGGCTAGTTGCGGGGTGTTGTATTACTTACGTACACCTTTACTACAACACTAAGCTCGAGACGCCAAAGCGAATCCATTTACCATATAATATCACATTTTGTGTCATGGATATTGTGCAGTCAGTCCAGACATATGTGAAGCGTATGTTCTCTCCAGACAATGCTGGGGGGGCTGGGGGGAGCTCCGGGAAGATGAAGGTACTCCTTCTAGACAATGAAACAGTACGTTTGCCAAACCGACCGTATTTTGCAGCTAAATTGTTCGTCTATAGGTATCTATAATTTCCACAGCAATAACGCAATCAGAGTTATTGAAGTATGAGGTTTACCTCATCGAGTGAGTGCTTTTCATCAATGGAGGCAGAGGACTCTGAAGCTCACTAACGATGGAGGGCCCCAGCCGGCTCGATAATAAGGAACGAGAGAAGATGCGGCATCTGAGGTGTTTTGTATTCGTCCGCCCTTCTCCAGACTCTATACAGCATTTGATAGAAGAGTTCCGGGAGCCCAAGTATGGAGAATATCACATATGTATTGGAAATTCCCCGCCTGGGAGTAGCGTGGGCTAACATACATGCCCCAGACTTCTCCAATATTGTCAAGAAGTCCTCTCTCGAGCGTATGGCCGAGGCAGATGACCACGAGGTTGCTCGTGTGGTTCAAGAGTACTTCATTGACTATTTAGTCATAAATCCCGACCTGTTCTCCTTGAGCATAGCTGGTCCACAGAGGCGAATATGGAGTACGACTTCATCAGATATGTGGAACCCAGACGCCTTGGTGAGGACAACGGAAGGGCTGCTGGCGGCGCTGTTGACACTGAAGAAGAAACCTCTTATACGGTATGAGAAGAACAGCCAATTGGCCAAAAAGCTTGCACAAGAGATAAAAGTATGGACCCTCCCCTTTCCTCCATTCCCCTAGGTGTACAGACTCAGGGAGCTTATCATCCGGGCAGTATCAAATATCACAAGAAGACCAGTTGTTTGATTTCCGGAAAGCCGATACCCCCCCTATTTTGCTGATTTTGGATCGCCGGAATGATCCCATCACACCACTCCTATCCCAATGGACATATCAAGCAATGGTTCATGAGCTCCTCGGCATAAGCAACGGGCGAGTCGATCTCTCGGACGTTCCGGAGATTCGGCCTGAGCTTAAGGTAAACCTTTACCTCAATTTACAAGCTCTGGCTACTGTATTCACACACACTAGGAGATCGTGCTGTCCCAGGATCAAGATCCCTTCTTCAAGTCCAACATGTTCCTCAACTTCGGAGATCTTGGTGGAAATATTAAGGCTTACGTGGACACATATCAAGAGAAGACTAAATCCAATATGAATATTGAGAGTATAGCAGATATGAAGAGATTCGTAGAAGAATACCCCGAGTTCCGGAGGTTGTCAGGAAATGTTTCTAAGCATGTCACCCTTGTAGGGGAATTGTCCAAGCGGGTGCAACAAGACAACTTGCTTGAGGTTTCTGAACTGGAGCAAAGTCTCGCTTGTAACGATAGCCATTCAACTGACCTAAAAGTAAGATACCTCCCATATTTGATATTTATTAGCTAACCATACTATGGGCCATCCAAAAATTGTTATCCTCTTCAAACGTGCCACCCGAAAACAAGATTCGCCTTGTAGCGTTATATGCGCTCCGCTACCCAAAGCACCCACAAAACGCTTTGCATATTCTACTTGATCTGCTCGCTGTGGCATCTATCTCTTCCCCCTCCCCAAATCGCATAGCTGTTATCAACCACCTCCTTACATATCATAATTCTATACCTCCTCTCACAGGGCTATTCGAGACCGAATCGATCTTTTCCCGTGCTCGGTCAGGTTTTAAGGGATTGAAGGGAGTGGAAAACGTGTATACACAGCACACACCAAAATTGGAGCAAACCCTTAACCAGCTTATAAAGGGAAGGTTGAAAGAGTCAACACATCCATTCATTGAGGGCGGGGTCAGGGAAAAACCACAGGATATAGTTGTCTTTATGGTTGGTGGGACGACATACGAAGAAGCACGGCTGGTAGCAATGCTCAATGCGGGTACTCCCGGTGTGAGAATCGTGCTTGGAGGGACCAGTGTTTTGAGGAGTAAGACGTTTTTGGCTGTAAGTGGCATACTCGATGACTTGTGGAAAGCAGTAGGCATTTACTGATATTGCATAGGAAATTGAGGATATAGTTCCCTCATGGCCCGACGGGACAGCGGCAGGAAGACTGAGGCGAGAAGTTGGGAGGGGATAGGTTTTAGATCTTCATACCTTTTGTTCACTCTATGACTATAAAGAATAATGATTAATATATCTCTTATATTATGCATGTCCACTGTCATTGAGCTGAGGCATGTAGCCTGCTGGAATTAGTACTTAGTATATATTAAACAAGAAGACCTTATCTTGATATCAAAGCTTGTTTGTTTGGTACCCTGTTGCTAGCAAAGTGGGCGAAAATTTCTTATGCAAGCCATTGCACGATCCTTGCGTGTTACGTGACGCGTAAGAATGTTGCGTTCCCAATTGGCGACAGGTCTCATACAGCTATCGACTCGCTGCACACCTCCGCCAAATATCCTGACACCAACCTCAATTTTCCTTCGAAAGCAGCTATCCTCTAGTACAGTCCTCTCACAAGAACAGTCAAAGATGCCGCCGAAGCAGCAAGCTACATTGGGGTATGTCACTCTAGGGTTCATGTATTTCCTCAATTCATATTATTTCACCGATCATCGAGGTAAATTGTGGAGGTGCTTTGCTAATCGTTATGTGGAGCATGCAGGCAATTCTTTACGCTTCCACCAGGTCCAAGACCAGCAACTTTGGAGCAGATGAAATTATCAACGGATGCGGTAAAAGGTAGCAAGGCCAGCAAGGTCAGCAAGAAGGGTGGGGCTAGCAAGAAGGGTAAAACTAACAAGAAGGACGAGGCCAGCAGCAGTTCTGTTGAGAAGGAAGTACCCAAGGAGGAGGAGACTATGGATGAAGATATAGTGATGGATGATGCCCCACCAGCTGCAATTGAGGAGGAGGAGTCGATAAAAAAGCCCGCAGGGAAAGAGAAGAAACGTGGTCGTTCACTATCTGATCCAAAATCGTCTACAAAGCCACCTGCAAAAAAGGCTGGACTGGCAGAGGATTTAGAGGTAGAGGATGTAGAGGCAGGAATGGTGGGCGCTGAGCCTGCTGCGAAAAAGCGGGGGAAGTTTTCGAGAGGGCAGAGAGAAATGGGTCCTACACCAGCACTAGAAACGCAGCCCAAGAAGGAAGAAACGGAAACTATAAAGGAAGAGCCGAAATCTGAGCCGGAATCGGGATCGGAAACTGTGAAGCCAGCCCGCAGGCGGGGGAGGCCACCAAAAAGTGCAGAGCTCGCAAAGGACATGCAGGATGTCACGATATCTGAGAAGCAGACAAGGAATACCAATTCCAAAAAGAAGGAGAAAGAGAGGCCTGGTCCTGATGAGAAGCCTAAGAAGCCCAAGAGTCCACCAAATATAAAGGAAGAGCCGAAATCTGAGCCGAAATCTGAGCCGGAATCGGAATCGGAAACTGTGAAGCCAGCCCGCAGACGAGGGAGGCCACCAAAAGGTGCAGAGGTCGCAAAGGACATGCAGGATGTCACGATATCTGAGAAGCAGACAAGGAATACTAATGCTAAAAAGAAGGAGAAAGAGGAGCCTGGTCCTGATGAGAAGCCTAAGAAGCCAAAGAGCCCACCGAAGCCGAAATCTGAGCCGAAATCTGAGCCGAAATCTGAGCCGGAATCAGAATCGGAAACTGCGAAGCCAGCCCCCAAGCGAGGAAGGCCACCAAAAGGTGCAGAGGTCGCAAAGGACATGCAAGATGTCACGATATCTGAGAAGCAGACAAGGAATACCAAAAAGAAGGAGAAAGAGAGGCCTGGTCCTGATGAGAAGCCTAAGGAGCCAAAAAGTCCACCGAAGAAGGCTTCAAAGAAGGCTTCTCAAGTGGTGAAAGAAGAGCCCATAGAGGATAAGAATAGTGATGATGGGGCATCAGTTTCTGACTCAGAAACACCCTCGTTATTAGAAGAGAGCAGTTTGAAGAAACCAGCCATTACTGCTGCAGCTCGCAAACAGGTGCAAGAGAAGCTTGTTAGTGGTGGCCACCCGTATCCTGATTGGCCTGCTGGTGCTTCTGTTCCTTACGCTGCACTATGCAAATCCTTTGCCTTGATCGAAAATACGACAAAAAGGCTGGAGAAATTACAACACACGTCGTTACTTCTTCAGCAAGTGTTACGACTGACGCCTAGCGAGCTTCTCTTGGTGGTTCACCTTATGTGTAATAAGCTCGCAGCCGACTTTGAAGGTATTGAGCTGGGTATTGGAGAGTCTCTACTGATGAAGGCTATTGCAGAGTCCTGCGGACGAGCCATGGACAAGATAAAAGCAGATCATAACCAAATTGGAGATCTTGGTGTTGTGGCTCAGCAGTCACGGTCTAATCAGCCGACCCTGATGTTCCGCAAGCCCAAGCAACTGACCGTGAATGGAGTTCATGACACGTTCCTCAAGATTGCTACGACATCGGGAGGTGGGGCACAGAGTGGGAAGGTGAACTTGATCAAACAACTACTGGCAAATGCGGCGAAGGAGGGCGATGAGGCGAAGTATATTGTGAGAGCGTTGGAAGGAAAGATGAGACTGGGGCTGGCGGAGAGGACTATTGAAGTCGCTTTAAGTCAAGCTGTAGTTACTTGGGAGCAATGGAAGTTGGAGAAGAAGCCTAGTTTGGCTCAGTTGCAGGAGGCGGAGGAGATAATAAAGGGCGTTTACAGGTACTTTACTCCACAGTAGCTTGCTTTGCACTAGAAGCTGATAAATGTGTGAGCAGCGAACTACCAAGTTATGAAGTTATAATACCCGCATTGATCGAACATGGAATTTCCAACCTCAGGCAAAATTGCAGAATGCAGCCCGGTGTGCCATTGAAGCCTATGCTGGCAAAACCGACCAAGGCAATCACGGAAGTTCTTGACAAGTTTGAGAACAAGAAGTTCACATGTGAATACAAATACGACGGAGAGCGCTCTCAGATACATTTCGTGTCGAAAGATTCCAAAATTGACTATCCCAAAACTGCATTAGATACCAACAAAATAGATAAGGGCGTGGCGAAGATCTTTTCCAGAAATTCGGAAGATTTGTCAAAAAAATACCCTGATATCTTGGGTGTTCTAGATACGTGGATCAAGCCTGGCGTGGAGAGCTTTATATTGGATTGTGAGACCGTTGGCTGGGACAAGGAGGAGAGGAGGGTGTTGCCATTTCAGCAGTTGATGACAAGGAAGAAGAAGGATGTCATTGTAGAGGATGTCAAAGTCAAAGTCTGTGTCTTTGCGTTCGACCTTCTATTCCTTAATGGCAAGGTATGTTTAGAAATGTCTACATTCACTAGGCTTCCGAGCCTGAAGCTTACAATTTCATCCAGCCCCTTGTAAAAGAGACCCTGCAGGAGCGACGGTGTCTAATGTATAACAGCTTCAACGAGATTGAAGGCCAATTTTCGTTCGCTAAGGCCATGGACGGTAACGAGCTGGAACAAATTCAAAGCTTCCTGGACGAGAGTATCAAAGACAGCTGTGAAGGCTTGATGGTCAAGATGTTACTCGGGACAGAAAGTTTTTACGAGCCCAGTGTGCGAAGTATCAACTGGCTCAAGATCAAGAAAGACTACCTTGCTGGCGTTGGAGACTCCCTCGACCTCGTCGTTGTCGGTGCCTATTTTGGTCGCGGTAAACGAACCTCTGTATATGGTGCTTTTCTCCTTGCTTGCTATAACACATCGAAGCAAACATACGAAACAATATGTAATATTGGCACTGGGTTCTCGGAACAAGTCCTCGAGGAGCACTACAACGCACTTTCGGAGCATGTCATTGACCAACCGAAGCCATATTACTCACATTCTACTGTGAATACGCATGCTCCGGATGTTTGGTTTGAGCCGAAGATGGTTTGGGAGGTGAAGACAGCTGATGTGACCCTTAGTCCAAAATATAGGGCTGCGGAGGGTCTAGTGGACCCGGATAAGGGAATAAGCTTGAGGTTTCCCAGATTCTTGAGGATAAGGGATGACAAGAGACCCGAGGAGGCAACGAGTGCCAGGCAGGTGGCGGAGCTGTATAGGAAACAGGATTCGGTGGGAGGGGGGAAGAAGGGTGTGGATGATGATTTTGAGTACTAAGTGTGGGGGTGAAGTGGGGGACAAGGCTTTGTGCAATAAGATGAGCGGGTGTGAATGTTACTTAGGTCCGAGACTAGATTTTTTCCACTCCCAAGAAATATGAAAAGCGATTTGATTGCTATCTCGGCCTATGTTACTTACCCTGAGGCTACGGATACTTAGCGAACATTTCTGCCATGTTGATTGCAACTCTTGGCGTCATACTTTGGGGAATTCACGGAACAGTACGCTCCCACCTCAACGCCACACAAACACCCCACCTCGCGCCCACAACAAACTCCACCGAACTACCATCAGCTAGCCCCTATCCCAGTGCCCCTGGGGTCTTGTATGTGGTTGAGAGTCCCAGTGGGAGAAGACATTCGCCGGAAAAATGTCGTCCCAGCTTTTGTCATTTGTCGGTAGTATGTACTAGCCCAGCTGTTTGTTATATTTGTCACATGTTATATTTTATTGCGCAGCTAGAACTGTGGTTCTATTTGGTCTTGCAGCAACTCGTTTCATGATTGGACAGCTTGCTAAAGATTACGTTTGAGATGAACAGAGACCGTTACAATTCTCACTTCTGATGGCCGACACTTAACGGTAACCCACTGCTCACCTCACACATCATCGCATGTACATTAAGAGGGTAGCTGATGTCTATTGTACTGTAGGGGAAACTTATGGGTGCCGACCAAACCACAAACATCATCCTCAATTCGACAATCGAACGTCTCTTCCAGCCATTAAATTCTGTGAAGCCGAGTGAGGCAGTCAGTCATGGACTGTACATTATCCGGGGTGATAATGTCGCTGTGTGTGGGCTTGTAGACGAAGATATCGAGAAGGAAATTGATTGGAGTGAGGTCAGGGCTGCGCCGTTGGGGAGTATGAAACATGCTTGAGCTTGCCGCTTATGGGACTATGTGTTTTTATTTGACTGGGTAGAGGGGATTGGTTTTACCGTTTGTTTACCGCTGCGATGACTAGATGATGTAGCTACAGTCCAGTCCTTTCCGCAGGTCATCCTCCTCCACGCCCCTTCCTTGTGGGCCGAACTCGACACACTGCTATTGGGGATCAGGTGGGATGTATTGGCGTGTCTGGTAGAGCTGAGGAGCTCTAACAGTCGCGCAACATTCTTCACCCGGCATTGTTGTGAAAGAATTCACTTTTGCATGGCCATGCAATAGCTTTCAGTCGAGGGGCACAGTACTTCCTTCACGATATACCACTATTTAACTGTAAATAATCTCAAGAACATAATAGCTTCAGATGGTAACGAATATCATACAACTCTCATCTCCCTATATGCTTCATGTGTGCCTTTTGGCTGCAAAACATTATATATCCCAATTCCCACAGAAGTAAAACCCGTGTAGACAGAAGGGGACAAGTTAACTCCCGAACGCCGAAACCGTGGATGAAAAAGACAAAAGCTATCTACCCCTGGTAAAACATTTACGAGCTGCCCTTCCCTCCCTCTTCCCTTCCTCTTTTGCTTCGGTTTCCTTCATTCGCAGCCTGGCACCAGATCCAGTCAGTCACATTCGCTCAACTCCACTTCCACCTACCCTGCCTCGCATTGTTGTTAGACCTTACCAGAGCATGCTTGATGAATCTCCCCGCGGCATCTTTATCTAGACGCGCCCCCGCCCCATTCTGCCTCGCCGCATTCTCTTCTGCAACCTTAATCTTGGCCATATACTGTTTTACACGCGTGAGCTCGCGCATTATTGGGTGGTCTTTTGTGTGGATGCCATTTAGGCGGAGATATGCTGCAGTGGGGCCGATTAGCATGCGGACTCGGAGAAGGAATGGCTGTGTACGAACAAAATAGAAGCGATTCGAGAGCGTAGACATGCAGGACATGGAGCTTGGCGTTGTCGACGATAGGGAGCTTGGATGCGGATTCAGAGAGGGGGGTGGTGAGGAGTGGGCCGATGGCATCGGTGAGGTCGTCAAGACTGTCGTCGAGGTCTTCGACGAGGGACTTAAGGTCGGGTTCCATGGCGTGTGGGGTTGGGATTGCGAGGGTGGTGTGACGGTGTGAGAGTCTCGTGCAAACACCAACAAGCCGGAAATCTTTTTTTTTTCTTCTTTTTTTCTTTCGTAGAGCTAATACTCCCCTGTCCTAATCACATCCCCCGCCTAATCTCTGCAGCCTGGTCCTGCGGCAGCAGCAATGCTGGTCGTTTAAAACAACACCTCTGTGCCTAGAAGTGGCCCCCCCTCCACCTCTTCCCATGCACGTATGGCCACGACTCGGGGTATGGCGTCCCTGTCAGTACCAATCGCGCCAGTGGTACAATGCCTTCAACAACCAGACACTGCGACTATATAGCTTGGGGTCAGGTCCAACTCACCGCCCACCCGAAACCGAGAGTGTGACACCCCATCTCCCAACAACAACCCCCCCTCCCCCACGGATACATATCGTCGGATTGGGAAACCTGGGATGTCTGATTGCGCATGCACTCCGGAGTATTCACCCCCGGCGGCCCGTCACACTGTTTACACATAAAAACTCTGTGGCTAGGACGTTCGAGTCTCAATATGGCGGGCTGATTACTGTGGAAAAGAACCGACTGGCTGTGTCTAGGAAGGGGTTTGATGTTGAAATCAGTAACATGGCTATCGAGAACCTACTACCCTATGCAAAGACACTGTATCCCCCCAAGGATGACGAAAAGATCGACCATCTTATTGTCACAACGAGGGCTCCGCATGCCAAAAAGGCTCTACAAGCACTCATTAGACGTTTAACACCGCAGTCAACAATCGCATTTCTACAAAATGGGTTGGAGGTGGTCGAGGAGATAAATTCGCTGTTTTTCCCAGACCCAGCGACCCGGCCGAACTATCTCCTTGGAGTTTGGCCACATGGGGTTTTCTCACCCAAAGAGCCTCTGTTCGAGCCATTCAGGGTCGTCATTGGAAGTTCTGGGAGACTGAAGCTTGGGGTGGTACTTCCTACAAGAGAAGGGCCACCAGATCTCACTAAAACCCCTGCGCATGCTGCTCTTCCTCCCACAACCGCCTACCTCCTTTCCTCCCTCCTCTCGGCTGAAGACCTTGCAGGAATACATGTCGCCCCTCAAGAAGTCATTGCATCCGATCTCGAACGCTTCGCACTCAATGCGGTGATTTTCCCTCTCACAGTAATGTTCAACTGCCAAAACGGTGCACTCTTGCACAATAGCTATGTAGCGCAGGTAGTCAAGGTCCTGCTTCACGAAATCAGTATGGTCCTCTGCAAATTACCTGAGCTTGAGGGACTGTATAACAAAGACCAAAGGTTCTCGGAGGAGACTCTGTATAATATGTTTGTGAGGGTGGCGAGGTACAATGGGGAGAAGGAGAGCACTATGTTGCAGGAGGTGAAGAAGGGGATTCCGACGGAGGTGGAGTATCTTAATGGGTGGATTGTGAAGAAGGGGAAGGAGCTGGGGGTCGAGTGTAAGGGGAATTATATGATGCTTCATATAGTCAAGGCAAAAGAGAAGATGGCCGCGCGGGAAAGGGAGAGAGAGTTGCCGATTGAGGGACTAGGGACGAGGTTTTGAGAGGAGTGGGGTTAGATTAGGGTTGTTTTGTTTTCTTTTGTTTTTGTACATGTGCCTGGCGGAGTTGGATACTTTGTTTTTCCCACATGGGGCTTGCATCATGGTTACTTCTGGTTGTATATATTATTTTCTTTTCTTTACATATTTAGTCGGGATATATATATTAAAGCGTATATAGAGGATTATATAGAAGGGCCTCGAATCTCCATAGTGTTGTCTATTCATTCCACAATTGCTCAGTTGATGCTCTATCCCGGCCCACACCCCCATCCACATACATACGGTATACCATGAATATGAACCCCGGCCCTACCCTGACCACCCAGTTCTTCGCCCCCCTCCCCTCCACTCCTCGCACAAAGAAACACCTCCTTCTCGCTTGCACTGGCTCCATCGCCACCATCAAGCTCCCCGACATCCTCACCTCTCTTGCCCCATACTCCTCTCACCTCTCCATCCACCTAATCCTAACACCCTCCTCCCTCAACTTCCTCCCCCCCACACTCACCATTCCGTCTCCGGGAGTCGCCATACCCACCCTCTACCCCATCGTCTCCCACGCCTGGACCAACGCCGACGAATGGGCACAATGGAAGGAAATCGGGGATCCTGTACTCCACATAGAATTGCGTAAATGGGCGGATATACTAGTTATTGCACCGCTGAGTGCGGATTTTTTGGCAAAGATGGTGGGTGGGCTTGTTGATGGGTTGCTGGGGGGGGTGGTTAGAGCGTGGGATGTGGAGAAGGAGATCGTGGTGGCGCCAGCGATGAATACGTTTATGTGGATGCACCCGGTCACGGGGGAGCAGATGGATGTGTTGAGGAAGAGGTGGGGGTGGGTCAAGGTGTTGGAGCCGGTGGAGAAGAAGTTGGCGTGTGGGGATGTGGGGAAGGGGGCGATGAAGGAGTGGAGGGAGGTGGTGGAGTATGTGGTTAAGGAATTGGAGTTGGAGG
>Ga0307514_10000908_pt1 | contig 45631 bp, 48 predicted proteins | sample 16_EM_MG_FD_203088 | JGI IMG/M metagenome (GOLD analysis project Ga0307514, IMG submission 203088) | Populus trichocarpa ectomycorrhiza microbial communities from riparian zone in the Pacific Northwest, United States - 16_EM | ecosystem: Host-associated > Plants > Roots > Unclassified | place...
CGAACTGTCAAAGGCCGGTTCGCGAACTTTTTGCCCAATTCACAAACTGTTTGCCCCGTTCGCAAACTGGAGACAAGTTCGCGAACCGGCCATTTTTGCCGAACTCAACACATATTTCCAGTGAAATGCTGGTCTAAAAGAGCTCTCTGAGTCCTTCCCAAATCTTTTTATCGCTCACAAGCTCACTTTGAGTATTTGACTGAGGAAGAAAAAAAGTCTGCACATAAGAGCACTCTGAATGAACACTTCCAATGTGCCTGTCGAACTTTTTATCCTTCCCTCATCCTCCACTGTCACCTTTGCATTTTAAACTCTGTTACCAAACTCTTCTTCTTGTGGTCTTGGACTTCCGTTGGTGCAGATTGCTATGATATAAGTGTGGAGCAGAGTACACAAGAAATCAGGCTGAAATGGTTATATTACAGAAGCAGTTGTAGTTACAACTTCGATTTAATTCACCTTATACCTTAAGGAGTTCACCATATCGGCCATCCAGTTTGCAGACTGGCCACTTGTTCGCGAACCGGACTAAGTTCGCGAACCGGCATGGTTCGTCAACCGGACGGAACACATACATGCTTTTGTCGTCAGGTTGGGCTAGGGTTTGATCCGACTACTTTGATGATTATGATGCGCTTCTATCGCCCCTCGAGGTCACATACCCTGGTTATCCGAGCTGTATAGGTGGAAAAGATCATGACACCGACCTCCTTCATGGTGCGGCAAACGAGTGTCAGGAACACGACATCATCTGGCGGCAGAGGCTCGGCATCCCGATGGCACCGTATTTCTGCGGATATAGACAAAAGGACAGAGTTGAAACCTGATGCAGAAACATATCACTCCCGATTGTAAATCATGACGGAGACATCGCTTTTGATCTGCATGTGCGGTGTGAATGTGCATAGACTGTTGTATCATGGAATCTACCGGGGCATCTCAAACTCGATGGATGTCAAACGTTGATATTAGAACTTCACTTGGCGTTTGGGACTCAACAACCCTGCGACGTACTAATTATTTGGTCAACCAACATCGCATTACCATTCTCGCTTATGTTTTGGCACAGAGATGCGGCGGGAGCTAGGGTGGGGTCGATCTGAACGAATTCCAAAAATGGTGCAGTTCGACACAAAGTCTTGCAGGGGAACGAGGGAACGTGTTTGGCGTTTACGATGCTACTTTATGTGTATGCTTGCTTTTTGCTCTCTCACATCCTGAGTGAGTCCTCCATTCTAGTATCACGTCTAGACGCTTTACTATGGCCGTCAGAGAATGCTATCTAACGGGGATCAGCAATAGTCAATGACTATGGGTATGGTTGTCTTCTAAAGAACGGCGGGAATATAAGAGTAAATCCTACCCACTGTTTTCCTGCTTCCTTCGTCAGCCACCTCTTCCACCTCATCTTTACTTACTTTCTTCGCCCGGGGCGGTCTTTGCATTCATTCTATCCAGTTAATATTTCTCTCTCTGCATCTATTTTCATTCATTTGTTGGATCACTGGTGGTCACCGAATATCTGGTAGTATTCCATCAGCACAATGCATTTCATCAGTGCCGCCACTGTCATCGGCCTCGCCTGTGCACTTGCTGTGCAAGCTGGTTTGCCCCCCCACGCTTGAGAGAGATAAATTGAGCCAGGCTGACATGTTCCTATGAACAGCACCCGTTGCTATCCAGAATTTACCTGTTGCAGCTGGATCCTTTGGGCGTCGTCAAGGTAAATCATACCAAGCACCAGGACAAAATGGCAGGGGCCAAGGTCGCGCTAGAGGTGGGCGTGGAGGTGGGTACAACAAGGGCGATGATAATCAGAAGAAAAATAAGTATAAAGGTGATAAAAATGACAACGATAATAAGGATGATGATGAAGTGGTTGGTTTCCTTCCTTCTTCCTCAAGATGTGAAGTTTAATACTAATTGGTGGGAAACGGTAGATTGTAGTCATCGTGGTCCAGCAAGTTGTCATCATCCGTATCGATGGCCAGCAGGAGAAGCATGCCGAGACCCGCGTTAGGACCTATGGTAATAAGGAGGGGAAGAAGCAGCAAACCAAGACTCAGTATGGTGTGTCTACTCTGCCAGTCCCATGTTTCGCGAGCGCAATACTGATATGGGCATTATAGTCACCAAACAGGGCATCAACTACATCACCGAAAGCGCTCCAACGGCGACTGCTCCCGCAGATCCTAAGGCCACAGATCCCGCAGATCCTAAGGCCACAGATCTCAAAGATCTGGCACAGGCAGTTGATGATGCTGCTGCTGCCGAGAAAGAAGCTCTCGCTGAAAAAGATGCTGCCCTCGTCGCAGGAGACCAAGCCACCGCTGATGAAGCTGCCCGAAAGGCCTTGGAGTTCAAGGCCGCAAAGGATGCTGCACAGCAAGAACTAGATAATGCTCAGAACGGTGGGGCTGTCAAGGAAGACGTTGCTGCGCCAGAAGATTTAGCAAAGGCAGTCGCGGATGCCGAAGCGGCGGAGAAAGCCGTTCTCGAAGAGAAACAACAAGCGGTGGCGGCTGGGGATCAGGCCGCCGTTGACGCGGCTCAAAAGAAGGCTGATGCAGCACGGTTGGCAAAGGAGGAGGCGCAGAAAAAGGAGGATGAGGCAAAGAAGCAAGCTGAGGAGAAAGCAAAACTGGATGCCGATGGAGCTAAAAAGAAGGTCGAAGAAGCACAAAAAGCCGAGCAAGCCGCTATCGCCGAACATGATGCAGCACTCGCTAAACAAGACCCCGCTGCCGTCGCTGATGCCGTAAAGAAGGTCGAGGAAGCAAAAGCTGCACTGGAGGCTGCCAAAAAGGAACTCCAGGATGCTCTAGCTAAAGGAAATGAGCAAAAGGATGCCAAAGGCCAGCCTACTGAAGATTCTGCCGTAGCTCAGCCTGCTCCGGTCGTTCCCCCTCAGCCTGCTCCAGCCCCTCCCGCTCACCCAGGTGCCACTATCATTAGAATCATCCAGTAGATGGCTATCCCTTGCGCTTTCTCATTTCTCTACAGATTTTGTATGTTTCTTATTTTTTCATGTTCCTGATGGAATTGTTTGATGGTTGGTATTGTGTACTCTATAGAACATGCATCTCCATTTCGCCAATTTTTTTCCTTGGCAGTGCATTGGGCGTGGGCAAATTCGTAATGCCGAACAATAATGCATGTGTCTATGACGAGTTGAAGTAAAATAATTTGATACAAGATGAGTGAGCTTTGGGGTAGACTCTGGGGTGAAACCGGGGTAGATCAATTGGCGCGAGGAGGCTTTTTTACAATACGAGCACTTACGTGGAATGGGATAACCTTTATTACTGTGGTGCTATTTGAAAGATTTGGGACTGTTGCAAAATTTAAATCAGGTGTAATGGGGTAGTTGTAAAGATTCGGGATATTTCCGAAGACCCGGAGTATGCGCGTGGCAAGGATACGTAATGTTCTGCAGTACCATGTTTTACGGCATTGTATCCGGCCCCCTGACAAACTATCATCTTTTCGCGATCACTCAAAAGGCAATGGATTTTGGGGCGAGTGATGACATATGAATTCTGTTTTCATGTGTTGAGGTTGTATCGGGGTTTGGGTTGTTTCAACGTTTCTGGTTTCGAATCGAATCGACTAGGGAATGTATAGATAGTCCCAAGACTCTCCCACTGCAATACTAAAATAAATTCTCTTTCATCGCAAATCCACCCTCAATCCCTCATTCACTCTCCCTACCCACACAGATATCGGGATTACTCCTGCTCCAAAGCATGATCAAGCGGTACCGACCAAGGCACAGATGGGCTTCAGAAGTGGACCGAGTGAGATGAGGAGAAATACGATGTGACCAAGAAGCTGTGGGTTTCTTTCCAATCGCCTTGTAATGCTTTTAGATTTTATTTTCGATCTCTAATCACACTCTACTAACAGGAAAAACTGAGGGGGTTCGATATTTCCTCTGGAAAATTTCTGTTTACATTGAGCTGTCTTTTAGAATGGGCATGTTCACTCGGCCGAATGGATAATGAACGATCCATCAGAACAAAGAGCCATTGTGCCGGTGGATAGTGAAGGCCGGTGAACTCTTGATTGTTACCACAGACACTCGGTGATTGAACAAACCTTGAATATGCCACAAAGAAATGATATTGTGCCGTTTGGTTAGTCTGTTTGTACTTGGATTCTCTTTCAAGAGGAACAAAGGATCGGAAGAAGGTGGATTGATTGGCTCCAGAAGCATTCTATACACAATCATGTTTCTATATAACTTCCTTCCTTCGTCTCTGACACCGCAGCCAAAATCCCCTCATTCATCGCAATCATGGTGCTCACTCCCTATGCCATTTTGCGTCAGCTATGCTTCTTTAAAGGGTCTACACACGCTCGAAACATCTCAAACTTGACAAAACAGCACGTGTCACCTTCCTCCAACGTCTTGATTCCATGGAACTCCACCCCAGGAATCAGTACACAGCGACCAAACCGATACATGTGGACTGATGCATCTAGAAAAGGCTTTGGAGGCTACTACCTTCCCAGCTGTGACGCTCCCATCCATGAACTCAGCCCATCGTCTGCCTTCTCTGGGGCGTGGGGGAGTGGCTGCATCGAGTGCAGTATCACTTATTTGGAGATGACGGCAGTTTTGCATGGACTCAAACTTTGGAAGGAAAAATTCAAAGACCATGAAGTGGTTTGTTTTTGTGACAATCAGGGTGTAGTTCGTGGACTTTGGGGAAAGAATATAAGAGGGGAAGCGATGAATCCGTTGGGCGAAATCATTCAGCTTTGTAAGGCGGCCAATATAGAGCTTGCACCGAGATGGATCCCAGGGAAGGGAAACGTATTGGCGGATCTACTCTCTAGGAGGTGTGACATCGCGCGAGTGGGAAACCTTGCACCACAGCTATCGAATAGCTTCCCGGAGCCATAATGAACGACGAGTGATACCACATGCACTACACAATCACCCTCACTGCGGTTGACGTCACCAAGCATATCACCGACAAACAACCTCCCCACCTCGCCAAACCGCAACATCGCAATGGAAGACCCAAGTAGGACCTTTCCAGTCTCTTCCCTCAAGTCACTAACACCAAAACAGTCGCCGAAATCCCAGCCATTATCCACAGCCTCACCACATCCTGCCCTCACACCCAACGCATAGCCCTAGAATCCTACTTCGTATCAAACGCACGCTTCGACCACCCCCTCTGCCGCATCGACTCTTTCATCTACCCCCTCCCCTCTCGCACCTTCATCCTCGCCATCTACAGATGGTACAAACTCCTTAGCCCCATCATCGAGCTCGAGGTGGAATCTGTCGCTTTCGACGAGCAAAAATCCCGGCTCTACGTTTCTGTGAGGCAGATTTTCACATTCTGGTTTTTCCCGTTCGTGCACGTTCCCGCAACACTCGTTACCGTTCTCGACCTGCAAAAGTACCGCCGCCCAGCGGCAGGGGCCACTGATGGGTCGTTGAGTGAGTACAGCTCCGACGGGCTGGAGCGCGACGAGAAATGGTATATTGAGTCCCAGACGGACTTGTACCAGTTTGAGCAGTGGGTTGGGTTTTTTCCGGTGGTGGGGTTGCTGGGAAGGTATGATAGATGGTGTCTAGGTAGACTATTCTACAGAGGAGATGGCTGACGGATGTAGGATGTTTGTGCTCTTTTGGAAGCAGGTTAATGGGTGGTGCTGCTTGGTTTTTTCGACAGTGGTGATGTGGTTGGGTATGGTAGTGGATTGGGAGGGGAGGGCACTGGATTTGGTAGGGGCGGAGAGGTGTGATAGTGCGTTGGACTTTGTCGCCCGGATAGAGAGGTGGGTTATGGGGAAGGCACGGGAGAAGAAGGAGTGAATGCAAAATTATGTTGCGCGGAAAATACGGTCGTTGAAACATCTTTGTAGCTATGCACTGATTTTGAATCTTATGATACCTCCGAACGGCAAGAATAGTGGTTTTTTATGAGGTGGTACTTCTGCCAAATTTGACCTGGACTGGGACTATACACCTAGAAGGCTAGATAGATATCTGCAGTCTGACATCTCCTACGTCGTGGGTAGCTTATATGTGGTGACCGACCTACCAACTTGTGGATTGTATGAGCAAAGGAGCAGAGGTTTACGTCGCACTCTCTGGCTATGAATTTGGTGTGATTACCCGCGCCATCACCGATTTGTTCAGCAGACAGCCTTGCCAGACATCACGGTTAGGTGCGGATCATGGACGACGGAGTCACTCGCATCAACCTTTTCTACCTTCCACCACCACCCGTAAGGTTTGAATCTATTACCAAATTACCTCTCTGTATTCACCCCTAAGAACCTGTCTTTATCCCCTCTGTCCCTAGAATTTCTTTTTTTTTGCAATCTGTAACCGAGAGCTAGTCCATGACCCAACCAGTCATAAAAGCCTCCTCCTTCTCATCGTACAGGACACTGTAACGAGCGCAATGGTTCGTCACACAGACTGCGTTCTTGTCCGCCAATTTTGAGCTGTGTCTAGCTCATCGCCGCTTTTACACCAATCGGTCGCAGAGAAAGGTGTAACCGCTCAATGATAACGCCCTATCGCTTATGATAGGAGGGGAAAAAGAATAAGCGAGGCAGGGTCTTGGCGAGTTCATATGATTGGTCAATGGCTTCAGCTTTCTTCATTAGATCTTCCGGTTCATTTTCGGGTTCACTTCCTGCTTGCAATTATACGTGCATGCAGACTACACTGGAGCACCACATAGATTCTGCCGAAGCGGTCTTATTTCTGCCGAGGCGGGCGAGGATCTAGACTGGGGCAGAGGAAGGATTGTGTATAATCTACAAGCGGGGGTGGGAGTGGGGCGTACAACTGGCAATTATCTTCTCATCATGAGGGATCACGGGTCATTAAGCCTCGGTCTGATATCCGATATCACACTCTCACCATGAGCCAGCGTAACCAAAAACCATAAAGTATACATTATCGAGCCATCTATTTATTACCTTCTGTAAATGTAAAATAAATAAGCTAGCTTACAACTCCAAATACACTCTCAACGCCGGATACGCCCCTCCTCCCCCTCCCCCAACATCATCTACTAAACACAACCAGCAAACTTCCATGCCAGCGCTTTCGGATCCGCCGTCTCCTTCGCTTTCTTCTTTAGCATAGCCGCTATATCCTTCTCGTCCGCGTGAAGATGTGCACCACTCTTCTTCAGCAGCTTCACATTCTCGAGCCTGCCCGCTTCCGCCGCTAGGAATAGTGGCGTCCTGCCTTCGCGGTTCCTAATGTGCACGCTTGCACCTTGGGAGAGAAAGTCTCGGAGAATCTCGATGTTGTGGCATGTGGATGCAAGGTGCTAAGGAGAGGCACGGGGAGTTAGTATACGTGGGTGAGGTGGATATGGAGAAAAGGCAGTTGGATGCCCCTGCCGGCCGCGGGGGAATCCAAGACCGCCAGGCACAGCTGGGTGGAATGGTGGCGGTGATGTTGCTGAGAAAGTGAACTATCTGCTACCACTTACCAACGGAGTATTCCCAGAATAATCAAACTGGTTAAGCATGAAGACTTTCGAATCCCTCAAGATAGCCTGAATGTCATCGAGATTTTGATCTTGGATTGCGTATCCCAAAGCACTTAATGCATTCAGCATAGGCGGAAGTTCTGCATTCGGGTGCGAGAAATGCATCTCCGACTGCTCTGTAAGCTCTCCTCTCAAAGATAGTGACATCTGTCGACTGATCTCGGCGGACGAGAGTGACGGATTGGCGAGTAAACATGAAAGCTTTGTGAGAGCAGCTACATTATTTTAGCAGACTACTTGAGCATAGCCAGCTGGGTATAGGTACCTTCGGTTGTCATATCCAGGCCGAACACAATACCAGCCTTTGCCAACGCCGTAGCAGAAGCATACAATGGGCTGACGGTCCCTACTTGGCCTGAAAAGCGGTCAGCTCGCCGTTTTCGGGAAATAGCAGTATAGTTACTTACACTGCGTTACGTTTACTATAACGATGCCGCGCTCAATCCCTTCCCTCAGTACCTCGATGAGTTCCGCATCTTCTGGCGCATTTCCAGCCCCGAACGTTTCCAATATCAAACCTCTCAGTCCAGACAGCTTCAGCACACCACGGACCATCTCGGGCATGAGTCCTGGGAATATCCGCAAACACGCCACATGGCTCGTCTTTAAATCTGTCTGAATGCTGAAGGGAGAGATCCTCGACGGACGCTGGACGACCGTCCAGTTTATGGCGGTTGATATTCCGACCTTAGCTAGTGGCGGGTGGTTCGGCGAAGAAAATGCCGCAAAATCATGTGCATTTGTTTTGGTGACTCGATTGCCTCGGTAGAGTTTGTAGTTGAAGAAGAGGCACACTTCAGGGATCATATAGTGGCCGGCAATAATCAAACTCCCGAGAAGATTGTCCGTGGCATCATTATGAAGCTCTGTCATAGGGGTTTGTGATCCACTATACGGTGTTAGCGCCTTGATCGACTCATCAATTCGCCGTAAGTGGGTTGATTTACGTAAGAATGACTGGCTTTCCAAGATTGTTAATCATGAAGCTCAGAGCTGAGCTTGTATACGCCAAGCTGTCCGTACCGTGCAAAATCACGAACGCATCAAATAGCTGGTAGTTTCCTGGATCCCACTGTATTAGTATCATTCCAGATCCAGATATTACGAGACCTGAAGTGCATACGTTCAATAGCTTTGGCAATCTTTCCCCAACCCTTCGCATTAATACTGGAACTATCAAGCAATGGATTGAACTCCAGGTTTGCAAACCGTATACGTCGAGAGAACTTCGAAGGAGGTGTCCCTGTGGAGGTCAGCAACATATACATTCACGATCAGTCGGAGATGACATACTCAAAGTGTCCATCATTTCAACCCTTCCCTCTTCAACGACCACGGGGACCCGCTTTGTTGGTGAACCATCGTTAAATGACGGTCGTGGTCTCAGGCAGCTACCCAAGAATCCCGTAGCCTAAGCCACCTGTCAGTCCTGGTCCAATTCAACTTATTGTTCGAGAGACATACGGGAACATAACCATTATCACTCCTCCGCATGCAGATTGTTCCGCCTATTTTGCATATCAACAGCCGGGCTGAGATCTGCTATATCCTCCCTTCACTTACCGGTCATGATAATGAGCACCCGGCTCTCTGGAATGCTGGCATCCACAATGTCCGGCTCAATGGCCAGATTTAGGTTGTAGGTAGAGGCTGACGGCGAAGGAACTGCGCTGGTGACATTGCTGCAGAAACCATTGAAGAATTCAGCCGGTGGCATGCTTGGGAGTGACGTCGAGAAGTTGGGTTTTTTCGCTTATGGCCGATCGAAAGACCGGCAATCTCTAGGATAAGTCGGTGGAGCTGAAGGTTGGGTAGGTCTTGATATCTTATCTTTACACGGGCGATAAGTAAAGTATCGGGTCGCTGGAATTTAAAACGAGCCGCCAACTTAAAAGTAAAGGTGGACTATGTAAGAGAATGAAGGGTACGACGCCACTGCGAGAAAGGGTGAGGTGGAGATATATTGGTGGCCGTTGAGGGAAATACTTAAGTAATTAAAAATCAGGTACGGGTTGTATACACCTAAGTAATTCCGGATCGAACTTCTCAAGGCGGTGAGACACTGTGATGTGCAGATCCAACGGCGGACCAGCGAATCCGTAGCGCACCCGCGAATACCCGCTTCTATGTATAAAAGCCATGGGTGTTACCGTTACCGCTGGCGATGCTTTTTCCACTTTTCGTCGACTTACTACGGTGCTTGTTGCGAACTGTAAGGCCGACTAAACACCTGCATGCTACCCTGGCAGGGCAGAAATTCTTTCTGCTCCACACTGCAGAATTTCCGCAGGGCGTTTGCGTCTCATCGGAGGCAGGTACGGTTGGCAGAAATAGGTAGGTTGGCGGAGTGCTGACGGGTATTTTCATGGAGAACAGTTGAGAGGGTGGAAGAAAACGAACAATGGTCTCCGTAATACACTATCCGGACAAATGGGGTTTCATCTTGGGAGGGTGGTCAGGCCCAAAGAGGTGATTATGGGTTCGAGATCGATATTCGGGTGCGATCATGAGACATAACTTCACAACTCCTGTTATTTCCGGCTGCGATACATACGGTGCGATAATAATTGCGCGGCACTCTACCTGTGGTCCAAAGTCCCGGGCTCTGGAGAAGGCTGATGTCGTGATCTGCAGTGTGTCGTCATGCAACTCAACCTTGGGATCCCCGCCGGGATTATATCATTACGGCCCAGACCCTCCGCACGAGACTCCCCCCTACCAGTTCGCTCAATACTCAATTACCCAGCAATTATTACAAATTCGAACTTCTTCCTTTCACCACAACTACATGGCAACTCTTTCCCAACCGATCATCGAGCTGTGTACGCATCGCATTAAAGTCCCGCGAGAGGAAGCAATCTCGCGACAAACCGCATTGATCAGATCGACCATCAGCAACGCTCCCGGTTTCCTCGGTCTCCACTGGGGCTTCCAACTTGAGGATCCTACCGTCCTTAACTGGTTCGTCAGTATATCCCCCTTTTCTGTCGCCCTTTCTTTAACGATGCAGTAAGCTAATTGTTCGCAAGAATGGGATTCCCTTTCCTCCCTCGAAGCCCTCATCGCCTCACCCGCGTATGGCCCCCTCATCGCTGGTGTCCGGAGTTTTAGCGAGCCATTGGTTGTCCGCTCCAAGCTTGAGATTCCGAACGCGAAAGTCGTGGAGTGGGCGACCATCTACCTGAAGCCCGAAACGGACAAAGACGAATGGGTAAAAGGGGTTGAGGCGCTAAGGGAGGTGCTGGAAGGTGCTCCACATAGAGGCTTGAACTCGGGATGGGTCATGGAAAATGAGAGGGCATATGTGGTGTTCATCGGGTGGGACAGCAAGGAGGCTCATCTGGATTGGAAGAAAGGGTTAGGGGAAGATAACGCAGCAAAGGGCATGGCAATGTTTAGGAGCAGCGGTGTTGCGAGGGTGGAGTTATCGCATGTTGAGGTGGGAGGAGAGGTGGAGAAGGTGTGATCATACGGCAATTCGGTGGACGGTGGAGAGAAGGGAAGGATACATGGATCATGAAATCATGGTTCGGTTGACTAAGTAATTAAGGCTGTGTTTGGATAAGTAGAACAGTCGCCAAAACCTCCGTTCTGTTCCGTTGAAGGTATTAAATGTGATGAATTGCGCCCTGGAAATGCCTAGCGGTCGTAAAAAGTACCTCAGGATTAAAAGTTGATTTTTAGTCCGTTGGTGATTGTTTTTTGTGTCGGGCAAAGAAGTAGTAGTAGTAGTACAGCCACTGTGGCGTTCGCTTGATTCATAGACGACTTAGCTCGTGTCTGGAGCACCATTCGCGTGAAAAGATACTTGCACCTCCGTTGAGTGCCTTTTTTCTTTCGGGCGCTTGTTTTCTTCTCTGTTTTCTCGTAATCCTTCTTAAAGAGTTTATTCAAAAACCTAGAAATACGTGTGACGATAACGGTGACAGATAACATGGATTAGTATGTCTCCTGAGTCATTTTACCGAGAGCAGGAAGCTCAGTTCACTTTAAAAGCCCCGTTGCTCCCCTATACCATCGTCTCCACCTCATCACATCGACACCAAAACTTGCATCTAAATACTTCGCCCACTCAAATCCAGTCTACATATCGATAGTTACAATGTCTGCTTAACTCGCAAGCTTCCGCGTTCTTACTACCTCTCGGTGGTATCAGCTCATAGCCCGAAGATAGCGCTTCTTGAGATTCCGCTACGACGACTCGAACAAGTATCGACTAATTTTCAGTTTACCAAAATGTTCCATTCCCATCGCATAATTACAAATTCTCAGCCTTTAGTTTTATTACAGCTGTTATTACTTCTTGCAGCCCTGATAGGCAATCTAAATCATCACACAACTGCGCAATTAGCAGCCTCTTGAAGAAGGAAAAGATCAACGTGCATTGAGGTCGTACACATTGCTATAGCTTGGAATCGTGCTTCTGTGTTCGTGGTATTGTCTCTAACAGCGGCGATGCTGGATAGTACTGGCCTAACACTTCCTCATAGATAAGCCCCGGAAATCCGAATATTAACCCCATCAATACTCCATTTACGAACCAGTAATTTTGTCAACATGTCCAGTATCTTCACCTTCAACCCCTCACCTCCAAAACCCGCTTCTCCTTGGTCCATATCTCCCTCCTCAACGCCGAGACCTCCATTGGATGACGATCCTGAGCAAGTAATGACCGATGTCCCCGGTCATCTCAAGGCATCATCTCGAGTTCGTAGCAGCTTCATCAACAGAGGCATATCGGGAGGCGATGCGGTGTCCGAGAATAGTGAGCCTGTCAAGGGTTTTGCCGCAGAGCCGCAGATTGGCCCAACCGAGTATAAATTGAGTTTGGTCAGGGGTGGAAAGAGTGAGCAGAGACTGGAGCAACTCACCACACAGCTGCTATGGAGATTGCAACAGAGTACATCGTATGAATTTCCTTGTTCGCTAGTCAAATACTAGACGCTGATTGTGTATTCGTAGTTACCACGGGACTGGGCTTGCCTCGAAGTCTCCCGAAGCTATAAGTTCGCTTCTTCAGGAATCCAAAGGAGCCCTTTATGAAATAGGAATTGCGGATGATGGCGCCTTCGTCGGTCTGGAGGAAGACGAGCTGGAGGCCTCACTCGATGTATTAAGGACTATAGCTGAAAAGCTTGGAGCTTATGTCACCGTCACGCGAAGAGTCTACATCAAAACCGTCTCAGAACGGGATGTCGAATTGGCGAAAGCAAAACTGGCGGAGCATTTAATTGCGAGGGCCCGTGGCAAGGCAAAGAACGGAAGAGGGAAGTATTTGAAAGAAGTTCCTGATATTATCGACTACGAGGTTGATCCGGCCGATGCGGAGAAGTTCCACATTCCGAAGCTGGGTGCTAAGTTGTATGTGGCCGAGGCTCTTATCAAGCCTTACGATGGAACCAATGGGACAGTCGTCCCTCGAAGCTCAAATGGTCTATCTGCCGAATTAAATCCCACACAACAGCTTAGGATTTCATTAACTGGGCCTACTATGTGTGGAAAAAGTACTTTGCTGGGCACTTTGACAACCGGTGATTTTGATAATGGTCGTGGTAAGAGCAGGCTTTCTCTGCTCAGGCACAGACATGAGTTAGTTTCCGGAGTTACATCTTCTGTTGCATGGGGGATTGTTGGATACAAGTCTGAAGGATCTAAAGCCCATGGGCCGGAAGGCGATGAAGATTGCGGATCCTTCGGTGTTGGAGAGGACGAGACAGAGCCCCAAGATGCTATGTCAAGAGTAGTCAACTACGCAACCGGAAATATATCTTCATGGACCGATATCCATAGTGCAGCTGAAGGTGGCAGGATTGTTTTTATGTCGGATTCTGCTGGGCAGTTAAAGTACCGACGGACCACAGTGCGATCCTTGGTTGGGTTGGCGCCTCACTATGCCTCTCTTTTGATACCAGCAAACGACTGTGATACAAAGGATGGAAAGTCAGGTCTTAGCGAAGACAGTCTTGTCCATATGGAGTTGTGCATTAAGCTTAACCTTCCATTGATTGTCATCTTTACGAAAATGGATGTTGCATCTAAGCCTGGTCTTCGGGCGGTTTTGTCGGGTACTCTGAGCAAGTTGAAATCGAGAGGGAAGAGGCCGCTGATGGTTCAGAATTCCGACAAGATCCAAGAGACTGTTGATGCCGTCACTGCCGAACCAAATATAGCTGTACCGATCATATTTACTAGTGCAGTGAAGGGCGATGGCATCAACTTGGTTCATGAACTCTTGATGAAATTGCCTATGCCGAAACCCCGGGTTATACCAAGCGCAGTTAACCCACTCCCTCACACCAGCTTGGCAGAAATTGTTAAAAGGGTTGATGATCTTGCCATTATTGGGAGTGACAAAGACGTTGATCTTCAGTCCAACCGTCGTGGTGGTATTGAAGATGGATCTGATTACGATTCGGAATTGACAACATTGTTCCATGTTGAGGAGGTCTATGGAATGAAACCGTCCGTCAATTCTGATCAGAATAGTGGTGGGTCAGTGATTAGTGGTCATGTTCGATACGGGATGGTTTCGATCGGTGATAAACTTATGGTTGGTCCGTTCCATTCGGGCGGAGAACCAGGTCATCGCTCCCGTAGCACGACGCCGACTCCCAATATTACTCCTGCAGCTTCGGGTACGTCGCCCCTCTCAATATATGCCAGTTCCAACACCCTATTGTCACGTTCTCCCGAGAGTGGAGAGGAGGGCCAGGGCAGTGGCCCGCTAGGTAGCCGTATACGAGGAAGACAAGGCGACTACGAAGAGGATGAATGGAAACTTGTACGCGTTGTTTCTGTGCGCCGGCTCCGTCTGCCAGTAACCAGCTTGTTCGCCGGAGAAGCTGGGACCATCGGCATTATTCCTATTAAGGATGAGACTTCAACACTGAAATCTCCTGTTGTCTCTAAAGAAAAGAGCAAAGTCCTTGTAACCACGGGCAAAGCCAAATCAGCAGGCGACACAGCATTGACCGTGTTAAATGTCGTTTCCCGGCCCATCGATATCAACTGTCAAGGTTCACCATTCGGAGACAAGAAGGCAGTGACCTTTGCCTCACCGCTTCCAGATACATATGAGCCTGAAGAACTACATCTCAAGAAAGGATTTGTCATCTTGAATCGTTCTACCAAGCCTGGAAAGGAGCTTTGGATGAAAGCATACACTGGCTTTATGGCGGAGCTGAACGATGATGAGGCTGCAGCCCAAAGTCTGTTTGTTGGAAGTGATGTAATCGTGTATATTGCGTCCGTCCGCGCGGTTGCGAGAATTATTTCCGTTAATCCACCCCCCAGCCAATTCACACAGCGTGAAAGGAAGGACAGTACCAATATATTTAGATTTAATGATGAAGATGAGGGTCAGAAGGATGAGGAAGTCAGCTTGAGGGTAGGTTGTAAGAGGAGATTTGGATTTGAATTTTTAGGAGTAGAGTGGATGGAGAAGGGTGCCAAAGTTCTCGTCATGAAAAATCAGGGCCATAGTGGGATGGAGGTGTTTGTTGGGACGGTTGTGAACAGGTTCAGGGAAGTGGGGGTAATATGAGTAGGTTATTTTACTATTTGCGTCGTTCAAGATGGCATATTGTGGACGATTTTTGATTGTTTTTGCGTTGGTCGTTGGGAAAGTAGTGGTGATATTAAAGCAAGTATGTGAGAGATGTCATTTTTGGACTTATATAATTGGAATGCGTCAAACTGAGTTCTCATTGTGGCATCCCTATGATGTAACGAAGGCCAAACAAGCGTGAATGAGAGGAAGCTATTGTTGAGCCGTGTTCCACACTCTCATGTGAACCCATCTGTTGGGTGATCCGGACAACGGCACCTATATCCTCCGGTGAAACACCATCTCGGGTCTTGATACCTATTAGAACTAGAAATTTATCCCAGTGTATACTTGAGGAAGTCAGTTTGCTGGCTTCGAACGCCTGACCCTTCCAGTTCCTAGGCCTGCCAGATTCGTTCACCACAGCCTCCTACCTAGACTTAATGCTGTCTGAATTACCTACTAGCCAGGATCCACAGGACCTTCCCGGAGACACAGGGCAGGAATTAATATAATAGCTTCTAGTACTATGCATTAATGGCACTATGCATTAATTATGCATATCCTACTGTAATATTGATCGCGCTTAAAACAGCTGCCGCCAGGTCTCCCCGGTTTATGTTTCGCACAGATCTTGGTAACCGGATACATAGATTAAAAACGTGGATTAGCATAAGGTATACATATATTACACGGTAGGCTGGTTTGAGAAATTGTACATACGGGATGCAAGGGTTTTATTGAACAGCTATTGAAGTAGTTTGGATTCTCTCAAACTCGCAAGACAGGTACAGCCGTTGGGGAGATTTCCTTCCATTCCATAACTGTTGCTTATAAGCGAGCTTAATCTGAGAGTGGCATAGCTGATAGCACTATTTCCCCTGTTGCTTGTACTCCCTCAATTATGCAGGAATACAACGCCTTGAGATCTTGGACCCAGCACCTGCAAGCCACAACGAGAGCGGTAGCAAATCAATGGCGAGGAAGGAGGAGGAAGGAGGAAGGGCAGAGGATGGTACGAATGTTAGAGTCGTCTAGAAGCATGGTAAATATGAAACATGCAGACCGGTCCCCTATAATATGCAAGGGGGGCTAACGCGGATTCCCATTGCTGACTGTTGACTTCCCGTATCCGCGATGCATATTTAATAGGCGGAGATAGCTAACTACCGGTTCGGCGTAGTTGCTAGCTTATAAAGTCTCGAGAGCGCTTGGTGAAACTTCCGCCTTGCCGCGAGGTCGGCTGTTTCGTTAGGGGTAACTTAGATCTAGACGGTATGATACTTCTGATTCTCATCACTCTCGCCGCCTCATCGCCGGTTAATGCAGCAATGTATACCACTCCCGCGGGCAGAGTGCGCTTATCTACCATCTAAAACGCCCAAATTGACCAGAAATGCGCCGCTTAGGCGCACTGAACAGCCTTTCGCCTGTTTGTTGTAACCCTACTATATTCGGCCCTTTGCTTGAAATTATGCTGCATCCGGCCGCTTTCGGCTATGTCATACCATGAGATCGTCTTCAAGCACTAGAAGCTTTGTATCTACACCTATTTCAATTAGATAGCACACTGAAGCTAGCCAACTAGAAATGATAGACTAGGTGTATCTCCGGTCAACTTCCTTACTTACTAGGTTAAGGGCCTTTCGTAGTGTGGTGTGGAAGTAAACTACTACCACCAAAGACATCTTGAGCTTCTTTTATAGAACCTTTGGTTTTTTGTTAATACGACAGTCGGTGATGCTGAAACGACGATTAACTTGTCACAGAGATATGTAGTTGTTTAGAACTGCCAGGAAGCCTAACAGGCCATCAATCCAAGTTATGCACATATTGTCCATACAACAGTACCTCTTAATCATCGTATATCCCTTACAGCGTTGGTCATATCTCTGTGGTGCTGACAACCGTAGGGCAGTGGATGCCACGTCCTCGCCGACTATAATCAGAGCTCGTACTATCACTTGCGATATAATTCACACACATTGCTATAGCAAAAGCAACATCTGTACGGCTAAACGTGCTTGAACTGTTAGATTGGGCTACCAGATGTTTTGAGATGTCCTGTGTCTAAGGATTAGGATAAAGTTTGGTACGGTCCTGACTAAAAAGTTTATTGGTCTAGAAACACCACCGCTTGGCCCTTCTGTAAACCGTGCACTCAGTTACCGAACAATACTTTCCACGGACCATCGGGGGGCGATCGATCCAGAGTCTGGAGTGGCGCATATGTTTCATCGGCGGCAAGATGGGGAAACGGATCCCCATCCCTACATTCAGGTAGCTAACTGCTCGCGGCCAATGAGCTGAGTATGATGCATTTCAGAAGTGGGATCTGGATGAAGATTATCGGGCATCTACGCCACCAGCCATCTTGCCAAACTGATTCAGGCAATCAGTAGATAACAATGCCTTTGATCTTACCTATCAATAAAGGTAGTATACTCAGGGTCCACATGCCTGAGCTTGTTAGGACGTCGACCCCTCGTGGCTGTGACGACACAACCGCCATGCCCCCGGAGAAGCCCTTCCACCTCATCCTTTCATCTCGTCCTTTCACCTCGTGCTCGATCCCCGGAGGCCCGGGGGCTCGGAGAACTAGCTGGAACGTCAGGTCAGCTCAATATGCAATCTACAGCCTCCGTAACCACGGAGGACTTAAAGCAGAATGGTCCCCAACGGAGGCCTGGATTGCAAATCGTTCTGGACGGATATCAAATCACGGAGCACGGGAATAACTCGATTCCTCTAAAAAATTTGCTTCATACACACTCTAGAGATGGATACAGGCTTTGTCGAGAAGTCCAGGCTACCGGAGGACTTTGGTCCAGACTCACCGGATCTCTCATGCGTTGAGAGCAGAAGCAGCACCGTTGTTGGGTAAACCTGCCTTGGAAGGCTCCAGCTTTGGTAGATAACTGATCAATAATTACCACAGATCAGAGCCATGTACAGAGAAGGAGCGGGCAGATACCGAACCTCGAGATTCAACTGGTTCTATATCATTGCCACCCCGAATATACTCCATCGAAACCCCCAAGACGGACGCTCAAAAGTCAGCTCAAGCTATTATCGATACCGAGAAACAGGACGACTGGACCGTCCATGCAACTCAGGAACTGGTTGACAAGCGAAATGGGTCAATAGTACGCAATATCCGGCATAGGGTTATGTCGATGTATCGACGTCTTTTCTTGGTCATATTCCTCATCAACCTTGCTGTTGCCATTTCTTTTGCTACAGCAAAGATGGGGTCAACGGGTCGAATTGCGTCCGCTTGTCTGGGAAATCTGACGGCAGCAGTTGTGATACGACAAGAACACTTTATCAACCTCTTGTTTCGGAGCTTTTCATCAGTCCCAAAGACCTGGCCGCTGTGGATTCGACGTTATTGCGCAAAGATATACAATCTGGGGGGTGTGCATAGCGGCTGTGCTTTGTTTGCTGTCATCTGGCTGGTATGGTTGACGGGAAGTCTTACTCATGATTTTGTGACAGCACATGTGGTAAGTACCCAACGCTACATATAACTTTTTGAACTGACGACCACTAACATTGGCGAATCAGGTTACGGCTCCTACACTCGCCCTTTCTTGGGCTATTATGGTGCTTCTTGTGATGCAGGCAGCCTCTGCATACCCGGTTTTCCGCGCACGCTTCCACAACAACTTTGAGATGACGCACCGCTTTGTCGGCTGGCTCTCAGTAGCACTAGTATGGGGGCTTGTCGTCAACCTGACCAAAGACTTCAACCACCCAGAGTCGGGGGTAACGTTAGGGCGGGCCCTAATCAACACCCCGTGCTTCTGGTTCTTGGTCGTCATCACCCTATGCATCAGCTACCCCTGGCTGCATCTCCGCAAACTCTCCGTTCGAACAGAAGTGCTTTCATCCCACGCCTGTCGTATCTACTTCAGTGACCGCGGGTATGTCACACCGTATCCTGGCTCTTTTGTCAGGCTCTCATTAGATCCGCTGTTTGAATGGCATTCCTTTGCTGCTATTGCGGAGCCAAAAGGAACAGGGCGGAAGAGTGACTACTCAGTCGTTGTATCGAAGGCTGGGGATTGGACTTCCAATGTCATAGCAAATCCTCCAACTGATATTTGGCATCGAGGTGTTCCTAGTATGTATTCCCAGCCCCATATATTGTCATCTCTAACATCTCCCAGCCTGCGGTGTCCTCCACGTCGCTAAGCTTTTCCGAAAGATCGTACTCATCGCAACCGGCTCTGGCATCGGACCTTGCCTAGCAGTGCTGAAGGCAGGAGAGGTCGAGTCCCGCGTACTATGGTCTACGCGGTCCCCACGAGCAACCTTTGGAGACGAGATTGTTGACGATGTCCTCGCGGCTGATAGCGAGGCAGTTATTTATGATACTGGACGTGGCGGAAGACCGGATGTGGTCAAGATGGCGTATTCACTCTATGTGGATTGTAAAGCCGAGGCGGTGGTGATCATAAGTAATCCGAAGCTGACGTACCAGGTGGTTTATGGACTGGAGTCGAGAGGCGTTCCTGCGTATGGCGCTATATGGGATAGCTAAGCGTTATTGTGGAAGTTTTTTTTTGGGCGATTTTGGTTATTTATGGGTTTTGGAATGTAGATAATGGAAGCGTTGGGATTAGTATAGAACTGGGGACGGGAAGAGAGCTGAATACCTGTACATATATTAGGGTAATTATTAATTGTGATTACTTCCATCAATACCTTGTATTGGAATCGAACCGAATCTGGCATTCTTTTCGGATATGAGCGTGCGAACAAAACCATCGTCATCCCGTTATGGGTTATTTGACGTTGCTGGTGGGACATAGTATATGTATTGAATTACCTTCATATTGACTTGGTGTGAGACAACAACTCAAGTGAGCGGCTAGAGGCACAGTGAGGTTGTACGCACATACACTAGGTTGGAAACTTCCCAAAGGCTTGCAATTGACTCCACGATCTCTAGTATAATACAGTGGAGATGAAGCCGTGAATTCTATGCGGAAGACGTACACAAGCTTAAGAAATAATTAATTCTTTTCAGGTATATATATATCTGATTACCAAAAGATGTACAGAAAAAAAGTCCAACAATAGCCATTACTGGGACCCCAGTTCCACAGCCAACGACCACCAGCGTTCAGATGGCACCGGGGGTACCGATGGGATGGCATGTGAAGTAATAATACACCCATTTCCCACCTAAAACTAACACAGAAACCCATCCCTGCGATTTCCCGCTGGCTCAAAAGCCCTGACCTTCTTGACGAGGTCTGTGGAGACGTGGGTGGGGTGATTTGTACCCCCGCCCACATCCCCTCGAAATTATCACAACCCAAAGAACTCACTCTAGCAGTTTCCTGCTAGCTCAAACGCCTTTTCTCCCTCCAATCTTCGGCGACCGCAGACTGTAACGGCTGTAGCGAGATGAGTAGCCACACCCGTCTCGCAACCGGGAAGAAATAGATGTCGAGCAATGCACAAACGTGAGCTTCTTTGCTGCTCGAACGCCTTTGCTCCCTCCTATGTTCTCTACTGCAGACTATAAGACTATAACGCGTGTAGCGGGAAGAGTAGCCGCCACACCCGCTCTGCGGCTAGCGATGAACAGGAAATCGGACAATGCAGTAGTGACGTCTTCCTTGTCTCCCTCCAAAGCCTCGCTTTCTCCATGAGCTAAGAGTGGGCTTCGTAGGTATTATGGCCCAGCCCATGTTTTGAATGATCCATAATGCGTAAGATCAGCGACTTGAGCACCCTCAGTGATTCCTTCGAAGAAGGACTGTCTTGGGCACCACCACAAACGGCCACAAATTGAATAGCGGCTGCCGTAGCGGTAATTTGATGGCTTCGCACCGGCGGTGTCAACATCTCGCTTTCAACTGCGGTCTCTTTGTTGTCTTGACTATGTTCCCATAGATCCACAGGAATTGTGGAGATGATAGGCAGTCGACGCAACCGTGATACGGATGAAGTGTATGGCTAAGACCGAGGTAATAGTCTCTCTTTCCTCTCTCCTCCACGACCTCCCTCGGCTCCGACACTGCAATAACCTCTAAGGTGGCCACAATCCCGACCTTCTGAGCCGTTTTCCTAATGAGCTGTTGGTGAGGATTGATCGGAATCATCGAAGTGGTCGCCGCCACATTGTATGCACATCCCACATGTCGACAGGAAATGTGGAGACGGTACGCGGTGGAGAGAACAGACTCAACCGTGATATTAATGGAGGATGGTCAAGATCGAGGTATAATAGTCTCTCTTTCCTCTTGCTCCTCGGCTCAGAAACTGTCACAACCTCCATGGTGGCCACAATTCCGGCTTTCCGAGCTGTTTTCCTAATGAGCTGTTGGCGAGGATTGATCGGAATCGTTGAGGTGGTTGCCACTACATTATATGCACATCCCACATGTCGACAGGAAATGTGGAGATGGTAGGCAGTGGAGAGAACTGACTCAAGCGTGATATGTATGGAGTGTATGGTTAAGATCGAGGTAATAGTCTCTCTTTCCTCTTTCCTCTACGACCTCCCTCGGTTCTGACACTGCAACAACTTCCACGGTGGCAACAACTCCGATTTTCCAAACTGTTTTCCTAATGAGCTGTTGATGAGGATTGATCGGAATCGTCGAAGTGGTCGCCGCCACATTGTATGCACATCCCACATGTCGACAGGAAATGTGGAGATGATAAGCAGTGGAGAGAACTGACTCAACCGTGATATGAATAGAGTATATAGTTAAGATAGAGGTAATAGTCCCTCTTTCCTCTTGCTCCCACGACCTCCCTCGGCTCAGAAACCGCAACAACCTCCACGGTGGCCACAATCCTGACTTGCTGAGCTGTTTTCCAAATGAGATGTTGATGAGGAACGTTTGGATCTCCGCCACATTGTATGCGTTTCCCATTCAACTTTACAAATCAACGAGAATTGTAAGGGTGAATCTTGTAATTACTCGTTGAAACCAGTTGCATAGACCTCCTGTGAGATAAATGGTGCTTGCGGTAAGGGTGTACCAGTAGTTGGTTATGTGGAGAGTGTGACGTTGTGGAAGCCTCGGTAGAGGATGGTAGTCTAGTAGAGTTAGTACTGAGATTTGGATGAACTGTTGGCAGGATGAGTTCTTACAATAACCTGGAATATTATCCCGAAGGCTATGAAAAATGTAGGTCGAACCAATGTTGAAGAGATGAGTCAAAGAACCACAATAAAAAAGTTCAATGTATCTTCCGTCGGCCTTTGGCTTAACTTGATCTTCTTGCTCCACCATCTTGTGTCTGGCAACTTGGTCTTTTCGGTCTGAATGCTGGTCCATGGCCAGACTACAACTCCCATCTTAAAGAGTTTGTTCTCCGTCTTCAGGAAGATGGCAGTTATGATACCAGGTTCCGTGGATTCCTTGACATGCCTCGGCGAGCCCAGCCAATCCCTTCTCCTGGTTCAAGGTTAGAAGGAATTTACTCAAGAAGTATAGAGAAATTCAGATTAGACTTACCATGACCCTCACTCTTCCGAATAACTCGCACCTTCTTATCCTTCCGACAGCTCTATGCTCTCTCTCACAAGCCTCCTTCTTGGTCAGCTGAGCCGACCGGACACCACAGTGTCGGAGGCGGCAAAAAGGCATGCCCCCTCACCAGGAGCAGCGGATTCAGCCTTTGCTCCTCTTCCTACTTCAGGTTAGATGGGCTTAACACAAGGGAACTATGATTAAACTTACCAGTTGCTTGCTTTCTCCCCCTCCTCCTCCTCCTCCTCCTTTTATTGACTAACCCGGAAAATTAAGTGTAGGGACTATAGCGTCCCTATACTAGATTGTGTTTCGTCGACGTTGCTTGCCCGTCCCGACATACTGCCGGGACGGGCCAGGTTCCACTGAACAAGTGGAAACCAGTTGGCGAAACATCGCCCAACTAACTCCTTGCCTAGGGCTGGACTGGAATAACTGTTCTGGACCCATCTCATTGATGGGTTTGGAGAAATTGTAACCAGCTCTTGTCGGAGAAGCTGGTTCGGGATGGATGGTTTGAAGAAATTCAACCACCCACCCCGGGCGTGTGGTGATGCTGTTGCAACATCACCACCCATCTGCAGTTATCTGTTAGCACTGATACAATGTTTGGAAGCAAAATCTTGCTGTAAAGAAGGCGTTGGGAAGACTTACACTTGTCGTGCTCGATAGAGCTCCCCAAAAATGTGTTGCTACACCCAGGAGCTGTCGAGTTTGGGTAGCCGTCAAGTCTAGCGACCCCTGGGTGTGTGTGGCCCATCCACCAGTGTGGATGGGCAGCAACGATGAAGACTGACTTCTCCATTCCTGATAGTTTCACCTGCTAGCAAGGGTTTCTTTGCTAGAGGTGAGGAGATGGGAGAGGACGAAGGTGGCGATGAAAACAGCGATAGAATGGCATGAAAGTGGGGTTGAAGAGGATGGGAGATGAATACGGTCCAACAATACCTACCCAGACTGTTTTCTCCACCGCTGAGAGTGTTCGCTCCCTAGCGAGGATTTCCTTGCTAGAAGAGAGGAGATGTGAGAGGAAGAAGAGGAATAGGAAGGTTGAAATGATGAGGAGGAGGCCAAATACGATGTTGAAGAGGCCAAATAAGATGAGGAAGAGACCAGAGACGATGAAGAGGATAGAAATGATGAAAGAATAATAGAATATAAGGAGGATAAAGATGCTCCTGGCGATGATTCCCTTGCTAGAGGTAAGGAGATGAGAGAGAAGGATTACGATGGAGAGGATGAGAAGGAATAAGAAGGAGAAGGAGAAGGAGAAGGAGGAGAAAAGCAGAATAAAAGGTGGGCGACCATCGATCAAATCCCAACAACAACCAGGAAACGCTCTCATCCCATTCAATATTTGCCAAGCGGGAACTCCATAAAGCGTATCGTGCTCACATCCCAAAGTTTCTAGAAGTTTTTACTGGGTGGGCCACGTTCGAGTCTGGGTTCGCGCAGTTCGAACCACCGAGGTTGTTCCTATCACTCGACCTAGATTCCACAGCATAATTTGATAGGTATACACTATAGCTTCGCTTGTACCATCTTTTGTCTGGTTTCAACCAGATTCAATGGGACGTCTTCAGGAAAGATACCGCGACGTTCAATCCAGGGTAAGGGTTATTTCTGCTGTCTTGGGGAAGGGTTAAACTACACCAAACATTCTAGAAAGCGGAATTCGGATGCTAAACTACCTATGCGGACGGAGGGAAGGTACCGGCCATCTCATACAAAACTACTGCTGCGAGAAGAGTTCGATCTAGCAGGTTTGAACCTATTCGAGCCAACGAGGCAGCTCTCCACAGCCAGCGAAGTGGAGAACTAGAAGGTACTGCGCCATATAACGAAGTGTAGTGTCAAACCAGGGTGGACTGAATGGAAATTATTTCTTGAGATGCGAAGCCCAAACTGACAAAGATTAGATCCGCCCAGGCCCGGCCTGTTTATGGAGACTCTGCGTAATGGGAGTCATTGAGCCTCTGCGGAGTCGCATTTCATATGGAAAAGGGGAATTCAATGCAACATGCTATGTGAAATGTATATTACAGCAAGGCATTGGAACTGCCCAATCTTGTTCTCATTCCTAGTCTGGACGCCGGTGAAGAGAATTATGTAGATATAGAAGTTACAGACGACCGCGTGTGTTGTCGGTAGTCTCGGAGTGTCTGTCGGGGTTTCGAGATTACATACTGTCGGGGATTAGAATAAACTCCTAGTGTGAAATAAACTTCGGGACGCAGCAGGAACCCTGGTTTAAGAACCCAATTCTCACCCGCAAACCAGTCTTTGTCGCGGGATAGGCGGATAATCCTCATCGTAGGAGCTGGGGTTAGGGTATGGGATTAAGCACAACATAGTCATTTACAAATATCCTTGGTCACTGCAAGCATCTAGCACACGACGTGTATAGAGGGACGAGCAGGGAAAGATAGATGTTCGCGTCAGAATAGCAGACTACGGGAACTAGTGGTCCCGGAGAGGATAGAGTTCCTTCTTCTAATATCAACTTATATCGTCATCTCAATTCAGATATACTTTCTTTCGAGCGTCCATCAGATATCATCGTGCCTAATGCTACCGCGCATACCTGCACATCTAGCGATTATATGTAGCCCTACCCTACTGGAGCATGTAGCGAGGCTTTGTCGGGCTATTGAGCAAGCCTATGTGCTATACAGTATATGCTCAGGCCGCAATGCTGTACCAGTAGATCTCTCCTTCGTGTGGCGGGAATCGTAAATACCATTTCCTCACATCACTCATCAACAACCGCAAACTCCACCCTCCACCACAAGGAACACCCCCCACACCCAACAACAATCTCTCTCTCTCCCTCTTCCACCACTTTCTCCAGCTCTTCCTCACTCAACACGAATCCCTCTTCCTCTCCGCACCGACACGCCTTCACCCACCGTCCCGTCTCCTCATCATGCAAAAACTCGTCTAGATCGACTGTCTGCACCACCTCACTCCCGTTTCCTCCCACCGTAGGCGCGGAGGCAAGTGTGAGATTGTATTCTGTTCGTAGCTCCGGCGACGATAACGTCGTGTAGGCTAGCGTTAAGAGATCGACGCTGGGAGCCTGCGGGGTGGGTGCGGATACAGATTTGTCGGGGTGGTGAAGGAGTAGCGCAGCATGGTAGGCCTTTTTGATCAATTGCGGAGTGAGCGGCGAGGGGGGAGGAGGGAGGCGGAGGAGAGTGTAGTAGTTGGCGGGCGGTCGTGTCATTGCGGTGGTGAAGTGAAATTCTAGAGTGCAATAGAGAATTGAGGTGGCTTGGCTTGGCAGCCGTTGTCATCACACAACGGCGACGATCTTATTGGACCCTTTTGTTTTTGGCCCCCTGTTGGTATCAGCTTGGTGTCAGTCAGGAGCTCAGGAGAGAGAAGAGTTTTTTTGGTGATAACAGTTCTGGAATCTTCAGACTGGCTGACCTCGGTTGTCTCCCGTAGGCCCAGATCTCAATGGTTTATGTAACGTGCATCCGAGCTCGCCACGAGCAAGCCTTAGTTAGTTACAAAGACATCGCCAACCCGACGCTATGTGTCTGCTGCTTGATGACTTGGTGTCTTGCTGTTGCTTCCATTGCACCCGCTCGTAACCTGTGCCCGTTTTCGCTGTAGCTCCCAGATTAATTTGACAGCTCGTAACAGACATAGAAGAAGCTTTCAGTTGTTATATTCATCAAAAAGCAATTCAGAAACCTGGGGGAAATTAGAGTACTAGCGGGCGGTAGCGGCAGCTGCTAGCCTTTGGCCCGGTCATGGAACGTGCGAGCTGAGTAATTGCTACAGCTGTCATTCGGTGCTTCCGAATCGTTATATAGCCCAGCCCACCCCCCGATTTGCTCGTATCTATTCTATCGTCTTCCACCACCCCACCACCTCGATCAGCACCAGAACCATCACTACCACAACCACCACCGCCATAACCATGGCATCCCTCGCACGCCCCCTCCTCCGCACCGCCGCCCGCCCTCAGACATTCGTCTCGCCTCTACGACAAGCTGCTCGCCGAAGCTATTCTTCTGCCGCACCCGCAAAGTCGAACAAAGGCCTGTACCTTGGTGTCGCAGCCGCCACTGCCGGAGGTGTTGGGTATTACCTTTACACACAGGGACAGCTTGGCCCCCTAAACGACAAATCTGCACGCCCCACCCTCTTCAAGCCCACAAAGGAAGATTACCAGAAGGTATACGACGATGTGGCGGAGATCTTGGAGGACAATGACTACGATGATGGATCCTACGGCCCGGTAAGCTTCCTTGTCCTTATACCGAGCTACCCCTGCTAACTCGATAATAGGTGTTGCTGAGACTCGGTTGGCACGCTTCGGGTACCTACGATGCTGAAACCAAGACCGGCGGCTCGAACGGTGCAACAATGCGATTCGCCCCTGAGTCGGATCATGGTGCGAATGCGGGTCTCAAGGCTGGCCGCGACCGGTTGGAATCAGTGAAGCAGAAGCACCCTTGGATCTCGTACTCAGATCTTTGGATTCTCGCTGCAATCTGTGCAATCCAGGAGATGGGTGGACCAAAGATTCCTTTCCGTGCTGGCCGCACGGATAAGGATGTATCTGCATGCACTCCCGGTAGTTTCCACCCCTCCTCCTACTCTCATACTGAGTAAGTGCTGACGGAACCAATCCAGATGGCCGCCTCCCCGACGCCTCCAAATTGCAGGATCATCTCCGCGCCATCTTCTACCGCATGGGCTTCAACGACCAAGAGATCGTCGCACTCTCGGGCGCTCATGCACTAGGTCGCTGCCACACGGGCCGATCTGGCTACGATGGACCATGGACATTCTCACCGACAATGCTCACCAACGACTTCTACAACCTACTTCTCAACGAGAAGTGGAACTGGCGCAAGTGGAACGGCCCCAAGCAGTATGAGGACAAGGGATCCAAGTCGCTCATGATGTTGCCGTCGGACATGGCGTTAGTCCAGGACAAGGCGTTCAAGAAGCATGTGGAGCGGTACGCTAAGGACAATGATGCTTTCTTCAAGGATTTCGCCGCGGTCATTGAGAAGCTGTTTGAGCTTGGTGTGCCTTTCAATGAGGGCACAGAGAAGTGGGTTTTCAAGGCTACTACTGATTAATAGGTGAGATTTATGGTAAGAGATGTGTGGTAATGGAGCGAATGTGGATATCCTGGGTTTCTTTGTTACTTTGTGTTTCATTTTGGATTGGAGTTGTAGGTTATGTCCATTTTCTAACTTGTACTGTACTCTCTCTCTCCATCATTACCACCAATCAAAGCTATACCCAATGATTCCAAATATCAGCCAGCCTTGTACAGGGTAAAATATCGTGAGTTAATAACAAGAGCGGGATTCCCCGAAGAGCACATACCGTACGGTGGTCAGGCGGATGGTCATATTGGTGAGTGAAATACGATACACAAATTCCTATCTGCTGTCAAATATCTCCCTCCATAGAATCTACGATCGCTTTTCCCGTCCACTGCAGATGATCTGCCACAATTCTTTCCCCGCCGCCCCCGCTATTCTCTTCGTGCAGTGTCAGAGGTCAATATAGGCTAAACCATTTCTCCTGACGCGTAGTCCCCTGCTACCGCGCGTAATTATTGTACTATACAAGGGGCTTTGGTAGTATTCGTTGCCGCGGTGGAGAAGGCCCATAAAGCGGCGCGCCCAGGTTATCACAGTGTGCAATAAACAGCCTTATTCCCATGACACGAAAACCAAGGTCGGATTGCTTCTTTATTTCTCTTCGGGGTAGGCTATGATACAGCGAAGAAAATCCTCAGCCCAGTTTTTTTTGGTGAGAGAGAAACGGAGGGGGGAATAGAAAAAAAAGATTATACCCTGTTATCAAGATCACCACCATCTCTCCCACTACCACCACCGCCGCCTCCGCGCAGGATATAACTCCTCTCTAAATTCGCTCTCAAAGACAAGAAAAGAAAAAGAAAAAACTCCATAACGCGCAGAACCGAGATTAGGTCAGGTATGTGTTTGTGGGTTTGCATATCATCTAATCGTCATCATCCTCCATCTCCATCTCGGCCCCAGAATCTTCCTCCTCTGTTGCACCCTTCATCAGCATTTCAACCCATACCGAATTGAGTGGGTAGACTCACCACTCTCTTCCTCCCTCTGCCGCTTCTGTCCTGCATGCGCCTCAGCCGCCGGACTCGCCGCCGCCGGAGTAGTAACAGCACCAGGCAGCGGAACAAATGGTTTCGCTGCCCCTCCCTCTGCCGCAGTATCTGCCGCACCCCCCACATTCGGCATCCGGAAGGTCCCATCCAGCTTCGCGATCTTGTGCGATTTTCCTTTCGCGTACGAGATTTTCTATCCCTCTTAGCTTCCTACCCTGTAAGCTTCTGGGGAAACATACCATTTCCCGTCCGAAGATGTTCATCCCGTCGAGCGCACGCATTGCCTGTGTTGCGCTCGTGACGTCGCGGAACACGATGTGGGCTTGCCCCCGGTGCTTCATGGTCTTGAGGGCGACGACGTCGAGGACTATGCCATACGTGCTGAACAATGTGTACAGTGAGATCCGCAGATCGGGTTTACGGATCTTGTCGTTTAGGTTTTGGACGTAGAGGGTTTGGTTTGGTGGAATGGCGGACATGGTGGCTGGGGATTGAGTGGTGGTGGGGAGAGGGTTGGTGAAGGTGGATGCGGTGTGTGCGCGCGCCGGGTAACAGGGGTTGGGGGGTTTTGGGTGCCTGAGCGGGATGCTTAAAGAGGGATACACAACTTGGACAGCCCATCAAAGCGAATTGGTCTTTGGGATTCTGTACGGATTGCTAACGTGAACCCTTGTGCTGCCCTATGCTTGATGTCCGCTGTGAAATGACCGCTTCTCTAGTTTACATTATAGCCATCCCGCTGCAAATATTCGTGCGTCTAAATGCCCGCTCCTACAGTACCTTATATAACCAAGCCATGCCCTGGTTTTTGGCATTATACAGCTTTACCACGGCCTTGCTTGGAACCGCTTGAGTCATCAGACATCACCCGAGAGAGACTGAAGCGAAACGCCGACGGCGCTTCAATCATTCCCACACTAGGATGCACACCATTGATTTATGTGGTTATGTTTCTGCACTTCCAACGTGCGCACGCGCCTACGATGGTACCTGCCGCCCTGCAAACCTTCCATTACATTATCGAACTGACAAGATTACCGATCAATTTCGTTTGTGAACCGGCCTGAAACAACACTTTTCAGCTATCAATATAATTACGGATGACTGATGTTTCAACCCCATCTGTTGGTACATCAGGCAGGGAATAAGGTTTTAGAAGCGTGCTCCTGAGTCGGTCACAAGTCCATCACTCGCATAATCGCGCCATCACTCGGATTACAGATTCCCCTTTGCGTTTTCTGGTTAGTTAGCTAGTTGTCTTGTTACCCCAGTAGGCTTTCTTGAGATATGATTCCAACTTCAGTTTCTTGCTCTGATACGTACGTGGTGGAAATATAAAAAATTCGTTTATTGTCTAGCACATGATTTATTGTGTTTGAATGTTTTAATAGTACTTTATATGAAGTCTAATAGAGGGAAGTTCAAGTTGTCTCGTTCTCAGACTGTGAAATAATTTCTAGTTGATCAAGCCTGTGAGCGAGGCTAGAAACCTGGGCACGAGACTCAACTAGTCCTTCATTCTGGTTCAGAGCATTCCGAAAGTACATGATTTCCTTCACCAAGGGGTCCAGCAATGGTCCAAAAAAAATAACGGAACTCGGTTCGATACAACTTAGAATTGTCGCCGAGATCGATTATTCTCTGGTGAATGCTGTTGATATTTTTGACCTTGTCGGTGATTTCTTCGAGAGTGGCAAGCAAGATATCGAAACTGATAATGAGGTCCTCCTGTGCTGCTTTGGCGCCCATGAATATAGCAAGTTGCTCGTCCGCGAGAGACGTCATTTTCTGGGGTGTTGAATATCTGGTATTTGGCAGTTGGGGAGATTGAGAAGTAGGAGGAGGAGGATGGAGCGATTATATAGGGTGTCGATGGAAAGCGCTGGAACGATTGCTGAGATACCCATTAGCAAACTTGTTAGTGAACACTAGAATGCTAACGATATCACTCGGACGTGCAGAACCTCATCAAGGTTCGAACATTAATCAGGCCCATGAAGGGATTTCCGTCATGCATAGGGGGAAATCTAGTGGGGTAGGATTAGGATAGTCTATCTTAAACTCTATTTAGGAAAATCTACCGTTTTCCTCAAGCGCTCAGCCAGGGGCAGAAAACCGGCGGGCTCCGTGATCACACTTGATCACACTTGATCACTCGACGAAATTATATGAAGAAAATCTCCTGAAAATTCCCATCAAAGTTTGCGTTTTATATACTAAAAATAGCACGTATAACTCCCTCCCAATGCATCCCGGCTTTGCAGTACATTTTTTTGTCCCAAACTATTTCATGCATCAAAACTCCCTCCAATGCAAATGCCAGGTGAAGATACTCTCGTATACCAGACTTTTCGGCTTCGCTTCGCGGCGAATGCTTACGAGCGAGGCAAAATTTCTAGGCGCGAGAGCAAGGTGAAGAGCCCTAGTGCTTCTTCTGCTGGAAGCCATCGCAGCAAGCACCGAATCCCGAGTCGCTCAGGGCGAGGAACTCTTGGTACTCACCATCCTCCTCCTGACCGAAGCAACCATCGTATTTACGCTGGCCGTGCTTTGGCTTGGAGTAGCACGGGCTGCTGTAGGAAGGCTGATCGGAGGGGAAGGGCTGGTAGCAAGGTGACTGCGGCTGGTATTTGGTCGGCGATTGGTTGTTGTAGTTGCTCAAGATGGGGAAGTACTTGGGTTCTTTGGGGGAACATTTCGGGGCCGGCGTCGGGCGCGGCTCGTGGATCTGGACCAGGTTTGGCCTCTGGTTGAGGTTGTTGAATGCGGTGTTGCCGATGTTGTTGCCGCCGGGACGAGCGATGTTGTTGTAGCAGGGACGAGGGAGGTTGGTGGGTGATGCCATTGCCGTGGCAGCGGCGAGGAGTGTGAGGAGGAGAGTGGATTGCATTGTGTGAGAGTGTTTGAGATGTGGACGTGGAGTGAGGACGGGTTGGTGAGGATAGATGAAGGGGATGAGGGGGGTATTTATGGCTGGTAGGAGTGCGTAAATTGCCCCCTTTCTTGATGGAGTAGACGAGTAGGTTTCTCTGCGGAGGAAATCATGATACTGCGGTTCTTGTCTAACGTGGGGTCTGGCTGGGGGAGTTTGGGGTCATCGTAATGGTCAGGAATTGATCGAACCTTGGCGCATCGTGCGCGAGGGCAGTCGAACCTAACCCTCTAGGTCCAGCGTGAAACCTTGAGCTTCTACAATCCGTCCATATGCCTCTCCCTGAATAATGTCCGATCAAATAAGCGAGCGAAGTTTGAGGTTATTCGACAGAAAAGTTTCTGGCATTGTGGGACCACATGAAACCGTTGTCTGGGTTAGAGATCTACAATAACATAGCAGAGTATGCTTCAGTGATTCATGAATGAATGGGAAATCTAGACTTATTTTTAGTAGAGTACTACCCTCTACAAATAACATAGACCAAGTACTTCAAGCCACAATCTTTCCAAAGCAACCTTGAAAAACCACGGTAAGATATAATCTAAAAGGTGGCATCCATGGATCCTGCAAACCATGGCCAACGTTCAAGGCTACAAGACATATTAATTGCGTGGAATATAGATACCATATTTCTATACTCTACCTGACGGTGTCTTGACAAAATTGACCTCGATTTTGCCCCATAATTCGGTCTTTGTAAATAAATCTTCACCACCCACATTTTTCACGCTCCATAGTAACAACGCGACGACAACAAGTTTGCACGATCAGAGGATCGTCACCCGTGATGTTCAATGCGTCAACAATAGATTTGCAACGACCAGGGGATCCGCACCAACAATGGCCATTGCGGACACAAGAGATCTCCCACGACATCTATTTATAAGTGCTGGCTTTCTCTCAAGCTCGATTGTCGTGAATATCACACTGGAACACCACCGTCGCAAACAGCGCCCGCTAACATTGCAATCCTCACAAACGCTTTTTACAAGTGACTTGTAAACTCCTCCAAACCCCCACTATCACCATTTCATTACTCCCCCGGACTGTTCCTTCTCGAGCCATGCACACACAATATTATGAGTGATTATCTTCCTAAGACCTGATAGTAATTATATACGGGCGTCTTTGTCAATCTGAAGACCAATAACCCGCATCCGGGCCCAGGAATCACCATAGACGCACATCTATGGTGTACTAGAATCGTGCGCTCAAACCCCCAAGAAACCCACTTCTTTAGGCCACCCCTGACCCTGTTCCCCTCTCCACTTGCGACTGCCATTCATTACATTGATTGCGTGTCATTCAATTCCTCGAGTTCCTCAAGACCATTTCGGTTCGTGGGAGGTATTTCGACACATATGACACGAACCGGATCCATATCCATCTTACGGCCTCCGGTTCCATTAAAATACCCTCCTGACCAAAACACAGACACGGATCGGAATTGAATTGCTATTTGGAATGTAGCACGATGGGTATGCGGAGAGATGGATTACCAAATATGAGCCGGATCAATCGTGTGTTTTGGGTGAGCTGTAGGGGAGCGTCTGAGCGGTGGTAGTGATAGTACGACCTAGGACCGGAGCGTCCACCCACGGGTCATTCACCGCTCTATCCAGAGTCAAAGAATCGCCATCAAAAGGCTGCAAGTGCCATTAAAGTGTCTGGCGCTCAAGTAGTGGTAATATTAGTCAGGGTGGTGGTGGTAGTAGTGATGGTAGCGGTGGTGGTGGAACCCAGGATCTGAGGGAAATTGAGGTAGAATAGTATAAGAATCGTAGGGAAAACTAGGCTACCTCACAAGTGATTAATTTATGTAAAGTTAGAGCCTAGTGGACAGAAGGCTATGCAAAGAAAAGACAAGTGTTTGATCTCTGTAGTTCGCCGCATGTAGAGGACGAGACGGAGGAAATACCTGGCCGGGAGGAAGAGGACGAAGCTGAAAGCACAGAGAGGAGCACAACTCAGCTATCGTGGCACTCTAAGTTGGACACATAAGTGACAGTGATATCCAAGGCGATAGTCCAGAAGTCCCGAAATAGTAATCAGAATTGACTATCCGGAGTGGCATGTGGGTGATAGCTGATGATTCCACTGAAAACCCACATGCAGTTTAGCCATACACAGAAACATTGTCAACAGAGGGCTCTTTTGCTCATTCCTCACCCCCACTTCCAGTCCATGGGCGCCTCAAATATACCTGGTCACCCAGTGAAGCCCAAATAAGCTGCGGTACCGGTGGTTCGTCCGCCTAGCACATACACCTCTCTCTCCTAGAAGATTTGTCTAGCAAAACACTCCTCAAAGCGCACAGTTAAACATAATAGAAACATCTGCTTCTCCGGGCAAGCATGTATTTGGATTTCCTACAAATCAACCAAGTTCCATTTCAAAATCACAAGTCACTCAGCACAAATAATCACTCGAAACACCACCACAAACTTTTTCTAAACGCCACAGAATGCCCCCTAACTTTTACATGCCATCTCAAACTCCTCAAAATGCAAGACACAAAACCCACCACGCCCCCCAACCCTCTACTCCTTAACCTCAACATCCTTCTCAACCTCAGCAACCCCCTTCGCATACCCACCATTGCAGCAGTACCCGCACCCGCGGTTATCATAGCAGGGTTTATCGTAATAGCAATCATCATAGCAGGGTCTACCGTACCTGCAATCATCATAGCAGGGTTTACCGTAACTGCAATCATCATGGCAGGGTTTACCGTAACTGCAATCATCGTAGCAGCAATTATCTCTGTAATTGGCACACTTGGGATCCCTGCAGCACTTCCCACCCTGCAAACAAGTATTACAAACAATGACCGGGTGCTCTTCGATAACAATAGAGTCCCCACGCTTCTCGATCTTCTTCTCCTCCACATCATCGGTGCTGCGGAAGCGTCCGGTGCAGGGGTAGCCGTATCCGCGCGTGAACGGACGCCCGCCGTTGACCTCGACGTCGATGTCGACAGTGCTGGGGCGGCCGGGGTAGCCGGGGCGGCTGGGGTAGCTGGGGTAGTAGTTGCAGCAGCGGTCCGGGCAGTAGTTGCAGCTGTTGCAGTTGTTGCAGTTGGGGTAGTAGCTGCATCGGTCCGGGTAGGGGCGCGCGTAGGGACGCCCGCCAAGGCGGTTGCGTTCAATGTCTACCTCGATGTCGACGTTTGCGGGGACTTGGGGTGCCGGTGCGGGGGTGGGTGCGGCCATGGCCGCAGCGACTAGGAGAGGGAGGAGGCTGAGGATCTTGGTGGCGTGCATGGTGGTGAGAATGTATGAAACTGAAAGAGTGGGTTGTGAAAATGAGTGAATGCAAGTTGGTGAGGATGAGAGGGTGGGGGAATGGGGATGTATTTATGGCCACCCCCAGATTCTCCAGATTGTGTCCAGATACAAGTGCCGCTACTGTGGGGGTGGAAAATGGAGCTGATGCACTAGGAACATGAGCACATTACGAAATGCTGGCTGGTCGAGCTCCAATCGTCGTACCGAAAGATCTGGACCAAAGTACAGAGTTTGTGCCTAGGCCTGAGGGCGAGGTATATCTGTAAGCGTTAGTGATGTTTCTTACGTCTATATTTCTCGATAGTGGAAAGTAAGGAGGTTTGACCAGAGAGAACGAGAGCATGAAGGTGTAGTTCGAATTGCTTCCGTGGTGCAGACCGGGTATTGTAATCTATTGATCTCTATGCTCTACAATACTCTGAAACGCAGCCCTACGGATCCTCGATCCGTGTGCAACTGTCAGAGTTTGTTTGTACAGTTCGAACTAACGTCCATCGCCTGGCAAGGGGTAATCGGTATCTTGGTTCATGCAGTCTTCAGAGAAGGTTTAGAACTAGCCACACCTAGCCAAAGGACCCTGAAGACCCTTGGCACGGCTATTAAACCTAAACATCGAGTGAGGTGGAGTTAAACTGTCAACGGCTGAAGACCAGACATTACTGGTAATTCTCGACAGGCGATTTTTGTTTAGAAAGCCGATGTTTGTTTAGAAAGCGACCTCTTTTGACTACCACAATTTGCTCGTCAAAAACTGGATGGGGCAATCAAGGTAGAAGAGTTCAGGCTGGAGGACGAATAACATACTTTGCTTGCACTCCCTAGGTTTGAACTAAAGCTATGGATTGCTTCCGGGGCCGGCCGAGGGGGAGGCGGGGTAGAGTTTACACGGGAAAAGTCTCGTGAATCTATAGATACTATCTCTGGATCTCGACTGACTAGCCACGAGACGGGATGTCTCGAGACCGAGGCCAGTCCTGTCTCCGTAACACTGCCAGACACTGGAAGTCTACTGCTCTAATACCATTAGATATTGCTCTCTGCTCTACAGCTATATACCTACCGTTGCCACTAGAGGCACCTGCAACATAACTCCACAGAACCACCGTTCATGTATAGACGGAGTTGTTGCACGGCCCGAACGGCGACCACCGCACTTCAAGGAAGTAATCTTGGCTCACGCTCTTCGGAAGAAGGTTTAGAACTAACCACGCCTCTCCAAAGGACCCCGAAGATCCTTGTGCACGGGTGAAGCTAAACTGAGAATGGCTGAAGCCAGTAAGGGGGAGTACATGAATCCTACCTCTGGCTTCGACTGCACAAGACAGGGCCTCGGCCGGTACTGTCTCATCTCGTCTCGTCTCGCCTGTACATCGGACGTTGGAGTATATTGCTCTAAACCCTTTACTGGCTTTAATTTCTATATACCCACTATCGAAGTCTGCAAAACAATCCCAGAGCCGGTGCCTGGACTCGTGTATTAGTTACTACCAAAGCTTATTCATGCCATTCAAACATCCATCATCTTACAAGGAAGTGGTTATGATCCACGCAACAATGCTCCATACCGGCGTCTTTCGCTGACTGTTGTATAAGAGCACAGTCAGGAAGAGAACCCCGAAGTCCATACCCAACAACCCCGATCTTCAAAACGCACCAACGCTTCTCGAGAGGATCCAGAACAATTACAAAAGACCCCAATCTCCTACATGAGGAGGGCACAAAGCCAAACCGGATATTCTAGATCGCATCTTACCAGAACTCTATGTATAGTATACATCCAGAATCGACAAACTTAGGGAGGGTATCGGTCGTTAACACTCTTTCGAATGGAGAGATTTGTAGTTCTAGAGTAAAAACAGTGTTTACGAAGCCCGTGCCTGAAGCTTCGCAGGCCGCATTCGAGACCATGGAAAGGACCGCCAGCCCGGTGGACAGTTTCTGATCACCATCAACCTCGACCACAGCCTCCATTCTTCCACAACCCTATCCCAAAATCTCCCCCAACAAACCTTTCCACTTCTACCATCTAAAATACCCACTCCACGCCAAACAAAAACCCCATAAATGTCGTGAATCAACCCCCCCTCACTACAATTCGACACCGAGCATGCACCTATGCCCCGCCTATACCCCGGCAGAAACATACATACCAACGACATAACGATAATCAACAGCAGCACTCGTGGGTGGCGTGGCACGTGGGGATGTTGCGCACGCAAGATGAGATGGTGCCAAAATTATGCACTCTAAGATGGTGAGCGCGGCATCTTCCAGTACATTACATTTGTTGGAAAACCACGACCATCGTTTTATCTAACGCTCAAAACCCCAGAAATCCCCAATACTTAAAAATCCAATACATGTACATACAACACAAGGCAGAAGCGGTGATACGTAAGCTACCAGGATCGCAGAACTCACAACGGGCATGAAACATTACTAAATAGCCCAATCCAGGTCGTGCTCAAGCTCAAGCTTGTTTACGTTCTACCTTCCACACACTGGTTGTGATAGGGCGTGATCCCTCCACTCTCACGATATCTGAGACTTCTACCATGAGGATCTTCACACTTGCAAGATGGCCACAACGCCCTTAATTGCTTTCTCGCCCGTAAGTACTTCATGCTCTCACCGATAGGCCTAGAATTTCCCCCAACAGAAACAGAAACCTACAAATCCAGCACAAAAACCCATAATAAGAGAGAAGAAAAATAAATACAACGCCCACAAACACCAGCTAACCAAACAAGACTCATTACGAATAACAGGGTAGAAGAAAAAATCGGCGGAAAAAAATACAAATGCTTTACTGTAGGGATTTTCGGTTGGGGTCGGGGCAAGAAATATACACTTCGCTAGAATCAAAGATGCTTCCGTCGAAGAAAAAGAGAAAATAACAAAACGCGTACATATAACGCCGGCTTTCTAGCAGTGTTCCTGAAAACATGTATGTAAGTAGGTGTATACACAAACACTCCATGATTCCCATCTTCTGCGTCCGTTTATATCGGCAGTGTACTGTTGCTTGTTGCTTGTTGCTTGTTGCTATTGCCATAGCTGCTTTAACTCTTCGCGTGCACCGCCTTGCTGATGCCCAATCCCACCGCCACAGCTGCGCCCAGAATCAATATCGCGATTCCGATCTTGATCCACATCCACAACCGCTTCTTATCGGCAGCCTGCTTCTGCAGCATACGTCTTGCAGGCCACATCTCGCACTCTTCCACCTGCATGCTGCATCTAATGCCCTCTCCTCTCGAACCAGAGACACCGCTCTGCCGTGGAGATTTATGACACGGTGGAGGTTCAGTCGGCATCGATGCTTTGTCGTGAACCGTGATGACTACCTCTTTGTCTTTGGGTAGAGTCTCCATCGGTAACGAATTCACAGACACGGTTGCCGTTTGGGAATTTACAAGATCGGATTGGTAGTTATCTTGCGAGAAACAGGGCTCTTCGGCGATTGTGGTTGAGGTTGAGGGTGTTTTGTAAAGGGCAGTAGACGGAGAAGCGGGAACGTCGGGCGGAGGGGTAGTAGCTCGTGATTCTACAGGTGAATCAGGAGGCGGGAGCATAGAAGCTCGGAATGGATTGTTAGATTGCGGTAGCGGCATCGACGAGGGTATTTAACAGTCTCGGTGCGGCTGACTGGGTCCAAGGTCGTCAAGGAAAGTATATACTCGAGGGAAATCGATGCGTCGAACTTGGGAAATTGCTTTTCTAGACAAACAACGAGCAAGGTCAGCTGCTGGCAATTCAATTGAGGAAGGCTTGAAACGGCCAAAGGGAAAGAATGGAATGGGAGGAGGAGGAAGGGCAAAAACAAAGGAAGAAAGACTAACAGATCCCAAATTCCTAACTCAAAAACACACACACGCCAGTCAATTGTCCCCACAATCGAGTCGAGATTGCAAGACAGCAGGCTCTGTCGAGGAAAGGAGGCAGACAGGTAGGGTCACAAAGAGGCGAGAGAGGCTACCGCGAAAGGAGGCTGTGTGCACAGGAATAAGAACAAGAATTGCGAGGACAGCAGCGGTAGTTAATGAGCGACAACGATGCGGGCCCGTTCTGAGAAGTGGGAATACTCGCGAGTACTGGTGGTGGTGGTAACTTCCTCCTTTGAACGCATGCGGCTGCTAGTTTATTTGTTGTTGACCGTCTCAACCAATGCAAGCTGGGACGTGGCTGCAGTACTAGTCGGCAGAATCCTTACCAGTGATCTAGTACCTTACCTACTAGGCAAGTATGTCGAGTAGATGGAGGGGGGGAGGAGAAGAGTGGGAGAGAGAGGGGAGAGAAGGGAGAGAAGAGAGAGAGAAGAGCGGAAGAGAGGAAGAGTTGGAGCTAAAGGGAAGCAAAAGAAGAAACAAATGCGCGGTTTTGACTGGGCCCAAGCTGAGCCAAAGAATGCAGAACCGAGGAAACAAGCAATTGCAACTCCTGCGTGCCTGGGTACTGTAGATACCGGCACTTTCTTTCTTACGTACCCTCTCAGCGCGGTGGCTGCATGGACGCCTACTCGTTATTAAGGTTAATGCTAGCCTGGGTTAATGCTGGGCTGCTCTAGCCACAAAGGGGCGCGCTACTCCCCAATCGGACCGCGCTGGGATCGCTTCGGAATAACATCCTAGTCCTCAAACGCGATCGTCCCGGAGAGATGAACTTCTGCTCATGTAGAGCACTCCACGGCGCCGTGGGAATCTGGCGGGCCTCGACTGCGCAGGCCTGCGTTGATCGTCATTACAGCCGCTCCCATAGCCATCTCATCTGGCCAAACAAGTCCAATTCATCTCCGTCTTCCAAGGTCCTATGATGCATCCTCATGACGGGCGTCCATTGGGCTATTCCACAAACAATTAGGTCCAATGGAGAGGAAATGGGGTCTCGAGACTCCTTTTACCCGGGTACCCCCCATGCCATCCACCGCACGCAAAAAGAACAAGCAGCAGGGCAAACGCAGTCCAACGTAGCATTGTGCAGAAATAACTATTTGTGTCCCGTTCCACAAAAATCTCTTTTCGCCTCCGTGGGGCGCCGCTGTGGAGCAGCACTCGTAGCACCACAACGTTCAAACCGGCCTGGCTCGGACGATCAACTCCATCCGAAATGTCAGGTACCGCGCCGTCTCCCAGCATCGAGGGTCTAATTTTTCTCTTCCAACGGACGGGCGGGCGCCAAAAATTGTTCGTGTACCACAACATATCGCATATAAAGCCTCATATCAATTTATGCGCGCGCCCACGATGTGCCGGGATGTATCTATTCTACCTTCTCTTCTGTACCTACCGCGCGTTCCTACTTATGCAACCGTAAACTCCCGTCCCTCACTTGCATGCATAAACGCTAGCAGCTCTATCTAAAAAGCTATGCAATGCGGAGATGTGGCGGTGGCGAGCATATACATAGCCGACTCTGCGTGCGACAAGAGATTTGGTGCGGGGGACTCCAGCGTCCAGAGCAGAGTAACTGCAGGCGGAATGGGGCGCCGGCCTTATCGCTGAGCTTCCTGGGGAGGAGAATGGCCTGTTCTCCGTGGTAACCCACCCAGCACTTTTCCACCTACCACCCACCCCACCATCAGAATCAAACTGTATTCCTATGGGTGGATTTCTCCGTCCGCCCCTCCCCCACTATCCCCCACAGCCACGTCTTTGGAGTAGAGTGCAGACCCAGCAAAGGCTTCGCGATCTCTTGGGTGTCCCTTTTTCCGCCGCCCAAGATATCGCAACCGCTTTTCCACCACACAGTATTCCAGGATTTCCCTGCAATTCCTGCACTCGTGTCATTTGCGTGTTTGACTGCTGCTGCCGCTGCAAGAACCCGCGAAAACGAAGCACGAAGAGACTGAAGTATGCAGAAGCCAGCACCCGCGACGGAGGCTCAACAAACGCTTAGCACGAATATCACTCGCTCGCTCGCAGTCGCAATCGCCCTAGCCGCGTCGCCGCTGTCGCCGTCGGAAGCATCAACACCCGCATCCCGAGATCGCCAAAAAATAAAAATCTCCTCTAGTTCTTACATACCCCGCCCCGCCGTTGGAAAAGTCTAAACTCTAACTTTATTCCGACCTCGTTGATCGACCGTGATGCGTTCGCCAGACAGCTGCATCAACCGCCGTACAAAGTCGCACGCTGAGCTCGAGCTCTGTATACCTGAACCTCGCTGCACGCGAACCCGTACCGGTACTTCGTCGCCAGGTAGAGTACATGCCAGGTACCTATATATAGGTACACAACACCTTTCCTCCCCGACCCCCGAGCCGAGAGGTCCAAGCGCATGCACGCTCGGTCTTGCAGGCGGCGGTGAAACAGGTGCACCCGTGCCCGGAGGCTCACCTCATCACCGCGCGACGAGGAGTTGGGCTTGAGTAACGAATCAGCACGCCGCCCCCGCACCGGATGAAACACAGTTCTCCACCCGCCGTGGCTTTCTTACACAGGCTGCCCCGGGTGGTCCGAACTGCCGGCAGCAAAAGGGGGGATGGCGGATGTGGAGTGGGGACGTCGGATTTGGGGGTGGAGACTTCGAATTCTCCCCGTCACAAACAATAAGAGCCCCGAGCTATTAGGACCACGGGAAAGACCGAAAAGCTCGCAACCGGTGTGGTTTGTGGCCAAGGCAGGTCCTACTATACTCGGGCCGCACGAAGTAGAGCGTAAACCTGGCTTGGGCAGGGAGCTTGTGAAAACCCCAGTTGGTTCTTGGCTCGAGCTTTGGGTATTAAAGCTGCTATAGCCCACATATACATACTGTACAATCAGCAGGGCATAAACGTGGTTCCCGGACCCAACATCACATCTGAGACTCGACAACCCGAGCCGAGTTGTACTTTCCCCCTCCGCTCGGGACTCGGCTCATGCCCACTGCTACCGGTCGTTACCGCAAATAGCAGAGTTTGGAGGGAAGGCTAGGGAGTCTAGAACTCCGTTACAACCTACAAATAGATACAGGCACTGACGCAAATACGGCTTCCACCGCTCGGATGGAATTAGACGGACGTCGACTACCTATAACTCGGATCACAGGGTGGAGATTCTCGCGGGTGGTGTAGATAGCGCTCTACATATGGGTTCGGACGGAATGAAGGAGACATCGCTTCAAGGGATCGATTGCTTTCATGGAGGCCATGATTAACCATGCTCGGGGCCGCAAGCAGTCTTGGATTACTACCAGAACCGTGCAACTCACCGCCAACGTCAAGGTTTTAGCCACAGGTATAGCCCCGGTCACACTCGCGTGGATATCGAGATCGACGTTGGGCTGCCAGATAGTACGACTACGATCACAAGGGTTATTGCCCTTACTACTACACCAACGATTACGACCGCCTCAGCTGCTACCTAGAACGTTTCATCAAACCTTAAGGCGGACCGCTGCGGTGAGGTTTATGCCTCATTGATGGAGACAAGAAGTAGGGGGCGTTATTAACATGGGAGACAGATTCATATCAAAAGGGTTAAAATCCATTTGCAAAGTAGAAATATTATTATGGCCGAGGGAGTGATTCATTATGATTTATTATTATTTGGCTGGCACCTGCCTTAACTGCACTGATACTAGAGCATGTGGTTTGTCTAGTATGATGGCAGAACTTGATCTCTCCTCTTTACCCTTAGAGATATATATTACTACTCGACCTAATCTGTTGTCAAGTTCAACATTAAACTCAACTAGTCTGTTTCCGGGCCATATATATTGAAAGAATATCCTGGCTTCCGGATCGTACATGTACTTTAAATCAGACTTAAACAGGTGTAGACAAACTGCCAAAGCGTACTCTATAGCGGGTGGCTAAAGGAGACATTTAAGTGGTGGAAACAGGCAGCGGCCAAACTACCAGCCCACTACTCTATGTCAAGTACAGGCCGAGCAGAAAGAACCTGTTAGAACCCACCCTCAACTGAACAGCTCAGTTTCCTGCCAGTTAGGTTTCACGAATAAATAAACTGTAGCCAGAAACGACGATATCCAACATCACAAGTCCTTCCACTGAGCGTCATAAGCACATCCCCAGTCAGGCCGGTACAAGATTGTTCACATCGGCTCTGGATGGTAAAAGCCGCTTACGTCCACTTCTTGATTTTCGCCACCCTGTAGATTAGACCATGGGATCCAAGTCCGCACCTCGCTGGGTACACTGCCAGATGAAGCTGCTCAGTGCAACCTTGACGGCCATGGTGAAACGTACCGTGACGCAGAGTGCACACTGGAAAAGATTCCAGGATGCAAGTTACTAGGTGGCTACTAGTACAGGGAGACAGCCCGGGATAGGGAAAGGTTGGAGATCCGGAGGATGATGTGGTGGCGGTTGTGGCGGCGGTTAATAGCCGTATGTTGCAGGTGGACACTGCCCCCGTCACACGGTGGTAGTACCATTTGACTGCAAATCTTCTTTCTCTGGGAAACAAGTGCAAGCTTGAAAGGAATAACGTGCTAGCCCATCTCAATGCAGTATCCTCCGCCAGAGAGGGATCTGGAGGTATGTGCAGTTCTCGTTGTCAAACGGTAGCATGTACATCCTATATCTCAAGACAAAGAAACCTATGAGACACCGACCTGAAGATCCAGAGCGACGATCAGTAAACCGCTATACATGTGACTGCCCCGAGACTGGACCGTTCCCACGAACAACATTACTCACCTCGCGACGACGACGCCTGGGTTTGTTTGTTTGTAATCATATTGCATTCGGCCGCTAGCGGCCATGGCATATATCCCATACACATTTCCTCCCCGCTTCTTCTGTAACCTAAAGAAACAAAAGCAAAGTCGCGAGTCCTCATCTCCCAAAACAAAAGAAACCGCCAAAAACAACATCAACTTTTACACCCCCCCATCACTCGACTCCTCGTGATCTGAGTTCTCCGCCTCCTCTACCACTCCGCCCACTCTGCCCACATCTGTATAGCAAAGAAAATCTAACAGCGCGCGCGAACATTTTTCCTCCGCAAAAACAAGAGACATCGGCAAACTAATCTTCGGCTTTTTCATCACCTTTTCAATACCCTCATACCCATCTTCCCCCTCTTGCCCGTCAATCCAAAGCCGCTTCTGTTCTCGTTTCCATTTTTTGCACCACTTAAAAAGGTGGTCTCTCGTCTGATATTCATGCCCACACCACCAGCATTTCATATCTCTTCTTTTCCCAATCCGCCTAAGGTATTTCCCCATAAGAGCATATCCTGTCTTAAGTTGATAAAACCTTGCTGCGATTGACTTCTTAGACCCCATCACCGCTTTGTTACCCCCCACTCTTCACCAAATCATACCGGTAACTCTGCTTCGATTTCGTCCCCATCTCTTTTATCTCTTTCAAACTTTCCTCCCACTTCACTTCGGTCAACCTTCGACCAATATGAGCAAGGGAAATATAATTCAAATATTTCAGCAGATTTTGCGTTTCGGTATAGCTTCCACAATACTTATACGCCGCTTTCGTTGCTTGTAGGTCCGCTTCTTCGTTGCCTTCCACACCCTTATGTGCTGGTACCCATCGGTATTCCACCTGGGTGTTTTTATTGATCAACTTGCTTTCCCAATTCATCGTTCGTAACGCTAGCACCTGTCCAGGTCCTGGTTCGTCCGATTGTATCCTTCGTAAAGTCGCTTGAGAGTCCGTAAAAATCGTCACTCTCCTCACTTCTGTCATACTGCAAATCTCATCCGCAATCTTTATGTTACAGGGGTGTTTAGATCCCAATAACTAATACAATATTTATTGAATCTAAGTACAGCCGCCTATCTAATCTCTTTCTCTCCTCGTCTTATTCAAAGACTCAACCTCTTGCCCGTCTTGCAAGAGCTATCTCTTCTCTCAATTCCAATTCCACCGCCGCATCTTCTAACTCGGCTAAATTGAACCGGTGCCAATTGCCGTCACCAATATAGACAAAGATTAAACTTTTCCGTCGAACAACCACTCCTCGGAAAATTCCTCGAAGGGTAAAGCGCCGGTGTTGAGATATCTCAGTACCAGGTAGTCGATATTCTTGTGTTGACAGAAAAGCAAAACCACAGCGTAGATGTGGGTTAAGCGGTGCTCTTCCAACTCGGAAAGCAACCTGCCGAAACTCTCGACTTTCTGTTGCAGTGCGTACTCGGCTGGTGTATAATGATGTCCAGGCATAAACGGCCCAGTCTCGTGTATGAATGAGGGAGGTAATTTTGAATAGATAGAATTCTTAATAATATTTTAAGATTGTCTTCGGTGTTCTCTGAAAGCTAATCTGTTCGCTGCTGTCCCCCAATTCCTTCGACCAACGCTGGCTCTTTATAGCCCACGCTCTCTTCCTTCGGTGTGATAGTGTTATCTCGGCCACGCCCCTTTGCGCCCGACAATAACTTACCACAACACCCTCAGGTAATTGTGTCTCTGCAATGTGGTTTGAAAGCGTTACGCTCCTGATAACTATCAGGCCATCCATCGCGCGATATCAGCTTACCCTTTCCTAACTCAGACATCTTTTGCAATCGTACGAGTCGGTAGTTGGAACAAATACCAATCACAATGGTAATGCTTATTGCCTCTTAAATCCCTCATGTAGGTGAGCGAATTAATTGCGTCATAGATTTAATCGGCGACCAACCGATACTATGCCAACGTAGATTACTGACGCGTAAGCTCGTACCCGATACGAGGTTACATTGCGATCCAGACCACTCGAGCCAACGAGTGGTGCTCGCTCTAGGC
>Ga0307514_10000909_pt1 | contig 45593 bp, 36 predicted proteins | sample 16_EM_MG_FD_203088 | JGI IMG/M metagenome (GOLD analysis project Ga0307514, IMG submission 203088) | Populus trichocarpa ectomycorrhiza microbial communities from riparian zone in the Pacific Northwest, United States - 16_EM | ecosystem: Host-associated > Plants > Roots > Unclassified | place...
CGCTTGAGGAGCCTGAGATCGGAAGTACTGACCCAAACATCCCGATAGACAACAATTGCACGGATGACGAACTTCATTTCGGGATGCCAGGGGGCAGCGGGGATTACGAAGATGAAGGTGATGAAAGTGACGATCGCGATGCCATCCCCACCGCCAGCCGGCGACGACGGCCCGCGACCGAACTCGAGAGGTTTGACCTGGGACCTAGTGATGTGGACGGGTATGAGGGCGAGGATGGCGATGATGCGGATGCGGATGCGGATGATGAGGATGAAGTATTGCAAGCCGATGATGGATGAACGCAGAATGTGGAGGATTGACCTGGGACCCAGTGATGTCGACGGGTATGAGGGGGAGGATGGCGATGATGCGGATGCGGATGAGGAGGAAGAAGAATCACAAGCTGACGATGGATCAACGCAGAATGTGGAGGACTGAGGGCATAGTACTAGAGAGTGTGAAGATTAGCCTGTATATTTCAGACCTGTAAAATACGATAATGGCGAAGCAAATGCAACAGCAAGCGAGGTATTCGAAGCGAAGACTGTATTGCAATATGTGACAAAATCTCACAGCTAAACATATATGGGGCGAGTGCGGCATCCGATATATTATAGCAATAGCGGAGAGGTAAATTGTGGCTATCGGCCGAAGCAAGGCATAAACATCGCCAGACGTTGTGTGAACGGCTACAGCATAACTGCGGCCCCTGCGAAGCGTGTAACACACATGTCGTTCTGATGCTGCGTATACCGGGCGCATAGTAATGGAGGTGAGTATGCAATGCGACCCGTCGCCTGGGCGACAGGTAGCGTGTAATTCACCGTCAGAGGGTTCGAGGTTCCGTCAGAGCCGTGAGAGCCGTCCGGAACACCCGGGTTTTTCAGATTGAAACTAGGGTTGTTGCTCATGTACTCCAAGGTCTACTAAATATATACTCCCTGTCACTATATCCACCTCTGTTACCCCTGTATTTCGGTACTACTGTCATCAATACTTAACGATACACTTGGAGGCGGTTTTCGTGCGAGTTTGGGGGTGCACTTGGACACCGTGATCTTGCAAACATGCAGGTCAAACTCTATGGAGTTTAGAGATATCCTTTGAGGTTGTATTCATACACCACTTGGAGGATGTGATTTAGCGAGTTGACTCATACATTGGGAGGCTGTTATTGGGCTAACTTGGAGGCCTGAATAGTGTGAGTTTAGAGGTACACATGGAGGCCGTGATCGTGCAACCCTCAATGCCGTAATGGTGCAAGGGAAGAGATACACTTACAGGCTGCGCTGGAGCGAGTTTGGAAATACTCTTGCAGGCTGAGATTGAGAGAGATTGGAGGCATAAAGCAGAATGTCAATTTGGATGGGGTAGTTCGAAAGGGAGTTGCAACGGGAGCTGGGACTCTCTTCATTGGTTAACTTGTAGATGTAGGAATATAGAGAATTGAGTACAACATCATGAATTGCTGATAGATGAGAGACAGGCAGGGAGTGAAAGACAGTCAAGTATCGGATGATGCAGTACACAGTGTATGCTGTACTTGGTGTTAACTTTTGATTCTGGCATGGAGAAATATAGAGCCATTTCTTTACTTCCTGTTCTCGGGTGATGGTAGAGTTAAGGACAAGAATTTGAGAGATGAAAGCTGAACGGGAAATGATCATGAGAAAGTCGGACATAAGAGAATTTTGTGTGCGAGTCAATTGCCGATCCCAGATTCAGCCGGTACAAGTGCAGATCTAGTGTGTATTATCACCAATACAAGTTCTTCCCAACCCACTCTGTCAAGTCATACACCTGGTTTCTCATCTCCTCTTGTATCCTCCATAACCTTCTCATCTTCATCCTCCATCTCTCCCTTTCTTATCCACAACTCTAGCATCTTTGCAGATTACAAAGTTAACTCATCCCTCTCTCTCTCTCAATGTCATGATCATTAGTTGACACCAAGTATAGCCTACACCGAGTACAAGGATGTACAGTGTTGAACTTCCACCGAGTACAACATCCACCCAAGATTGGATGTCTGCACTAGATTCTGATGATTACGAGTTGACCCCTCAATGTCACTTCAGCTTCCAACCTGACTCCCTATACCATTGACCGCCATCAGCCAGCTCTCCATGAGCGCTCACAGGTAAATTCACCTTGTCACATTCCCCTGGGTGCAAGTTAACAAACTAACCAATACATTCTCGGCACCTGGCGCGCCGTCCATCGACCCTGTTGACCCACCTGTCCAAACTCCCTCCATTAAGGCCTCCAAGTGGATTTGCCAACTTGCTCAATCACAATGTCGGAGCTCATCTGTAGGTTCACTCGAATACGGCCTTTTACTGTATCTCCAATTACACGTGATTACCAACTCCAAATGTATCTCCAAACTCGCTTGATTACGGCCAGCAAATAAGTTTCCAAATTCAAGCCATCACTGCCTCAGAGTGTATCTCTGAGTTCACTCAACAATCATGTTCTTGTGCACCTCGAATTATTCTCAAGCACCGCCTGCAGCCAGTCCAGATATACTTTGTGTAGATGCGTACCTCTATGGATAAATAGTGGAGAATGCAAACTGAATACATAAGTTTTAAAAATTGTTGAATGAGAGGTAGTAGCTATGATTTCCAGGCGCACCAGCAGTGTTCCCAAAGAAGATGCTGTCTTTCCCACACTGCTCTCGTGTCATTGCGGGTGCTTCCAGGCATTTTACCGGCACTGCCAAATGCTCCCAAGCTTATCATCGGCGTACCCAGTTAATCTGAAGGCCAGCCGGAATGCTCTCCTAGGGCCTGATACTCTCCTGAATTTGAAGCTTCAAAGTTTACTTTCCACATTCTCTCAGACACTCCTGTTGGCTTCTAGCGACTAAAATACATTTTGCGGAAGTATCTACCACTGTTAAATTGTATTGAAATTCATATCCAGATAATCGATGCAGAATCACAACCCACCACTTGCTTTCTTTGCAATAAAGACTGATACAGCAACAAGTGAGGAGAATATTCAGATAAACAATTTGGATATATTCACCACCAGCTACTCTGTAAGAACAATCAGTTCTACTCTTGACACTGAATATAATGGTCCTGATATTTGTGTCTCGCTTTCTTTCAAGCATACCTCATGGTGAATACCTGATCAAACTGGAGGAAGCCAATCTGCTGAAGCTATATTATCTTGTGAGACAAACATGAAATATTAGATTGGAATGAGTTCCACAAATACCTCGTCCTTCAAGTATTTCACTTCGATGGCCTATGTATTGTCATACCGTTATGCCTTCTATCCTGTAAAATTGTCCTTCTTCACTGAGCAAAGAGAGGATGTTTTGTTCAACATCACAATGATCCCTCAGACACTGTGTAATGGCTAATGTATTGTTTTAAAATATCATATTCAGTGTATCTAACGGGTTGTGTCAGTTCCTTCATGGCCCCGTGTACTGTGAGCAGTATATTATACCACAGAGTTGGGTAATACTGTGATCTAAACATAACAGTATTGTACAAAAACCATATTGGAATATCACCTAGTTATAAACAAGCAATTACAAGATCAATAGTATAATGTCCTACCTTTTTGATAACAATTGGTAACTGTTTCTTATAGTCCTGAACTGTGATCTGTGGTTTCACTCGATGTGTAATATCTCCTCACTTTGTAGGTTTTCAATGGATTACTCCTACTTGCGAATTGTCTGTATTGATTGCAGGGGTATCCAACAATGGTGGGACAAATACATTCCAAGCACAAGTCACTTTGCCTGTTGCTCCACCGATAACCTCTTCAATCCCATTGTACACTCCATTAGTGCTGGTATGGTATTTGCAGTTACCAGTTCTGCTGAACCTGTGGGTTTATCCTTAGAGAGTGTCAGGGGTTTGGATGAAGCAGCAAATACAAATCATTCAATCAGTCCTGATGAGTCTGGTCTGGTGTAGTGCTCCATCCCTTCCAGTCATACCAGAATGTCAGACTTAACTGGGCCCCAGACTGGCAGTCTTGGACTGGACAGACTTGCTCTGGACCACCCCAAACAAGATACTATATATCAATTTCCAAGTTGATTTGAAAAAGTAAAGATGTGAAACCGTAATCCCTAGAACCCCAACTCTGACATAACCTGATGGAAGATCAGCAGTCATGGCCCAGTGGATGCTCTGGAAGAAGGTGGGAAATGCAACGGGCTGCAAAGCTGGCCATGGAATATCAAGACAGGTATCAAAACAATTTTCCGTCGAGACATGTGACATAGTGGTGGTAAACTTCCTGACAGCCATGGATGTTGGGAAGTTTCTGCTAGGGTAATGCATAGAGGCCGGAGCGGCAAGTGTGTCTTTTCTGTTCCTCTTTCTCTTTCCTGGGTTGGCAGGGATGAAGGGTAGTTGGTGGGAGATCCGCCATCCAACCAGCTCGCCCAGAGACGGAGCGATTAATGGCCTGTCATACTCTAGCTACAGTAATTACAGTATGAACAAACAACAACAATAACTCAGACACAACGTCAGTTCATAACAACCACCCACTATAAGCAATGACTATGAAACAACCCACCACTGGAAGCAAGCAGCGCAATGAAAAAACCCCACCATGTCAAATATTGAGGGAAGAGGAGAACGAAAAAGTATAGACTTATATACGAAAGCCTGGGAAGGAAAACTCAATGCCAATTCACACACATGGAGCCCAATGCCAAGTACCAGAGCTGAGCCCTCCTCCTCACCATTGGAGGAGGTGGGGCCAATGGGGACCGTAAACCTCGTACCTCATGCCCAAGCTTCCCAGCACCTAACACTAGGGACACCATTGGGTGAAATCCATAGTCAACACCAAATGAGTGGTTAGTGACAAGTGGCAAGTGGATTGTATTGAGGGGTAAGAAGTGCATGGTGACTTGTGGATGGCAAGATGAGTCTATATGTATGGGTATATGTGTATGAGTCTCATTGTTGACTCAGTGTACCAGTAACTCCCAGCGTATTCAGGCCTATTCGGCCCAAGTGGACTGCTCCACAGCAGTTCCATCCAGTTGAGTCCATGTCTCAAAAAATTGGGGATTAGTCAGAGCCCTGTCCAAAATTATGTGGACTGGACCAGGACTAGACTGGACCTGGATTACACTGAATGGTTCCAGTCCGGACTGGTCCATTGCTGGACTGGTGGAATCATTTTCAAACATGACCCGTCCTGTGGGCGTCTGGGTGGGCTTCTTGGCCTGTCATGGTCGGGACTGATTTTACCACATGTCTCATATTCCAACAAATGCAGGACGCTTATCAGGCATATCATTACACTGAAAACAAATTCTTCACTTCCTATAACCGTGCCATTTCCAGGGCATTTCGTTGTGTCGAAGTGTTCCAGTCAGCATTGTCAGCTACAACTCCGAACTGAGTCTAATACTCAGAGAATGTAAGGTTCCATTGTTTTATCTTTCAGATTTTCCACTATTATGCAGCTACCCAGTCAGGGTTATCAAGCGCGACTTTCAGAACTTGTATCAATGCTGTTACGATCTCCGGCCCGATTATTCTGTCATTTCTGACGGGTGTTCACATGGTGCAAGAGTTCATTTCAAATACGCAATTAAATACCGACTGCATCTTCGACAATTGTTAAAAAAACACTGTGGGGCTTGTGTCAAAATACCAGTGGGAGTGGTGTAATCCAGGCTCTCAGGTCCATTCACTCTGACCCTCAACAACTTTGGAAGCTGAGACATTTCAGTCCTTTGGATCCCAGGGCTTGAAGAGCAGGCAGAGTTGCACTTGATGCTGACATTCATGTATTGTCTGGCGGAGTACTTAGATCCTGTTCTTCCTGGCAAGATACTTCTGCTTCTCTCATTATGTCATCTAGCTACTGTTGGTGTATCCTCAGGATTCCTAGCGCCATGTATTATCTCCCCACATCTCATAGGTGATTCTTGCAAAACAACACAGGAGAATCCATCTCCAAGTCAGCCTACTGGACCAATAGAATATGTCATGCCCTCAGTTCAGTAGCTAATGTCTGAACGATGTTAATCTTTGCCAAGTAGTTGCATACAACCTGTACTGCTTCTGTAGGCTCAATGTATTCTGCTACTCTGAGTCGCATGTCTTGACATTCCATATACCTGTTGATTACCTTCTGGAACCTATTGCTGTCTGTTTGCACAGTAACAATACTTGTAATTCTTTCTTGATTCACCTCCACCTGCAGGGCCAGGCAGCTTTCTTGTATTGATTCTTATAGTTTACGGAATCTAATACATTAACAAATGCCCACTTTACAGGTCGATTTTTGAAAGGATAGAAGTTATGATTTTCATAATGGTTACTGAAAGTGCAGCCAAATTTGCTTGTTCTAAAGCTGCTGGTGCAGATGTGATTGTTGAGGCTGTTTCAACACACTTATGCCATACAGAATAGAGTTGTTCCTCCTAATCACATTTTGTGAACCAACCATGTGGTATTCCAATGCACTTATTTCAATGTTGTCCAAATACTGGATAGTTTATGCTAATTGCACTACCATCTCTGGAAGCTTCAGTCTAGTTTAAATTCCACAGTAAGGGAAGTTCAGATTGTACCCAAAATTCAGCTTTCTGAGGTTCTTGCAGTTGCACCAGAATTGACTAAATCCACTCTAATTTATGTAGAGATTCAGGTTCAGATATACATGAACTGGCAGTGGAACAATCAAAACAATTTCTTGCTGTGAGAAAATTACTGTGATACTTTTGCACTCTGGTATGCTGATCACTATAAGTACTGATAGATATTATATCCTGTAAACCGTCAATGGATGTTGAATAAATCATCATAAATCTGAATCCAACATCTGTTGGGAGCTAGATAAACCAACCAGGAAACAGAACAATGTTCAGAACAATACTTCCACCCTATGAAGGTGAATATGTACAATAAATATTAGCTAGATTGTAATGGAACTGATTATAGTGTTACCCATGGGGTTGGGCAAAGGCAATATTTGAACCAACAATGTGGTATCACATTTTCAGACTAGAAAACAAAATTCATACTGAGAAACATGACAAAGGTTGAAGCGATTTCAAAGTTGGCTATTGTTTTGCTATACCCAAAAAGAGGGAATCAACGAAGAACTGGAAATCCTAACAACACTGAACAATACCGAACACCATCTCAGTATAGTCAGTTTATGTGCCACCCTTAGATCATATTCCATACTTCAACGAACCATCTGAATCCTCACTCATGATCGTACACAATACCACCAAACACGTTCAAACAATGCTATTCAGAATTGTCCGATATAGCAACAGCTTCCACCAGTTCCTTCTTCTGCTACATGATCTCACCACCATTCTCAAATACTCTCATGGAATTCCCATCTCTATTAGCCATTATGCATATTCATTACTCTGGGAAGTATATGTACCTCCTCCCATCACTTGTAACTTGAGCTGTAACAGAATATGTTATTGCCACACTCTGAAATAGATTTCAATAATGCTTCTCTATGTTCCTACTTTGAACAATACTTACTCTCTATTCCAATGCTTTCCCTCTCTCTCATGTCTCTTTATCATATGTCAATCTATTTGATTTGCCTAATCCAATTTGCACTAAATTAAAAACTTATATGATTAATGAGTCTCAAAGATGATATCAGTAAATACTCATAGCGAAGTGGTTTGACCATTTTTGTATTATTCTACTAGTAGTGTCTGTACTTGGACTAGAGAGTATATTTTCCAGGGTAACCTTCTACAATACTATGTGTTAAGTTATATATTAATAAATAATCAACCCCTTAACTATATATTTGACTGCAGTATTCAGCATGCAGTTCCTCCCAACCTTCATAAAATAAGGAAGAATACTTTGTATTGAAGTCAATTTCTTGAAGGTTGGAATACCAGTCAATGGTGGCAAAGAGATATGTAGATGGAACTAGAACATCTTGATTATTTACTATACATGCTGCATCTAGAAAGGGCCAAATCATTGAAAATATGGATGCCACCACTTCTATAGCAGTGGGATATCACAGAATATTATTTCTTATAGTCTTGAAGCTACCACTCAGCTTGGAGCTACAGATATTTGCTGCCTGATAATACTAAGCTAATCTACTACTTGTCTATATGCCCTTGAAACAAACAATCATCTCTCAGTAATCTTAACAGAACTTACAGATGAAATCTAATATCCAGTCTGGTGGAACTCTAACCTGGTTGATTCTAACTATTCTTGGGGTAAAATTCTTTAGCTGTGATATATTACCATAAAGAAGAGTGTTACAGGGCAATTGAATACGCAGTTGAATAGAATATTACAGATGTAACATGAGGATAGTTTACTTAGAGTGTAAATATGCAGATGTATTGCATCTTAAGTCTCTGGTAGAATAATTCACTGTATGGTGAAACTATTAAATATCCAGTAAGTGTGATACCCAGCAGCAAATATTTTGTGCATGGAAAATTTGATAGCTGCTATCTGGATGGTATATAATAACTTTACTCTTATGCATTGACAGTAGCAATACCTAGCCAACCTTTGCAACTGGTTTGAAAGGTTCCAAAAATGACATTAATCCAATAATGACAATTATACCTACATCCTTTGTCTTTTCAGATTGGTCCGAATACTCTAGTGTTGTTGGTTTGCCAAGTAGAATGTTAGCCAAGTTCAATATGGCAAAGTAAGATATGAGTTATTAGTCACTTCAACTGATCTGTATTTGACATTGCCTAATCCAACTATGGCAATCAATCAGAACAATTTAAGCATCTATGCAATACTGTATGTGAGAAAATTTTCTTGATATTTCTTAATTGAAAGTTACTCTGAATCTACCACCCATATGGTTTAAGTTCAGTATATGCTGATTTACAGAAGCAAAAGTAATGTACGCACACAAAAACGACCTAGTCCGAACGAAGGCATCTCATGTTAGAATATTTTTTGATTGGTGTGCTCAGTACAGGGATAGCGATAGCGCACAACGAATGTGGTGGTTCACCAGGGGCCTGCTGGCCCCCGCTACTCAATGCCCCGCCAATATGTTTCCCAGCCTAGTTCAATTTCATCATAAGGCTCCGCAGACGGTCTCACATGAAATTGGACCATCACGCACCTATCCGTACAGTCGAGGCAACATAGACTAAATATTTCATGGATTGCAATTCCAAGAGGAAAACACTTTACGAATCTTCAACGCTCGTTGATTTGGAAAATGTAAACAGCAAATAACTATACTTCCCGATGAATCCATTCACACACAGATAGTTGATGCTGTCAAGTTACGTAATATAGTATTATTTCACTAACTCACATGAGAATACCGCTTCACAATCATCTCGTCCTTTTAACTCAACTACGTCCTTCAACGCCTAACAGGTAACCGTAATTCAGATTGCAGAGACTACCGGAATTTACATTGACCCCACGCTAGTTTCACGACGGGCGAATCACGTAATAAGAGAGCTGCTTAACCATTTGTACCTGTTCTTCGCTTTCAACACCGTATGGCAGATAAAAATCTTGGTCCCTAGCCCCGGACACACCAACAGATTCAGTTTTGTCGACAACGGGTATAGGTCTATGTTCTGTCACACAGGGATGCAACGACTCTCAGGACTGGATCAACAGCTAGTGTCACCCGTGGATTGGAGGTCTTCGCATCGTCACGGTTGGGGCGGATCAAATGCTTGTGTGATTTCTATAGTTGAGGGGCGACTGAACCGGCATACGGATGTGCGGTTGCCACTCTGCTCGCTAGAAAGCTGATGCTATGATCTATTGAAGCCCGTATCATTACGCCTTCCGAAAGATACACCCCGAACCGTTGATAAGCTTAGAAAACTGCCATTTAGATTATCAGAACAATCACTTGGAAACTCACCCGCCTTGCACTTGTTCTTTTCGGGTTGCCCGAAGGGGTAGCCCGATGCTCCAGTCTCGACCTGAGGAATCTCCTCTTATACTGGACTTCGGTCTGATCCCGATGAACTAATAATGAAGTTAAGGTATTGTTTTGCACGTCTACATGTTAGGTATCTTTCGGTAGATAAATCCGTAAGTATGCTTCAATGATTGCACTAGACGGACGATCCCAGTCAGACGTAGGGCTCAGTACGGTCTGGTCTACCGGAAAGGGTAGATTAGACCAAGCCACAGACCTCCAATCTTACACTGGACAATCCCGGTCCTGGACCAGTCCATCTAAACTCGCAATCTGTCTAGATTCAGCAAAGTTCCTCGTGAAGGACCACCGAAAACAAGTTTCATCCCCACTTTTTATGAACACCCACATCTAACCCCACTGTCTGAGCTATACTATAGTAGTTCTGTTTGGATATTTGGTGCAATCAGGTATATTTCTCACATTTTCAAATCCAAAACAGCAAATATAAACCTAACCCTGAATACAGCCATAGGACCGGTCCATGGCTGGACGAGTGCAATAATTGGTGTGCTTCTGTCAAGGGACTTCGTGACGCTATCGTTGATGCGTGCAACCGTTACAACGGGGCGTAGTTGGAGCCGATCTGTTCCAAAGCCGAAGCTTTGCGTTATCAAATATACCTGCCTCTGCCTTTAGTGGCAGTATTTGTCGGAATATATTCCAGGAGTTCCTCTTGGGTCTGAAAATAGGTACTGCACCGGGGTGCGTTGCGGCGATAAATCGTCATGTTAGTCAGCTGACTAGCCCTGAGTTTGCATTGGCGGAGTTCGGAGTTCCAGGAGGCATACTTGTAGCGTTGGAGCTTGATGTGCAAACCAGTCAGTCATTTAGCCAATAGCGGAGTAGAGTGAGGAAGAGGAAACGCCCCGGTCGCTCGGAACTAACGTCAACCGACATACCTCACTCGCCATCCACTGGAAGGATCAACCTTGGAATGGTCCTGAGAATTCAAGCCTATGTGGTTTTATCACTATGTTCCCAGAATTCCCTTCGAATTTGAAAGTGACTTGGACAGTCTGTCTTCCATTACCCGTCATAAATGGCTTTATGCTGTACATCGTCTTGAGCTGAAGGCTATTTATATCTTTCGTTTTGGCAATGGGATGTTTTCTGTTCACTCGTAACCGGTCCTAACTGTCGCGGGGTAGCACAGCAACATCTACCTGAGCAAAATCCTGTCTCTAGCTCCAGTCCAATTAGCAAACAAAGGTACGGGCAGCTCATCACTATCTGTAGCCTCCAATTTCTACCCTGCGGGGCTTTCATGTTTGCTGAGTTAATGCTTTGTGTCATTACACGATGCTGCTCGAGTTTCCCGTGGTTCTGGGCTGAAGGGAGCGTAGCGTAGCCGCCATTGCATGATTTAGACCGGCCGGAGAGATATAGTTATACACGTATTGCACAAGCTTAATTTTCGCGTGAGACCGGAGAGCGTAGGTCGTCCACAAGAAATAGAAGAAAATAATTGTATGTAACGCTGTGTGCACGTGTAACGTCCTTCAAATATGGTCTCTACTCTGCTAGTGTGGGATGCTATCCCGATGCTTGTTCGGAGGAAGGAAGGACTGAGCACTGGGCTGTGAAGCTTCGGGTGTGAGCCAACGGGCAGCTAGAACAGCTCGTGGATCGGTGGTCATTATGTCGGTCTTGCTTTTGTTGTCCGGTGCACACAAATGCACTGCAAACGGTAACATGTTGTCCCTGTCGTCATCTTCGGGAGGAGGGGGGGGGGAGAAAGACAAGAAGAGACACTAGTGCGACACCCTTATCACCGACTATTTACTTGCATGCATACCAACCAATAGATGGAGCCTCGTCTCAAAAACACGTTGCATGGAATGTAAGTCTGTAGTGGTTAACACCTACTCAATCCAGTAATTCTGCAGCAAATGATCAGCATATCAAGCGATAAATTTTACCTGCATGAACGTTCATGCGTTCTGGTATCGGTAGTTATTCCGCGCACCCAGTATGGTGTGGGATGGCTTTGATTGGGCTTTGTAGAAAGTTTTCAGCGCCACCAAAACAAAGGGTTTTTTTAATTGGGGAATTCAGATCAAGTTATCTCAAGAAGCTCTATCGATCTTAGCTTTCAAAATTAAATATCTATTGAGGATGAGGCGTTATAAAATCAGGGTTCAGAGGGAATGTCCGCTATGTAGTTAAAAAAAGAATCACGTGTGACAGGGGGCCCCACTATAATCTGAGCGAACAACCATCCTTGCTCGTTTACGCTACGCTACTGTAAATGCGCCACCGTACCAGCCCACAGCCTACGTCATGCATCCCTACCATAACTTGACTCCGCTAACCAAAAACAAAGATCTCGAATGTACTCGATAGAATCCTCTAATCACACAGCCACTGTATCTGGGACAACTCGGTATACTGCAGTTTTATTGGGTACGAACCGGTGATTCCCGGTTAAACGATCAATTTTTCCGACCCGTCTACAACTCTGCAGAAGCAACTCCCCGGCAGGGAGTGGATCGTTTACATGGACATAAAGACGACTACAGCCGTGTAGTTTTAGAAGAGATAAATCAGAAAACATTGTAGTAACAAATTCAAAAATGAGAACCGTGGCTGGCTAATGAAACTCCTCGTGTTGGTTCATTTTATTATGTGTAAGGTGGTTGACCTAACCATCGTCATACGTGAATGAAAGCTTGGGAATTTCCATTTTTGACTACACTTAACTTCTTAATCAGCTTTGTGACAATGGAATTGACGTGGAGTTTCGATGGATGAGAACCAGAGACAGTTGGTAGGTCACACAGTGCTAGAGTAATACATAAATGAAAGCGAAGGAATGATGTCCACTGATGACTACTTTTACCTTTTTAATCAATTTAGTGATGATGGAATTGATATGGTTTTTCAAAAGACGGAGGGTTGGTTGGTCACACAGCGCCAAGCTAATAACAGCTTGCGCTCTTTTATATTGCTGTTCACTTAGTGCAGGGGTCATGTACTCTGTGTGCGCACAGTCTTGTAACCAATTGGAGCCCTAGTTCAATCGGGCAGAAAATATACCATAAATGGGAAAGCTTCAAAACTTGAGCTCAATCAGGCGGAAAATACACCATCAATGAGAAAGGGTCAAAACTTGAGGCTCAATAAAGGTATATATAGATGATCAATTCCTGTCTTTTTTCGTCATCATCGCTCGTCAGAACAATAGTGCAAACATAACTACTGCTTTCGCAACTTATTTTACTTCCAAGCCCCCACTCTCATTGTACCCATCGACAGCGGACACGGGCATTGCAAATTACATCTCCTCCAAGCGACAACATACTTTATAACTAGCTGTAGTCCGAGTTTCCAGCTCAAACCTAGCAGCTATGTTTCCTACCACCCCGAGCGGCACCAACTCCAGATGCAAGGCTACTTACCTTTGCGACGTTTCTCAATGCAGCATCCAATATCAAACCCAAGAGGAACCTCAGGATCATATTGCAACAGAACACCACGACATACAGTCGTCGAATCATCCTAAGTCTAACCCTGATGCCATCGAAGCCGATCTCCAGGCTAGTCAAGCAATCGAGGCGACACATCACTGCAACGTACCGCAATGTAGTATCTACTTCCACACCTTGAAAGAACTTCACCTACATTGCATATCAGAACATCAAGACACAAAGTCTTCGACTCATCAAAAGCCTGGCTATAATGAAGACCATTCCTGTTCCCGGTATGTCCAATAACTCTTGGCATCGTTATTTGCAACTGATTGGTTCTGATAATGCAGGTCTACAATGAACGCGCAGCACGCTCCAACTGTACCACCAAAGCGCTCTGACAGAGACGCTCAGATCATATCTTCGGATGTATCCGCCGGGAACATACAAAACACACATGATGAGCAAGACAGTACCTCCAACCTCAGTATTAGTTCACCGGGACTAGATCAGAGATACATACCACGAACGCCCGAAGTCTCACATGGGCACATACCTCCAGCGATACTAGGGAGTAAAGTTATCCACCCTGTTACTCGGAGAGGAATAAGCGTAAGAGCAGATGCACTTAGCAGCGGTTAGTTTTGATATTCAATACTTAAATTCTGTCGGACTCACTAAGCGCTTCCGGTCTACAGCATTTACAAACAGGCATAAGGAGCCAGAGCTCGGCTTATCTCTCAACACCCTTCGGCCACCCGCCAAAGCAACCACCGACGATAGTTCAATCTGCACATCTAAGTGCTCCTGCAACCCAACGCCCTCACCCCCAGCTACCCCTCTTCTTCCAATACCAAACAACTTTACACGATATAGGGTGGCCTTCCAAGCACGCAATGGATGTGCCATTCTTCATGAGCTCGAGCTGCTGGATCACGATAACCGGATTGAGGTTATGAGGAAGCTACAAGCCAAGGTAAAGGAAATCATGCTTCCATCCCGGTTATTTGGTTTCATCTGGATGGTGGTGATTGAGACAGCCATTGTTGAGCCGGTAGATTATTCCACGTCCGTCAGACCCCAAGTATCGACTAACGTAGCATCGATCCAGATCAACGGCTCAAACATCGAAAGACAAACTCCCTACGCAATCAACCTCCGAGGCAACACGGCCAATGCATGGCTCACCCAAGCCTTCCATGATCCCGAGTCTCTCGACTGCGACCCCGATTTTAATGACTACAGGATTGAAGGAAACAGCACCCAAAGTCGCAACAGTCAAATCACTACACCCATGAAGACTTTGGTTATACGGACTGGGGTCAACAAATTTGTCATGGCGCTCCTACTCCTGTTTGCAGCCGCTATTGCGTGTGTGATTGGGATATTGGTGGGAATTTTAACCTCGAGGGCTGATTTGGGATTTGGGGTCGCATGTGCGGTGTTTGCTTTGATTGCGGTGCTGCAGGGGTTGGTAGTTGGGTACGTGAAGGAACTTGGAGGTGGAGGACGGGGATAGATGTACATACCTATGATTTGATAGCCAATGAGAATTTCTTTCGCCTTCGCTTACTTTAAACAGTTAACAATATGGAGGGGTTGAAAAGTGTTTCTAATATAACCCTAAACCTGGTGAAACAGTCCCATTCTTCATGATCTTAGTACTAGCAAATTTGCTTTCCAGCTCTAGCGACATTTTGTAAGAAATCTATATATACATTAAACGAAGTTGTCTTTATCAGTATCTTCGATGGTAGAGGTCGTTCGGACCCGAAAGTGCAATTGGATTGGAGTGTTTGACTACAGTGGTGGTAGATTCTGGTGTGAACTTGGAGGACGGATTACTTCTGCGATGTTTGGTAACGGAACCAGGCCAATGGGGGGGGTGGGCAGCGACGGTGGGGTCGGGACCAGTGTGGGATCAACATCCTTACACGGCTGGCAGCAAGCCTCTTAATGGTAAGGCTGCAAGTTGGCGAACCTTGCTCGCGGCTTCAATGGTGCCATTTTCACCCGAGCCTCGGCATCTATGCTATCTAACTTTATCGCACATTATCTTATCTCTTGTCGCTAAACGTTGATGTACTAGTACAAACCTTAATGCATGACGAGGAGCCGCAGTGAATATAAATAATACGAAAAAATGAGCCGAGATATGTTGGAATCTTGCATAGTATGAGCGCTGCTGAAGAATGAATAGATATATATAGATAATACGATCTTGGTGGTAGTATCAAGGCTTTTGCAATGTCTGGGCTTTGGGACCCGTAGCAAGTAGAGTAACGCGGGGTAGCCAAAAGGACATAGAATTTGCATCGGAAATTGAACCCGTTGTCAAAACCCCCTTTCATGATTCCCCTTTTCATATCCCTAACGATTAGGCCAATCTGCCCCCAAGCATCGACCGCTTTAGGCTGGTTCAGGAGCCATAAGCGGTGGCGGATCTAACCGATTATCATCTGATCAAATCAAATCAAATCAAATCAAATCCATCTCCATCACCATATCTCTCTCGTAGTTTGAGCAAAAACACGAAACTGAAATGATTGCTGAACAAATGAAAAGAAAAGAAATACAATGACCGAGGCATGTTCGACTTAACTGGGCGGTGTGGGAATCTTCCTCAGCTCTGTAGCGGCGAAAGGTCTATTGCTGCTTGATTGCACTTCTCAAAGGAAAAAATTCCGATATTTGCACATGTCTACATCTTCTCGCTTCCCAGCCCTTGCCCATCAGACGGCTTTCCACATCCTCGGCAGTTGATTCTTCCACTCATGCAATGGCGGAAAAGATATTCCGCGTTTCGGGCAGCACTTATCTTCCCATTCCCCGAATCGCTTGAGATATGTCGCAGTCTATGCATTCCCGCATTTCTTTCGAATGTACCTAGCTGTCAGAGCCTTTCTGCTCTTCATTAGGATTGGTCTCCGACTGACTCCCTACTTTCCCAGATATCTTTCCGCTCTAGTACCCGTAGTGCTTACTGCACCTCGCCTCTTCCCACTCTTTCTTTACTGTCTCTCCTTTTGGAGATGTTTCTAGTTCTGTTTGCAGCAGAGGTGTACTGTTGGTGTTTTTCTGATTGCAGGTTGTATGCGTAAACCCTTGGCCCAGGAAGGATTCCCAAAAGTCCGTCCTGGGCAGGCGGTGCAGACTATCCCGGGCTATAACTTTTCAGGCTGGGATTTCTTAGAGTAAGGGGCGGCTGTGTTTCAAAAATAGATCTCAGCCCTCGTACGGCTTAACTACTGGGCTAGTATTCATACGGGCTGACAGTGTTTAGCCGTCTCTATACATAAATGAGTACGTACGCCTTCGTACATGGACCACTGTATATGGACTTTGTGGGCCTCTTAGTACAATCAAGCTTCTCTATCTCTACTTTTAACAGACTGGGCCCGCATATAAGCCGAGTGATGATTCCATGATGCGAGCGATGGCTTGGCGATTTAGCTACAGCCCGTCCGTCGCGAGATAGAGCTCACCAAGTGCTCTCAGAGGTTGGCGGTGGTGTACAGTGGCTGCTAACTGTCTTGGTGTATTTTGTTCTTATTAATGAAGTCATTTTGGGAGAGAAAACATGCAGCAACACAGTGGCAACATCCGCTAGGGCCCGACAGATCCCCGATCCACGCCCTCGGTGCGCTTGCTAATGCTCCGCCCTGGACCTGGTTTCTGGGCGTGAGAAGACTAGCTGGCGCCAGGAATATTGCGAACCCTGGGCCCAGGAGTATATTCCAGATGAGAGTGATTATTCGTAGCCAACTGCCACTACTTTCCTGTATTTGTCGAATATTATCCATTCATATTAAAAGTAGAGATAGAGAAACTTGATTGTACTATCTAAGACGGCTACAAGGCCATATATATACGGTAGTCCAAGTACGAATGCGTACGTACTCATCTATGCATAGATACGGCTGAATACCATCAGCCCGTATCAGTGCCGAACAGTAATCTCCCATCCGAGGTATCATCTCCGGCTATACGAAGACGGAGATCTATTGATCCAATAATTCAATTGACAAAACAAGCGAAGTTTTGCAGGACTATCGTGCTCAATTGTTACGGGGACAGGGCTTTTAACTGTAACCATGAATTTTCTCTAAAACTTTTCAAATGTCTACGACCGTACCATGCTGGCCGCTCACACTCTGCATCAAACCCGCGATGGCCAGACTGTAGATAGTCCGCTGACAGATGGTAAATAGAAGCAGTGTCTGCTTTTCTACCTAGTACAATTTTCTGTTCCTGCCGTTTTCAATAAGAACTGTTACGATATGGAAGTTGGGGAGAACCGTGTGCGTATATTCTATGGTACAGAGAAGAGAGAAGGAGAAAGACTCGAGATATATGGACGAGACATCAGCCCCTGCAGCAGTCACCGTGTATCAGATCTGTAACATATCTCCGGCACAAGTATACCTGTAACAAGAACAAAACGGGTATCAACCGAGTGACTGCTGGTGTAAGCAATCTCCTCGTGATATAACCAACTTAAGTCTCCCATATATACACTTCGCTCCGTCGATCTTTTGCAGCTTGGAGACATACTTCCTTCTGCGAACAGAATCTAATCTAATCACATCGAATCATTATTACCACTCTCTTCGTCATAAGCAAAATTCGCTTAACATAATCTGCAGTACATTGTCCTCCAAAATAACATATATTAACGCAACTTAGACTATCCATCTGCATCACCGCACAATAACCATCACACCGCCGACACACCCCCAACCCTTTGCCCAACCAAATCCCTTTACACACAAGGACACCTAAAACTCTTCGGCGTAAAATTGAATCTACGCCAACCAGCGTGGTCGACATAGCTCTGACTATTCCCTCCACAGGCTAATCCGGAATAGATAGTGCAGCGATAGTTTCCGCTAGCGTATCCGGAGACATGCGGGCCACCGATGATGTTGACGCAGGTATTGCCGCTACTAGCTCCAACACACTTATTCTTGCCCGGTTGATGGCATAGATTCAATGTGCCTCCGCTCTGCCATGGGAAGCATGCGGCACTGACGACAGATGGGGCGGCGGCAAGGGCGACGAGGGCGACGGCAGAGCACTTCATGGTTGAGAGGGAGAGATGGTTCGGGTTGTATTGGAGTTCGGGGGTGTTTGAACGAGTAGTGGTTTTTGAGGATAGCGATTGTTGGGTTTCTGAAAATGAGACTGATAGTGATGATGATGAGTTTTTGCCGGCGGGAATGTCGTGGCCTCTTTATATCTACGTATACTCTGAGACTTCTTCACTCACAGAAATCTAGAGGGTGCCTCCGTATGCATTATTCTCGTGAGTTCTGTTGTTTCATCTTCGGCTGCTGAACATGAGAACTTACTATTCTGAATTCTCCTGAATAATTTCACCACTCGTCCATATCTCCAATCAAGTCCATTCAGGAGAGGGTGTATCATGTATAGCTAGGCGAAGGGGTCAGTCTAATGTGCCTTGTAATAGACTTTCTATATTTCAGCTGTCATCTCAGTTTCTGACCGGGTGGTAAGGGAGTAAATTCTGGCAACAGAAGGCGGGCTGAACGATTGTTACACAAATAAAGTTTTGGTTCGCTATTGGTTCAAACTTAACCGAGTTGCGTTTGCTAACCCTATTACATCTGCCAAGATATTGTCTGATTCGTCACACAGTAGCGCTTTTGGCGCTGCTGTGTGACCCTAGCTGTATTATAACGTAATTTGAACCACTGGTGGAAATTTGCTTATCTTACAAGTCCCTATCTAGGTGGTGGGCATCTGTATGCAACGTTCTATAAGGAATTTGACATAGAAAAGGAGTTTTCAGCCGTTCAGCCCGCCTTACGCTTCGCAACGCACGCTAGGATCACTCAGATAAATGGTGTCACATAAAAGTTTCATCCCGCAAGGATGCTGGGGTTACGGGGCGCTACACGAAAATTTCTCGAAGCCGAAAATGTAGTTTTCGTACGTATTACACATGGTTGAACCCGCAGGAATAGCAATGTTTCTGCGCTCTAATGACAGGAGCAAAGTTTTGCTTATTCTCACCCAAATGAGCTGTAGTACATGGGTCTTGCCTGGCGGATATTTTTCAGCAGCGCATAGCCCCTTTTCTAACGTCTCTGGTGGATCACTGGGCATTGCTATGAAGTCATTGCCATCACGAATCACAACGTGTCCATCCTGTACCTGACACATCCCCAAGCGTTAGTGTACTCCTCAGACCAGAGTGCTTCATTTCCTGATAATTTAGCGCTAACGGTCTCTACTCAAGCCTCTTACGCATATCCAAAGCACAGTGTCGTTCCATACCATAGTATCCCATTCAGCATATGAATCCGAAGACTGCTGCCAGCACAGTAGTGTTTCGGTTGCCACGCTCAGTTCTGGATATAATACTCATTGATCCATAAAGAGTAAGCTCCAGGAGAGTGCCCAGGCAATGATCGCGGACGGTAGAGTTGAATGCGAGTACTTTTTTATAATGTTCTGACCGGCGATGCCGACAGTAATTCACCAGAATATTAATGACGGTTTCTTTTGTCTCGAAAAGGGGCTGGGTTTCTGCGATGAGAGTATCTGAAGGATTCTATTGCTCCTTCTGTGTTGTACCTGCGTTTTGTTATTGGTTCGTGCCACCTTGTTTTTCCTTTACCGACCATAGCCGTGATGCTCCAACACTATATCAATCGGGCATTGGAGCTACTATTGCTGTGAGCGAGAAAACCATTGTTATCCGTAGCGGATGGGTTTCATGGGCAGTGTCTACGCGCAGGGAGTTGAGTGTTTAGGCGCTTAGCAGGGGACGATAGCATTGGGTAATTAGGCGGTCACTACTTGATATATATGTAGGAATGTGGTAGCAATTGTAAACCGTGTAAAAACTTAAAATATATCTTTTACTGTCTTATAGGGGCTGTGGTTGGAGTTTATTTGGTAATTACGACAGAACTGGAGCTGGCTGTGGTGGACAACATCATCGCCGCAACGACTACCCACCTCCTAGTGTATGCATAGCTTTCACAAGCATCAACAGATATCTACAACACTAACTCGCAGACTAACCTCGGGCAGTGCTGAGTATTCACCGCCGTGCCCAAGTCCCAACTCTACAGTTACGACCATGTAAAATTACCGATTCAGTCAGATCCAGTTCAGGATATCAAGAGCCAATCAGAGACAACTGGAAATCGCAGAAATCAAATTTCAATAATTGTGCATGGTACATTATACCTTCAGAAACACATCCGAACGATTGGTGTTGAAGATTTCACCACATTGTATGCAATCAACCGGTGATGAATCTATCACTCGATGCACTTGGATCAATAGTCCCAGCTGACAGCTAGTAGTTAATTTTGCTCTGTACCTCTTAGCAGTGTGCAAGTTGCGGGAGGCAAGATATTGCGGCGCACCACTTTCCATGCACCGTCGATTGGGCGACAGAAATTCTGGTTGTCGTGTATACCAAGTGTTCAACGTGCACATGCTAAGCAGATTTTCGCCAAGCAGACTTGGGGGTCGGAGAAACAACAAATCTGCGGTATACGGGAGCATTGAAGCAAGTAAGCGACCAACCGTACCTCTCCGGTACAATATCCCATACAATATAAACTTCCGGTGTCTTTTCCGGGATTGTAGCTATAACTAGCGCTAGCAGCAGCGTGTTTACTATGCTTTTACTACCGAGACTGTATTGTTGCAACCGATCATGCCAACACGAGCCAATGTACAACAAATAGCGGCAATTGGGTGAAATTAGTGTGTCGGGCGGGTCTCTTCGGATCATACGCGTACGGCAGCGCGCCAAGATAAAATCAAATTAAGCTCACACTAATTTTGTATCACGCGACGTATCTAGCGGGCTCCATGATAGGGTTAGCCCTGTGGCACTGATCAACGTCATCCACACCATAAGATCTGTTGCAATTTCAGCTCTGAACAGCCGAGTTTAGTCGCAGCTCCGATAATGGCCCTGTCACCGGTAGTGCACGCCTATTAGAAATGTAAAATACCCACAATTGCGTTTTGCATCTTTAGAGATCTCAGGAACTGATAAGATAGTGTTTCGCTATACCCTGTTAGGTTTGCTAGTTGTTGGAATAAGGTGTGGTCCGTGCATTCGCTTAAGCCACGCCCTGTAGGGCCGACTAGGCACAAAGAGATCATATGCTTAAATATGGCTAGAGAGCCTACCCATTCGTTACTGCTTCAATGATCCCAACTCTACACTTCCGAATACGCTAGATGACCCTTAGTCCGTACCATCACTACTTATGGGTATTTTGGTGCTCTCGTAGTAGTGTTTCTTAAGTTTGCTGGAGATTCCGGCATAAGCCCCTATTGCAGCTTTCACTCCCGCTGGAACAGTCAGGAAATTTCCCAAGCAAGTAAGTCAGAACACTAATCGCGGCAATCACCCTCCCACCTAAACCAAAGCAACTTACGAATTGGTTTCATCCTTTCACCCATCACTATCATTGCGACGTAATGCATCCCTTCCCAGTGCCGCCATCATACATTATCTCACCACGAGCAGCAGCTCGCGGTACCTGCTACAGAGCGGGAATCGAGATTACATATGCAGAAGATGTTCTTGTAACCTATACAAGTGACGTGTAAAAGAGCGGAAATAGTTGTGGGATACTAGAGTAGAAATCTGAAGAAAGGAAGTGTAGAAGTTTAATTGATGTGACTTATTGTTATTGTCTTGATAGTAGCGGGAGATATACATGTTGACAATGTAAACTATCGAGAATAGCTAGAAATGTAAGGGCTAATGTAGTTAATCTGGATTGATTTGAACGCACGAGGCGAGCGAGTTCAATAACATCAACTATCACTCGAAAAAATGAGTCCGTGCACTGTTGCATAAATAGATCTCAGCCTTCATACGAGCTTACTGGGCTGGCTCTCATATGGGCTGACGGTGTTCAGCCGTCTCTATACATAGATGTGTACGCACGCAATCATACATGGACAACAGTAAATATATGGCCTTGTGGCCCTCTTAGATAGTACAATCAAGCTTCTCCATCTCAGTATTGTAACATGCGCTGTTACTATATGGTCCAGAAAGGTGTCGCTGATACACTGGAGGTCGGCGAGTTGACTCAAAAGCTGCGGACTTATACTCGTAGACTCATACACGAGTTTTCACTCGCCATTGGTATTTCCAATCGTGGGCTTCCATAGTCTTCCTCAGAGCTCTAGGCTCTCGTGTATATAAAAACAGAGACTCTCTCTTAGGTAGTTTAATAGACTTCTTTCGCTTCACATTTGCAACATGCGCGATTGGTAAAATCTCGTACAGAGCATTATCGAAAATAGTCACTAGAAGTCTTCTTTAGACAATCAGCTATTGTCTACGCCTAATGAATTTCTGCTGATGTTGATTTCAGGGAGAACCACGATGCAACGAACCGCTAGCCAATCGCCAAATTGCGCAATGGTAGTTTCACGCTCCTTATAGACTCCTCACATAACCAGTTAGATTTGAACGGTCCGCATCACTTGACCGGTGCATACACTACTAGGATAATTGTGTTTGACAAGTGGTAAGCGACGTCCGGTGGTGGACTCAATATGAACGTGACATTGCACGCTTGGGTGTTTGACAGGCTCGATCTTCGTCCGAAAGAACGTAACCCAACTTTTCCAAAACACAAGAACAAGGCGCTTGACTCATAGGGCACACATTTTATCATCACCCGGTAGAACTCAAACTATGTCGGGTCCCAAATTGAAGGGAATGCAACCATAGCTACTAGTACATAGTGCCGAAAATGGTTCAATACTTCAACCCTTCTCAACTTAACAGTCGCCATTTCTTCTTCTAAACAGTCAGAATAAGGCTTATATTCAGTTCCTTTCATTTCGAGGACTTTTTGTCTAATGCCGAAGTCGCATGCAATATATAGGCGTGGAGCCACAGGTTCGACTTCACGAACAGAGCTGGCACCGACGAGGCCACCGCTTATTTCCGAAAACCAGCCATTACTGATTAGGTCCTAAGTATGAGAACTTTCCTGATGAGCAACGACGCAAGAGCGATACTATTAGTCATGATCTAGATAGAATGATAGGGAGTGCACTTTAGGAAGTAAGGGAAGAGGATCAGATAGTAGGAGGGTGAAGGGAGCTGGGTGGAGGTGAAGACTTAATTAACGGTACTCGCGGTATACTTAGATGCGCTAGATGAAGAATTATCGCAGGATCCCGGGAGAGACGACTACCAAGTCTCTAACGCGTGAGCTTAATATGGTGGCGAAACGGCACGTCCCGTCTCGCGCCGAACACCAAGCGTCATGCAGATCCCGGAACGTACCGGTTCATTCTGAGCGGGTTTGGGGACAGGAGACCCCGGGAATGCCTCTATTTCCGCAAAAAAACTCTTGCCAGTCATAGGATGTCAGAGGTTAATGCGGTTTTCACGGATTCGATATGCTATCACTCGGTCATGGGTATTTCACTCGATGCATCCCGGCAACAGTTGTCGACGCACTGGCAGATACACTTGCCGACTCCATTTTCCACAGAATCCTTGTCATTTCCAATTTCCTTAGTAGCTCTGCAATTAGTAACGATGCCTTTATACATACAATCTGTGGCGTAGTGGTCGTACATTAGTTGATGAATATCCGGTGGCTAGTGGCGAGCGGTAAAAGGCCGTAAAGGCATATCAGAGGATATACCGGGGGTTCTTTGTATATATGCCAAGTCTTTCTCTTTTCTCTGTACCATAGAATCTACGCACACGGCTCTCACCTTCTATATCGCAACATCAGTAACAAATCTGACGCTAGTGGATTACGTTGCAGTAGCCATGGTCCATTAGTGTAGATAGTGCCATCACTGCAACGCCTTTATGCGCTTATAAACAGATGTTTCATTACTCCGTCCCTTCAAAATTGGCTCATCCGTACCTTTATTATCAGCACAGCTACCGCGAAAGCTTACGCTGGGAAAAGAATTGGTGACACTGGTGAACCCTAGGGTGCTAACAATATCAATTCGTATTGTCTCTACATCCCTTCAGTCACCAATCAATGGCCTTAGCGATGGTGGTAGTGGTGGGATGATTAACGATGGGTACGGTGACTAACTCCTTCACTAATTAGTATTTTTTTACTGTAGCTAGGATTCCTGTATCTGCATCGAAAATCGGAGTTTTTGAAACGTTACGGAAATGGCCTCCGTAATAACAGCTTGTCATCGAATTATAATCATTGGCCCATCTGGTAACACACACTACTGATTATGGTACCATAATAACCACTTGCCGCTATACATGGCGTTGTTTGGATATTTTGGTAGCTGGTGAGTTTCTCCGGACTGTCCAACATCTTGAGAGTGCATGGCTCAGCGGAGCTCGTTGGATGGATGGTTTGAGAGCGTGTGAGTATTCGCACAAACTCGTTATGTCGAAGTGGTTACTAAGATGTACTCGACGGGTTCACTAGTAGCCGGTGCGTTCCTCCCTGACACTTTCCCTTTGAATTGCTAACCGACGCGGAAGAGTTTCGTCGAGTATACGACGACCGACGGCATGATATTTGGGTCTGTATTTTCTTCGATTGTCGTGCTGGGGTAGCGGGTTGGTATGCTACGGTGTGTTCTGGGGTATTGGATGTTCGGTCTACCGTATGGAATGGGGTAACACGCAAAATATGATTGGGATATTCTGTTGTCTACCGTTACCAAGTGTACTAATGCGTACATTTCTGAATTCACGGCGGCGGCGGAAGTGACCTGCCAACCCCGCATCAAGCCTCTACGTCCCTGATGCACCTTATTCCATGACTGAGTGTGACAACACGCACACCATTCCCCGCTTTGGTGTCTCCCCTCAGACATACCAGCGCTCGATAATGTTAGACAACGGGTTCACTACTATCACTGACGCCAATTGCTTGAGCAGGTACTACCGTAAAAGCGGGTGAATGGTCTCCAGCTATTGTTGTAATCATTTGCATTCGGCGGTTCCTAACCCCGCTCTGACGTCATCGATGTTTGCACCGGCCTGATCCCGGTCGAGACTACACCGAGCCCTGCCCGAGACCGGGATCGTCCGGACTAGTGCGATCATTAGACGTCACGGCTTCTCTAACTACTGTCCCAAAAAAGCCTCGTTTATTGATGCCGAGTTAATGCAGTAATAATGTTGAATTCTTTTATAAATGTATACATCAGCTGAACTTGTGGGGTATTTCAGGATTTGCAACAATATCAATTGTTTCGAATGTGGGATCTATATCGCAATAATGTAACACAGAAGTCCACGTTAGATGGTACATTGATGGCACATTGATACTGGATTGCTGTCATATTCAAAATGATGTGCATTGAGTTAAATAGTAGAGTTATACTACATTACTTTCACATGTGTATATTTCGCACATCCTAGCACACGCTTGCACATGCTTGCGCATGCCCGCGCTTGCCCGCACATACCCGCACGTGCCCGCGCATGCCCGATGGCTTGCCTTCAGGACCGATGCTGCTAGTGGTACCTCTCCAGCTGACTGATGTATCATGAAAAAATATCTCTGGCATGATTTGAACCTGTTTCAGTGGGTATTTTACCTACCTACTAACCACTATACTATGTATGTAGTTTGCTGAACATAACATCATGTTAGGGCTATTTGTAGGTATACTGGTTTATTACTGTCACATCATTGTGACAAAAATATGAAATGCCTGCCACATGTGTGCAAATGCTCAATGCTGCTCAATTGACCAATATTAACCCATTCAACTAAATACTCAATCATTTACAATGTCATATTTGCTGGTATCTTGCATTACTGTGGTATTTTGAGCTATTCCCCAGTAATTGGAATGTTAAATTTAGTAATATGTTACACTCACTGGACTCTGGAAGTCATGCTGCACTTGGGTAAATGTGCCACTGCAGTCACATCAATAAACGAGGGTTTCTTGGCACAGTATGTACTACCCTCGTTCCTACCGACTAATCAAGTGCAGACTCGTACATCCCATGTGCCAGAGTTCCATGCGCTTCATACATTTGTTTAATTTCCCTCCAGTCCCCTATCCTTTAACTCAGTCGCGGACGCCAGAACACCTCCTCATCCCGCACACTTAGCACATCGCAGAGCGGCTTACACTTGGAGGCGGTTTTACCGCTCGGAATCCTCCGTATCTTTTACAAACCCCGATGGGCGTTATTCCTTGCCGGCTCATATCCACGGTATTCGATATTCTCATTCGTCTAGTCGTGCATCGCTTTGTTTTGCTCCTTCCTAGTTTATCGCTAGTGTCGTTTGACGAGTCAATTCTAGCCGATCATGTGCATAAGTTATCAATGCTCACATTGCGAGTAAGATAGTTCTGAATTTTTGAACGCATGGTATTTCATTTACTATGGAGAGTAGAATGTCAAATTAGATGGTTTTAGAAATTTCGAGTCATTTTTATCAACAGACTGACTAAGGTGCGATGTACGTGTGTCTATCCACTCGCATGACTTTGGGAAGACCGTCTGGGATTAAGGTGGGTTACATCTGGGCTATAAAATCCGTGGTGAGAGGAGTTGAGCTTGTGTACACGGCAATGTGGTGGGGTAAAGTCTCCATTGCTGACGGCCGTCGCCACCACTCATCGCATCGGCAGCACGGTTTACCGTTAAGTACTAACATGAGCTCGGAGTACAATGTGCGCTCTACATGGACTGGATAGGAGTATCGGTGCAAGCAGAGATATAGAAGGTATGTAAATGGCTTGAAAGAAACTTTTCTATATCAAACTAAAAGAACGTCAGGACTCCTTTTCCATCACCTCGTTCGACCCTATTTTCATCACCTCGTCCCACCTTATACTGATTCCTGGCGTCTCAGATACTGCCATGACACCTTTACGAATACGAATCCGGTTGCAGAGAAGCATATTGATAATTAGCTTATGACTGTAAGCTAGAATCAAAGAGTTAGATTAGCTCTTACAAATCACCATTCTTGACTTCCGTCACCATTGCATGGGGAGAAGCTTGAGGTATTGTATAGCCATGATGAATCTTGGACTTGGATATATTCGAGAATGATAATTTATGGGAACCCGAATATAGTTCTATCTCTCCAGGATAACTGCTCCACTGCATGACAAGAACACCTGCTAGCACGCTGGTAGTTCGCAGAGCCGGCTCAAAACAAACAACTTCGTCCTGTGTAAGTGCTATTCTATGGATGTCGCCATAATGTTGTAGCGATAGTGACTGAAACTGGCGAGAAACACGCTGAAGAGTTAGTGAAACGACAGAAACTATTCATTCATGATTATACATCGTCCCGTAATAGGTCCTTGACGTCTGTTTTAAAATTATGCAATAACATGTACCCTTCATTCCCCAAATGTACTGGATCTGGGTCTGCCATCTACTCACAAGGTGGTGATGAACTAAGAACTTGGTGAAGAGGGGTAGAGGTAGGGCAATATTTATGTCTGACGTGCTTGAGTGCCTCATTTCCAATATGGCTGCTGTATCCATGAACTATTCTCGACCAGGCTCGAGGGAATGCACGGACTGGGATAAGGCTCAAAAAGAAAATCCCTCACACTCTATTTTCCGCTATATGTTGAGATCAATCGAGTACGAATAGAGATATTGAATTGACTATCGTACAAAAGTGATTGTCTAAAGAACAAAGAGAGAGAACGACAGGTGTAGATATATGGGAAAGGAAAGACTATACTCGGCGAAGCCGAGTATATATCCAGAGACCGATGCCGAGCATCACTCCCAGAGCTAGACCACCTCCTTAATATGGGGGCTGATGGCGGCCTATGGGGGCCGCAAGCCACCGGCCTCATGCCCGCAGCCTTAGGCCGATGGGAGCTGTAAGCTCCCGAATTCCACACAAGCTATCGGGCCAAATCCCATGCCAGCACTATAATGTTATTCCTACAAGACATCATTTCTGGCACAAGAGTGTGTGCCAAAAATAATCGTCAAGACAATCAGAACTTGAAGGACCTGCACCACGCACCCACTGACCCACTAACACACACGCTTGTGCGCGAAAATTCCGGGAGATACAGCATGCAGGGAAAAGCAAGTTAGAGAAGTATTAACTTACGCTGTGAAATCAATTAATATTATTTTATGAGGAAGAATGGCTAATATGTTATTAAAATTGTATATCAGAGCGGTCGTGTAGAGAGCATACGGTATTTCTTCTGGCTTTCTCATAGCGTCTATTGCCTATTTTCAGCAAACGGTAGTACCGGTATGTTCTGTATGCGATAGCAGCAAACCAGTGAGTGTGTGTCAGTGGGCGCGTGTAGGTGCTTACGATCACAGCCAACTGTTGTGTAAAAGATGAACTACGAAGCCAAAAAAAAAAAATTAGTCACTGAAGCGGCAGATAGCAAAAGCTATCTAAGGGAAACCCTACGCCTTTATATACACGAGAAAAGCCTGGAGGTTCCACGGAGATCCTGTGTTACAGGTATACTTGTGCCGGAGATATGTTACAGATCTGATACACGGTGACTGCTGCAGGGGCTGATGTCTCGTCCATATATCTCGAGTCTTTCTCCTTCTCTCTTCTCTGTACCATAGAATACATGCACACGGTTCTCCTCAACTTCGATATCGTAACATACTGAAAGTGGAGTGCGACAAGTGAAAGTTTGTGAATGAGTACACAATTGACTCAGTCTATTAGCAACCACTCTCCAGTCATTTCTCGCAACTTCGATGGCCTTACTGTCTGGATGCTAGCAATCACGCTCCAGCCCTTTCTAGTTACTTCCAGGGCTAAATCCTGAGTCAACATAGCCAACTCTAGGCAGCATGGAAGAAACGGTAATGGCTTAGAAAAGTCGTAGACATATAACCTAGGTGTCTATCACCGGAGGAGAATATTTGAGTCCGACGTTGCCATATTGAAGGGAATTGTGTGCGTATGCTTTACAGTACAGGGAACAGGGAAGATATATAGAAAACGTCGGATATTCAGTTATATGCCTTTGCCGGATTTGTAACATGGGAAACCCTAACCCGTGCGAACTCTGTTCTACGCAGCACCACGCCGTCTTCTGAATTTTAAATCCATAGAATTGTACTATAGATGCCTTATTTGTGGTCATGGTATGTTCGATTGGAGTCTATTGCGAAAATTTGTATGGACTAAACCAATTGGGAGATATAACTCAACTGTGAACTACTGTAAAAGATATCTGAGCGCTGCGATCTCTAATCTCTCATCCCCTCTAGTGCACAGAAACAATCTAATAGACAGTAGGACGACAATGACGAATAAACGATATCCTCCGCTGACGCCATAATCCATTCCCGGAAATCGAAGCTCAAACCCTGTTTATCTTCATCCGGTTCCTTAAATCGTATGAATGCTGCTACTTTCTTTCCTCTTCCTAAGCATTGCTATCCCATAAACCTCCCAAACCATATTTAACATCGCCATGATACACGTTGAATTCATTATCTCCTTAAAGCGTCGCCCGATGACGCATGCTCGAGACAGAATCCCTAATCGTTGTAAGTATATCTCCCACTACCGAAGAAATAGTTTGTTCCCCAACGTACTCATTATGAGGCGTCTGTGTTTCAAAGTCTTCCAGTGGCACGACCAAAGGATCAGCGCTGTCGCCGATATATTTTCTGCCGTTTTTTCCGCCGTTCTCCAAAGCTTCGTAGCTCGTGTTTGTACTCGATTGGCTTCTGAATGATCGGCTACCGACATATACCCATATAACTGAGGCTAGGAGTATGAAGTGAAGTGACACAAAACTTCCAACTACTATAAGACCCCGCCAACGTCTGGGAACTAGCACAAGTGTGAACAGCGTCATGGTAGCTTGAGCTTCCATGTCAAAAGCAAACATCGTCTGATAATAAGCAGACGCATACAAGAGGGTTTGAACAGCCTCTATTGCAAACACCAATTTCCCAGTGTCGCGGAGGGTATTGATGAATAATGCATTGAACACTGGATTTAACTTCCCCAGTTCGTAGCCATTGGTGTCGCCGGTTATGCCGGCACAACCAATTTTGAAGCTCTCATTGTTATTGTTAGGGGGGTAAATACACCAATTCATGGCACTCCAGTAGCGTGGAGGACCGTACGAATAAGAAACCGGGATCAAGCGGTCATTACTTTTCATGTCAAAGATACCACGGCTTTGTTGGTCTGTATCCCGTGCGTTGTGTGTCGCGACTCCCAGCTGGTTCTGTATCGCAGTTGTGTTCATTGTATCGTCGACACGTAGCTGTCCCAATACAGGTTCAGTGACGTTTGAGGCCACCTCCGCTACAATATTCCTATCAGAGGGAATACTCCAGCCCAAACACAAGCTGTACTTTATAGGGACAATAATGCGTGGCCGGAAAATTTTGACCCCCCTGCTTTCTTCCACTGTTGAATTTTCTATCGTAAACGTTATTGTAGTAGTTCCCCATTCTTCTTCATATGCAACCCCAGCAGTGCCTACGGAAACAGGGTATTGTGAACTGAACACCAAATTCCAATGTGGGCTTAAATTGAATGGAGCTTCTCTGTCCCAGGTCCCATTGTCGAATATTGGTCCGTCCAATACGCACGTCGTGAATGTTGAGAATGCGAGTGTGCAATTAAACTCCCAATAAGATGATGTCCAATTGAAGTTACCGAGACTGGGCAAATCTCGAGCCAGTAGTTTAGTATATTCATTTAGCTGTGATGGAAATCTAAGTCTCCCGGTAAGCAGAAGCTTATACCAAGGAGGTAAGTAATCAGGGTCCACCGTATATGTCGCATTATGGTGGCTCATTTCTGGCGGGAAGCAAATATAATGCAACTCTGCTACGCTAGCCGGGCCGCTATAGGAGCTTATTGATTGACGTTCCGGGGACTTTAGAGGAAAGAATGCACGGACAACACCTCCTGAGTCGCTTAGGCCAGGGGAAGATTGGTTTCCTTTAACAAAGAAGGGGCTAGTTGCATGTTCTGCAAAGAGCGGATATTCCGATGGAAACGTCTCCAGGCTCGATATCAAGGGATAGCTGACATCTTGGTCATAGAGCACCTTCGTTGACAAGTTGTTGCCGGGGATAATGATGTTATTCATATCAGAAATCAGAATAGTTGAAAACATCTGTGAAAGGAGTAAAGAAAGTGCCATTAGCGCAGCCACAGCCAATCCAATTTGGTTTCGCTCGAAACTAAATCTCTTGAGAAGCAACATCATAATGTCGTTGGGTCCGGCATTGACGGACTGATATATAGTCATTAGTTTGGTATCCTTCCCCTTCGAAACCTGATCGTATTCGAGTGCCAAAGAAGCCACGATATAGCAGCAGGTAAAAGACTGAGCAGCTAGGCAAATCCTAAGAATGGCGCAACTGATAGTGGTAGTTCTTGTTGCCCACCCGTCGACAACGAATTTGGACCAGAATCCAATGTGAGCTTCCGTGGTGGGTCTATTTCCAAACTCCCAGAGGCTTATCAATACCGTCATGGTAGCAATGATGCCAATGGTTCCGATTGGTAAAGCAAATGTGTCATAGTAGCCAAAACGTTCCAGGAACTGCGGTAAAATGTTCGGGACGTATTTCTTCCATCGGTTGCGGGTGATGCAGTTCCAAAGCCGTTGTAGCAGCGCCCGGGAATGTCGTCCGGGTTCCAGCGTGACATCTGGAAACTCTTCTTCAGCATGCTTTGTACCAGTGATTGCAAGGGGCCAAGTACCCGTCATGGCGCACAGTATTTTTTCCCTGTGTTGGATTCGGTTTCGTAACTAGTAAGTCCTGAAACGCTCGAACTCAGATTGGGTGTGTGGTCTGCGCTTTATGTCTTCTTCTTAGTAGATAGCCTCGAAGGATCCACGGGACCGTGAGCAATTCACGAAGCTCGTTACTGAGAGATTTTGACAATGCCTGGTACGAGGAGAGAGAACTCTGTGGGCACCAAAGCGTAGGTAGATGAAGGGAGTTTGTCGACGAGGGTTGGTGTGACGTGTGGCGAGTGGTTCCGTGGGGACCCCAATGTGGAAAAACCAAGCCGCGATTTGACGGTTGACCTCACCGCACTTTCTAAAGAAATCGTACCGAGCACTAGTTATACTTGTCTAGAAAAGACACAAAGAGCTTTTTGTTGTCGAGATCGAGTTAGTGTTGATATAACTTCGGACATAAGAACCGTCTCATAAACAGCTGACAACAGAGGGATGATTGGTACTAAACAAACCTCAACGTGCGCCACAGTTGATTAATCTTCGTAGCAAGCAATTTTTATATAGGCGGGGGATCAAACATTCACTTCCACCTAGCCCGTGAGTCAAAGATTGTTTGTAGTGCAATTGCTTGTATCACTATAGAAAGGATCTGCGGACAGGGGAAATGTACGACAGGCTGCGTTTCAGCTATTTAGACGCTCAATTAATTAGCGTATGCATGGTTCATGCGGAGAAGTCCATCGAATCAATTCGTTCTCTTATTCGTAGACCGCGACGTCCTTACTAAAGTCCAGTCTGCAGCTTTATGTCAGTTAGAGAAAAGGATAGAACTCTTCCGACGGCAGCTGAAACCTCTCACGGCCCAAATAAATACTCTTTCCTCGCTTCGCAGTTGGTGGTGTTGCTAAGATGAAGGGGAGAATAGTGTGTACATATATACTTAAGGTACGAAGAAGAGAGGAGAAAGACTCGAGATATATACAAGAGAGCTATGTGCCTGGTACCCTGTCACCGGTTACAGTCAGCTCGTGTCAGGTCAATATATATGCAACAGATGGCGCATGAGAATGTGTGGTGGACCGAAACCTCAACCCTGTACTTGTCGATATCAAAGTTACCGGAGAGCGCCTAGATTGATTAGATTAGATTATTCTTGTTGTTGTTTATTCATACTGTATGCACTCTAATTAGAGTATGACAGAGCCCCATATCCCCTCCGCCTCCGGGCAAGCCGGTTAAATGGCGGAGTTCCCCACCCACTACCCTTTGTCCCCTTCACACCGGGGGGCTGGCACTGGGATTCGAACCCATAGCATTATGACCGTATACCCCGTTAGATTATTCTTCACACATTGAATGAGTCCATGCAAAATTTCATATCCGACCTCGGTATAACCAAATACAGTTGGCGCTCTTAGACACTGTCTTGGATTGTTACCTGAACTGTGGTATCCTGGAACCTTAGATATCAACGTCAAAGTTAGAGACTCATAAATCGCAATCACACACCATTGTGCTTTTACGAGACTTGCCAATAAAGTCCGCACCGGGGTTGTTGATCTATGCTGGGAAGCGTGTTCTGAACTTTTTTGTCCAACACTACCAACCGTCCGTCTCGACTATGGATTATAATTTTTCAGGCTTAGAATACCCATCCACTATTGCCCTAGGGCTTCCAGTTTCAAGACTACAACACTACAGGGCGTATGGTCTTTACGCACAATGGTTGAAACTAAATGGTGTTAGGGGGATGCAAGTAAACAAACGACTTAAACCTACCCAAGTCTAAAAAGCGGATCAACAGGGTGGGAAGAACCCAGATCAACGATGTAGGGCCTATGCTAACTGGATGTAGAGTTACCGAATATGCGCCGAATCTCTCCTGTTTCGGGTGTGGTAGCCTACTCGGCAAGCTTTTGCCGGCCGGGATTATCCCTTACACGCCCGGTTTTGCTACCGCTCCCCGGTAATCAAACTAGGCCGCATTAGGCAACTGAATCGTATCAAAAGCATGCTTTGCTCGATACAGTTCATCAGACACAACGTCCAGAGCCCACCTCAGAACCTGCCTCAGAGCACATCTTCATAGGCAGAGTCTCAGCCTGGCAGTGAAGATGTACCATTGTTCAGAGAAAAGAAACATTGCCGAGTCAATTTATACAGTTAATCACTTATACATGACGTCAGCTCTGCTAATCAGAATCCTTGCAACCTAGTGATTACTTTATGTCACAACCGCACGGTAGCCAATTCACAGAAACCGAGCATGTAGGGGATACGTACCCGGCAAAGTAACTTCCGCTTGATTTCCGTCACAGTTGTAGGACGGGTTTCGAGTGCGGTCATCACGTGGCGTTGGGTTAGGGTTGAGCGGCGGAGCCGCAGTCACTCTACTTCTTGTGTACGTGTCAAATAGATGAATAGACAAGTCAATATACGCATCACCAATTTGGCAGCTGCACCATAAGTCGACGTACGCTTCCCTCTGCGCCAGGATTGGTCCAACAGGTTATGAGCCCGGTCGCATCGTATTTTTGGTAATTACGAATCGCGACTTACGGAGGAGACGCGTCTTGATGAGCAGCGGAGTATAATTGACGACTTTGACATTGACATCCTCACGATGACTTCTACCGCCATATCGATTGCGAAGTTCAATGGGTCGAACTACAAGCAATGGTCAGGGGAGATGGCGCTTCTCTTGGAGCAGAAGCAGGTCTACGGTATAGTCACGGGGGAGGATGAGCGGCCCGAGGATCTGGCGGAGGATGCTACCGCAGCGGAGAAATTGGCACATCGGGCTGCAGTCAAAGACTGGGTAAAACAACATGGTACTGCGCGATCGACGATCCTGCTCGGCATGGAGCCGCGGCTGCAGGCATCGTATATGGAGATCACGGATGCGCGGACACTTTGGGAGAAACTGGCGACAGCGTACAAGGCGAAGTTGAAGTTCAATGTCTTTCAGATCCGGGAAGAGCTTTTAGGGATAAGACTCGAGGATTGTGACGACGTTGACTCTTATGCTTTACGAATTGACCAGAAGGTGAAGGACTACAATCTATGTTCCGAGCCCTCGACTTCGGATGCGAAGACTCGGACCTCGGCGAAGATGACCGACGAGGAGCACGTGTTTTACCTCCTGCGCGGAATACCGAGGAATGACGATTGGCAGTTCTTTCTTGAGTTGATGATGGACAAGAACGCGACGGCAACGCTCACGCCAGATGAGATTGTGATCAAGTTGGTCGAGAAGGAGGCCACGATCAAGCGTGAGAACGGCCTAGGGCAGGAAGCCCTACTATTCGCAAAAGGAAATGCCAAAGGAAATGCCAAAGGCAATGGCAAAGGCAAAGGCAGAGGCAGGAAGAGCGGTAGAGGTGACGAGAGTGACGAGGATCAGGGCGACAGGAAAAGTCGACCGACGTGTTTCTATTGCCATAAGGAAGGGCATAAGGTTTGGAACTGCCCGAGCATGAAACGCGGCGATCCTCCAGTCATGAAGGAAAGCACCGAGACTGCAGCCAAGGCCAAGGCCAAGGATGATACCATCACCGCCAGGGATTCGGCGGAGATGACGACTACAGTTGAAAACTACTGGGTGACAGATACCGGCGGAAAAACGGTCCCATCGAAGGAGAGTTGGTACTTGGATTGTGCCTCCACCTCTCACATTTGTGGAGATCGAAGGAAGTTCGCTCGGTATACGGGATTCACCAAGAAGGACGAGCGGGAGATTCGTGATTTTGCGGGAAGGGTAGCGGGCAAGGCCATCGGACATGGGGATGTACGATTGAGTTTTCGGCTGCCAGGATACCGCCGAGTGAATGAAGTAGTTGTGAGGGATGTACTCCATGTGGAAGGGGCACACAACTCGCTCTCGCAATCAAGGCTTATGGAAAGGGGATTACAGATTGTCCCCGTCAATGGCTTCGGTATCAAGATATACGACAAAGCGCCAGCAATGGGGACTGGTCGCGGAGGTCAAGGAAGTCTTGTTGCCGTTGCACCCCAGGTGGGAGGTTTATTCCGGTTCGATGTGGATGCTGGAGGAAAGGGTCGTCGGTCGAGAGATGTATCTAGAGGGAGGAAGCGACACACATCACCGAAGACGATTCCGAATGAGCATACTTATACAGACATCTTGGAGCCGGAGGAGCCAAAGCAACGGGAAATATTGGTACCAATCGCATCGACTCCCACGATCAACCAACCACTGGCAGCAGCCAACGGTAATTCCAAGGGTGGCAATTCCGGTGGTAGTTCTGCAGGTCAAATGAAGGATCGCGTGGGTTCTAGCGATGAAAATGATGATGAAGATGAGAGTGAGGATGAGGATGACGAAGATCCACCGGTAGTGATCGACAAATCCAAGAAGTCCTCATTCACACGGGAATTGGCAGGCCTCGACGGGAATCTCGGAAGTGCATGGGAAGCACCTGCGGGCTCTCATCGGAGGAGGAGCCGGACTGATCATCGCCATCGGAGGAGCGGTCGAATGGAGATCGAGAGTGCAGAAGCCGACTGACCAGTCCATGCCGAAGCCCTTGATATTGTGCTGCGAATCAGATGTGATTTCGGAGATGGGATCTTGAGTTTTTTTGTTTCTTGGGAGGATAATCGTTTCGGAGGAGCTTTGGGCATGGCTGATCGCTTGGGAGGAGCTCCGGGTACGGCACGGTTTATCTCTTTGGTTTTCTTTATGGTTTAGACTTACGGTCGTGATACCGCCCTGGAGGAGTGTAGGACGGGTTTCGAGTGCGGTCATCACGTGGCGTTGGGTTAGGGTTGAGCGGCGGAGCCGCAGTCACTCTACTTCTTGTGTACGTGTCAAATAGATGAATAGACAAGTCAATATACGCATCACCAATTTGGCAGCTGCACCATAAGTCGACGTACGCTTCCCTCTGCGCCAGGATTGGTCCAACAACAGTCGGTTAGAGGAATTAGCTAAAACTTAGTATGCTCAGTTTTAACATACTAATGAGCTCCAGTTATATTCTTGCACTTGCTAGTATAGGAGTTGTGATTGAACATCTGTTATAAAGGCGGCTTTTCGCTTGTTTTGATGGGGTGGTTGGGTATGCCAAGGTAGCGAAGGCTTTTGCTACGAACTATAATTCCCATGACCACAGAGTTTTGCTCGCCTTTATCTGCAGGCTCCGGTAACTGCAGTACGCTTCTATAGTTCTGGATAAAACACTAAACAAGGCATATTAGCATGCAGGAACTACAGCCCTACAATGTGGACGGCTCAACTCTAGGGATTACAAACCCCAAAGATTGGAAAGGAAAAGAATGGAGCAACCGTTGCTCCAATGAGCTTCGCCGAGATGTCTTGCTAGCTAAAATCGAGGATGAACGGAGGATTTAAACAGCTGATTAGAACACGACTGTGTTCATAATGTCCTCGTTATTTGATACTAAAATGCTCTAATATAGTTGGTGGAAGGAGTGGAAACAGTGTTCCAAAGCGGCCAGGCCGGCAAGATATAGGCCACCCTAACTAAGGCCGCCGTCGACCTAGGCCGGTTTAGTCCATCCCGTGTAAAACCTGGGTCGGTCTGCAGATATCTTCAGACTTGCCAAGGCCATACTTTGGCCTGCAGTCACCTGCAAGATGTGTGTATGTATGTCGATCGTCAGCTTTTCTCGTACATCTGAATATGGCGACACCTTCACATTGGCACCTAATACTATGAGCGGGTATACCTTTAGCTAAACATGATCACGGGGTTCCAACCCCTGCATCACTGGCCACTTCGGAACACTGAGTGGAAAGTCCGTCCCATCCAGGAGAAACGTCGTCTCTCAACGGACTACACTTTGTTGTCTTGGGAATTGCTTGACCGTAGGACTGCTGGTGTTACATATCTAGATCTGAGACCTGATACAAGCTCGCTGTAACTGGGGGCAGATGGTGAGGCGTCTATATATATCTCAAGTCCTCCTCCGTGTCACTGTACCTTAAGCTTATACACACACACTGTTCTGCCCTCTATATTAGATTAGCTAGTGACGAAGGTCTACCGAGTGATGCATTATGATGCATCATGATGGACCCATGATGCGAATGATGACTTGTGACCGAACGATGACCCAGTATGCTCGCAGGTATCATATCAGTCGTTGTGCCACATGAAACTAAGTCGATGGTAAAGTGATTGGAGAGACATTGTGAGGTAATATATAAGTATACAACTGGGGATAATCGGTATCTTGGCCTTGGCCGTCGCCCCAAGTCGGTCTGACAATGGTTTTTCAATGTTTTGCCCGGGTCTAGATGACCACATAGGTCTTATAGAATTAGCAGGCCCATGGACTGTTGCTACTCCAGGTTGGTGGGGCGTACTGTTTGATTAGGTATATTGTTGTATCACGGGTGTTGCGGTGGGCGTGGAGAATTCGTCAATCGTCTAAGTTCTAAGGAGAGAAGAGAAAAAGGAGAAGACCAAAGGGACACGATGTTAAGAGAGCTATTCTGAAAATGGCAACCGACGTAATAGCCAATAGCCAAGCCATCACATGATGCCCGTCGATGATGTTGGACAAATCCCAGCATTTCCGTCAACATATGTTCTAGTCCATTCACGGAGGCGCTTCCTCCGCGGAGTACCTAGTCAGTTCACGGAGGCCCACCTTCCGTGAACGAACCGTCCATTCACGGAGTCCGTACCCCACCTCCGTGAACTGACTAGTTCGTTCGCGGAGTCAGTCAAAATTACAAATACTCTGCTCTGTACGCATGTAGTTATGTGCATGCACTGGCATGTATGTACACTCAGCTGGCTCTATCTATCCAGCTGAATTCAATCAGCGCAACCGCGTGCGTTCAGCGCAGCTCCATTGTGTACATTCATCAGCCTCATACTTTCAACGCAGCGCAATTGGGTACATATATCAACCGCATACGTTCAACGCAGCGCAATTGGGTATATTCATTAATCGTGTATTTTCAGCGCAGCGTAATTGAGTACAATCTCCACAGAACCACTGAGTACATTCCAATGATTCCACCAGTCCGGACGGACCCGGTCTGGGGTAGGGCTCAGTCCGGTCCGGTCCCACCGGAAGGTTGGACTGGTCCGGGTCCCAGACTGGCAGTCTTGGACTGGACGGGCTTGGTCTGGACCAGTCCAAACAGGATAATATTTATCAATTTCAAAGTTGATCCGAAAAACTCAAGAAGTGAGACAGCAATCCCTGCAACCCTAACTCAAACACAACCCGAAGGAAGATCAGCAGCCAAGGCCTAGTGGGAGGCCGACAAATGCAGCAAGCACTTTGGCTACAGACTGAAGGGCAAAGCAGGCAACAAGTGACCTATCCCAATGGCAAGCGCAAAGTCATTGGCAACAAGATTCTACCAACTAAAGAGCGGGCATGCGCCTAGTCTACATGTATGAGTATATGTTTATCAGTCTATTTGTTGACTCAGTGTATCAGTAACTCCCAGCGTATTCGGGCCGATTCGGCCCGAGTGGACTGGTCCAAAGCAGTCCAGGCCAGTTCAGTCCAGGTCCCGAAAAATTGGGGATTGGTCCGATCCCGGTCCAAAAAATTTCTTGGACTGGACCTGGACTAGACTGGACGGTTCCAGTCCGGACTGGTCCATTGCTGGACTGGTGGAATCATTGGTACATTCCACGGATTCTATCGTACTAAATATATGGACCGCCTTGCATCTACCATACCACATCAAATTCCACCATTCAAAAAGGGTAGCCATCAAGAACTTACTCTTGGGGAAGCTGCTCGTCTTCAGTCCCCTGCTGAGCTCATCCGAGTACGTTGTATGTGTAAAGGCAACTGCACGACTGTTGGTTGCAAGTGTTTCAAAGCAAAAGCCGAGTGCACACTTCATTGCTATGACCGAGATGGTGGTGCGCAGTGCATACATACTGGACCTTCTGCTGTGCCATCAGGTATTTCAATCTCGAACGAAACACAGGATCAGCTCCACCGGAGCCAAGTCACAATCTACAACGCCGTCGAGCCAATACACAAAGAGATGCTTGCGTGGATACTGATCCACTGACAAGGAGTTTGGCCAAGTGGCTTCCTTAGTCTTTGATGTTGGTGGACTCAGGTATAAGGCCGGTGGCTTACCGCCCCCACTGACCTCGCCTGCCCCCACCAGTCTGGTCTGCCCCCCATCGGCTTCGGGCTCCGGCTCTGGCAGTCAGCATGGATCTTTTCCTTCTCTCCCTTTCGTATATAAGTCCATAGTTTTCCCTCTCTTTGGATCGACAGACAATTGAGCTTCGTCGTTCTTCTCGTTTAAACTCAACAGATCCCACATCTGCGGAGGATACTGCCAATGAGAGCACTGAATTGACAGACTGGGATACTGAGGATGAGGAGGTTCTCGAGGAGGAAGGGGTCGCTGGGGAGGAAGAGGATGAGGAGGATGGTAATAAGGAGGCGGGCGATGAGGAGGAAAATAAGGAAGATGAGCCGGTTTCAACGATGACATGGAGCACAGCGTAATTGTAGTTGCATCAGGACGTCCAATAGGCATCCCATTGTAGGGATCACGGTGATGTATAGATTAATTATAATTTTCATTGACTCCGTGAACGAACTAGTCAGTTCACGGAGGTGGGGTACGAACTCCGGGAATGGACGGTTCGTTCACGGAAGGTGGGCCTCCGTGAACTGACTAGGTACTCCGCGGAGGAACCGCCTCCGTGAATGGACTAGAACAATAGACAAGTCAATATACGCATCACCAATTTGGCGGCTGCACCATAAGTCGATGTACGCTTCCCTCTGCGCCAGGATTGGTCCAACAGTACTTCAACTGCTGAGGAAATTAATTGTGAGAGCACCAGCCACACACTGTGCGGCTCCAAGGGCTGAACCTAACGCTCTAGATACAAATACGCTGTGGCGGACAATTATGAGCGGTATAAGTCTTTGTTGCGCATAGACGATAGATTACTCAAACACTGTTGCATTGTTGAACATTAATTCGCGAATATATTAATGAAGGTATACATGTGACAGCACCGACTTGGATTCTTGGAAACAAAAAATGGACCACGTGGGTGTAGTCGTTGCATGTTATCATACTTGAGTACATTCCAGAGGCACAATGCGAAAAGGTTACACAGCAGGCTGCGTTAATTTAGCCCAGCCGGAAAGATACTCCCGAAAACATTATCGTTGTTACGTCACGCAAATAGTTCAACGCACAGTGTCAATACTGACATCCGAACAAAGGTGGCTACACTCACCCCGCAGTGTTATTTTATCGTTGTATCCATGAAAACCTACGGAACATATACGCCGATTGCTATGTTGAACATTCGGTGCTCGCAAGCTTATAATACGTATTGGAGCTCACTGCTGGTTGCACATGGTTTTCGCTGCGCCCTATTCCGCTCGCGCCTGCGCTGCTGCCTGGTGTGCGCCATGTTGCTTGGTGTACGCCCTGTTGCCTGGTGTGTGCCCCATCAGCAACAAACCTAGTTTCCGTCAGGAACACCCGGGTGTTTCCGACGGCCCTGACGGCTCTGACGGAACCTCGTACCCCCTGATTGAGAATCAGACGCGACCCGTCGCCTAAGCGACGGGTCGCGTTGCATACCTCCCTTGCAGCGGCTATTGTACCATGCCTCTTATTCTCGTCGCGTTGTATATTACGCTCGCCGCCCCGGCGTCAGGCTTCCTTTACTTTGCGTCCGGAATGTTGTGAAATATACGCAGCATCAGCACGACACGTATGTTACACTCTTCGCAGCACTTACGTTGTAGCCGTTTAGCCAACACCTAGCGCTGTTTATGCCTTTTACCGGCCGAGTGCCACATTTTAACTTTGAGATCTTGTCACTTATTACAATACAGTCTTCGCTTCGCATACATCGCTTGCCGTTGCATTTGCTTCGCCATTATCGTATTTTACAGGTCTGAAATATACTGTCCAATCTTCACACTCTCTAGTACTATACCCTCAGTCCTCCAAAGTCTGCGTTAATCCTTCATCGGCTTGCAATGCTTCTTCCTCCTCATCCGCATCCGCATCGTCGCCATCGTCGCCCTCATACCCGTCCACATCACTGGTTCCCAGGTCAAACCTTTCGAGTTCAGTTGCGGCCTGTCGTCGCCGGCTGGCAGTGGGGATGGCATCGCTCTCGTCGATTTCGTCACCTTCATCGTCGTAATGCTCGCAACCCCCTGGCATCCCGAAATGCAGCTCGTCATCCATACAATTGTTGTCTATCGGAATGTTTGGGTCAGTGCTTCCGATCTCAGGCTCCTCAAGCGCCACCTCGGAGGTCAAATAGTCAAGAAGAATAGCATTGTCAACAAGCACTGCTTCCGTGCTGATGACCCCGGCAGGGGTTGGGTTCTCTGCCTGTTGGATCTGACGCTTGACTGTCGCAAGAGTGTTTTTATACACCCTCTGTTGGTAGCTCTCCGGTAGTGTGTTCCAGGTATTCATCAAGAATGTGTACGTGTCTACAACGCCAGGCGAGGTTAACCACTTGCGACCCGTTGCAGCGCAGCAGGATGCGATCTTACCACGGTCATTCTTGTAGTTGAAGTAGTTCGAGGGATCAGGTCTGTCTGCTTTCAGCTTTGACTTGGAAGCTTTCGGATGAACACCTTTGTTCTTTTGCCACTCCAGGAGAGCATGGCGCAACGCGGTGCAGGTAAACATGATCCGTGGCGAGGGTATATGACCGTCCTTGTCGTCAATCATGGAATTATAAAATCCATCAGCATACTTACCGCGGTTATTCGCCCGATGATAAAATTTGATGTAGATAAACTCCGGGATTGCTTCCGCCAGGAAGTAAAGTGGACGCTGGCCATTCGTTAGCAGCTTTCGACACTCTCTGCGTCGGATTTGGACCGCGTACACCATCTTCCACACGCTCTGCCACAGGAAAAAGGTACTTATTGTCTGCCAGAAGGGAATCAATGAATTGCAAACGCTCTGCGTCGGATTCAAAGCGGTGGAGATCTTCAAACTCTGCTATATGGTCCCTTGCTGATTGAATAAAATGGGATTTAACTTTGTCGACTTGTGCTCGAACCTGGTACCGGATTGAGCGTGTAATATCCAACGTGGGCCGTCGCTTCAGCATACCTCTTTCAAGATCTCCTTTGTGCATGCCTCAAATGCGATGGACCAAATGTTGCTTTGCTGCATAGCGGTGTTCCAGTACTTCTCTATTATCTGCCAGTGTGGGGCTTCAGCTAATGCTTTCACAGCGCATCGCGTTCGTTGCATAACTTACCATCTGCAAGTCGCTTGCACTCATAAACGGCTGTCTGTTCCACATATAGAGCTCCATGAGTCTGCCCATTGCAAATACAAGACGCGTCATGTCTGAGTGACCAAATCAATGGATGCTGCGACTGCCGGAGGCCACTGATTGAAGTGTAGACACCGCCTGCGGTTGCAATTGCCACTGCCTCTGTCTGTGATTCCTTTCTGTAGCTCGCGTTCTCAGTGGATTTGTAATGGTCGCGCGGGCTTCTGGATTAGGGATGGGGGTAGGCAGGTTTTCAAGACCGCGGAGAGGAGTGGGAGTGCTAGCAATGCCGGATGCGAGGCTGGATACAACGCGACGCATTGAGTCTGTCTGTGAGGTTACTCCGGGTGCTGGTGTGCTACGACTGCTTGTACCCGGCATGGTGGTTGGTGTAATCATTGACCGTCGCTGTGTAGCGGACGGGGTTACAGTCACGCGTTGAGTGATATCTGCCACGCCAGAATTGTTCAGCGAAGATGAGGGAGTGGAGATCTGACCAGCGATTGTAGAGGCTACGGAACTCTCTCCTTGCGAGGAATCCATCTCGCCAGCTGGTGCGGAAACGCGTCTCTTAGCAGGGGGAAGCTGAGAATTCCCCGAAGGCCTACGCTTTTGTTGTTTCTGAACAATTCGTACGACCGGAGTCGTGCCAGGGTGAGGTCTTTGGGAAGGCATAGTCCGATATAGATGTTCGACGATGAGAATGTAGGAATAATTTCCTCTGCATGCATATGCAACGGCAGGCGAGGTAGACTCCTATTTGAGCGACCAGGGAGGGATTCGAAAAAACAGGGAGGCGCAGTGTATACCGCGCTAGACTCTAAATCACTATCGCCCGTGACGATACTCAGGGACGAGATCTCTTGAAAAGCATTCAATTATGGGTTCACTGCTATCAGATTAAACTCAGATTAAACTCAGCATTGATATTCACTGTTACAGCACCGTCTGAAGGTCTATTTGCACCGCTTGAAGGGTCTTTATGCGTTCTTGGCGCGATTATCATCGTATTGCACTCGTTCTTGGTACAATACTTCGAACCATCGATTGTGTATATCTTCAGCTTCCCGATGGAAATCCTCCTTTGGCAGAGCTATAAGCATCGCAAAGCGAACAATGAGGTATTCTCTATCCTATGACATCAGTTGTGTGTGCTTTTTCCACTGCTAGGCGTTGGTAGCCGTGTTGGATGCTTGCACAGTTGGGACAACCTGGGAACTACACAGTTTCCACCGAGATGCACGAGGTCTGAGCGGTAAAAATGATAAATGATGCAAAAGCAACACCCGGCGTCGTAAACTGTCCTCTCCGCGAGTACTAAATCTCGTCTCGAGGCTTGTCGTTCATGAGGTGGCATGTGGTTCTGCATGATGAAGGCTGGGCCGTTATGTGTTTGTTAACCAACAAAACTCACAAGTTGAACCAAGAAATCGCCGGAACTGGAGTATATATATCCCTTCTTCCCACCTACAACTCCTTTCTCTTTTCCTCCCGTATTATACACACCGACAGCATCCTGATCTCGACATCACGTGACTTGCAGAAAACAACGCCTCTCGTTCCAAAACACACCCGATAACCTAGATAACCTTGTACTTTCCCTCACTTTCCGTCTGGGCTTCCTTCCGCTACATGCAACTGTATCATAATGCTAACGTTTCGGATGTAGATTCATTTTCAACTCACAGCGATGGCACCAAAGGGCAGCAGCAAAGGAAAGGGGAAGGCTAGGGCAAAGATGCCGACATCGGTTATAAATCGACGCCTGTCGTTGGATTGGGACCGTATCAAGGGATTCATCTCGGAACACATCAGTGGACTCATACGGATATACAATGTTTGCGGCGTCAAGCATGAGAGGGCCTGGGACCTCTTTTATGATATAATCTTTCTTGATCCAGTCACGACTCGCCACTTTTCACAATTCCAGCTGATGTGGCCGCACCGCAGGAGCAGGAGTTCGCCTTTTCGGGAGTGGTGGGCTGCCTTCTGCTCATATATGGGGCAAATGTTTGACAAAACCATCGACCAAATGAAGAATTGGAGGTGGGACAACCCCCGTGCCTTCGGGGATCAAGTCGATCTCTCCAATCTGCAGACAACCAGCTCGGGGAAGGTTAAACGCACCGGTGAGCGATTCTCTTGGTACGGTAGCGATGATCTCCGGGTAGTGTTAGCAACGGTTCCGGACCGTCACTTCGGGTCCGGGTCCGGGTCCAAACCGAACCGTTGCCAAATTGGCGGTCCGGGTCGTCAATAAACCCGAACTGCCCACTCGGGTACGGTTCCATGG
>Ga0307514_10000910_pt1 | contig 45591 bp, 40 predicted proteins | sample 16_EM_MG_FD_203088 | JGI IMG/M metagenome (GOLD analysis project Ga0307514, IMG submission 203088) | Populus trichocarpa ectomycorrhiza microbial communities from riparian zone in the Pacific Northwest, United States - 16_EM | ecosystem: Host-associated > Plants > Roots > Unclassified | place...
ACGCTCCTTAAGCTTAATGTAGAAGGAACGTGAGGAGAGATTTTCGCAGCGTCACCCATTGCAATCCCGATGCAAGCGTGTACCCAATGAACCCATTCCGACGTATGGTCACAGTTGGCCACAACGCTAGAGTGTTTGTTTAATATAGGAGAAACGGCGAAACGGCGATCGGAGGGCGATATGCAACGCGACGCGTCGTATTGACGCCGGGCGCGGAGTAATCCGCCACCGGGGTGTCTCTGACGGCTCTGACGGAGCGCGTCCACTCTGACGCAGCCATTCCGCCCGGACGGAAATGTTTTTTGCTGATGAGGTCGAATCTGTGGTTCAAATATTTCTTTTGCCTGGTGTACTGGTTCTGGAGGTTCCTCCGTAACTCCCTGAACCGTTACAGGTTCATCATGGCAGTATATAATACAATATTGCAAACTGAAAGTAACGGTATTGGATGCAAAGCGTACTGCCACATCATGTAATCGTAGCCAGGGGATCCCAAGGACAATTGGATAATGTCTTAACTTCGTAATGAACATAGGTAGCTGTTCTTCATGATCCTGTATTTTCATTCCAACTTTGGCAATATGCATAATATCCCCAGATTCAATAGGTGTTCCATCGATTACTTCGACCTGTCTTTTTCCCTTAAGTTCTTGAAGGGGTATCTGGTGATGGCGAGCAAAATCTTGATACATAAATGCAATGCCAGTAGCTCCGCAATCAATCAATGCATGTGTAGGTATCTCTTGGTTATTCACTGTCAATGTGCAGGTTATAACTAAATGTTTTCCTTCCATTCATCCTTTCAATACCTCCACCTTGCTAACTGATAATCGCGAAATTCCAAAACATTTTATAGCATTCAAAACAAAACTTTTTCTGTCAACCAAAGCACCATCCTGCTTGGGTTGACTTAATCTTTTCCCCATTCCTCGGAACCCGCCTTGGTTCCTACTTCCTTAACCTCTGCTCCAGCTGCCTTGAACGTCTGAGCCTTCTTTCTCGCTGCACATTCTGCTGCCCTGTGGTTGAACCCACCACAATATACACACCTCCTATCCGCGAACCTCTTTGCTCTTTCATCTGGTGACATTATTCTTTTGACAGCACTAAGATCCATTGGTGGAGGTCCGGTATATCCTGCAACAGTTCCAGCCGGAGCTATCTGGCAAGCCTTTGGCGGGGTAGGAGGCCTGGGTGAAGCGAAACCTATCCCACCACCATTAGTCTGCGCAGCCTTTTCTGCTCGTTTTTAGCCAATCTCGTTGTCCCGCTTCTGGCATACCGTCACAAACGTGGGAAGTTCCTCAGCCATATTGCTATAAGTAAACGCATCCATCATCTCTTCCGATAGCACCATCCATAGGGCATTCTGTAAGGCCGAAGGATTCCAATTTAAATTGGCCGCAATACCTTAAAACTCAGCATAGTACTGGAAGAACTCTCGGTTGTTTTGCTTAATTTCCCGCATTTTCCGTTCGGTGGTGGTTACTCAGTCGGGGTTCTCAAAAGCTACTTCCCAGGGTCATATAAATGCTGGTAGGTCCTCCAGCTCTACCATTCCGTCCTCCCGGACGTATGGCAAGATGTGGCCTAAGGCTAGATCCCTCAGGCGGTTGAATGCGTACCACATCTTCGACTGTTAGTCGGGAAAGCTTGCGGACTTGTGTCGTATTACCATCCGGAGTTGAGCAATCCACCTTCTCAACTGAGTTCGATCTGACCCTGAAAAGTCCGGGCAGTCAGGAAATTTTTGGCCTCTGTCTTCGGGTGCCTGGGGAGAGGCCGGGGCCGCTCTGGCTGCCAACGTGAAGGCATTTCCTAACTGCATACCTAAACTGCGGGCTTCCTCTCCAGATCGCTGTGCGTCCTGGGTCATGTCGCCAATTCCTGTCGGAGGTCTTCGTTCGTTCCTCGTGCGGCGGGTCTCCGCCTGGCTTTGTTCCGTTCGTTTGTCAGAGTGTGTATCCTCTGTTGTCACTCGGTATGGTCGCACAGCTGGGGCAGGAACTGCTTGGTCTGTAGTTCTGTGATCCGCCATTGCAGATCAATAATTCACTGTTGATGTTCGCATACCATCTGTACCTCCCGGATTGGATGCGAGTACCGCACCACTCACGTCAGTACCTCCTGTATTTGTCCGAACGCCTCCCTCAGCTCTTCGAATCCTATGCCGTCCCTCTGTAGATCCGAAAGTGCTATGATGGTCCCTTGGTCCTCAATGGCCACCAGGGCTGCTTGGGGTTCCATTGATCCTGCCATGGCAGCGGATCAGGCACATCTACCAGGGCCAACTATACTCGTTAATTTTGGAAGGGGTCGGAGTCGGAGGCACTACAACAATCAGCGGTACTCCCAAAGAATTAGCTGTTGTTGCTGCTGCTGGTGCGTGTCCCACAGTCGAATGGGTTACTAGACAGTTATGTCCTTTGCAATCACACGGTTCTTCGGCATCGCGAGGAAACCAGGAGTGGCCTCCTAAATATCTAGCCCAATGTGATCTGAACACAGGATCGTTAATACCAAGTCTGCCACCTCCTCTGGCTGCTTCTATCCAATAAAGATTCCAAGGGGAGGGGACAGTCGATTGTTCCCAAAAATAATCTTTGAGGGGTTCTTCCTCGAAGGTTGCTGCAAGTATGGCTTCGATACTGTCGCAAGAGTTCAAAGGTTCGGGTTCCAAAACAAGACAAGGGTTTCCAGCGAGATGAACCCAATTGGTTCGGAAAGTGCAGTTACGGTCGTACTTTTGCATTCGAATATGGTGATTGATATGCATACTGGCGTATATCGAATGTGATAAGTCGAATTACCTTGACAATGCAATCGTCGCAAACGTATATCCAACGGCGGTTCAGTGCTAGGCAAAGCCAACAAGAAACAGAGCAAGGTTCGGAACAATACATACACCCTGTCAAGGGATGTAGGCACGTTCAATATCAAGTACAATGTTGTAAGACTCGTTCAAGTGTAACAAGCGGGGTCGGGCGTAGGTGATATTGGAAACACTAATGTGATATCAAAAAACAGAACAAGAGACTCGATGTTTGTTTCGAGGGAATCAAGACAAGACAAGAGTCGAAGCTGTTTCAGAGTCGTAAGTTGCCTTGCTCTACAAGAGAACGAATAAAGAGAGAAAAAAAGGAAATCCTCCAGCACCAACACACTCTCTTTATAGACAATTCATCTACCACCCTCGAACCATTCCTCATGCTCCAATGTATCATCTGAATCTCATCCTATGATCTTACACACCCTCAGCACAACTTCTTATCAATACAACCACATTATATCATCCGACGTCCCAACACCTCCCACCACTTCCCTATCATACGAAATTATACCGCCACCATCTCGCCACTTCCTCTGAATCTTCCACTTTCTCCAACATTCCGTAACATAATGCCTTCCCCACCATCCGTAACGTCCCCCCATTCTTGCCCAAGTACTTCCGTACATTCCAGTGCCATGACAAAAGGGATCCCAGGCAGTGACAGCAAATCCGAAACGTCGTAGGTATTCTATTCACTGATAGTACCATTCCCTCAGAGATTCCTTCAACCTGTAAATACTCCTCTTGAATTTTACAACCATCCCACCTAGCTGGCTGTGTTCTGGTAGATCCATATAAACTTCTTGCATCAAAATTCCATATAAGAATGCAGTTTTGACGTCAAGTTGCCTTGGTCGCCATCCTTTACATGCTGATATAGCCATTACATGTTGAAGAGAATTGTAACAAACCACTGGGGCGAATATTACATTGTAAATCTGGCCTAGAAGCTGTGAGAACTAACCGTGCCTTATGTCCTACTACTTCTCCATGAGCATTTCCTTTCACTTTAAATACCCACATATTGACAACAATCTTCCTTCCAACTGGTTTAGGGATTACATCCCAAATAGCATTTTCCTTAAATGAGTTTTACTCAGCATCCATAGCCTTCTTCCAAACTGACAATCATGGTGACACTTTGGCCTGTCAGTAAGAGTTTGGTTCGTCTATCAAAAGTACACTCAAATTTGCCCACTGGGTTCCGGCGTGTCATTCCAGAGGTTGATTATCCGGAGTCAGATATCTAGGAGGTGCATCACGCATGGTTACTCTGGGACCTTGGTTCTCGAAACCATAATATCCAGGCGGATTCACTATCGTTCCAGCACTGGTGACTACTTGACCAAGTGGAATTGGTAGTGGCGTCATAGGCCATCGATCAGGAGGAACAACGGATCCCAATGGAAGTTAAGATGGTCAGTTGGGCTTCTGATGTTCTTCTTCAAAGAAGTGATCGTCAGGGATTGCTGTTTGTACTGACTCATCGAAACTTTCTATGTCCTCTGCATTGGGTATGTTGGGTAAGTCTTCGTGAGATGGCATATCGTGATCCTTGTAAACCCAATAGGGAGCCCCAAGATATTCATCTTTCTTTCCACTTCAATAGTCAGCCAGTACATCAGCAAAATGAATTTTAGTCACTGGAAGCCTCCAGGAGTGTCTGAGAGGATGTGGAGTGTAAATTTAGATGCGTCAATTTAAGGAGAGTATCAGACCCTAGGAGGGCATTCCTGCCGGCCTTCAGAGTAACTGGGCGCGCCGGCGACAAGCCTGGGAGCGCCGACGACAAGCCTGGGAGCACCTGGGCGCGCCGGCGACCAACCTGGGAGCCCCGGCAACAATCCTGGGAACCCCGGCAACAAACCTGGGAGCGCCGGCGACAAGTCTGGGAGCACCTCGAATCACAGTAGAGCAGTCTGGGAAAAACAACATCTTCTTTGGGAACGCTGCTGGTGCGCCTGGAAATCATAGCTACTACATATTTTTCAACGATATTTAAAACTCATGTATTGAGTTTGTATTCTCATCTATGTATTGATATAGCTATCCATCATCACACGGTATATCTGGACTGGATGCAGGCGGTGCTTGAGAGCAATTCGAGGTGCGCCTGAAAATGACGATCGAGTGAACTCAGAGATACACTCCGAGGCCGTGATCGAGCGAGTATGGAGATGCACTTGGAGGCCGTGATCAAGCGAGTGTGTAGATGCACTTGGCGGCCATGATCGTGCGAACTTGGAGGCTGTAATCGAGCGAGTTTGAGATACACTTGGAGGCTGTGATCGAACGAGTTTGGAGATGCACTTGGAGGCCGTGATCAAGCGAGTGTGTAGATGCACTTGGAGGCAATGATCGTGCGAACGTGGAGGCTGTAATCGAGCGAGTCTGGAGATGCACTTGGAGGCCGTGATCGAGCGAGTTTGGAGATATGCACTTGGATGCCGTAATCGAGCGAGTTTGGAGATACACTTGGAGGCCGTGATCGAGCGAGTTTGGAGGCCGTAATCGAGCGAGTTTGGACGAGTACTGGGAGGCAGTCGATGGACGGCGCGCTGGGTGCTGAGACTCCATTCATCAGTTAGTTAACTCGCAACCGTGGGAATGTGACAATGTGACTTTACCTTTGAGCTCTCATGGAGAGCTGGCTGATGGCGGTCGATCGTGTAGGGAGGCACGCCCGAAGACGAAGCTACAATCAGGGGTCAACTCGTAATCATGAGAATGAAGGGAAGACAACCAATCTTGGGTGTATGCTGTACTCGGTGTATGCTGTACTTGGTGTATGCTGTACTTGGTGTATGCTGTAGTTGGTGTATGCTGTACTCGGTGTATGCTGAACTCGGTGTACCCTTTACTCGGTGTATGCTGTACTCGGTGTATGCTGCACTCGGTGTATGCTGTACTCGGTGTATGCTTTACTCGGTGTATGCTGTCCTCAGTGTCACCTCATGATCATGACATGAAGAGATAGAGAGGAATGACTTAACTTCGTGTTCAGCGATGATAGTAGAGTTGTGGACGAGAAAGAGAGAGATGGGGATGAAGATGAGAACGATCTGGAGGATTACGATCGCATATGCAAATCAGGGGTACGGCTTGCCTTATTAGGTTGGAAAGACCCTGTATCGGTGTAATTACACGCCGGATTGGGACTCGTACCTGCCATATCGGGGATGGTAAATTGACTCGCACACGAATTTCTCTTAAGTTCCAGTTTCTCATGATGATTTCCCCATACCCTCTCATCTCTCTCTTTCTTGTCCTCAATTCTACCATCACCTAAGAACACGAAGTTAAGTCATCGCTCTCTATCTCTCCATGCCATGATCAAGAGTTAATACCGAGTACTGCATACACCAAGTACTGCATACACCCAGTACTGCATACACCCAGTACTGCATACACCGAGTACTGCATACACCGCGGACTGCAGGATCCCAAGATCGACTGTCTCCCGCTTCCAGCCAGTCTCTCATCTCTCAACAGACGATGTTGTACTCAATTCTCTACATTTGCACAATTCCGAGTTAACCAATGAATAGAGTCTCAGCTCCCGTCGCGCCTGCCTCCTGAACTACCGCCTCCTAGTACTCCGCCAATCTCGCGCAATCATGGTTTCTAAGTGCATCTTCAAACTCGAAGGATGACGGCCTCCAAGTTCACACAATCACGGCCTCCAAGTGCATCTCCAAACTCGCTTGATCACAGGCTCCAAGTGTGTCTCTAACCTCACACGATTACGGCCTCCAAGTTCGCACCATCAAGGCCTCCAAGTCAATCTCCAATCTCGTGCGATCATGGCCTCCAAGTGCATCTCCAAACTCGCTCGATCACAGCCTCTAATTGCATCTCTATACTCGCTGGATCACAGCCTCCAAGTGTATCTCTAAACTCGCACGATTACGGCTACCAAGTTCGCACCATCACGGCCACCAAAATGAATCTCCAAACTCGCTCGATGACGGCCTCCAAGTGTATCTCCAAACTCGCTCGATTACGGCCTCTGAGTGCATCTCTAAGTTCACTCGATCATGGTGTGGTGCAACGGTGGAGCTAGAAGGCAGACAGCCCATCAGCAACACTCCGCCGCACCTTGCATGGTATCCGCAGGGAATTCATGAGAAAGAGCGGTTCTGGCTCGGGGAGGGTAGGAAGGAGGTGAAAGAATATGAAGGGATACGCGGCCACGATGAACCACACAAATTACGTGGATCTACAAAGCTTGGCAAGAGTGCATGAGACCAAGAGCTGGGAAAGATAGACTGTGTATTTCGTATAATGAGATGATGTCTATCTACCCCGGGGTCTCCAAAAGATATATTGCCTGTCGCTGAGTGCATCTCCGTTATCCCTGTTTCTCCTTATGTATATATATAGAGAGATCTAGATAATACGGCAGCAAGTCTCCCGTAGAGCTTGTGCAGTGGTTTCAGCCGCTTTAGAAGTCTCCCGCAGACCTGCGCAGATGTCTCAGCAGCGGTAACATGTTGCTATCCTAATAGTCAAATCTCGTAGCATTCTAAATGCACCTCCATCACTGCAGGTGCTTTCAGGAGCATGTGAGAATGCTCTTGCAGAGTCTGACAGTACTTTGCAAAGCTCAAGGGGGTGCTGGGAGCATCTGGAAGTACTTAGAAGCACTGGCGAGGGCAATCGGAGTGCCTGGGAGGTTGGCCTATGGCTTCCGGACGGAATTATATTTTGCTGATATATCAATCGATTAATAGTTGGATGACCATTATCGAATTGGTTGTTGGCTTCCAGTGCATTTTCCCTCATCCATTGTCTGCACAATCATTGCATCATTCGCCTTTATTAGTATAGGTATAGTCAAGGGTTGTTTGTTGATATTGTAGAGGGGTGAGGAATTTATCGAATTGAAAATGTATCAAGGGCGAAGCCCCTTCTATCTTAAGATGGGGTGAACAAAATGTCTGCTGATGCTGTGGTCTTTTTTGTATCAGGCAGGAACACTCTATAATGGTTAATGGTATTGGTGTATCCAGTAAAAATAGCCCTCTGTGCCCTTGGAGATAGTGGCTTTCCATCCTTTCGTTTCTCATAAGGTACATGGATATACCATTCTTTGCCAAACAGTTGAAGATGCTGAATCAATGGCATCGAGCCATGAAATGCCTCACAAGGGGTTAGATCCTTTAGTTCCAAACGAAGTTGACCATTTTTTATATACCATAATGTGAAGACAGCCCCAGCCCATAAGCTCTTATCATAGGTTGCTGCACTCTCAAGCAGAGCTCTTAGTGCTTCTCCTATTGTTCGATTAAGATGTTCTACAACTCAGTTTGATTCCGGGGAATAATCTCAAGTCAACTCATGTATAATTCACATTGACTGCAAGAACCTTTTCAAGTCCTTGGAAATGAACTCCCCACCATAATCTGTTCAAAAAGCCCTTGGAGTCTTGTGGTGTTGGAGTTCCATTTCTGTAAGAAAATCTTTGATAATTTTAGTAGTCTATGATTTTTGTTTCATAAATCGAACCCACCCAAGTCTAGTAGCATTATCGATTACAGTGATATAATGATGTAAATCACCTTATGACGGAATGGGAGAAAGTGGACTCAAATTGGAATGAATGAAATCGAATTGAATCTGATCATTCCGAGAGGTAGACTGTTGAGGTCCTCCAACCATTCTGCTTTTATCACCGGAGGAACAGAACAAGTCCATTGGTTTTGCTGGGATATTGGTGTCAGAATATAACTTTAATTCTTTATTCATTGAGGATGGTGCAAGATGTCCGAGAGCCTGATGCCTGAAGTCGTAAGTAATCTGGGTCAATTCTGAAAAGTCTGGAATTTCAAACAAATTTCTGTCAAAAACAGCTTAAAAACAACTTTTGTTCCTTTGTTAATTGAAATGAAATCCCCCTCTCCAAATGCAGTATACTCTTTTGTTCGTGACTTTCTCCAACAAATCAGAGCATGTCCTAACTTAGGAATATCCAAAACATCACAAACATGGAAAGAAGAAACCAATCCATCCGTAAGAACAGACTCCATAATCCCATTGCCCGTGCCAACCAGCTCCATACTTTCTTGTGAACTAGAGTTTACGAATATGGAATATTGTGAATAGTTATTGACATGTTTTACAACCGGGGTCCTGTGTGAGGTACTGGCCGTGTCAACGTTGAATGATTTGTTTCTTACCTTACTCTCTGTTGTAATGTTTGCCTATTCATCTTTCTCCTGTTCTTTCTCCGCGTTGTTTACTTACTGTATGAGAAAACACTCGTTCCAGGTATGTTCTTCGGACTGGGTAGGTAATGTTATTAGATTCATGATCTGGTAAACTAGTGCATATGCCAAATGTGGGTAATGTTCATTGGGAAAGGCCAGTGATCATCTGGTGTGGTTTGTCGAGTTCGACAATCTTTACCATGATGTCTTGCGAGATTTCCTGACTGAATATAGTTGACACAGTATGGCAGAGGCAATCATAAGCATGAACCGCAGTTGTGTCAGCATCTTCTGCTGGAGCCACACCATCCACCACTAGCTCATAAGCCTTAATCCCTTAAAGGATAATCGTCATTGAAGCGCTCCATATCTGATAATGATCTTGACCAGTATGTTTGCCGATATTGTTGAGTTTAACGCTTACAGTTGTTTTTTTGTCAGCGCGAGCCCAAAAAGGAAAACAAATATTCTTTCCAAAGTAGGAGAAGGTTAGGTCCACCAATTTGATTGGTGTTGTTGGATGTGATGAGAGTGGTATTGGAGATGGTAGATCTTCAGGTACTGCAAGATTTGGATAGTAGAGTGGAGTATCAAAAAGGTTAACAGGTAGCTCATGATACTCAGATTGTGATTCAATTTAACTCATCCGGGTTCATAACCTAAGAGAATTTAAACACGAATGTCCGAGATAGGTTAGCTTCTCAAAAGAAGTATAAGAAGAACTAGTATAGAGAATATAGCGAAGTCTAAAAGTGTTTAAAAGATAAGCATATACTGAAGAGGATTTGTGAGGAGATATCATTGTATTCCTTATGGACATCTGAGCAACTCTAAAGACCTGTTCTTTAACTGGAGAAACAGTTTCAATTTATACATACTGGGTCTGGTGGCGGCTTTGCTTCCCCCTCCGGTAAAAAAGAATCCTAAACCACAAAACCCATGATATCCAGTCAGCTCTCCGCTGGTTCACATTATGTGCAGCTAGCCGATTGCCAGCCCATCAAGATAGCATCCAGATAGCACAGAGCTTGCCTGTACAGATCACGTCCAGCCAGCACAGAGCTACCCCGTACAGCAAGCCAAGAGCTAATGCGTCCAGATTGCACTCAAGCAGCTGTCAGTCAGCCTGTGCACATCGCATCCAGCTAGCCAAGATCCATCTCAGAGTGAGTATGTCAGGGTTGTCTAGATTGTCTCCAGCCAGCCAAATGTCAGCCCGTCCAGATCATATTCAGTTGACCAAAGTCAGCCCACTCAAATCATATTCAGTTGACGAAGAGTCAGCTCATCCAGATCATCTCCAGCTGGCTAACAGCCACCCTATCTTGACCATGTCCAGCCAGGAGAGAGCTAGCCAGTCCAAATCTTATCCAGTGAGACGAAAGTCAACCTGTCTCAATCGTCTCTAGTCTGCAGATAGCAAGCCTGTCCACAGCATGCCACCTGTCTCGATTGGCTCCAGAATTTCGAGAGCCAGCTCATGCAGATCACGTCCAGCCAGCCGAACCTATCCAAATAGTATCCAGGCAGTAGAGAGCAAACCTGTCTCGATCGGCTCCAGACATTTGAGTGCCACGCTGTGCCGATCGCGCCCAACTACCAGATGGCCAGCAGGTTCAGATCACATCCAGACAACACGTCTAGATATTTTGCAGCAAGCTGAGAGCAAGCCCACCCACATTGCATCTAGCCAGCTTGGATTGATGACCAATAGCAGTTGTGAGAGCCTCACTCAAGCAAAGCGCCACGGTTCACTAATCCTGAATTAAACAGACAATCTGCCAACCAATGAGCATTCTGTAATTTGCCAGAGTAAGATGGTACGTACCACTATCAACCAATGAGAATGCTTCGAGCCAACAAAGCAACTGTATATATATTAGCCTAGGTATGTAGCTGCTTCCCTAGTGTCAGCAACGGTTCGGGACCGTCACTTGAGGTCTGGGGTCTATTCCAAATGGAACTGTCGCCATATTGGCTGTCCGGGTTGTTGATACACCCAAACCATCAACTTGGGTACGGTTTGATGGTAAACTCCCAACCCATCAGAATTGGGTTGGTTGTCAGTGGGTCCATCTATAGATTCAAACAAGGCTCTTGTTTTTGGAGTTTGTTAATAGTATCTTATCAAAATCGCATTTTCAACAACCAATAATGTGTTTTGGCATGCTTTGCAGATTGCAATATAGATTAATTTGGAATTGAAGTTTTACCTATGCTATATTGTATTTTTGCCTACCATGGTGGTAATTAATCCCGTTATGAACGCGAAGATCAGCGTTATGATCTGATTCCCAAATATGCAACAGCTTAAACTGTTGTCCCTCTGTGGACGCTCATTTGGACGATGCGGCAGGAAGCATTTCCCAGTTGTTATTGCCAGTAAAGGCTGCTAATATTCGATCAATGGATGTCTGGAACGAATCAAAACATAAATAAGCCAAGATGTGAAGCTAAAGATTGTTGACGCTCCGTTGAAGCGTATTTTCTGGATGCGGCAGGAAGCATGTGGCTGTAGTTATTCCCAGTAAAGGCTGCCAATATCTGATAAATGGATGGCCGCAACGATTCAGAACATAAATTTGTCAAGATGCGACACTCAAAATCGTTGATTCGCCGTTCACGCTACGTTAACTCTCATCCCCACAATGGGGAGGTTACCGTGTTGCTATCTCTTTTCCCAACAACCGCTGCCAATATATCGGTTATGCATAACAGCGACCAATGCACTGTTTAAGTACCATACTTACAAAACCACAAATCGCTGACGCTCCGTTGACTCTCATTTTACTGTATTGTCCATTGAATAACTGCTGCCATCGACAATAGTTTTCATCATGATTTGAACTTATTGGTAGTCTTTCTGGTTGATTGAGACTTGGCCTGGTGGCAAAGCCAAGCGCAGTAACATTCTTGCACAGTTCGCTCCCACAGTACGAAAATTTATGTCTCTTGTCAACAGCTTCATTGCGCCTGCTATACATCTGTTTATCAACCAATATTCACAAGTTACTGCTCACCATTGGCCTATATTATATCGCTAACGAAAACACTCGGTCAAGATACATAAAGAAGGGGGTGAAACATTGACGAATTCTGTTCTACTTGTTTATAACTCCCGTATTCCTCCTTGTTTCGATCGCATTGACCGTGACCAACAGCTTTTCAGCCTCTCTCTGTGACTTATGTGTAGGCCAAATCATTCTGGGAACATTTGGCGCAGCCCTCACAACCCGCTGCTCTCGGCATTCCGCATCCTTGATGCTCCTGTCTTACTCCATGTCTGATTCAACGTCCGCTGCGCAATTGTCATCTCTGTCATTTGGATTATCTAAGTCACCATTCAAGTAAAGCCAATCATCAGTATCTGAAATGCGTTAAGGAGTGCTATCCTGATCACTTTCGACTGAATGACCATTGATTCATCGTATTCTGCGGACATTTAAGATTCCAGTCTGTCCTCCAGGGAGGTCTTTTGGAGACCAAGGTGGTGGCAAAGGAGATCTTTCTAACAAATTGAATGCAGCCACACTATCATGTTGAAAGAGTGACCAGGATGCTTCAAAGATCACTTCGGTGTCCAAAATGTATCCCATGGCGGTGATCTGCTTGTTTTGAGCACGAGATTCCATTTTCTATAGCCCATAGGTTTTGGCTGCCCTGCCACATCTCGAAAAAGTTGTGAAACTTGGCCATTCTGTGCAGTATACTCTCCTCCGCCTCTTGCTCCATGTCCGAGTCGTTTTCTGTGTTCGTGGTATCCAATTACTGGTCGGCGCCTGGTAATACCCCATTATTGAAGCCAGCAGACTGCTGTAATTCCACTATTTCGCGAAGGGTCTCACCTGTGGTTTTTGACTTCCTTCAGCCAATAACATCTCGGGCAAGGGAAAAACTGGCCTCCACTACGACATCATGTGGTATGATAGAGAATGTGTCGCGCGCCGCATTGGAGCAATCAGCATATTTTGATTGAATTCTCTCCTGTTGACGCCACCAGTCGGTTATGTCCGGTGTCAAGAATGTACTGCTAATCTCCATTGGGTCGGAGTGGTAATCGTTGAGATTTGGGTTAATTTGCCTCTAGTTCTGTGTTGCTGCAGGTGGGGAATTCAAAGAAAGCCTGGCGGCGGTCACTAAGTGCACAGAACGATTGCTTTGTCCAGGTGTCGTCTCCGCCACATCGTTAGACATTAAGTTTTCTTCATCATCGCTGGAGATATCATGTGGATCAAAAGATGATTGACTTGATTCTGAAGCGGCTGCAGATGGGATGGGATTGCTGCTCAGTGAGCTTCCGACTTTATTGACCGGTACACGTTTATGTTTGGCACAGTATACATTCTCCACATACTTCACAAAGCCCTCTTGGTATTGGGTAGTATAGGATGTCTTGTCCTCAGGATTAATATCCATTCCTGTGTCACACTGTTTAAACGATCGCAACTTCCAGAAAGGATCGAGGATATGTGCAGAAATGAGAAGCATGCCCGTCGTTGGAGTCACTTCAGCATAGTATTAGGGCAGCTTCTGTCTAGCTTACTTCACACCGAAGAACAAGTCTTCATTGAATTGCGTTTTCTTCCTATCTAAAGCTCGCCTCAACCCATCCATGTGATTGAACATGTTATTGTGCACAGTGATAATGTGATTGTATGTGACTGTATGCCGCTTCGACATCCACAGGGTCCAATATCGGTATGGCCTCAATACTTCCATGACATACTTTTCAATTGTCCATTCATCTTGTGTTGTGAACAGTTGCCGGTAATAAGGGTATTTTGGATTTTGAAGACACTCACCTGTGAATTCCCGCAATCGGTAGACCTGCTCAAGTAACTGCAGTTTGGAATTCCATCATGTTTCAACATCCATAATCTGAAGTACCGCGATTTGGAGTTTGGCTTTTTGACAATAAATGAAGTCGTTTTGACAACCAGGTGTCAGCGTAATCAATACTGCAAGTATTCTCTGCTGTATGAAGGTCAGTTTCAGGACATCCAAAATATCTTGAAAAACGTACCATCTCAATTATCTTTCCTAAACCAGGTCAAATGGCTGACACCTTGTTGATTCCTGGATGGCCCTCATTTCGAAGTCTTTGACTGATCCCGATGCCTATGCTTTCATTCTCTCAAATTTGCTGATCGTGCAGAGAGGCTTCCCAAGACTTGGTGCTGCCTTCAACACCAAGACTGCTCCTGAATGCACCTAAAGCCAGCTGTATGACGTGTGGCATGCACAGTATGTGGTTTTGTAATGCAGGCCACTCGATTCCAGAGGCCTCAAGTGTTGATTGCAGCTCGCGTGTCAGCGAGTACTATGATGACGCATTATCCGTCATAATACCAATCAAAGGCCGTCGGTGAGCTCAAAACGATCCAGCATATCCTTGACATCTATCGCTAGCCTTGCTCCAGCATGTTGGCCCTGGACCTATCTTCCTTAATTAGCTTTCGAAACAGGAAAAGAATAGGCAATCAACCACATCACAAGCAAGTTGAACTTCACGCAATGCCCAATTCTGATCCATATACTATGCAATGACTGATGTTATTGCTAAATTGTTCTTTGATGTCCATCCATCCAAACCAAAACTATCATTATTTCACGATGGCAATTGCTTCTTAATTGTATTCACGGTCAGTGCATATTCCCTGTGGCAAAAGGTTGTTGTGGTGGTAAGGGATGGCAGGACTACATCATCGCGTAATGCCTTATGGGATCGTCGTAGCACCAGATTTGAGATAGCATTCTATGGAATATGAGCAGAAACAAATCCCAACATGAGGTATCGATTCCACGTATCTTGGTGAAATTTGAATGTTTCAAAGTCCTTAGCTGCCAGTTAGGAACGTTTTGTCTGTCATTTCGATTAATATGGATCATACTGGATGTCAAATCTGATTTTCCTCTGTGAACTAACTATTGTGATTCCTTGACTGCCATGACTCTTCAGGATAGTCAAAGCTGTTTCATTGACCGTAGAACTAGTCAATTCCGTGACCTCTGACTCTGTTAATTTATCTAACTTTGTGATGTTAGCTTTTGCCAGCAAGTGTGTCCCCATTGCGCTGGTCCGATGTTCTGATGGATATCGATGAACCTGATGACAAACGATACATCTGATGCCAGGGCTGACGGTCTCTTCAATTCCGCACTGTAAATTGAATCACCACGACAGCGCATATCTAGAATTATTAAGCCACAGGTTGCTTCATGCCTTCATTCATGGAAGCCCACCAAGTGTTGAAGATATTTTGTAATGTAAGGTCGCTCAATTCACAGAAAAAGACATGTTCATTTTTGGAAGAGATCATAACCTTGAGCAATAAGGTGTTCAATGATTTCGAATCTGACATGGCTGTTTGACTTAGCAAGCTGGGTGATCCTACTCAAGAGACTGCGAAAAGTAACCACGCAGTAAAGCAGACTTCGGGTTCTTAAATATTGCCTCTACAACTAAGAGCAAAAAATCAGATCTGTAAGACATTGCATGCATATTTGAACAGTTGTATACAAGAACAGATAGCGAAGACTGACTGAGTAAAACTCAATTTAGGAACAGCACAATACAGTTCATTGTGTTACGGGGGTATTTAGGTACCAAGTATGGGTACTAATACAGCCGTAGATCCTATTTCTTCCAAAGTATATTAACAATCGTCTTGTATACTTTATCACGCTAGATATTTTCGACTAATTTCATTTGTTGTCCAGTACGTCTGGCTTCCGCTTGCCTAGCCTTCTTCCTTTGGTTTTTGGATATCGGTAAAGGTTCAACCCGGCCCTTCCTGGTTCTTTTTAAAGGGTCCCTAACGTATCGATTCGCAGATACCTCTGTTGACTTTGTGTCGGGTTTGGTGCTGATGTTTCTAGCAACGTCTCTCGGTGTCGCAGATATCTCTCTATCGATTACTGATTGTCTGACTGCTAGACTTTCCATATATCGTCGTAGATGATCGTCTAATCCGTAAATTGAGGCTATCCATCAGGTACAATTTGCTACGAAGAAATACTGATGGTCTCTGGCGTAGGAGACAATGTTCTGGAGTGCGTATACTATAGGGTCGTTATCGTTCTCGAAAGTAATCGTCATGCGCAGGGTTGCTGTATCAAAGGTGCGGGGCTGCCGCTACAAAAAGCTAATAAATTTTATATAATAGGTATCATAAAAACTCAATAATAAATAAAGGTCTTCTTTCGCTGGTAGGTTTCTGACTGTTCGCTGCTAGAGCTTGTTCTTTCAAATAGCCTGGGCCATTGTGATCTCTTTATAGTTGACCGCTTCTCATCAAAGGGTGCGATCACTCAACTGAGCCGCTTTTTCCTTCCGGCAGTATCACTATGATTCCGCTTATCGCATAATTGCAGTGTTATGGTTGCGTCTTACATTCTACTGAATGTGCCCCGTAATTGACTGCCACGCTTCCCTTAGGTTATCGTGTTAATATAATGTGGTTTTGAAGCATTACACTCCTGATTAAAATCAGGCCATCCATCATATTAAATTATGTCAAATGACGTATCAGATCAGAACTTCAACTTGGATATCTCGCCACTCGTTTGTTCAGTAGTTGGGACATTATCGACTGACACGTAATTCTGCATAAGTGCAATTTAACTGTGTTTGATCTTCATAATGCTTTATCGCAATTTATATTCGCCTCGCCATAACATGGTTATTTGGCATTGCCTCAGAGATTTATCTAGCGACCAACTGGTACTCTGCCAACGTAGATTATGACACGTCACTATGACGTTGCAATGCATGCGGTTTTAAGCCGGTTTGCTTCAGGCCTCTTATCTTCAGCCAATGTCTTTAATCCCTCAGACACTGCATGCTTAGGTCTCGACCTTCCGTAGACCGGGGAGTGCCACAGTTGTTCTCACCGCTTAGCGCATGAGCTGCAGATCCCTCGTACTCGCATATTGCAATAACGTCTGCTGTGCATGTAATTCTGCGTAATCGCAATTTAACTATGCATTGTCCCGCTAGATAAGATAAAGTAATCGTGGCCAAGATTCATGCGCATCTAAGAAGGTTTTTCACTTCCAGAGTAGGCAATATAACTTCATCATCATATTTGAATCCGACAGTACGACCTTAGTCTTCTACTGCTTGATCGACAAGTGACTCAAGTGTAACCTCGCTAAAGATCACTTGACAGACAAACATGACATCGTATTCGAAGGTAGGTGTTTTGCATCTCATAGGTTATCCTAAGACATGTACCTTCTCCGATCTGTCATGTATCTTTATCAGTGTTAGAGGAGAACCCCTAACACATTGCTGTGTAGTGTTCTGAGCGTCCAACAAAACTTTGACGTGGTGTGAGTGCACAATTGTAGGAGCCGGATGCGATATCATCACTAGTATTTTTGCCAATGCAGGCTGCCAATAGGTTCATTATGGGTTATCTGTGTTCCATCGCCGTTCGATTATCCAAGATGCAAGATCAAATTTCGTTGACCTGCCATTGATGCTCACTTTGTTACGTGGTGACAATCATGGTGGAAGTATTGTTGAGTTGTAAGCCAGCCAATAGTTCGAGTATGAACCAATAAAGCAATACAGCCCATTGATTTTCCATATTGCAAGGCCTGAAATTGTTAACGCTCCGTTGATGGTGATTTTTAGAGTACAGTGATGATGTCGTAGAAAGCATTTTCACCTAGAAAGGCAGCCGATAGTTTGATTATGTCTTGATGTTGACGCACATCCCTTGCATTGTCATGGGTGCAAGGCCAAAAGTCGTTGACGCTCCGTTGACGCTCATTTCTGTGACATAGTAGCGATGTTGTCCCAACACTGTTCGCCCAGACAGGTGGCGGATAGTTCAAATATTGCTTGATGTCGCCTCCCAGCGCTTGCATTTTCCAAGATGCAAGGTGTAAAATCGTTCACAAACCATTGAAACTCATTTTTAGGGCATATTAAGGATCTTGTCGCGACGATATTTGCCTAGAATGGTGGCCGATTGTTCCATTATGGGAGTATGTCGCTCTACAGGCCTTGGATTGTCCACAATGGAAGGCCTGAAATCGTTGACCCTCCGTTAACGCTCACATTTAGGATTTAGTAGTGATGTTGTCGCAGCAATTTTTGCTTAGATGGGCGGCCTGTAGTTCGATTATGGATTAACATTTCCGTACAGCCCTTGCATTTTCTATGATGCAAGGCCCAAAGTTGTTGACGCTCTGTTGACCCTCACTTTTAGGACATAGTATCGATGTTTCCGTAACCTTGTTTGCATAGAAAGGCAGCTGATGGTTCGATTATGAGTGTTTGTCTCCGCGCAGCCATCTAGATTATCCATGACGCAGTGCTAAAAATCGATAACACTTTCTTGTGGTTCCAGGGACGCTCATTTTAGGATGTGGCAATTAGCGTGTTGTTTGCCTTTTTTGGTATAACGCCAACCAATATAGTCACTTTGGGGGATTTAGCAATGCAGCCCATTGATTGCCGAATGTGTGAGACTAATAATTGTTGACCCTTTGTTGACACTCACATTAATCACATCCAAACAGCCTTTTCACACTCCCTAAATGTATTCAACCAATTGTATACTTATTATTGACATCCAATATTGGGTTTCTATGTATTATTGTTTGCATTCACGAGTTTTGTTGCCGCTCAAATTCTGATCAACTACCATCCACTCTATCTGAGTGAGAGTTGACGCGGCCCTATCAAATGCCTGCGCTTCCGGACGGCAATTTGCGCTATGTACATCATTTCACTTGTTTTTTGTAAATATAGTTCGACATCCTCACCTTTCTTTGTCCAGTGCCTTCTCCTTGATTTCCATTATGTACCATATGCAATTTGAAATATCTCAACCATGTACAAGAGGTCTGGGAGGAGAGTTATGCACTTGAGTATATGCATGAATATGGCATGGCGGTCTTCGTTCAGACAGATTCGTGAAAAGCACTGACGATTCTTTCCATCACATGTATAACATCATTCACTTCAATTTTGTTAGTATAATTCATCACTAATATAGCATTTGCTTTGTCCCTTGACAGTCACTTTCAGATAGATATCGCCAGTGTTGGCCGTTTTTCCGCCTGATTTAGCTTCTAGAACTTTCAGATGGTGCATTTGACCCTCACAAATGCACAGACAAATTATCATGTCTCACAACTTGGTCACTGGAATCAAGAAAAAGCGGACATGTAGGTAAATTGGTAAACACGTTGCTTTTCACTGAGATATGATGTCAACAATTACAGTGTGCCTATCTATTCCTCCAATGATGCAAGAGCTGTCATCATTTGTTCGTTCGAATCCGAAATCTATATGGTGATTAGCTAGTGGCTATATGCTTGGTTAAACGCATACTAGTTCAACAGGTTTCGCTTTCAGCAAAGTTGACATATCGCTATCTATGGCGGGCAACAGACCGGATATGCTTATGTTCGACTGCGGCTTAACCGAACCTAGCCTAATATGACTACATTCTGGTCGAGAAGTGCCTTGCGGCATTTGTGATATCCCGGGGACAATCTCAAGTAACTGCATAAGCTCTCCAAATGTCGTCGGTGCAGGTTCCGCCACATGGTTATCAGGTTGTGGTTCAACGACGGCTGGAACCCTCAATTCGGATGTGCCGTACTTCTTATTGCTTTCTTTGGAGTAATCAGCAGCATCCTCCCATCCCGGTTGTGTCAATTCGTCAAGCTTCATCTGCTTCTGCCGAAACGTTTCCATTGGCTACTGTACTGTTTTGGTGATTCTGTCCATCACCCAGCCGGGTTTGTCATCTTCGCTCAGCTTGCCCTGCTCTGTCTCTTCATCACATTCATCTTCCCCATTCTCCCCATCGTTGGAAGTTGCAACATCACTCAGACGGTCTCCAATAGCAACCACCATTTCCTCAAAAGTCTTTTCTGGCTCTCTGTTGATCAATCCCATGATTTCAGCATACATCATATTGTCCTTCTCTTGTTGAACCGCTGCCTCTGCGTCTTCAACTCGCTTTCTTGCCCCAGCAGTCTCTCTCTCAGCATACTCCTCAATCCATTGCTCTTTCTGTTCATTGCTTAAGAAGTGCCTTTCTCATCATTTCTCGGCCACAAGCTTCTTTTTGGATCTCAAACTGCGCAATGCCCCAAGGGCTCAGAGTCATTCCGCTTCCAAGCTGCTCTTCCCTTGATTCCTTTGATCACGTCGTAGGGTGGATTGCTGTGTCAATTTGATGTATCTACCAGCCGGAAGTGGCAAAGACTTCTTTTTCGGAGCATTGACCATTGTTTGCATTGACTTTGTTGTTGGGTGAGAGGTTGGATATTGCAAGATATGGACAATATGGAAGCAAGCTGCATCTTTTATGTCAAGGGTAGTATGTTTACTTACCTAGAACAATGCAAAACCTCCCTGTTGACTGTCAATATATCTGGAATACTTAGGCTAACCGTATAGCATGACTTGATTGTCTGCGTCAGTTTGATGTATTATCCCTGGGATTCTTTGTGACAAACATCAGCAGACGTCTTTCCTTCAAACAATGTCCTAGTTATAGATGACAATGATGCGATTTCGGCTTTCGTACACAGCAATTTATTCCTGATAACAAACAACTAACATCGGACCGACTTATCGCACATCTTTGGGCTGTGGAAAACCGCTGAAACTTGAAGCTATATGTAGCTGGATTGATCTTGAGTATAACGATCATGTTGGCTGCTAAGTATTCCATTCTGACATGACACTAACTATATAATCCTGAGGACTTCCCACTTCATATCGTTATCATCTTCCTCTCCTATTCAACTCCAGCAAATGATGGATACACAACCACCTCAGCCAGGGTAGAGTGGATCCAAATCCAGCCTATTGGCAGGCTCTTCGTCCAATGCGTCACTTATATGCACACAGCATGAATGCAGACACCTGTTAGTCCACTGCGACGCTGTCAATACAGCCACCAAAAATATGACCCAGGGTGCACATTTAAAAATCGTCCGTAAGACTGGAAGCAGCACGAATAGGAAGCATCATGCAGTTCGATGTGAGTATATCCATTCTGTGGTTAACCACTGCCAAGTAACCCTATACCATACAGCGGGTATACGCCAAGAGCTATGTGACCAATTTATCGCAGCCCATAATGAGAAACCTCCATGGTTGACCAAGGCATTTGTTCACACAGTTTGGGAAATCGAACATCATGATGTTGTAAGCTTTGGGATTTTTGCAGACAAATTTCCTGGTATGAATCCTGGTGGGTGGACAAAACAGGCTTCAATCATGTTAGCGGGGGCTACGGAAGCGTATATAGTTGAGATAATAGCCTCATCTCATTGTTTGAAGCAGCAACTAATTTCTTGTAGGCATTCAACATATCTGCTTCGATGGCAAGGCCAGGAGGTCATGTACAGCTGGAACAGTCTGACATGCGCCTAGCCTTGAACATGGCCACAATGGCCAAAGCAGGGTTTTCGCGTGCCGCAATGGAGGAAACACAACATCTGATCAAGAAAACTCGGGCTGAGTTCCGAGAAGAGAAGTAGTTGGGTGTTGAGTTTCCTGGGCATGAAATGGTGAAGGTTGCGAGAGAAAGCCACCCTGCTATGCTTCATCAAAACCACGCGCCAGGATGCCTTCCTTGCCCCAATGGCACCCCGAACAATCCTCCGATACATTGGAAACGTAACGGTACAAGTGCACCTCTGCCCAACGGAGGCAGACAGCAGACTCCAGAGCCCACTCCATAGTCGAATACACCTCTGCAGGGAATTCCACCCGCCCCAACTCGTAACACTTCCGGAGCTCAGCATCTCGAAATCATCAATTTGCCAGCCGTCTATGCCTATTCACATTCTTCTCTTCCATGTACTGAATCTTTGACACTCGATGCTTCTGCCCATGATAGCGAGCACAATACCGATTTTGATCCAGATATGCTGCCTAATGAATGATTATCTTCTGGTTAGTTCACTATCTGCTGTGTGGTAATACAGCTAACATTCATTTTTTGAAGACCAGAGCAGTCTATTGAGTGGACATGGCAGTGATGACTAGCATTGATTGAATGGCACCGCATTGTGGAGATTATTATTATCCTGAAATCGCGGGTACTGTAAAGGTTATTTTCAAGAATATATTTATAGGGATTATTAAATAACAATGTAGTGAGCAAGAAGCGAGTAAATGAAAACACTAGAAAGGCTACCAAATCAAGGTGAATGATGAACTATGCAAAATCAAATGATTGCTTATTGTGGATACACCAGTGGCAAAATAAGCGTCAACGGAGCGTCAACGATTGTTGGTCATGTATCTTGGGTAATCTTGTGGGCACTTGGTTCTAGATAGTTTCAAACAAACTATCGGCTGCTTTTATAGGCAAAAGAGAAATTGAATCGGTCCCTGCCCCATCATGAAAATGAGTGTTAACGGGGCATCAACAAATCTTGGTGATGAATATTAGGTAATCTGGGTGGCGATAGGTTGCAAATTGCCATAAACGAAGTATTGGCTGCCTTTATAGGCAAAAGAGAAAGTGAAACGCTACCTGCTGCATCAAGAAAATTAGCGTCAACGTGGCATCAAGGATTCTTGGTCATTTATCTTGGATAATCTGGGGTGCTATAGGTTGAAAATAGTCATAAATGAAGTATTGGCTGCCTTTATTGTCAAAAGAGAATGTAAATTGCTCCTTGCCCCATCATGAAAATCAGCGTCAATAGAGCGTTAATGATTCTTAGTCATGTATCTTGGGTAATCTGTGGTGCGATAGGTTGCACACAGTCATAAACGTAGTATTGGCTGCCTTAATTGGCAAAATGAATGAAAAACGCTCCCTGCCCCATCATGAACATCAGCATCAACGGGGCATCAATGATTCTTAGGCATGCATCTTGGGTAATCTGAGCAGTGATTGTTGCATATAGTCATAAACGAAGTATTGGCTGCTTTTATAGGCAAAAGACAATCTGAAATCCTCACTGCCCCATCATGAAAATGAGCGTCAACGGAGTGTCAATGATTGTTAGCCTTCCATCATGGTTAATTACAGCGTGATGTGGCTGTGATTGTCTATATACGGGGTTCTGAAACTATTGGTACGCTGAAAGGGTCACGAATACTTAGTGGTAGCTTTGTGAATGAAATGAGGTGTTACTGTCCCAGAGGATGTGGCAGGAATATTCCGTACATATCTGCCCGTCAATGCCACCATATCCTTGTTTATAGATGCTTGTGATCAAGAGCCCCTCGTATTACTGAAGATGCAAGACCCAAAATCGTTGATCCTTTGTTGACGCTTATTTTGAAGATGCGGTAGGGAGCATTTCCCTTGCTTTTTTTGCAATAAAGGTGGCCAATACTTTGTTTATGACTGTATTTAACCTGGCGCACCCCCAGATTACCCAAGATACGCAACCAACAAACATTGGCACTCCATTGACGCATATTTTCAGGATGAGGTAGGGTGTGTGTGTCTGTTCATTTTGATGATTGAGGCGGCCAATCAATCGAAAATGGACTTTGACGTACCAATCTCGATATTTTATGATCAGCAAATGCATATTCGAATATGACCATAAATGTGAAATCAGAAACACGGAACAGGAGGTGGACACTGATGGGTATAGCCAAACTCGGGGAAACCCGTGGGTTGACAGGTATGGGTCTGGGTTTGGCCTGGCAAAAGTCATCAGGTTGGGCTTTTGGACAGGTCTGGAACCGAACTGACCCGTTTTTGCTGTCCAAACCCGGACCACTGGCGGGCTCCCTGGACCCGTTGTGAACACTAGGCTTCGCCGCCCCCTTTCGGTAAAAAAGAATCCTAAACCCCAAACCCCTTGAAATCCAGGCCGCTCTCAGCTGGTGAACATTACCTCCAGCCTGCCGAGAGCCAGCCCGTGAAGATTGCATGCAGCCTGCGCAGAGTTAGCCCCTCCAGATTCCGCCCAGTCCGCCGAGAGCCAACACGTACAGCCAGCCAAGAGCTGGCCCATGCCGATTGCATCCCTCCAGCTGATAGCCAACCGGCCAAGAAACATCACAGAGTGAGTATGTCAGCGTTGTCTAGATTATCTGCAGCTGGTCAAAAGTCAGCCGGTCGAAATCATATTCAGTTGACCAAGATCTGCCTGTCCACATCACATTAAGTTGGCCATGAGCCAGCCAATCTTGACCATGTCCAGCAAGCTGTGAGCTAGCCCGTCCACTGGGCTTGATCGTCTCCAGAAATTCGTGAGCCAGCCCGTCCAGATCACATCCAGATCGCGTACAGCCAGCCGAACCCGCCAAAATTGCATCCAGCCAGTAGAGAGCAAGCCCGTCTCAATCGGCTCCAGACATTTGAGGGCCAGCATATCCAAATCCCGTCTAACAACCAGAGGGCGAGCCCGTCCAGATCATTTGTAGCCAACCGGGAGCCAGCCAGTTCAGATCGCGTTCAGCCAACACATCAAGATCATTTCCACCAAGTTGAGAGCCAGCCCACCCAGATTGCGTCTAGCCTGCCCAGATTGTTGACCAATAGCTGTTGTGAGAGCCACACTCAAGCAAAGTGCCACTGTTCACTAATCATGACTGAAAAAGACGATCTGCCAACCAATGAGCATTCTGTAATTTGCCACAGTAAGATGGGACGTACCACCATCAACGAATAAGAATGCTTCGAGCCAACAAAGCATGTGTATATATTATAGAAAATAACGAATGATTGTCTGTGACCACTGTCGCGGATCAATATCCTAACACAGTAAAGAAAACTCTTCTAGTGTACATAAATACATAAGAAGTGTAAAGAAAACAACAGAAACATCTCGACGCATTCTATAAAGATAAGCACTCATAAATCCTTTCCAATGGAACTAAAAAGAAGATTCTAGACAAGTTCCAATGGGAACTTTCTAGAAACCCAATAACAAAAGATAACAAAAGTATTAACACAGCACATTATTCTTATCTGCAACGACCTTCCATAATATGGAGAATAAAAAGAAAGGTACAAATATTAGTAAGAGAAATGTAAATATTTCTGTATTTTCTATATACCCGAGCGCAATCTTCACATGCAACTCCAAGAGCACCGTAGTACCATCTCTATGTGCGCGCAAGTAGCGCCCCCAGCCTAGATCGACATTGATGTAGATAGACGAAAGATATCAACCAAATATATGACTATTTGCTACCGTCACATTACGATTACAGCAAATATTTTCCTCGACGCTTTCGAAATGATGCCGCTCACGCATCGTGAATTAGCTGAGTCGTTGTTGAATGACGGCACATTTTGCGATTTTGGAGCGGGACACTCCTGAGGGGGCGGAAAAGAGTGGAGCCAGAAGGTTGGAGACGAATTTACCTCTGAGCATGGAGTCAAGCGCACTCGGGAGGCTGTAATAGTGCACTGGAGGTCTGGAGTTGAGTGCACTGCCATGCGTAGACGTACTGGGAGAGGTAGACTAGTTTTTTTGACTGTTGGATGAGAACGACCGCTGCCCAGGCTTCCCAATAGTCGGGCAGGCGCCAATCCTTCAGGGTCCGCCATTGTCATCCAGGGTGTGGCACGTGCCGTGACATCTAGGCCCCTGAGTGGGGGTTTTTTTAGATTTAAAGCCATTCATTTCATAACGGATTTCATAGCTTACAACTTTCGTATCCTATACTATGCACCTGAACTTTGCAACAGTGTGTATGAGCACAAATCTGAGTAAATGCGAGTCACCGCCGCATCACTCGGTTTATGTATAGGCTCTGTAGTTCCATAGTCCAAAAACCGTCCGCTAGATAAATCGTAGTCCAGGATCGGGTATTCATCTACCCGCCCGGGACGGACTGTTTAGCTAAGGAAGATACTCTAAGGCTGCCGCCCAGTCAACGAGCTTGTCCTTACTCCTGAACCTCCCATTCAGAGTCAGAGACTTAATTCCTGTCTTTAAGCTTGGCTTCACGCCGTCCATACAGTCTCATTGGAACATGTCCGTAGGATTCGTCCAGGTCATGGAATCCCGGGGAAATTCCTGGCCTGCTCGCGCATACATCTTCTGAATCTGTTCTAAGAGCTTGAAATCATTCATGGTAGGGTGGTTCAATTTTGGTAGCATTCGGTCTCACGCAACGGTGTTATCTATCTCCATTCAGGGTTTCACCAGTCCGGAGGTTCCCGGTTCGCTCCATACACATGTAACTTGGAATTTCCTTCTTGATTTGGTAAGGTTTCTGTTAGATGGCTGAAAAACATTATTCATGCCTACCTTTTACTAACGAACACCAAGAAACACAGAAATACCATCCTGAACTCTATTATGGCAGTGCAGACTGGATATCCAGTCTAGCTGGAGCTTGTTTTCGCTCATTCTCAATATATCATCAGAATATATAAACCTAACCCTGAAGCCAGTCCAGGACCAGTCCAACACTGAGTCTAGACGGTCCGATGAATGTTAAACGATCAAATCCTAGTCCAAAAATTTTTTGGACTGCACTGGGCTAAACCTGACCGGTTCCGGTCCGGACTGATCCACCCCCGGCTGGGTGAAAACATTGGTTTATTTTCCGCTACAAATGGTCTTTGCGGCTGCTATAGCTCCTGAGGTAGCTCGTGGCGTATTGACGTGCAAGATCTGCTGTTAGGAAAGAGATGATGATGAAACTCGAATATCCAGCGTAAGATAATAATGAAGTTATCCCATGCGGATGTGCCACAACAGTACCGCTCTGGATCGACCATCTTTCTGTCTCAGACTTAATGCACTCCGCAACACCTCCCTGATGGTCCTCTCCTCCGCCGCTCATTCCGAGCGCTCGGCTACTCTCTCTTGTCGTTCAGCTCTGTTAGGCTGCTTGAAAAAGAGTTTTAGCAGTAATCCATTATCTTGTCGTTGGTGATCATTAAAAGCAGGTCTTCGTCCTCGTCTGTGACGTGTGTGTCTATGAGGCGTGTTTCTTTGTTGCCGTCGTGGTCGTAATCGCCCGTCAGTGATTTCAGCCACCTGTAGAATCAATAGAGTTGCACGATAGATTAGAGTCGGCCGCCTGCCTACCGATGATACCTGGAGTGTTCCATTACAACTTATTGAATGCATGTTCCGATAGTGTGAATTAAGGACAGAATACTTTTAGGTGTCTGCAATTGCGTGATCTTTGGGGTGAACCTTCTGGTTGCCACAGCGACGTGGAACGCAACACCGCCACCATAACTAGCCACCCGCCACAGCATGGCAAATGCTTCCATTGAATGACTACTTACATACGTGTAACCGCAAATGCACCATTTAGTACCACTCAAATCACCCCCAGTTGTTCTTGCTGGTTTGGTAACAAATGAATAAATCAAGCCCACGAATTTTGTTGGGGCCACAAAGTATGCATTACTACGGGTACTTTCACATCCTGGTCTCAGACTACAACATGTATGACATCCATCAAGCAGTTATTGATAACCGTCAAAATTTGTCACAAAATCGTGCTTCTTCCGCATCAACATTCTAGATAAGGACATGTGGCAAATCGGACACAAGTACGCATCGTTGAAAACTGTTTCAGTATAGAACACTTTGCGAGCGGGTTAAAATCCGTTGGCACAACTTTTTTCTGGTTCCGGCGGGTATTGCAGGGTTCTGTGGGTGGTTAGTCTACCTCGATGTACTGCATGGGATCGCATATGCATAAAGTTAATACCAATTGGACACAGTAGTGTCAGACGACAGTGATGTTTTTTTTGTTTTTTTTGTTTTAATCATACTGTATTCACTCTACTTAGAGTATGACAGCCCCTTAAACCCCTCACGACAGTGATGTTGCTGGGTTCAATTGGGCTGGATGGTAGTACCCCCACTTTTGTCAAAATGTACCCAGAGAAGCTTTAGCCAATCGCGATGCGAAAAACGTTTATCATATTATGGACTGTAAAACTTATCATAAATATTTGCGAACTTATGCTTTGGGAAGTTGCACGTCTTCATTCTCGTGCTGAATGTATTTAAGTGTGTTGTGTGTATAAAGGGAACTGTGCTACAATTCGCTGTAGGTGTTTTAAAGTGAAAGGTGATTACACACTTCATTGCGTTGGCTGCAATGATGGTGTACAGTGCACAAATAGTAGGGCATCTGCAGCTCCATTAGGTACTTTCAAAACTTGTTCTGTCCGATCGCTCTATGCCCCATCCTCAGCCGAGCTGAAGTCTGTTTGCTCGCATACCTCACCATGTGTGTTCGATTTGCATTATGACTTCAGGCAGGCGGTGCAAATGCCGAATTGTCGGCAAGATTGAGTGCAAGGATTTTAACGGTCCGCACGGTCCCGGTCTGGGGTAGGGCTCAGTGTAGTGCAGCGGAGAGGCAAGACTGCACTGCACCACAGACTGCCAGTCTTGCACTGCACCAGTGCAGTGCGGATCAGTCCACACGCAGATTACAACCTTGCCTAGATTCGGTATAGATTATTCGCTGAGTATTGCCAAAAAAACACCCTTCATCCCCGCCTACTACACCTAATACCGATCTTGTGGCCAATGAACACCATTTTGAGCATGTTCGGCATTATTTACTAGCTTTCAAGCCGAGTTATGCCTTAAAATGGACCCAAATTCACCCATTTTTATACCTAATCAAATGTTACGTTTGCACCAGTCCAGTGCAGTCTGGTTCCAGTGCACAAAAATGCTGTACTGGTCCATTCGCAGTGCAAAAAAAGAGCACACTGGACTGGACTGGACTTGGACGGTTCCGGTCCGCACGGTTCCCAACACGCACCATTGAAATCATTGATTGAATGTACTAGATGGACCTGTACGATCCCCGGTATTTGTACACGTTGAACCATTATGATTCATGAAGAAAGCCAGGGCAGCAGAAGCTAGACTCCGAACCCTCACAAAGACGTACGGGGTAGTACCAGAGAGCGTAAGGGCCGTCCAGGTAGCATGCGTCCAGGCTGTCGCGCTATATGGGAGCGAGCTCTGGTGGGATCCCAGTGAAGCAGGCAGGCGAGACGACCTCCAGCTTCTCCTCAATCGACAAGCCAGATCTGTCCTGGGCGCGCTACCCACGACCCCACGGGAGGCATTAATGAGAGACTCAGGGCTTAGACCCGCGCCAGTAATCTTAGAATCCAGACAGCGGCGTTTCGTAGCGAGGCTAGCAAACGCGTGCAGCAACAAACTAAGGAAACTACACCAAAACCCCTCTGCCGGGACGCCGGTATGCAGAGCAGTGAAGAAAGAGCACGAGCATGGCCGGACGACCGAAGGCATGAGCTGGCCGGCCCCAGGCGAAGAGTCAGTGGTCAGAACCGTCATACTGGACGACGCCACCACAGCCAAGAGAGCCGCGCAGCGCTGGGCAAGAGAAAAAGAGGCCAAAGTAGGAGCGGGAGTCTGGATGAGGTGGACAGATGGATCGCGCTCAGATGATGGCCGAGCGGGAGCCGCAGCAGTATGCAAGCACAGAGACGAGTGGAAGTCCAGCCGCAGCTATCTGGGCACTGGACGAATGGAGGTCTTTGACGCCGAACTGTGGGCGATCGGACTCGCGCTCGAGGTGACGATCGAGATGAGGGAAACACTTCAAAGACACGGGGTGAAGACGGTGGCGGTCTGTAGCGATTCACAAGCCGCCATTCGGCGGACGGCACATCTGGAGCCAGGCCGGGGACAGCGGCTGGCAAGACCGATCAATCGAAGGGCGCAGGCTCTCCTCACCCACGGCATCCAAACAGAGATCCACTGGGTCCCGGGACACTCCGGTATCCCCGGGAACGAAGAAGCGGACCGCCAGGCGAACGTAGCCCGTGAGGCGAGGGGGGACACGGAGATAGAGCGGCCGTACACCTCGGCCTCGAATATGACCAGACAGATCACCGAGGGAAGGTCAGCAGCCAAAGCGGAGTGGGAAGCCGACAAGTGCAGCAAGCACTTCGGCTACAGACTCAAGGGCAAGGCGGGGACCAAGAGATCTATCCCAATGACAAGCGCGAAATCGCTGGCCGCTAGGTTCTACAGACTAAAGTCCGGGCATGCACCCACTGGAGTCTACCTAAAACGGTTCGGCCATCGAGAGGACGACAAATGCTGGTGGTGCGGCGGCGGAGGCAGGACGGCGGCCCAGACGCGGGAACACCTCTTCCGCCACTGCAGCCGGTGGAGAGACCAGCAAAAAACGATATGGAAGGCGGTGGGAAAGGCGACGGACTGGAAAGCGGGCAGATGCCGACACGTGCCGATCTCTGAGCTGTTTTCTAGGGACGAGTGTGATCAAGCGGTGATGGACTTCCTGGCGGCTACTAAAGTCGGGAAGTTCCCGCCCAAGTGAATGGAGGGATGGAGCGGGCAAAGAGGCGGACTCAGGTGCGGGGAGCGGCAGCTGCGGGCATATATCTTTCCTTTTCCTTTTTCTTCTTTTCATTCTGTTCTGGTCTTTCTTTGAGATTTCATTTGTCAGCGGGGATGAAGGGTAGCGGAGGGGAGCTCCGCCATCTAGCCGGCTAGCCCGGAGGCGGAGGGGAGATCAGGTCCTGTCATACTCTATTAAGAGTGCATACAGTATGAAAAAACAACAACAACAACCATTATGATTTCTATGGCAATGAAGTGTACACTCAATCTGTGATTTGAAATACTTGTAGCGAATTGTAGTGCAGTTCCCTTTACACCCACGCGTAGTTGGATGAGCTTTGCAGGGGATTGGAGGTGTGCTGCTTCCCGAAGTGAGAGTTCTCGGTGGCTACCCTTCTTTTATAGAGAGGTGGTGGTCCTATCATAGTTAGACCATGTACTCATGCACTCAGTTGCCATCGATCTATGTAAATCGGTACAAGGTGGGCCGTGTATACCGAGATCATCTACATCACCGTGGATATGTGCGCTGGTATTCAGCTAGTAATGACTGGCTGAGTGCCTTACTTGAGTGCACATATACGCAAACAAGGCATAAATACATACGATACATGCATGGGCGACTGTACAAATCTAAGGTCTTACCTCGTAAACTAACTCGTTACTTTGGGGAGTTCACAAACTCTGAGTTAATTGGTTACTCCATGACGATCAGTTTCCGCTCTGCGAAGTAACTGATCAGCTCATGGAGTTGTGTGCGCTCCGTGAAGTGACTAGTTCATTCACGGAGCCCAGTTACTCCGCGAGTTGAACGGTCACTCCGTGGATTGACATTCTCGGTGAACTGACTAGAACAGAAGTCACACCGCCAGAGCGCGAACTGCAAAAATGAACAGTTGAAAATGTGATACTAACACTTTTTGGTAAAACTTAAAATAAGATGTATTATTTGGTGAGATTGCCAAAAGTTACAGTGCGAAAATTATTTTTCTTAAGCTTTTATACCAGAATACCATGACCGGTATCGATTATGTACCCAGATGTTGCTTTTTTTAAAAAAAACGAATTGTACTTTACGACAGATTACACGTATGATTGAGAAAATTAGAATTTATCCACGTCATCATATACTATCCTGCGCAGAAGTCGCAAATGTCCGTCCCGCACGAGTAAGACCTTGCCCTGTCCTGGAGGATTTTCCGTCCTGGGGGTGTTTAGACTGCGGGACTGTAAGTGCCGGCAGTCTTCCAAGTGATTGACATATCATGCGAGTGATATAGTCGTGACTGCGTGATAGTATCTAATATACCTCCCAACCGTGACTATAGTATATAATTGACACTAAATCCTATTTAGTTGATCATCCACAGATTAGAGAGCTCACATCACAATGTCTTGATCTAAATAGCTGCATAACTACAGGTGAATCAGTAGCCACAGCCCTAGGAGTCACTTCCAGTGAACTTAATCGAGCCCTATTCTAGCAATATCTTACCCAAAACTAGACGAAAATATAGGGACTTAAAATAGTAGCTGGCGGACGAACTATCGCGACTCCTGGTCCTGCTACCCTGTAGATAAATTTTTGTTCTCAAAACATTATTTGCACAAAGTTTAAAGTTCAAACTTTTCGCCCAGACGCCGGATAAATGTGTCAGCAGACCTTACAATCACATCTCACAACGTGTCGTCTGCGGTAGAAGTTGAAATTTCAAGGCTAACGTTTCATGTCTAACTGTATTAGTAGTTCACCGGCTACTTTCAACATACTGACTGTGATCAGCAGCTTTGAGAGCATCGATGAGTAAAGTTGTCATGTTAGAATATCTGGGTATGTAGTCCGGTGGCTCTTTATTATTGGCGCTTAGCCTGCCACGTTGCGGCCAAAAGTTCCGGCATTTGAAATTTTCATGCAACACATCATATTTGGGTCGTACGATCTCATGATCACAAACACCATGGTTATATGACATTTGACCAAAACTTGTAATCGTATTTTAGAGAGAAAGATTGGGGCAGGATTTATTTCGTTGGTGGTTTAATTTGTTTTTGAGTTGCGTTGGCAGTTCTTATTGTCCGTGTTAAGTTTATGCTACAGTGCCGCCTGGTGGCTAACCGGTTAGTACGTGTCCAATAACTTGTTGAACCGACGAGTACTGGTAATTTTCGTCGACCGACGCCAGATATCGTTGATTTCACCTTTCCAGCTATCGATCAGTTCAGTCCGGAACCGTCCTAGTACAGGCTAGTCTAGAGTCTAGAGCAATTTTAGACAGGGATCGGACCAGTCTTAAATTCTGTTGGATCAGGCTGGTCTTAATCTGATCTGTCCTGTTGCTGTAGTTAGGGTTAGGTTTATTTATACTGTTATCGACTTAAAAATTGACGAAATATATACGACTGCACCGAGCAGCAAGATAGTACTGCTATAATATTACTTAGGCTGAGCATTTGGGTACGATTGTTCATAAAACATGAGGATGAACCTTGTTTTCAGTGGTCCTTCACCAGGGAATCTTTACCAAACCTAGACAGAAATTACAAGTTTTGGTGGACTGGTCTGGATTGGTGAAGTGCAAGACGGGCAGTATGTGGCTTGGTCAAGTCTAATCTTCTCGCTGGACTAGGCCATACTGAGCCCTACCTGCAACTGGGATCATCCGATCCGTTGGAATCATTGGATGCGTTGGAGGATTCCTATGTGTAAAAGCCAAAATCAGAACAAGCCAGACCTATATCTCAGCTCTCCCGCCGCTCTTTCCAAAGGTCTCGCTACTCTTTTTTTCACCCACTACCACAACCAACATTATCAAACCCTGGACGATCACTATGTATGTACCAGCTACTACTTCGCATCCTCTCTAACAGGCGCATAGGAAAACGCAACCGACAACCAGCCTATGGAGCAGACGCCCGTGTCGACGCCATCCTAACGTCAGGACTGTTTATGATTTTGGGAACAGGAACAACCTGAAGTACAATGCTGGTCGAGGATATTTTAAATGCTCCTATCCGAGGTGCCGGAAAGGATTTACATGGGACGATTCTGACGGGATTAATTCTAAAAATCCACGATGCAAATGTAATTTGCCAATGCGTCAACAGGTTACTTTAATGAATGCGAATTTCTTCAAGTTTAAAACGTTCTGGAATTGTGCGAATGTTCAGAGGGATTGTGGGGACTATAAGAAAGGTCGGTTTGGGTTGTCACGCAGGGTAGTTGAGGAAATGAGGAGGAAGCGAGAAATTTGATACGGCAGAGAGGTTGATTAACTATAATAGTTGATTCGGTTTGATTTTGCGGATTCGATTGATGATGGGCTTATGATCTGATGAAGGGATATTTTAATCTGAAAGAGGCGGTTGAGATAGCATGGTAGTTTAATTGCGGCTCGATTTTGCGGATTTGATAATGTGCTCAAAGATTTGTCGGGGGTGTCTGTTTTGCAGGATTGATTGATGTAATGATTCAAGATATAATTGGGGTATTAAATTTAATGATGGATTGATGCATTTTTTTGACGATACAGTAATGTCGGTGATATTTTCATATCGTTGGATGCCTTTGTGTCGTGCCAAGCCACCAGAGCCTCGTTCACAGCGAGAGACTGGTGTACAACCCTTAGCTGGTATTGTTCTGCACCAACGTCACACATGTACGTTCATTATTGCATTTCTAGTTAATCACCGGACAGTGACGGATGACCGTAAATGTAAGCTGGTTCGACAGTAAACATCAAACGGTTTTTAATCAATTATCAAGGCAGAATGCTGACCGCTACCTAACCATCCTAACACACCATCTTCTGCAATTACCCAACCCTGCCATGATACCCACAAACTTAAAATACTCCCAAAATTTATTCTAAATACTGGATGCGCCATGATTGTGGGCGGGGATGAGAAGTCAACCGTCAGGGAACAGCATTTAGGCGCACATTCAAGTTGCTATCCGCATGCGGTTGACAACATCCAAAACAAGGCCATCTCCGATTGGCTTCCGACTCTACCCCCACTCTCCATATCATCTGCACTTAGTGATTATTCAACAGTAGCTATACATAGACAATATCGGTTCTATAGTGATGCAGTGTGCAACGTGACTTCAAGGGCCAAGTAGCATTTCGACTCGGCCAAATTGAGAACTACTTAGGCAAATGATCGAGTACACTTCATGTCGGTACTTATTGGCTATTTGCTCCATCATTCTCTCCGATAGCCAGTTTTCTTTGCCACCGGACGTGTCACCAATTGTACCACTCTTTGGTTATGTTCTAGTCAGTTCACGGAGAATGTCAGTCCGCGGAGTAACCGGTCAATTCATGGAGTCCCACCTTCGGTGAAAGAACCTGTCAGATCACGGATCCATGAACTGACTAGTGCTAATTATGCTCAACCATAATTAACAGTTACTCTGATCGCAAAGTTTTGTATTCATGAAATATGCACAATTCATCGCTCTTTCAACTCCTGGTCTCCAATTTACCATATCTCTAATATTGATAGAATGGTTGTGGAAAAACTTCAATTGTCGGCGTTTTTTGGGTGTATTTCAATTTTAAAGATATCGTAAATCAAAGACCGGAAATTGAAAGAGCGATGTATTTTGCGTCTTACATATATATATCTCTTGGTAATTGGACAAATACTCGCAGACTTAATTAGACCGAGCTTTTATCATTTTTGTCAGTGCCACTATGGCTCCATGAAGTGACTAGTCAGTTCACGGAGTTGTGGTAGACTCCATGAAGTGACTGGTTAGTTCATGGAGCCCAGTTACTCCACGGGTTGACCGGTCACTCCGCGGACTGACATCCTCCGTGAACTGACTAGAACAGGTTATAGTGTTACAAAACGACTTGAATCTGCAGCTGTTGGAGGTGCGGTCTTAGTTGATTGGTCAATCACTAAGAGATGGGTTTTATGGTCAGAATCACTACATGCTGTTGGCACGGGATATGGCCCGGTGGCTTTTGTGGCGTTTGGCCTAAGGCTGCGACATGAGGCCGGTGGCTTGCGGCTCCCATGGGCCACCACCAGCCCCGATGCCGAGGAGTAGAGCTAGCCCCGGCAGTGATGCTCGGCATCGGTCTGCGGAAGTGATACTCGGCTTCGCCGAGCATGCCCGCTTTCCCATATATATTTGCCTGCATTTCTCTCTCTTTGCTCTTTAGACAATCACTTTTGTACGATAGTCAATTCAATATCTCTATTCGTACTCGATTGATCTCAACACATGCGAAAAATATATTATATTCACTAATTACCGCTGCGTACACTCTTGCTCTCGCGGAAGGGTTGTGTCATCTTGGTTTGCTGTAGAGCTAGGATGTATTGACAGGCCCAGGCCAATCTCTGAGGCCACTCGTTAACAATGTTTGTGGTCATCGCAACATAAAAATATATTTTAACTTCAGTGTTGGTAGGACCAATCATAGGAGAGGTGAGAAGTAACAAGGTTGAATTGTCTATCGTACAAAGAAAAAGGATATCCTTCCTAGAGCGAAGTAATACCCAGGTTGGAAACTCGATACTTAGGGAGAATAAGGTGCCGTACTAAGCTCGAGGCATTAGGGTGCATACGGTACTAAATGTTGGAAATGGTAGCGGGCGCTGTGAGAAGGTCCAAGAGCGATATCGTTCTCTCTACTCTAGAGGTCTCTCTATATACAGAATGACAAGGCCACATTTGCTGCTCTGCCTTCAGGCGGACACGGGCACGGGCAGACCTCCCAACGGTGGAAACCAGTTGGGTTTCCGAGGGGAAACTGCACTGCACCAACTACTTGACTGTTCAAACTGCACTGCATGCTAAACCAGTTCAATGAACTGGTTGACAACTGGTTCAACTGTATATATTCAGTTCAACTATCTAACTGGTTCGAACCAGTGTACAGTACATACGACCATGAATTTTCGTTCGCCCGCTCTAACCCGTGCCCACTGTGGCAATTTGAAAGGCGTGTGGAGGGAGATATCCCCAGTGACATCCATCTTGTTGCCCTTCAAAAGCTTCTAAGAGGAATCTCTCGAAGAAGACGGTTTTGGCTCGAGGAGCGTGGGAAGAGTATGGGAGTGTCAAAGGTTACCCGGCAGAGAAAAAAGAGGAATATACTAAGTTAGTGGATTTGTGGATTATCGAAAACATAGGTAACAGGTAGCATAACCGTCGAGATCATTGGTAATGGGTGATAAAGATCCACCAAGAAGTGGAATGGGTAATGGGTGGCAAACTAACTAACCAGTAGTGAACCAGTGGATTTTGAACTTACAAACTGCACTGCCAAGAACTAACTACATACCACACTGGTTAACTCTTTACAAGCAGTGCACTGGTTCAACCGTTGGGAGGTCTGGGCACGGGGTTGAGCGGATTTCCAATACTAAACCCACCGTAGCCAGAGAGTCCAATACCATACTAAGCTCATTTAGTGCCTGCCTTAGACTTGATAGCCTTTGGGCTAAATCCTTAGTCAAGAAAAGTAACTCACATCCCACCTTACAGATTGACATACCGGATGTGGAGGAAATTCTGCAGACGGCTAAAGGAGTGGTTCTCAACCATCTCAGCGCTGCAAAACGTTTTAGCTGAGACGGATACCACTCCGCCGCTGAAGAACAAGACAAAGGTGGCCGCGATCACGCGGGGTATGGTAGGAGTCTGTGCCCAGCTGTAGGCTGAATGGAGACAGTCGACTGGCACAAAGCGGACGCCGTCAGTACCGCGGCATAGACGATACTGGGCTTGAAACAGACCTGAGTAAATTGGGAGATAGGGACTGATGGCAGAGGAATCCGCGGTGGACTTGGCGGCGGTGGCGGGGGACAAGCGGGCAGCGGTGGTGGCAGTGGACATGATGCGAAGTGGGAGCAGCCAACATGTAGAACGAGGTGATTGACCAAGCTTGGCGATCTACTCCAGCTACCACTCGTGCATTTGGTATGACTTACCACTAAACATGCTCGCTAGGTAAGTAAACTACCACGGCGTGATTTAGGGTGTAGATCGCGCCGGGTAGTGTAAATAACAAGTACATTATTGTCACCACATACAATAGGTGAGGGCGACAGACATGGATTAGTCGTGTGTTTGAGTCTCACATGTGGCAAACCCCCACTGCCCCACACACCACAAATGTTGTATGCATCTACTTGAACTAGTTCACATGCTATTACCAGATGATGACGTCATATCTCTGATGGGTGAAGACGTTGCATCCGATTGATGGACAATTCACATCGCCGTTCTGTTGAGAGCAAAAGAGAAGGAAAGAACGAAGAAGCTCAATTGTGTATGGAACAAGAGAGAGAAAGCGGCAGGACTATATAGAGGGAAAAGACCATACTCGGCGAAGCCGAATATCACAACCGGAGCCCGATGCCGAGAATCACTCCCGAAGCTAGGCCTACTCCTCGGCATGGGGGCTAGTGGCGGCCCATGGGGGCTTCAAGCCACCGGCCTCATGCCCGCAACCTTTGGCCGAGGGGGCTGTAAGCCCCCGAACGCCAAGGAAGCCACTGGGCCGAATCCCGTGCCAACACGTTCAGCTAATCGGAGGTTCCTAAATCTCCATGTAGGTAAGCTTCACCGATGTGACTGCCAATAGCTTCTGGTAGGGTCGTGCTGAATTTGTATGTACTTATAATTTTCACAAAGAGTCAGCCTTAAGTCGAAGAGCCAGTGATTTAGCCGATGGTTCTCACAATGTTGCAAGAATCCAATAAAGCATTTTTGTTGCTGGAAGCCCTAGGGCTCACAATCGTGACCGGCTCTTTAAACTTCCCACCATGACTGCCCTATTAGACTTCGCACTCTGCTCTCCCTTTTCTCGCTTCTTCTCTCTTGACTTATACATACAATGAACACACACTTTCACTTCAACAAGTTATTAGCCCGGCGGTCGCTACTCACTGAATTCACCTATTTTGTTTTCTTTCGATCTTTCCACGAACATTCCAAAAACATCGTCGACCACGAAGACCTCCCAAAGCCTCGTCAATCGCAAAGACCTTCCCCGAAATCCTCGTCGATCTCATAGACCTTCCACAAACCCCGTTAATCACAAAGACATGCCTACCGAGACCTTCAAGACCGATTCCGGCAACGTTTCGAAGTTAACCGTGACCAATTACCCCATGTGGAGAGAAAGAGCATGATCTAGAAGGCAACACCAGGGAGAACCGTACGTACCGATGAAACTAGCAAAATCGACGAAACGCTGCCCAAGCCATCATCTACATGGGATGTTCTAACGTGATCCTCCCACACACAGTGTTCTCAACCGTCCCGTCCGTCCGTCCTCGCCTAGGACGGGGACGGGACGGCAAAACGCCGTCCGTCCTAGGGCAGGACGGAAACGGCGCCGTCTTTTTGGAGGAGGACGGTGACGGACGGTTAGGACGGCCGATGACGGAGTTTTCACCGTCCCCGGCCGTCAACTACCGACATCCACGGATGTTGATTTCTCAGTGTACATAAAACATAATCTCATCAAAACCTCTATTTGTAACCCTTGTCTCGTGCAATTAGGACTCGATTATCAATCATGATTGTAAATTATCTAAATATACTCATGTCGCCGAGTGCTAAGCTCGCCACGTGATGTGGCTTTAACGCTGCGCAGTCACTGTGCCACATCACATGGCGACCTTAGCACTCGGTATTCTGTAACCGCCCAATGACGGTCGGGGACGGTGGATGTCGGCCAGGGACGGTGAAAACGCCGTCATCGGCAGACAACGGCCGTCCAGCCGTCATTCATATGCTAGGCCGGGACGGACGGTCTTGGCGCCGTCCCGTCCGTCCTGGCAAGATCTCGGACGGCACTGCCGTCCCCGGCCGTCGGACGGGACGGTTGAGAACACTGCCCACACATCAAGAATACCACCGATCCTACAGAGACATGGGACATCCTTAACGATCAACATCTTCGAGCGACAAGCCCTGCCTCCCACATCTCAACACATCATGGATGCCATTCGATTGGACAAAGAGATGGCGGCTCTCGTGGCTCGGATGGGAGATGTATCGACCGGTGCAGCCCTGAACTCACATTACGGAGGTTGTCGTGGGCATGGGCGTGGTGGGAGATTTGGATGACAAAAGAAGCACCGGTGCACCTACTGCAAGATGGACAATCACCCCACCAAAGCATGCGGCAAGCGGAAGCGGGCTCAGAGCGGGGAAAACGGCAGTTCTGGAGGAGACAATTCAAGGGGAAACGATGAGAAAGCGTGCTACCATTGCGGGCTCCCGGGCCACATCAGACCTGATTGCATTCACTGCAAACAAGCGAAGGAAACACGAAACAGAGTTCGCAAAGGCACAGCATCAATCGCCACTGCCGGAGATCGCCCTCTCATCTGACTAACCGGCCATGCTCTCACCGCCGCCACCGCCGCCGCAGCCGCCGAAACGACATGGGTCGGATCGCGATCCGATGACGGCAGAGTGGGAGCTGCGGCAGGATGCAAGCACAGAGACGGCTGCAGAGCTTTCCGCAGCCACCTCGGCACCGGACGAATGAGGTCTTTGATGCAGAACTATGGGCAATCGGACTCGCACTCCGGGAGTCAGTGAAGAGAAAGGACACACTGCGGACACACAGAGTGACGAAAATAGCTGACTTCAGCCACTGGCAAGCAGCCATTCGCCGAACGGAGCACCTGGAACCTGGGCCAGGACAGCCCCTAGCCAGGTGGATCAACCAGAGAGGAAGAACTCTATGCGAAGCCGGCATAGAGACAGAACTCCACTGGGTCCCACGACACACGGGCATCCCTGGAATTGAGGAAGCAGATCGCCAAGCAAATCTAGTGAGAGAGGGCCGCGGATTAGGCATAGTACGAGAGCGAGTATACCCCTCGGCCGCGAACAGGACCAGACGAATCTCAGAAGCAAAGATGGCGGCGAAGGCTCAATGGGAGGCCGACAAATGCAGCAAACATCACGGCTACAGACTAAAAGGCAAAGCTGGGAGCAAGAGCCCCATCCCAATGAATAGTGCGAAACCACTGGCAGCCAGGTTCTACCGACTGAAGTCCGAGCGCGCGACAGTGGGAACGTACCTAAAATGGTTCGGACACCGAGACGACGACAAATGCTGGTGGTGCGGCGGCCGAGGGAGGACAGTTGCCCAGAAGCAGGAGCATCTCTTCTGCCACTGCAGCCGATGGAAAGACCAGCAGGAAACGCTCTGGAAAGAGGTGCGGAAAGCAACGGGATGGAGAGCGGGCGGATGGCGACACATGCAAGTCTCTGAGCTGCTCTCCATGGAGTTGTGCGATAAGGCGGTGATGGACTTCCTGATAACTACCGATATCGGGAAGTTTCCGCCCAACCGTGCGGTGGAGTAAGAGTAAAGGCCAGCAGGCAACGGGCGGAGGAGTAAGAACCGGCGGGCTCTCTCTGATTTCATCACATTTCCTTTGTAGTTTATAGATCACCTTCAGATGCTTTTTTTATCTTTTTTTCCCTCTCTTTTGTCAGAAGGGGACGACGGGTAGTAGGAGCGGAGCTCCGCCATCGAGCCGGCTAGCCCGGAGGTGGAGGGTCGTAAGGGGCTGTCATACTGTAAGTAGAGTGAATACAGTATGATTAAAACAAACAAAAACGACATGGGTCATCGATTCCGGAGCTTCTCTCCATATGTGCAACAATCGCAGCTCGTTCAAGTCATTCAAGAAACTACGCCGACCTATGCCCATTGAACTCAGCGATGATAACATGGTAAGAGTAACTCATCATGGACTTGTTGACGCTACTCAGGATCACCGGTCATCGTGTCAATGACCTCTACGTCATATCTCCCAAGTGCACATACAGCATCAACCTTGGATAGCCTTCCAAGCACACCTCCGATCACAGCTCCGAACTCATCTCGTAGCAAACCCGCCGTCTCATCCCCAAATACACCTCTGAGTGCACCTACATCTACCTCCACAAGCCCACCAATCGCCGCCACAAAGTCCACTCGAAAGGCTCTCACTATCTCACAGTCAAGACTATGGCATCGCCGCTTTGCTCACATGCACCCTACCACCGCGCGATCGCTCATCCCTGAATACACGAACGATGATTCGATGTGCACCGTGTGCATCCAGACCAAGCAAAAGCAAAAGTTCATTCGAGTCAACCTCAAGCGCACTTCAAAGCCCTTCAAGATGGTACACTCAGATGTAAACGGTCCATTCTCTACACCTACCTTCAGCGGCAACAAGCATTTCATACGATTCGTTGACTATACCCACTTCACATTCGTATAGATGCTCTCAGATAAGAAGGCTATCAGATCAACGATTCCAGTGCGGTAATGGCCAAAGCGACTACGATAACACAGACCTCCCAACGGTTGAACCAGTGCACTGCTTGTAAAGAGCTAACCAGTGCGGTATGTAGTTAGTTCTTGGCAGTGCAGTGCAGCTGGTGGAGGCTCACAGTGCAGTGCAGTGCAGTTTGTAAGTTCAAAATCCACTGGTTCACTGCCGGTTAGATAGTTTGCCACTCATTACCCATTCTACTTATTGTTGACACAGGATTTTGGCCGAATGGTATACCAGTTTCCAGATGACCAGCGAAGCTGTTAGAATGGACTGGAGAGAGGTTGCTAATGATCTGAGTCATAATGTAGTCTCATGTATAGTTAGTCACTCGCCACCTGCATAGCCACTGGTCGATTTGTGATGTATGTTCACAATGGCTTCTCCATGGAATCTCAAGATTTTCACCCAAGGTTCAGGATTTTCATGGCGTTCCTTGAATAAGGAAGATATGTTTGAAAGTAATGTGCTATGTACAGAGTGGGCAAGGGCTATCATGATCGACTCCCAGGCACTCATCCAGTTTTGAGGAGAAGCAGTCAACGCCACAGCCTACCTCCATGAGCAATCTCCGAACGAAGGCCTGACGAAATGAAATGACCGAGATGGCTACAAAGCACACCACGAAACTGCATACCAAATTCTGCATGCCTTTCAGTGTTCCTAAGCGGCCCGGCCCGGCCTCCATTCTGAAAGCCTGTGCTAAGGGCGGCCCGGCCTGCACGTGGTTCAAAAAGCCTGCATCGGCCTGCATAAGCCTTGGTCTGGTTGATGGATGGAATACGGCAATGGCAGGGCTACGATGATTGAGTTGGATATGGTTTATGTTTCGTACTTTGGAGACTTTCTTAGTAAAGGCAGCAGAAAATATTTCAAACAAAATATTGTGTTTAGGCTTAGTCCGCCAAGAAAAGCCTGCAGGCCGGCCGCTCGGCCGCCAAGAACGCGATAGTCAACATCTCTGAGACCTACGAGGTCTTTCACAACCTGGAATAATTGATCTCAGCACTATATTCTCGGTACCAATGGAATTGCATTGATACTGGTTCTAGTCCAGTCGCGGAGAATGTCCCTCCGCGGAGAGACCGGCAATGATTCCACCAGTCCAGCAATGGACCAGTCCGGACTGGAACCGTCCAGTCTAGGCCAGGTCCAGTCCAAGAAATTTTTGGACCGGGATCGGACCAATCCCCAATTTTTCGGGACCTGGACTGAACTGGCCTGGACTGCTTTGGACCAGTCCACTCGGGCCGAATCGGCCCGAATACGCTGGGAGTTACTGATACACTGAGTCAACAAATAGACTCATACACATATACTCATACATGTAGACTCATCTTGCCATTCACAAGTCACAATGCACATCTCACCCCTCACCACTTGCCACTTGCCACTTGCCACTCACCACTCGTTTGGTATGGTTGGGTTTCTCGTGGTGGTGCTTGCTAGCAGTGGCGGGTTGGTTCATAGTGATTGCTCGCAGCGGGTGGTTGTTATGAAGTGACGTTGTGTCTGAGTTGTTGTTGTTTATTCAGACTGTATTTACTCTAGCTAGAGTATGACAGGCCCTTATTCCCTCCGCCTCGGGGCGAGCCGGTTAGATGGCGGAGCTCCTACCTACTACCCTTCGTCCCCGCTGACAAAAGAAAGAGAAAGAGGAAGAGAAAAGAAAGACTGGCCGCTCCGGCCTCCATGTCTCACTTCTTTAGTTTTCGGATCTACTTTGAAATTGATAAATATTATCCTGTTTGGACTGGTCCAGACCAAGCCCGTCCAGTCCAAGACTGCCAGTCCGGGGCCCGGTCCAGTCCGACCTTCCGGTGGGACCGGACCGGACTGAGCCCTACCCCAGACCGGGTCCGTCCGGACTGGTGGAATCATTGGAGACCGGTCCCTCCACATAGTCCCTCCCTCAGTGACTGGACTGGGTTGTTCGCGGAGGATATCCCTGCAACCTAACTTAGTGAACGGACTGGTCTATTTACGGAGTATACACTTGGTGCATACTCTGCACACATCGGCAAAAGTGCAAATCGACTATAGACTGCGCTACGCGCACACCCACACACGCGCAGCTCATAGCAAGCTTCCCGTGGACCCCTGCGCGACGCGCAGCCTATAGTCGTCTATAGTCAATTCATAGAGATGTGCGCGTGGGCCTATGGAACTATGTTCTAGTCCATTCACGGAGGCGGTTCCTCCGCGGAGAGACCGGTCCATTCGCGGAGTCCCACCCTCCGTGAATGGACTGGTTCATTCACGGAGTGTACACACTTTGTTAATGCACTGCATGCATATATGCGCACGCATGTATGCTCACTTGGCTGGCCATATCCAGTTGAATTCAATCAGCGCAACTAAATTCACATCTTCCAAATATCGAAACTCACCATCTATATCGTAGTTGATGGTTGTATTAGTTCCTAGCAGCGCCATCTGGTACTTTGAATCTTAAACGGAACACAGCTCTGCCTGGGCCCAGTCAGAATCAAAAGCGACTTCGACTCAGCAAATACACCAGGAGAGGCCTGGGCGCTGACAGATTCCACTACCGCTGATGATTGCAACAAAAGCGCTGAGGAAAGCACTCCAATGATTTGACCCAACTGGATATTGAGGAAGGAGAGGTTCACGATGAGGAACAGGTCACTAGTAAGGAGGAGGAGGAGGAGGTGATGGAGGAAGAGGAGGGGATGGAGGAAGAGGAGGTGATGGAGGAAGAGGATAATGTGGAGGAAGCGGGAAACTAGCAAGAGACGGTTTCAAATGATGACATAGAGCACTGTGTAATTGTAGATGTACGACGACGTTGAGGCGTACAGCTCGTAGGGATCACGATGACGGTGTACAGAGTAATTGTTTTTTTTGGTTGAGCGTAATTAGCACTTTTGTATATACACTCTGCGAATGAACCAGTCCATTCACGGAGGGTGGGACTCCGCGAATGGACCGGTCTCTCCGCGGAGGAACCGCCTCCGTGAATGGACTAGAACAAACTATATACAGCTGGCGGCCGGAGACGGACTTATACTAGTCTTCAGTGCCTGCAGTTTTCACTGCAATACCGGTACTGTACACTATCGCTGAGAGTCCGCTTGAGAGCCTGCTTGATAGCCTGCTTGAGAGCCTGCTTGAAAGCCTCTTTGAGAGCCTGCTTGCGAGCCTTCTTGAAAGAGCCTCGCATCGGGAAGAGTAGAGTTTTCCACAAGAAGCTTTTCGCCGATGGAAAACCCTGAGTTTGTGGAAGCTTTGGCTAATAGAAGGCTCTAAGCCTGTGGAAGCTTTGGCAACTAGAAGGCTCTAAGTCTGTGGAAGCTTTGGCTACTTGAAGGCTCTAAGTCTGTGGAAGCTTTGATACTAACGTTGATGTAGCCAACCTACTTGTCTAAGTGCTTCTAGTACTATGACCACCATCACCGATGCCATCATCATCGCCATCATCACCATCACCATCATCACCATCGCCATCATCACCATCAGCCCCGGATGCGCACACATACACCCACAGTCAGTGGGAAGCGAGCAGTAGATTCCACTGGAAGATCTGAGTCGGAGATCTGCTCTCCCCAAGATCCAATTGTCTACCTTTCTTGCAGAATCTCAGGCTGCAATTGTCAACACCATGACTGTGAAGCATCGTGAGATCTCGTCGCGGTGGCCGCGCTAAAAATAAGGTTCAGACTATGATATCGACCGACGTCATGATTTTGGCCGCCGCCACCCGCCTCCCGCCTCCCGCCATCCGCCTCCCACCACCTGCCTCCCGGTTCCTGGCGCCTGCAACTCAGCAAGTCTCTGGATCGAGCATGCAGGAGCATATTCGGGAGGAGTAGAGTTTTCCACGGGAAGCTTTTGGCTGTTGGAAAACTCTGAGTTTGTGGAAGCTTTGGCTAATAGAAGGCTCTAGGTCTGTGGAAGCTTTGGCTAGTA
>Ga0307514_10000911_pt1 | contig 45558 bp, 47 predicted proteins | sample 16_EM_MG_FD_203088 | JGI IMG/M metagenome (GOLD analysis project Ga0307514, IMG submission 203088) | Populus trichocarpa ectomycorrhiza microbial communities from riparian zone in the Pacific Northwest, United States - 16_EM | ecosystem: Host-associated > Plants > Roots > Unclassified | place...
AGAGTATCGGCCCAGCAACCGGCACGTATACCCAAGGACCGACTGTCCTCAAGTGCAACGACTCCAAGTATCGACTAGTCTTGTAAGAAACAGCAAAGTAGTTTCGCCTCAGCAGAAGGAGTAGTGCCGACTCAAGAGTATCCTCCAAACCACCACATTTATTCGGGCTGGACCTTCGGACTCTAAAGTATCGTCTTGCTCTCTTCCCGATCAACAACTTGCTTCAACGAAGGTACTAAGAATAACCAAGTATAAAGAGTGATGGGGTTTATCCGTGATATAGATCTGAAGAGGAACGTACAACTATGGACTTCAAAGGAGAAGTATCCTGGTTGACTTCAATACAGAACTAATAGATAATACATGGGAATAAAGTTAAGGCTTAACCTCCAGGTCGAGAAGGTCAATAGGTATCCGTAGATAAATCTGAACGTAGATTGTATGTTCGATAGAACGGTTATCGATATCCTTCCTCCATGTCGGTATCGCTGATATATATCAGACGATCCACACCCTTAACAATCCTAAGACTGCCAAAGTCTGTTTCGGAGTTCTCATACGTAACTGCCTTTGTCATCCTCTGCTTCTACCATTGATGGTCGAGTTCTAACTCCCATGAGTATTAACTACATCATCAAGGTAATGAGCTCGTATTGCGACACTATTGCTATTGGTGATATCTTGTATCGTTATGAGCTTATCCGAAGCCAATTATCAACAAATCGGTTCGTGTCTCCAAGAGCCAGTGAGAGTGCCCTCTCATATACCCACCGGGTACGTAACGGTTTAATGATTGCAGCAAACGACACAACCCTTAATTTGATTACGCTTTATTGGAGCCAAATATACAGAATTCTGCAACTGAGCTATTTTGCCATATATTGAACGGAGAGTAACCCGTGCCACTTAGGACATATGAATCGTAAGTCCCATTCGCCCCAGACCAAGAAGGTGTGGTTGAAATAAGGGTTGATTCGTATAAGTCCATTCGGTCGACAGGACTCCGATATCTCAATCATTGGTTATTGACTTATCTCGTATATGACTCTACATATCTTGAGATGTCATAATCGTTTGATGTTGACGACACCTCATCTCCCTAGGACGAAACCAGTGGAGCATGAGAGAATAGTCGTTTGTTCGGCGTCTAGGAATAAGGTTTCCTGCCGATAAGGAATAGCCATTGACAGTAGAGATCATACGACCAATACCGGTATAAAGATAAAGACTATCTTAATTGCGCTCGGCTCAATCACTGTCGTTGGTCTATTGATATGAAGGTAGGGTAATGAAGATATTACCAATAGGTGAACAGATCCGGAAGGTTGATCCAATTAGGAAATCCGAGTGATATTTCATGAGTTCGGATTGAGTATCCATATTTGGATTATCGAGTGATCCTGTATGATCCCGGAAGTCTTCCTGTAATACCAAAGGCGTAACAAGAGATGTTGTTGTTTTAACAGCCTCCGTAGATATTCCACAATTGCTATAAAGACCTTACGATGGTCCTCAACTTCATGGGCTGCAATATCGGCCGGCCATCCAGTCATATATTTACTACTTCACTTATATTTATACATTCTTTCCACCTAACAATGAGTTTCAATCAGCGCGGCAGGCCTTCCTAATACCTTTCAGGATTCTGGGAGCTTATTCATGATCTTTATTTGAATGAGCATCATAGTACTGTAAATATCTGCCACCTATTGGCATCTGATTATCAGACAGTAGTCAGTATCCGGACACTTCGATCGGCAATTGCAAATTGGGGAATGCATAAAACCGTAAGCCTAGAGGACACACCAGAGTTAAGAATGCGGATCTTGACAGGCTTCTATCTTCTTGGTCTTGAAGATGATGAGATGCTGCACGTACTCTGAGATGATGGTAGAGTATTCTGGGTCCATTCAAAATTACGTTTTCTAATTACTTCAGGATATCAGCTTTCCAAGCGTAGTTTGCAAACCTTATGTCTCAAAATGGGTGTTCGATATAGAGTTGTTGGAACCGATGCGGTTCAATCAGCAACATAGAGCTTACGTCAGGCAATGATTTTGGAGTTCGAATCCAAACTACCAGCCCACAATGGATGGGAATATATGTGGCGCCACTTGTCAATTCGGGAAATTCATGTGGCTCGTGACTGAACGTTCAAGATCATGAAGGAGCTTGACCCTGAGGGTGTGGAAACCAGGAGGACTTGATTCAAGGATGGAAGAGATTGTACAGGGAAGTATATTGTTCTAGGTTCCAACTATGCATAGTTCATAGATGGCCATATGAAATTTCAAGCCTACGGAATTGAAATATATGTAATGGTAGATGGATACTCACGCTATGTCACCTCAATTTTTATTGGATTGTCAGCAACATGCAGAGTGAGTATCCTGAAGCAGTATCTTGATGCGGTTGTTGGGAACAGTAATATGCGGCTGCATTTTATTCGCTCAGACCGAGGAACAGAAACTACTCTAATGGCGAATGCCCATTGGCAACTGGAACAAGCAGATCAACCCGATGTTGAGTTTGAATCAATATACTTCTATGGGGGTTCGAAGTCCAATAGCCGTATTGAATCATGGTGGGAGGAACTCACCTCCGGGCAAACAAAGCAGTGGTAGATATATAGACAATCCTCAAAGCTCCAAATATGTTACAGAATACTCTGCTGATTGAGGGCATGTTACAGACCTGGTTTCGGATACTTATTGCAGAACACTGCTTTGACGGCTCTGAAACAGACCTCATTGCAATTGCATTTATCTATCTTCCAATTATTTGAGCACAGATTGAACACTTTGTACATCTGTGGAATATTCACAAAATTCGAAATCAGCGAAACCGTCCCTATCTCATACCAGGCAAACCATTTCTTAACTGTTTCCACCCAGAGCTGAAGAATCCGGAAGCCAGTCTTTGTGGCCGGTAATGCAATCTTGATACCTTAGCAAGATTACAAAAGGCTGTTATGGGATATGGTACAGTTTCCATGCAGGGTTCTCTCAAAAGAGTGTTACACTGTTGAGCTTCAAGTATTGTAGGCTGTAAACTAATCTTCGCAGATCCCGAATAAACACTGACTCTGGACACCAACGAATAGTATAGCCGTGTACTGCATGAAGCCAATTTTGAGACGCCTATTGCAGTAGATATGGTTGACGGGAATGGTAATGACAGGCATAAAATTGCATATCTGTAGGTATCCTGACACGTGAACCCACAGTGGATTACGCTGTATCTCCAATTACTAATTCAAGAGATATCAGATTTCTTCGAAAAGCCATTACTGAACATAGACACGCTGGGCAACCTTCGTTTCTAGGCCGCCATGCAGCCCCAAGAAATGCATATGCATGGCCATGACCCTCAGATTATAGTAACGTACAAGAACTTGATTTGGAAGAGAATGGGTCAGGTTATCGGACCAGACTCAATCAATCTCCGTTGGTAGAGCTACCTAAAGATACTATTAGTGATAGCGAGCTACAATAACAACTCAAGCATTTGAATCCAGGTCTGTCAATTCCGAATCCTCCTCCAGCTCATCAGAGCTCTCATTCCACGTTTGCTTCTTACTGTCTGCCACCCCTCCCGCTGTTTTATCCTCCCACATATCCACTATATTCTGATCCATCGTACTACATTTCCCCTCATTGTTGGTACTTTGCTATGCCTCACGGGAATTTGACTTTTTGGATTTGATCATCTGCTTTGTCCGCACCCTCACTAACTGCTATTTAGAATGATCTGCTGACAGAGCTGCAAATGCTGCAGTCACGCTTTCCACTTTTGGTTGGACTTTATGTGATTAAAGCCGCTTTCCAATTGGGCTCAGAGTGACAGGTACTGTTGAATGCTGTTGCTTGACCTAACTACAGATCAGTACTTCTTTTCAGATTTATAACGTGAGAAAGTAGAATAAATATACCTTGCCATAAGCCATTGAGCAGGAACGTTTGCGGGAAAGCCCAGGTTTCATTACTACATTATGATGTTCTTTCTTGACTTGCGAATTGTCATACTTAGCATCATTCTCCTCTTCGGAGCTGGACTCTGTGGGAACTTCGTATGCAATCACTACCATGATACTCTTTTTTGCAGGGAAGCGATTCAGTAGTTCCGTGGCAGTGAAGCTTCGCTGTGAGAATGAGGATTGGAGACATGTAAAAAACCTATTGCTGATTCCAGTTGCAAGGTAGGGGTAGAAATGCAGTAATTCCTTGCTTTTCCTTTCTGCCTTTTCTCTGTATTCCATATACTCGACAGACTCAGCCAGTATTCTACTGGTGATAAATTACTCCATACTGGGTATGATTGCCTTGATATCATCAAAGTGAACGGAAACGGAACCTATCATTTCAACTTATTAGCCAATGGCAATGAGTGATATATCTTGTTACGAACTGGTACCTTGAAGTGCAAACTTGCCTGCCTGTTGTCCCTTGGTGCCAGCAAAGATATCCGCAGTCATATTGTCCGATACCTTTATATCTTTCTTGGCTCCAACTTCAAATTTTCCCTTTGCTTTGAGCTTGTCCTTTCAACTGACAAAGCCATTAGCTCGGGTTGTATCCACTGCTTTTCTGTTCTTATCGAAGGTAGAGAATCTGTTTTTCTCCTTCTGAAGTGTGGAAATCTGAGCGATTGATGTGGGAGCAGGACAAATAGCAGCAGAAGGTGCCTCGGTGAGATCATTTTCAGAATTGATGACAACATAGTGAACTGGAGATGGTTGCTGTGGCGAAACATATGCAGAGGATGATGTGTAGGCGGCAATATTTCCGATGACTTTGGAAGAACCTGCAGATTGCTGTACATGGCGCAGATGTATCCCGCAGTAAGAACAAGTTGACTGTGTGACTGGCACCGCATTGTAGTTGAACTTGGGAACTGCAACACAAAATGACATGATATATATTGAATGATAAGATGAATGCAGCAGAATTCAGATAGTGATGTCATGGAAAAAGATATTGTAAAACCTGGGGAAAATATATTTTGCTGTAAGCGGATGCGAGAAGGTTGATGTGGAATACAAGTTGCGAAATCCGCTGCCTATTAAACTTCTACCCCAGTTAATCTACAATATGAAGGTGAATTTGCAGGAACCCCTCGAAGCATCATGATTCTATGTTAGTCTGTATAACCCCCAGATATAACTCCTCTTTGTAGTGAAATAGCTGTATATACATGTCCTATGCACTAGAAGGTAGCTGCATTATGCAGGTTACCAGCTTGCTGCTTGCACAAGTGCTGGCACGGATTTTTAACTACTTTTTTGTTGGATATTTCAGATGCACTGCAACATAGTCTCTGTACTAGTAGAGTTCAAATATAGGAATGTATGATGTTGGTTTTATTGATTATATTGATAGCAATAATAATGACACTGTAATGTGGCGGAAATTTTGAATCATGAGTGACGACTCTGCATGTGGGACAGGTTGTGCTTAGTTATCGCCGCATCGGGCAACCGGCTTAGCTGGGTAACCCCTCCCCACCCTTGTCTAGAACACACTGGCACACAAAATTTATCAACAGTAATTCAACACCGCAAATTTAATTAATTATTTAACATGAACCAGTATTAAACAATAGGAAGCCCAAGAGCTTACCCCCATTATCGCTGTTGCTTATTGTGGTTGTGGTTGTTGTCACTTTGAGTTTTGAATTTTTGCACATCGGTATCAATAGGCTGCCGTCCTGGACATCTTGATCAATGGATGCACCGTTTTATGATTGTTCAGGAATCGACGTCGTGGACGGGCAGTGCCTCATGGCGCCTTACGTCTATACCTTAATTTTCGGTATAATATATTCTAAGTATAATTATCACGTGCACTCAACGGCAGTAATTTTCGTGATCTAGGTAGACTTCTAGTACTTAAGTACGTATACCAAACTTATTATAGGCTTATACTGTGTATGTTCCGACATACGCTGAATTTTCCCGTTGGCCAACGGGTCGACCAATATGCCAACTTGTCATCTTGGTTAATAGGTCAACCGATATGCCAACCGATTGGACCGACCAAGGTGCGAAGTAAGATATTGGGAGGAGGTTGGGGAGGCGCAGTGAAGCATTATTTCTCTCAACTTTTGAACTTCCACATCATCACAACTGTCCTACTTCATCATGGTGACTATCTTGTGCCTCCAACTCTATGGGAAATTATCTCAACTATAACAATGATTTCTTTGGCTCTCACCACCTTCCCTACTGGCACCTCTGTTAGGTTCGCCTAACTACAGCACCTACATCAGCTGCTTTCGGTGCTAGTACTGTACTGGCTGCCATGGTCCGGACGTTAGCAGTCAGTATGGGATGTCCGTCCGGATGATTTTTAGTGTCAGTCAGCGTCAGGTTTGGGTGTCCGAAACGCAAAAAGTGTCAGCACCACAAGCGATAATTGTATATACATATATCGCAGCTACTAGAATAATTACATGTCCTGAAGCCTCCGAGTCCTCCCAACAGGGCCGCCCTTGACCCCTCCAGTTCTTCCAGCGCTCTTCAAACCCCACCATGTATCCTCTGGATTGTCTCCCACTACCAAAATTATTACTATGTCCGAGTACACAAAAGCTGTTAGTAGCTGCCGTCCGATCCCAAAATGTCTGTCAGCAACAAGCCTTGTCCGGACCACGGCAGCCAGTACAGTACTGGGAAAGTTAGAGACTACAAAATTTGTTGAGTTTCTAAAGGAGAAGCCGAATGCCCAAAAAGAGTTAATGCGAGTTATCCCGTTTGCAAGTGGGTTGACCAATAGGCCAAAGAGTTGACCGTTTTGCCAATGGGTTGACCCATACTCCAAGTCTTCCCATTGGCCAACAGAAAAATTTGGTGTATGGGTCGGAACATATATATGTAAACACAATTGGCCATTTTCACCTAGCATACGAACCTTATGATATCAGTGGGTACACTACCAACTAACCAACTACCGTGAGTACGCATTATTAGTACTCATTGTCCCTTACACGCTCAGTTACCGTCGGTTAAATTTGTTCCAGCTTCCAGCCTTTTGCAGATCGACAAGGCTGAGCAGCTCCGTGTTTCCGATTGGTCTCGGCACCTGGAATTAATAGGAAATGCAACAAATCTAAGCAAACCTAGCGAGGGATAGTACCCACCCTAACGTTAATTTGGGGTTGTGGAAAATGGCACGACGCGGTGTTAAAAATGTGTCATGAGATTTCGTGAGGTTATTGTAGGATTATATATCGTGGCGTGGGCGAAACTTAGTTACTTTGTTCCATCACTGTTACCACCATCACCATCATCATTATCATCAAGATCAAAACCTCATGATTATTTCTAGAGTCATATACATACGATCACTTGTGACACAACAAATGGTACTACTGCATTGTGTAGTGAGTTTGACCTAGTCGTGTGTGGTGACTTGCCACTACCATGGTGTCAGTCTAGTGGGATTTAATGACATGTACAATGAAACGACGTTATCTCAGTTAAGTTACAAATGACACCACGGTTGCGTGCCACACCAAAAGCATATACCCTAGGGCGTATTTACCGCTAGGGTCGAGTTTTATGAGGCACGTTTTCCTCATACCAAACAACTTTTCATTGTGGGTAATCCGAGAGAAAAGTTGCCACCACAAAAAAGCAAGCTCACAATTGCAACGTACCAGATCGCCAAAAAAATGCTTTGGCACACTGCATGCTGCAGTAAGCACTGGCGTCCAAGCCTATCGAAACTGCAGTTGGCTATTCCGAGCCCATAGCCTTGCATTTTGTGTTCTTGTTCTAGTGGAAGAGTCAACGTTTCTCTGCATACATCAAGCTACAGCAGCAGTCATACCATCTTAGACTCTCCGACCCAGTCACAAAACAGGGTGAACGGGCTTTTGATACTTATTTCGCTATTTCTATACTCTTTTGAGCTTTTGGGATTTCAGTCTTCTTACGGATCCGGCCGGTGAGTACTAACTTATAAGCTCCTTCCTACATGAACGTAACAGGTACAGTTAGCTGATTTACTCTACGGTTTTACCAGAAACATCTCCTTCTGCCACACGAACCAAACTTCTCGAACCTTTTGATAAGATGTCTGACAGTAGCAGCTTCATGATGAAAGAACGTCCTGGTGGCAGCGCTAACCACTCGAGCGGCGGCGATATCTCTAACTCGGAACAAGTACCTCCCGATGCTGGTCGACTTGATGCTTGGGATGTCTTTGCACTCATAGCTAACAAGATGGTGGGAACTGGTATCTTTACTACGCCAACAACCGTCTTGTTACTGATTGGAAGTAAACGGGAATGCGTGGTGTTTTGGCTGGTGGGCTGGTTTCTAACCGCCATAAGGTCTGTTAAATATACGCATCCGAATATCCACGAAGTGATCTGTGTACGTATACACCTACTAACATACTCCAGCATGTTCATCTATCTTGAGTTTAGTAAGGCCTATCCATATATTGGAGGCGAGCTTATATATGTAGGATCACCCCATAATTCACAGTACGCACTAATTAGCTAATAAGTTGCAATCACTGATTTGTATAGGCCGATGCGATGTATAGACGTAACCCGTTTCCTCACCACGACAAAATCTCCAATGGAGACCCGAGGAACAGCAACGCCATCCCTGACAGTTATGACCGTTCTGAAGGTTCGGAAAATCGGCTTGGTGACTGGTTAGGGGATGGACTAATGGCTTATACCATTTATTCGATTTTGGCCATCGTGCTTTTTAACAGTGCTACAAACAGTATTCAGTTGGCTCGGATGGCAGGAATAGCTCGGAAACCACCTGCTATCAACTCCACCCTCCCGAATGCCAACGGAACCTGTCCACCCCTAGGAGACCCTCGGTACCCTAAGAACCTGGAGGAACCTAGGATCTCCGGTGGGATTTGTTTCGCTGCACTAGTTACACTGGGATTCTTTTGCCTTATTCACCTCTTTTCGGTACGATTAGGGAGAAGGATCAACAAAATTTTCATCGCATTAAAGTTGCTTTTTCTTACCATCCTCTTCGTCGCTGGACTTAATAAGATTCGAAAAGAAGGGGCGAAATCATACGACAACCCAGTTCCACATGCAGATACGGCCACCCGATACGCGAAGGCGATCTTGTTGATTTTCTATAGCTTTGATGGATGGGAGAACGCATGTTTCGTTTGTAGCCACAATCCTTTACAATATGCCGGAACGTTTAATTTAACTGGTTATCTTAGGTTACTGGAGAAGTCGTGGGGGGAAAACATGGGAATTTCAAATCAATGAAAAAGGGGTTCTATTGGGCTGTCGGTGTAGTGGGGCTTTTTTACCTTGGTATCAACCTTGTTTTTGTACGTCTTACACTTCCGCGCGACTTCAACACCTGACTGGTTTGGCGCAGCTTTACTCTCTGGATTATTGCAATTTGGACCAAAATAAAGTCTACGCCCCCATGGTAAATCTCTCTTATATCGAGCTTGGGGACATAGCTAATGAACTGTAGATTTTTGGTGGCAGTGCAAAACAGCAACGTGTTTGGGCAGCATTCACAGCTATCTCTGCGGGCGGGAGTCTATCGTCTGTCATATATACCCTAGGAAGAGGTATTAGCATTATTTCTAAGGGCTGGGCCACGGCGCACTGGACACTGAAATATGATCTGTGATATAGTGAAACAGGGAATTGCAAGAGCAAACTTGATCCCTTGGTCTCGATTTTTCAGTCGACACAGTTACGATAACGGTGGTGTCGCGAACAGCAACACGGTAGCCCTTTGGGAAAGATCGCCCAAAGGTGGCCTGCTTCTTCACTTCATTACAAGCGCTATTTGGATAGTCGTATCGACAGCAAGTGTTCCCTACGCGGCTGATGCCGCCACAGCCCCTATCCTCTTCCAAGTATATGCTAATCGCACAATGACATGTGAGTTTAGTCTCCCTCCAAGAACTTTAAACTGACCGTTTTGCAACAGTATTTGTCGCGATCAGCCTTCTTTGGTTCCGAGCCTCGAGTGGCGACGACATGATCCCAGATCCACGGGAGCGCCCTGTAGGTCCGGACGGACTGGTCCTGGATCCTAACCTCAGACCGACGATCGCAGCTCTACATTTGTGGTATAAAAAGTTATGCCGTTGCACAGACAAGCTCCGCAGAATCCCGCATAAATACGTCAAAAAGTATGTGCGTGCAATCCTTTATATCGTCTACACAGTAGCAATTTTCTGTGTTCTAGGGATTTCATTCGTCCCCCCGTACAAGTCCAGACCGGGAGTGAAAATAGCAGTGCCCTCATGGGCATATCCAGTAACTACAATATCTACAATTGTAGTCGGCTTATTTTACTATTTCGCTATTTTCTATCCGTTTAGAAAAGGTGATGCACGTGTGCGTGGCTTCCTTATGGACTTCATAGGGATAACGTGCGAGATTGTACCACGAAGCGGGCCTCCGAAAAACAGTGATGATCTGTTACCAGACCGGAAGATTTCATTTCGGGTTTGTTTCGACCAGACGTGAACTTTCATGGTCAGATAGCGCTAATAACACTTATAGCTAAAATCCGAAGCATCTCAGGTTTGTTTTACCCAGCCTGAACCAACTTATCCCAACACTAACGCCGTACCCTACGCGAAAAGTGGTCACGCCAGACTATTTGCTACTGGTTTTTTGGTGGTGAAGTGGAAGTAGGCGAGGATAGGAGTACTAATCCTATCAAGGCATTTGGGAAATTTTGTGTAGATTGTTTTGGTTCATTACGGAGATATGTCTTGTTCAGCGAGGAGGCTCGAAATCGCATGAACATACTCCCGGACATTTAGCATAAGCCAGTTAAGTACTGGGTTTTAGTATACTTACGATACACTGAGCAAAGTTGATTGACACGTGATGGCTATCACGTGGGAGCTATGGGATAGACAGTTGCAGTAAGTCCAATTGAAACAAGTGTCCCTTTTCACATGTACTCTGTATGTCCCACATCACTTAGGCCCCTACCAAGTAAGCACTTATCGAATGTAAAGAAGGTTATTTATCACCGATATATGGGAAGTCTAAGCTCAGCCTCGCGAAACAGGGTTTTCATCCTTGTTCCCGCCGAACGCGCAATAAATCAACTGGCGTCTCGTTATCTTATGCACATCGGGGCTATATTCTACTTGCGGCCATGGAACCTTCTCGTGGCATGACTGCGAGTGGAGATGCACATCATGCGGCCGCAGCATGACTGGCCGGTTGTGGGACAGACAGTAAAACAAGCAAAAACGAGGCTCCCGGTTGGTTGGTATGAGGCTGCTGTGCCTAGGGCGCATGCATACCTTGACATGTGAGGTGACGATATTGACCGTTGTTTGGCCACGGGGTACTCCTTAGGCATCTATATATTTGCGAAACCAATATCAGCCTCATGGCAACGATGGCCCCACCAGTGACACGTGCGTTGAGTCATTAGTTTGTGCGCAGTGCATGATACCAGCACATACTACAAAAAACATTTGGGCGCAATTCAGTGGATTTCTAAGAGCTTTTCACTGCCGAGCGTGCATTGTGTACGTGTCCGTTCATGATAAGAGTTACCACTCAAAGGCTTAAAAGCTTAGCCGTAGGCAGAATTAGCCCAAGCGTTCTATCATTCCATCGAACATGCACGTTCAAACACAGTTTGCCGGTTACCGTATGTTCGAAGATAAACTCGTTCAATGGCTGATTGATACATTCGGGGAAGGGAATTTCAACTGCGAGGTAAGTCATTCTGTTTTGCGAGCCAGGTTATACTGAGACGTACGAAGGCCGTTGTGATTAACAGAAGGGGCCACTACCTCGTGTCCGCATCTCGTACTATTACAAATGTAAGCCTTTTCCTTAGATATGTATATAGCGATCAGCCACGGATGTAACTGAGACCTGATGTACTTTATGAAGGATGAAATCGCAAATCTACGGGAGAAGAATAGCTATAGAAGACGAATTGGTGGAAGGACCTAGGGTAAATTGATGAGAGTTAAGGTGTGTGGTGGGACAAGTGGTAGTGAGTAGTGTGGCGTAGCATCAACCTCAATATAAGTAGGCGATACCTGGAATGAATCAAAATATTTGTTCGAAGTTTTTATTCTTATATGAAATTTACCTCTAGTTAGCGCTACTCAATCAGAAAGAATGCCAGTGTTTGATATCTGGCCACGCTCTTGCCCTGTTTCCTGGGGGCCATCAAGTCAAGCCCAAGTGTCGGCTTTTCGCAATTCTTTTAGTGAGCAGTCGTCTCCAATATTTAGTTCAGCCAAGGACACAGATATCAGTGTTTATCGAGTTGACCATTGCGGTATGGGAAGAATTAGAAGCTTGCACATAAATACACATTGTGCTGACATGTACTGGTTTATCAGGTACGAAAAACATCGATATTGAAGACGAAGACCGTCTTAATTCCGAAATCCAAGTAAGTAATTTTAATTAATGATACCAGCTGAGACACCCGGATTTCCACTCACTACAAGAAGACAAGAGGACCGGTGGAAGTTGCAAACCTAGGGTCAACCATTATTCCCCACGCGCAATATTTGTAGGTTCTCGCATCTACTGAATTTAAAGTCCTTAAGAGTTTATTAAAAATAATAGTTGCCTGTTCCAGCCAAATGGTTGGGAAACCTTATCAATATCGCTTCATGCCATCCAAATGCTCCTTGGGCGCTTGAACGTCTTCCCAGAATTCGCGAACGTACTCAGAACCTATGGCCGGAAGTCGTTCGCTCGTGATGAAAGTTATAGCTGTCATTTTATGCGGGACGGCTCCTCTAGTAGTGGCGATATCGGTAACTACTTCATATATTTTGCTATGGATATATGCGGTGAACGCTAACTGCATGTAGAAACTTGCTACATGTTAAAGTATGCGGAATTACAGCAACCGGAAGATCCACTTAACAGCCCATGGTCCATACGACAGTTTGCTGTTTATCAGAAATTCAACTTACGCACTCTTGAAAGCAATCACATCTTTATACGTACTCCCGAATCTGCTGCAGACTGCATCTACAACGCCCTACGGAGTAGTACCGAGGAAGCCTGGTCTTTTTGCTCAAGCTATGAAAATATCCACTTGCTGTGTTGTAGTAGCGTTTGCGAAAATTGGGGTCACTATTTGAACGCACTTGATGAAGATCTCACAAAACTGGTATGTATGGTAGCCAGAGATGTCCGCTGGTAAGTTTTAACAGTAAACGACAGGGAAACAGATTGCATTTCTCATCAATCGATCCAGATATGGTTGACATGCTCACCATCGACGAACTATTTGAAGAAACTAAACAGCTAAATGGGATTCATGAGGAACTGATCAGATGCAGGGATACAATGGAGCTTAATATCAAAGTCATGCAGTCTATGCAAGTGCATGGACACAACGCTGCCCTGGATGAACTTCGTGGTCCTATAATGGAGCACGAAGCTCGCCGGAAGATGGTGGACACATTGATCTCAAGAGCAGATAGGCTCTCATCCTTGGTAAGGCTGTCTTACGTACCGATTGCGTAAAATTACCCGCAGCTTATCCTTCTTTGCAATGAGAGCAGATCAGAGACACTGTATCCCTACGTAACTCGGAAATTACAAAGGCTCTCGCCATAAAAGCAAACGTGGAAACCGAAAAAACCACTATTTTGACAATTGTTGCTTTTATCTTCGTTCCTGCCACATATACAGCCGTATGGTACCCAGTCGACTGTAAAGTGCTTTGCTGAACTTCTCTTAGCAATTCTTCAGCTTAGGTTATCTTAAACCCAAGCCATCCAGTTTGTCAGTCGCTGTTGATGAGGAATGGAAACTTTATCTCCTTTTTACGTTTCTACTGATACTTATTGTATTTTGTATCTATTACGCATGGGTTGGCATCAGTAAATATCGACGGAATAAGCGATATACGCAGCGACTGAAAGGTGACCGGATGGTTTGATGAAGAGGTATACTTAGGCATTCTGTACAAAGTAAACTCGATGCATACGTAGAGTACATACTTAGATAGGTATTCAACATGGCTTATGGTATTACTGGTACATAGTGTGTGTGAAAGTTTACATGGGAACGTTTAAAGCTGAATGGAATCTCCGTTTGGTATATATACTTACCTCAGTAGATATAATTAACGAATCCATTGCTCAAAGTTAAGCGGGAATTCGGATCCATGACGAATACATGATTATAAAAGTCCAACTTTTGAAGCAATACCTTAAAAACTGTTATCTACTTAAGTACTTACTTATGTATATTACAAAATAAGGTTTTATTCAAGATAACCCTCTGGGGAAACGTATTTGTAGGATAACCCTGATATTTCAAACATAATCTGCAGTATAACTCTCGATGCCTAAGTCTGCTGCCAATCTCTCGAACCTGTGTTCTGCGCTACAGAAGCATATCCCAGAGCTTGTAATGCTGCTAGTATCACTGGAACTATGTACTGCGGTGCAAACTTGGGCGGGATCACGCGTCGTGGACCACCACTGGATTCAGAGTATTTTCAAGTTGTGATGGCCAAAAGTTATCCTGGAGACTATTCTCAGATCAAGGTTATCCTACATAAAAATGAGGCTTAAGGGTTATCGTGCAAAATACATCTCCTTAGAGGGTCATCCTGTATAAAAACCCTACAAAATAAAACAATAGTGATCGTCATGACGGAGTTTTTGGGCGTTCCGTTTTGCTGTTTGAAACGCCGTGAGCACTCCAGAAGAGCAAATTTTGATGTTCTCAAGCACTTGATGGTGACAAGCTCCTTAGTACCAGCTAGTGTAATGTCCTCAAAAACTTTCTGCACCATCTCTGCAGGTGGGCTAGTGATATTTCTAGTCTTATTGACCTGTAACGAGTTGTAAACGGATCGTCAAAACGCCTTGTACCGGCTCTGGAGACGTTTCTGAAAAACGAGCCAAACCGCGAAATGGCAAAATGAAGCCCAAAAACGCTCTCATAAGGATCCCTAATTGTGATGTCTTAATTGGTATGAATGTCCCTACAGTACCCGCGTTTCCGAACCATTTCTCCTCTACAAGATTTGGATTACACTAGACCTGTTCGGGGTAAACATACACTAAATCGAAAGCAATGAATAGCGCCAATTCTAGAGGTTTTAGGTACAACACGCAGTATTACGTTCGAGATAAGCAAAACGCAGGTTGAAAGATATCAAAACAGTATACGTAAAGACTAGCTACGGAGCTCAGCGACTCCTACCTCAGATCTGCTCTCATTGCCAAATCCAATCCTCTATTGGAACTTCGTAGTCTTTAATGCCTGTTCCGTGGGTCCTACTACGTATACATGTTTCATGGTCTATATAACCACCGCTTCTACGACGAGTGGACTCCCTAGCCCTATCCACCATTCTGTATATATATGTTTGACCAGGGGCTGAACCCAGATATAGAGTGGCATGGCAGGTTCCCTCGTGCTTTCTATCAACGACATACCAACTTCTAATGTGGAGCTGCCCCTTCAGTTTTTCTTTGTTGTCACCCGGATGCAACGTTTCAATGCAGTTTGGAAATTTTTCTTCTCTAGGCACCGCGGAAGTTAGCGAGGAGAAACGACTAGAGGGATATTAAGCTACCATCCATATTTTGAAACTTCATAGAAATGAATTCCAGCTGCCGTACATTCTTCTCGTTCTTCTCAAGCCCAGTAATTTTCTCTGGAGATGTAGGTATGGGCGCACAATATCCCATGTCTGCTTTTACCTCACCTACGGCTACTATCGTGAGAGCCTTGTTTCTCTCAGAATGCGGTTTTATGCGAATTTCGGGCAACGTTTCGCTAGATATTGCTTCGGCATTTCCCTGATACACTATAACTCCTTATTAATTAGGTTTCTTGGTAAAATGTAATTAATAGAAAGAGTGCCGACATGGAACCACCCAATACTTGCAAACATGCTTTAAACCCTCAGTACTTTTTTCCTCTAGACTGAAGATCACGAGATGTTTATTGCCCTGAGGTTCCTGCCAGAGTTCAAATCTAAGTGATTTCACTTCGGGTCGCGTCGACAGGCTCCTAACGTTCGCGGAGGGACCAGGACCATAGTGCGTACGTTGCTGAACCTGTTTGTATTTAAACTCGAGCTCGGATGCGAAACACTTGTCGTCGGGATGCTGGTCTCCTAAGAAGCAGTGGTTGCAACCCGCAGTTGCCAAGACCTGCTGCTGGAGGACCACGCTCTGAAATTTGACTAGGTCTAGCTATAGTTAGTCTCCGCATGTCACTAGTAGAAAATACCGTGTCTTTATATTACCTGCTAGGTTATGGAATCTAAATTTGACGTCGAGGCCTGTGGCATTGCGGACTCCACATGTAAGGTGCCAACGCGACCAGTTCGCCTTACCTAATAAATAAAAAGGAAAATATTCATCATTTGATTCGACTGCCTCATAGATAAGTCTCTGTTTAATTCGTGGGGGCAAATTCAAGTGTAATACGTTGTATGGTCTGTAGGCCTAGGCTCGAGCCCTGATGCAAGCTGTCGTAAACGATCGCAACGTTGCGATCGTTTCCTTTATTGATGATTTTAGAGCGGAATATCTTAAGGACACCTTGCTTCGGAGTTGACCCCACAAAAATAAGAACATGCCTTACGGAGTCTTAGTAAAAAAGATCTCTATTCCTAGATACCATTATATCAACACCGGGACTCACTGTATAAACGAATCCTCGATATCGAAATGATTCAGGACCTTCTCATTCACATGTGCTATGAGTCTCTCCAGCGGCACCTCCCCTTCTATCTGCCTTTGAGAGTATTCGGCATTGATTTCCTGGAGAGTTTCACTGACAGCGTTTGCTCGAGGTCGCTGCTCGGACTCGGGATTGGCGGGGTTCATCATTTGTTCAAAAAGGTCATTTAACTTAGTTTGGCCATGCTCATGTTTCAGACGAGACATCTCGTTGTCAACAGACTCTTTCCGGACTGATATCCCGCTATTCCTATCTCTGACAAAAAACTGTAGCTCGTTGCCGTAACTGCCCTCTTTCCTTCTCTCCTCCCCAAAATTCACCACGGCGGTTTTGCCAGCATTGGTATCCCCGTACTTGGTTATTGCATCCGTGTACAGAAAAACCTCCATCATAATGCAAGCCAATGACCAAATATCGTAGTCACGATGAGCCTTGTAGCCTAACATAGACTCGGGAGGCCTATAGGCAATCTCACCGGCTTCAGCTTTGCTGACACCGGTACTGTATCCGCCTCCGGTCTCCATAAAGAGCGATATTCCGAAGTCCGTAATCTTTAGTATTCCAGCATCCGTGACTAGAATGTTGTCTGGCTTCAGGTCGAAGTGAAAACCAGCCACTTGCCTGCCTTCCAATTCTGAGTAATGCAATTTATCCAGTGCAGCCGCTACTCCTGACATCTGCATCCAAAGCCAGTGCCTTATGAAACTGGTTGTAGTGTTGGCATCATTCAGTACGCCGGGCGGGGTTTTGCCTTCAAAAAGGACCTTATGAAGATCCAACTCAACGAAGGGGAAGACAAAATTTAGTTCTGCATCACATTGGTACATTTGAAAGAGCTTAATCAAGTTTTCATGCTCAATCATCCGTACTACGCCGAGATTGAGCACCTCAATAGACTCTTCGTCGTATTTCCGCGTCTTACGGCGGCGGATAACTTTCCTCGCAAGCCATCCCTGCATCCCGAACGTTACAAATTAGCATTCAGCTGTCGTTGAAGTCAAGTATATACGTATGGTGCATACGTATACACTGAGCAGTGCACTCGCCTGTTTATTCTGAAACTCAATATTTTCCCTAAAGGCTTTCTCCATATGGTCGCTATGGATACGATATTTTATTACTACAGTACCGGGAGATCCATGGTCGCGCGGTTCTTTCTCGTTTATGTACGGGAATACTGTTCTTCTGGAGTAGTCCTTAAAATTGCAATTCTGATCCCATTTGAAACACGGCAGATCAAACTGGAGGGCGACAGTTGTGTATGCCGTTATGAACTCCTCAATCTTCGCTTGATCTGTAAAGACCTGCTTACCACGCTGCCGCAACGTCCAAGCAATGGTGTCTTGGCTTATACTCCTAGGGATTGCATTGTTGGAGAAGAGCAGGCGGATCAAGAAGCTTGGGCCCATCCAAACCAAAATAGCCAGCAGTAAGATACCGTTTTCCTTTAATTCCCCCTCCTTCTTATCTACTAGAACTTTGATTATAGATTCCGGGTGTGTAAATATGGGCTTCCCAAAAAATTTGCTACACTGAGGGCAGCTGCAATTCAATATATCTGGTATGGCCTTTTCGTCGAGGATAGTCTTGACCCCATTCCTGGGGAAAAAAAAATGCTTGCCCAAGCTGCTGAAGGTAATTTTCGGGGCTGCTATTTGAAATAGCTTTTTATAGTATATCGTACTTTTGCATTTATCTACGTCGCTGTTGAACTGGGTACGCAAGATTTCGTATGGCATGTCGAGAGATGTCCGTTCAGTATCGACCGAAGTTAATTTTGGGTAGGTGTAAGTCAAGAGCAGAGAGGATTTGAAATTTATTAAGTAGATAGCTTACTATGACGTTATAACTTAGCGTCCAATGAGTCGCGTAGATGACTACGTCAGAGTTTCGAACGTTTCAGCCTTGCAATGCGCACAGTACACTTTCGGGATTTTTCGTAATAGCCGTTGGATAAATCAAGAGGATGGATTTGATGACATATAAGAAGTCCGTGATATAATTGAGCGCACGTACTCTATTTGTCTTGGTAGATTTAAAATACTGTCTTCTCTCGTTCCCAGTTTGTCAAGCCACGTGCTCGCACAGCTGATTTTATTTCGCCAACACACTGGGCACGAGAGAAAAAACTGTCGATCATGGCAGGGATAAACTGCCAAAAAAATGAACATTTAAGCGAGCTGCCAACGCCCCGTTAAACAAATTCCTTCAGCAATCGAGATCTATGCAGAAGAGATACAAAGATACCTCCATTAGATTTTTAGTTTAAAAGAGTGGTTGTTGGTTTTAGAACTGTTTAGCTTCTAAAAATCCCACTTTTAAACCTTGTCTAGATTCAAGATTTTGCCAAGACTGTGGCATTCTAGCAGCCGTAATTTGCAAAGCACTATTACCGCGAATATTGATGGAAGTAGAATACAGCTTCTTGTCTCTGAGCTAAGAATGAAGTCCATTAATCTCAAGTGAAGGAAGGTACAAGGACAGGTATGGGGGTAAAATTAAAGGAAGCTATGGGAGATGGCATGAGAGTAGATAAATGGTGTTTACTCTTTCACCCTTTACGCATGGTGTTGCATATATGCTCTATCTCCCTGGCGTATGGCTTCAGTTGGGCTGATGCATAATCTCTCTAAGATGATGGTCATTCCAGACTCAGCTGGAGATGCCAGACTCAGCTGGAGATGCCAGCTGAGTGCGCACGCATGCGTACAAGACATACTCCGAATACCGTATATATAAGATCACGAATGTACCTGTACTTAGGAATACAAGCTTCTAGCAATCAGTACATTTCAACACATGGCAAGTATGATTTTGTGCTTCATTTGGTCTGTAACATCTGGCAAAAAACTCTACATCGGTAAAATGCAAATCGGCTATAGGCTGCGCTACGCGCAGCTCATAACAAGCTTCCCATGGACCTTGCGCAACACGCGGTCTTTAGGTCTTTAGTCGTTCATAGTCGGTCCATAGACATCTGCGTGTGGGTCGATGGAAAACTCTGAGTTTGTGGAAGCTTTGGCCGATAGAATGCTCTAAGTCTGTGAAAGCTTTGACGTTGACGTAGCCAACCTACTTGTCTAAGTGCTTCCATCTCACAAATTGACAAGAGTTTTTGCACTCGCTTCGCCGGCGGTCAACTGCACGCTTCGTTAGTACAGCGCAATAAAACAGATTCCTAAGTACGGCACATTGGAGAGGTTATACGGCAACTTACGGTATCGACCTTTTGCTCTCCCTCGACCACATCATTGATAACGTCCAACAGGACATCGGCAATTGACTTTGTATTATGGGTGACTTTTAACTCCTCGAGAAGTCTATTCAGTATCACGCTAGTCTTAATCACAGCAGACTTCCGGGTCTTCTTGACTGAAGACTCTAGGTCCTTGCGCCTGTACACGGTCGGGAGATTGGGCTTCATTTAGGTGGTGCGGTTTTGTGAATGCGGTGGTTGAATGTACGTCACAGGAAGTAAACGTCAGACCTAATAAGTGGTGATGAGCAACATCATCAACACGGAAGCTATCAAAAACATCACACAAACAACAGAAAACGACAAATAGACAGTAGGAGACACAGGTTTAGAATGAACTTTAATGATTGTGTACTATTAGCGATATAACAGAAACAACACAGTAACTATTCACCATCACTAACATCACGAACATCACATCAAAATCACCAAAAGAAAGTAGCAGGAAAAGAGCAGGAAAAAAGAAGGATTCGAGTAAGACAAAAAGTAGATACCTTCGAGTGAGCGGTTAGTCAGGCGGGTGAACGGATGGTTGGATGGACGTCCTGTGGGTCGGCCCGGTACCGTTGCACGCGGCCCCCACGAAAAACCTCCCCACCAAAAATCCCGCAGAGCTTCCCCCGTCGCCAATTAAGTCTTTGAATTCACGTCGCATTGCGACATGATCTATACGTGAAATATGCAGTTTTCGGCCCTCTTTCACGTCCCGGTCTCATATTTGCGGTACGACCAATATTAGCCGAATAGCTGTGGAAAACCCTAAAAATGCCAAAAAGAGCGAGTCTACTTGCATGTAGGGTAGAAGCCACCATGTCGAAAGGGCTTTTTAGTGTTGAAGTGGTTGGGTCACCGTGGTGAGGCACATGTATTTATGTGCGAACCGCAGCCCGCTAAGGCTCAAAAGAGTTAGAAAATAGCTAGCTCCGATCTCCAATCTCTGCAGAGTAAGTAGCCGCATTCGCCACTTCCATGTGGTCGGGTTTAGGGCACGTATTTTCAGTAAGAACCACGGTTCTATAGTGTAATGGTTAGCACATCGGATTCTGATTCCGGTAATCCCGGTTCGACTCCGGGTAGGACCTCATCTTTTGCTCGGGATGGGCTACTTGAATTATTTTGAAGAACAGACTTTTGTCTGGGTCTAAATGGCTAAATGCGTGTACGGCATGTTGTCTTGTTCCGGTGTTGCCACTCTTACCCTGTTTATCTGCACAATGAGCTTGCGAGCGCTTGGTGACAAGACAATATGATCAGACACCAGCGAAAGTGCAAATCGACTATAGACTGCGCTACGCACAGCTCATAACAAGCTTCCCGTGGACCCCTGCGCGTGGGCCTATGGAACTACATACGGCTGGCAGTCGATGGCAGCCTTTACTGCCAGCAGGCTTCGCTGCTACTGTACAAACTATAGATACTATCATTGAGAGCCCGCTGGAGTGAGCGCTGGAAAGCCAGCTCGAGAGCCCACTTCGGAGAGTGCTTGAAAGCCCTCCTAAAAAGCGCTTCTGGGTAATTAGTGTGGCAAGCTTTGGACTGCCAGTGATAGATGCTTCGGGCCGATGGGAAAGTCTGAGTTTGAGAAAGCTTTGACGTTGACGTAGCCAACCTACTTGTCTAAGTACTCCCACCTCTGGCCAGTACCGTGACTGTTACCGCTACTGCTACCATCGTTATTACTGTTACTATTACTATAGTACAGTATGAGTAGTTCCGGGGGAATGCGTGTATATGCATACGTCTAAAATCAATAGGAATCGGGCTGTAGATTTCGCTGAAAAAACTGAGTCGGAGATCTGCTCTCCCAAGATCCAATTGTCTACCTTTCATGCAGAGTCCAAGATTGAAATTGACAATACCAAGACCATGAGACATCGTGAGATCTTGCCGCGGTGGGCGCGCCAAAGATAAGGCTTAGACCACGAAGTCGACTGACGTTATGATTTTGACCGCCCACTATACCCCGCCCAGCCCCTGCCACTCAGCGAGTCTCTGTATCCAAGCGAACTTGATAACTTGCAATCAAGAGCACTTCTTGGGAGCGTACTTGGGAGCGTACAATCGAGCGTACTTGGAACGATACAGTCAAGTGGGCTCAGGAGCATACTTGGGAGCGTGCTTGGGAGCGTGCTCGGAAGCGTGCAATCAAGTACGTTTGGAAGCATAGAGTCAAGTGCACTGTATGCAGCAATGGCCCTGGTTCCGTGCAGTCTCAACTCTCGGGACGCAGCTTCGGGATAGGAAGAAATCCTGCAGCGATCAAACCGGAGGCGCTCAGCAGCTTATCTACTGGTGAAGCCACTCTGTGTACTCGATCTATTTGGCTACAAGCGAACCATGGCCGTCTACAGACTATATATCGCTAGTGGAAGAACCGTGCACTTGCAAGTTCAGTAGAAAAGATACTGATGCTGTCCATAATTTTTGTTATAGTCATTTGAACCTGCTGAACCTCGAATGGTAAGACAAGCAAAGCCTATTGATTCATCTTTTCGAGAACGAAAATGCCGTTACATACACAGTACTGTACCCAGCGTAATTGTTGGTACAGGGTTCCTAGTGTAACGGCTATTGGCTAACGGACTGGTGTAAAAACTGAAATTATTTGGTGCATGACAGACAGTTTGGTGAAACATAGCTAAAAATTAACGAACAAGATGACAGTCTGTGAAGCATGACGTCCGAACCATTGCGCTCACAACAGTAATCCCATCCCGTTACTCATTTATGCAATATCTGGAGCAGTGAGGATGGGGGAGATTTGTATGTCATGACCACAAGCGATTAAATAAAGTATAATTACAACAACTCATTTATGCCATCATTCCAAGCGCAAACACACCAGCACCAACGAATACAAGAACTGAGCTGATTCCCAGCTTATCGACACCGCCGGTAGCAGAGGGTGCAGCTCCAGTTGTGGTTTCAATGGCAGAAACAAATGGTTCCTCGTCACCTGGAGTGGCGGAAGGAAAGGCAGGTTCTTGAACAGACGCAGTGGGCTCGGGCGTGTCATTAGTGTTATTCGGGTTCAAGACACTGTTTGTGCATTAGTATGTAAATACCAAACTGCAAAGAAGGAACCTACGCATCAATGACATGAACGATACCATTGTTTGTCAACACATCTGCCATGATAACACGGGCTCCGTTGACAAAGACACCATCGTCGTCAATGCGGATGGTGAGTCTCTCGCCATTGACAGTTTCGACCTTTTGGTTATCCTTTAATGTGCTAGAGTAGACAACCGCTCCAGCAACTACATGGTAGGTCAGGATATCGGTAAGTTCATGGGTGGTGAGGTTAGTAAGCAGGTTTCCGATAGCCTGGAAGGCATCATTCGTCGGTGCAAAGACGGTGATGCCTGCTAAAGAGTCGACAGTCTCAACCAGACCCGCTTTGGTGAGGGCTCCAGCAAGAGAAGTCAGGTTTGCGGCTTTAGCAGTAGCGGAAATCATCATGGGAGGAGGGATGACGGAATCGATGATGTGGAGGACTCCGCCGGTAAAGTTGAGATCCTACCATCGTCATTAGCATCCTCTAACTAGCGGGAATCGGTGGCGAAGAACTTACAGCTTTCTGGACTCCAACCTTTATTCCTAATCCGCCATAGACATTGGCCTTGTTGTCTTCTTTAATAGCCTTGACAACCTGCGAAGCTCCACTCAAGTTTCTGAAAGCCGGAAACTCACCTAGCAGAGTGGGAAGAAACTGAGGCTGGTCGTTAAAAGCAGAGGAGTAGTAGGTGCCATCGAGGACGTGGTAGGTAAGAACCGCCTTCAATTCCTCGCTGGTGATGTCCTTGTACTGTTCCATCTCCTTGAAAGCCTTGAAAGCATCGTTGCTAGGTGCGAGGATGGTAACATTGGTTGCTCTAGCGAATGTAGTAAGGAGGTCAGGATATTCAGAAACGGTTTCTGTGAGGGATTGAAGATCGGTGTTATCATTGAGGAGAGAACTGAGATCGGGGACAGTCTGTCCAACGGCCATGAGAGCGAGAGAGAGAATGGGAAGGGTGTGTTTGATGAGCTGCATCTTGATATAATTGATGCGATTGATTGATGAAGATTAGAAGGTAAATTGCGATTTAAGTAACGAATTTTGTAGTGGATATGGGACGATGATAATGGTTATTGATGATGGTGGTGGTAGTAGGAGTTTATAAGGAGGGGGAGAATATGGAGGACAAGGAAGCGGGAAAGAAGCACGAGAATTGTTGGCGGTAGTTTATAGAAACACTCATCCGCATCTCAATTGACGTCGCCTATTTCAACACGAGTCATGACGCACTTGATGTTGCTGTACGACTTGGCTGTTCTCTGTGTAAGCGCAACTAGCATTGTCTATCACTGACCTTCAATGGAATTAAGCACCAAACTATATTCTTCCTAGCCCATCACTCGCAACCCCTTTAGAAAGCTCTTTGTCCCTGCACCAGCCACGACAATCGTTTGACCTCACCCCATGAAACATCGTCACATGTTTTCGTGGTGTTGATATCGTGTCTTGGCCATTTAGGGCCCAGTAAGGATTCCCCAGAGCCATCGAGCCCATCGATCGAGAACTAGACTCTGCATCTGCAGATCAGATGCATCATGCATGACGACAACCCATCCAATATTCTAGAACCCATCTCAAAATAACACAGTGAATGCGTACTTAAGTATAATATCGACAATCTCTTTCTACTAGCAATATAATATCAAACCCCACAAATGCATGTCGTCACCTTTCATCTCCCATGTCACCTACCTCCCGCCCTTCAAGATCATTATCAATCTCTCCGCCTCCACCTGATCCCTCCTCATCGCCTATCCCTCAAAACCCCCAACGCACTCAAATCCTTATTTATACTCGCCTCCAAACCACTCATTACAGTGTCCAATGAAAGAAACCGAAAAGCAGCCTAGCACCATTCACAAATACAACATCCCACCTACCATTTCTCGGTGTCATTCCATTAGTATTTGTTATTCAAAGAAACACATATTAAATGCCCAAACGGCCTGATTTTATCCGAATCCAACCTTGCTCGTTCTTTATAAGCGGCAAAACCTCATCTTGCAGCCACCTCAAGGTATCAGATGCACCCTGGATTGAAACAATCGATCTATAGAATGCTGCCTCATTCTTTGGTTTCTTGTCCTCGTCATCCTCTTGAGAGAGTGTCACAATATCATCCAGCCTTTCGACATCCTTCTTCGAGATCTTGCTCAAGTTTAGATACCAGCGCAAACAACGAGAAAATCAAGCGGTCGGCTGCCATCTGCTTATGGCAGAGGTTGACGTATTCTTCGACAACGCGGTCGCGGATATCTTGTGGGAGTCTGTTTTGGCCTCCCAGTATCTCGGGACGCTGAGTAGACTAACGAGGTGTACGAATGCGTCGTTGTAGAGGATTTTGGAGCGGATTTTGTTCGCCAGGAGTATGATGTCAACACAGCGAGTAATGATACCATTCCCAGACTGTGACCATGACCATCTTATGACCAATAATTCCACAGTATTCGAGATGATCGGCATGCAATTGTAGAGTCCAGCGATGTAGATTAGACTGTTGGTTTTGGTCAAGCTGTTGTCAAGTAGGTGGCTGATTAATTTGTTATAGAAGATATGGAAGAGCGCCGAATATGTGGTTCTGAGTTCCAGACTTAGTGGGATGGTAGTGGCAGCAGCTCCGTCCGCTCCGTCGCCTATTTCGGCAGGAATGGCGAATTCATCGGCCTCAGCCTTGCCATGAACCAGTTATTACAAACTGGGCCCCGGTGGAGAGTGAACACCCCAATTACTGCTGACACACAAGTCACTATACTCTTCCAAGGAGAATCATTTCGATATTCTAGTCTGTAATGGTGCTTGATGCCATCTTCGTCACAGGGTATATACTTCTCGCCCGATAAACTCTTGTCGAAGAAGGGCGATGAATTGCGGAGGTAGGTGCTGTGCAGGTCGTAACGGTCGCCCAGGATGTTGATTTCAACGTCGCAGGGGACGGTAGACTTTGTAAATTTGATAAGTGGAAGTAGAGAAGGCGGTGAAGATGGTGAAGGTTGCCGGAGCGTGATCGTATTACCGGTATCTAGAGATGAACTAGCAGGGTGTTGGGGTGGAAATGGAGGTAGAGGCTGTCGGCGCTTGGGCGTACGACTTACGGGTGAGCCGGCGCGCTTGGGATGTGGTTGTTTGGTTACCGTACTATCTCGCTAGCGTCTCTCCGTAAACAAAGGGGAGGTTGAGGCTCCCTGGGCAGTCAGCTAAACCTGAACAGGGAACGATTCCAGTGAATGTCACGCCCAATCCAAATACGACAAGCTGATTGGCCCTCAAAGCGCAAACCTTTCGAACGGGCGCTAGCGAATAAAGTGAGATACTGTAATGCAGTGAGGGAAAAATGGTTTGCATCGCATCGCGGAACTCCGTTAACGATTCAACCGGCGGCTAGCCTCTAAATCTATCTATTGAATATTAAGGTTCGATTGAACAAATTCGAGCGGAGTCTATCACTGCGTACCCCCGCACGTGAGTGTATATCCAGCACCGAGTCCCTCTTCACAACTTGATATCAGATCGACCGTCTCTAGCCCGCTCTCCTCTCCAAATGCACTTGAGCACCATCTCCAGCTAGCTCCCAGTGAACCCAGAGTCGCCGTGAATACAGTAGATAGACAGATTAGTTAATTAAAATCGCACAGAGTATACTCCAAGAGCTTCCTGCTCAGGAATCCAAAGGATGCACCCCGGCTTTCGTGCCGAAATTGCCCTTCGGAATTTGGCGATGCGGGTCAACCTTAAACTTTAATCCCGTTCCCCACCATCTTCTCTGCACCTCGACACGTCACCTCCAACCCCCTCCACCACCATGTCTCTCGCTAGCTCTGCCCTCGCCAACGATGTTGACCCCAACGACAAATATGCTTTCTCTGACGATGGCTCCGACGATGGCTCCATTCCTCTTAACCCCGCCGCTGAAGCCCTCCTAGACCGCTCCACCGCACTTCTGGAAGAAATCGAGTTCTTCCAGCGCTCTCTCCGCCGCAGCGGCCTTGAAAAAAGTGTCGAACTCCGCCTTTTCCTAAGCCAAGTGAAATCCGAGCACCGATGTTTGCAAGGCGTTAGTAGCCTCCGCTCTTCTCGGCTTTTGCGCAGTCCACTGAAAATCAAAAAAATTAGGAATAGTTAACCCTCGAATGTCCCGATTCCACAAAATCCCGACACGGCGTCCATGCATCAAACCTTCCGTATTTGGAGGCGGTATGGGGCCACGCAAAGAAGACGACGGGTATTACCGCGCTGTGTAAGAGCTTCAGCTACGCGGAGCCTGGTGTCCAGAATGCGCGGGGGAAGAAGAAGAAGGCGAGCGTCACGGTGGATATCGTCGCCCAGAACGGGCTGCAATGGTAGGTACCCACGTCCACGCTCTCCTTCTCTCCACCCGCTAACACGAGTAGGATCAAAATCTCGCTCCTCACCCCACGGCGCCTGCTCTTCGAGCTCGCAAAAGCCGGCTGGGAGGAAGCCGCCGACTTCTCCGACGATGAAGACGCCCCATCATCACTAGATCCCGCCACAACCACAACATTAGCAACCTCCTCCACCTCCCTCTCCAACCTCGCCGACAACCTCCTCACCGCCGCCCGCCAAACCCGCGTCCAATATCTCCATCCAACAATCACCTTCATTCTCCCACACCTTCCCCCCACAACTCCAGAAATAACAGCCTTCCTAACTACCCTACAAGCAAAAGGTATAACAATCAGCACGCCAACTACCCTCCTCCCAGCCCCCAGCATTGAAGACCTAGTATCAACCCTCACCTCCCCGCTCTCCCGGCGCGCAATCCCTCTATCCACCCCCGTAAACCTCGACACCACCATCCTCCTCGCCCTAATCTCCGATATCTCGCACCACGCGTCCGTCGAAGTCGAGCCGCGAATGCACCCCGCCATTCTGCGCCAGCTGGACATGGAAAAAGAGCGGCCCATGCTACCGGGCCATCTCCTCCCCGTGCTCGAGGGGCGGGACATGATTACCTGCGTCTCTGCGCGCGAGCGATTCGAAGAGATTGTGGAGATTGTGGCGTCGGATACGGAGCGGGAGAGGGCGCGGTTGCTGCTTTCCCATCCCGATGACGACACTACCCCCGAGACCCGGACGGGGAGGATGCAGGAACTATCTACGCACCCCTGTGGCACGCTGAAATTGCCGGTCGTTACAGTCCCCGACCACAGCCTGGTTTCTACAGACCCATCGGAGTTCCAGCAGGTGGCGGGAAAACTGAGTTCCGTTAACCGCGGAGCGTTTATGACGGGTTGGGCGAGGGGGTTGACGACGGTGACTAGTAACCGTGCGGTCGCGAAGATGGTTGAGTCGGCGTGTTGTGCGGAAGAGCTGGGGGTTGAGGTGGTGGGGCCGGATGTGTTTGTGGTTGAGAGTGCGAGGAGCTTAGTGGGGAAGGGGAAGATGATTTGTGACGTTGTTGCGGAGAGATGAGATTCTAGAATTTCCATTTTATGGATCCACCGACCCTACACTACCCTCCTATCCCCAAAAGCCAGACATACAGTATAGATATTGTAGGTAGCTCGGAGAAAAAAGAATTCAAATGACAAATTTGCACAAGCGGAGAGAAAAGGAAAAGGAAACCCAGGAATATATAAGAAAAGTGAGAAATAAACCAAAGGCACACCCAATACTGGTTGGTAAACCACGAACACACAAGGAAACTCAAACAGCTAATCCTACTTCCCCGTCAACCTCTTCGATTCACTCGCCTTATTTTTCTCCTTTTTATCATCCTCATCACTACTCTCCTCCTCGTCATCAGTCATAACCTCCCCATCACTCCACCCATCCCCCTCCCCCACCTCAAAAATCGGCTCATCAATACTCCTCCCGCGTCTCCCGGACTCTCCCACCGCCGGTTGCTGCTGCTGCGTCTGCGGCTCAGAAGTATGAACCACCACCTGCGGCACAGGCGTAACATTCCGCATCCCAGCGCGCGCCTCCAGGTCTTTATCTTTATCCTCATCCCTCTCCTCGTCCTCATCAAGTTCGCTCCCGCCAATACTAGCGATCTCGAACCCGCCCTCATCGTCCTGCGCCAATTCGTCACTCATTGCGAAGCGTCGGTTGTTCGCGGTTGGACGCCAGAGGTATGCGATTGTCATTAGGTTTGCGAGGTAGACGAGGTTGAGCCAGCCGTCGAGGACGAACCAGCGCGTTTTCCAGTGCGTGGGCACGAAGTCGGGGCTGCTGTGGCCGGCGAACGTGAGCGAGTTGAGGAAGAAGAAGCCGAAGATTACGAAGATGCTGATTAGCAGCGCCCACCAGAGCCGCCGGTACATTAGGCCTTTCTGGTGCTGTTTGCGCTCCTCGAGCTCTTTCATGGTGAGTTTTAGGGAGTTCAAGGTCCAGACGTAGAATGCGGTTAGGGTTGCGGCGAGGGGGAGGATGACGAGCATTACGAAGGGGCCTGCGTTCTCCGGGGTTATGGTGAGGGAGGCGACGGAGTATATGACGCCGAAGACGAAGTGGAGGAGTGCCAGGATGCGGACCCATTTCATTAGGGCGCCGAGGGTGGGCTTGACGACGCCGTAGCCCATGCATACGATTAAGAGGAGGAAGAAGCTGAAAGAGTTGCGACCGGCGTTGAGGATTGCGACGAGGGTCATGAGGAATTTGGAGAGGGTATTGGAGCCGTGGTTGTTCATGTAGTCGTAGTACGCCCAGGTTATCGCCATCTCGAGCATGAGGAAGAGTATGATCGCGGTGATGTAGTTCTGGACCGGTAGGATGTCCCGGCGGTGTTGGACGTACAGGAAGGCCCAGAGCGCGCCGATTACGGCGTATACGATTGTCAACCCGCCATAGAACGCTAGCTTCGGAATCTGGCTGGCCGGCAGCTCACCGTATGAATTCTGGAACGCGACGATGCCGGTAAACGTCAGTTTGTCTGGCCGATACCGTACAGCCCAGACACAGTAGTATCCCGTCCGTTTGATCGGGTAGTAGATCGGCTTCTTATCGGCGAGGTGTACAGCCTCGGTGATGATGCTGGTCCCGTTCTTTTTCAACGTAATAAACTTCCCCAGATCCGCGGTCTGGCACAGGTTCCCCTTGACATTGCTGGGGGTGCAGATATACTCCTTCTGGGTCTCCTGTCCCGGCGCGAAACGCCCCACGTACGGCTCGTCGGTAAACTCGAAGACGATGAGGCTTACGATGTCGTCGTGGCTTGGTGTCGGGTTGAACCGGATCGTGATTGAGGGGTCTAGGTTTCCGCCCCATGCGGCTTTGCTGTACATCCCCATGCATTGCTGTTGGTGGTCGTCTTTTCCATCCTACGGGGGGTTAGTGGAGTGAGATGTCGGGGGGGAGGGACGACGGACGAGAATGAACTCGTTGGATGCGGTGACTAGGGTGCTTGCGCAGAGCAGCAGCGCTGCTATTAGACCGCTGCGGGGCAGCATTCAAGATATATTGCGGACGACGCTGGACAGTGGGTTGAGGGCTGCGACGGCGGGGGGTGGAGATGGTGATGGTGCGCGGGCGACGTAAGCTATAGCCTCATCAAGGGGAATACTTGATTCGTTTCAGCTCCGCCGCCTACACACCCCTAACCCTGGCCAAGACATCAGGCAATTCCCGACGTTTATGCAGTGGGAATGGAATATATAGAATACACCCCGGTCGGCCGCAGAAAGATGGTGTCTGGTAATGATGGATGATCCCGGTAAACCTTGTAGCCGCGATTGGAGGCGGATGCATACCATGAGTAAGGTTGCCTTTTGTGAGGTTGAAAAACGCCTATACAAACAATTCCAGTAAGTCTTGTTGCAGTTACTAGAATATATGGATAAGATTGATATTAGAGTACTTGTACAGTTGGTGGGAACAAAGATAAGGATTACCCAGGTATACGAAGCTAGGGTCTCTCCCCAATGAATAAACCAGCAATCAAGGTAGATTATCATTCGGGCATCGTATTGGAGGTTGTGTTTGGTTATCATTGACAAACTTATGGCTAGCACCGCAATCGCATAGAGTGTATGCTGGCGCTTCCTCTTCCCTTCCTCTTTCTGGTGAGTGACTCGGTGAGCACGACGCGGGGAGGTTAAAACAAAGCAGACTTGAGCTGTCACTATTGGAGTAAAACAAATTGACATTAATACTCTTATGCACTCTACCTCTACCCGCCTGAACCCCTGCCTCCGGAGGTGCTGTGCACTTTGGCAGCACCCCCTAGGTGTTTCACTTATTCTCTCCCATCTGGCTTGTTGCCCTTCCTTGACCTTCTATTATTTCCGTAGTATTTACCTCTCGCTGAGCATTCCCTTCGCGCTGGGCTTTTCCTCCTCGACTGCCTCGACCGTAACCAATCGCGATTAACAGACAGATACAGAAGGTGCATCTCACGGCAGTCAATCGTGGCTTCAGCACCGCCGCTGTTACCCCATTCACGTCCCCTGCAACCTCCTCGTTCACCACTGTTTCCACCGGACGCCTCTCGGTTCGGACAGTCATACGCCCGGTGCCCATTTGTGCTGTGGCAGTGAGCGTATTCGTTGGGTGCTAGTGGGGGTCGGTTACCCTGGTAGTTGCCTTGCTTGCGATTCGTATTGTTAGGGGTTTCTACTAGCAGGTACCCGAAATTTTGAGGGATATAGGACTTTTGTATATGGAGGCACCAAGCCACCACAGCCATATTTAGTCCTGTTGTGGTATGATGGACCGTGTTGAGCCATAGTTAAGCCTGTTTCAGTAGGCATGCTCTAGATTTGGTCTAGTTTCTCACTTTTGGTCTAGTTTCAATTGCCGACCGAGTGATATATGAGTACTTGAATAGAATTGAGGGAATCGCTCCCTACTAGAGACCCCTCTCCCTCTCGCTCTCCCTCTTCCTTTTCGCTCTCTACTTGTCTGTCTGCTCGCCAATCGGTCACCAAGATAACTGCACTCACTTATTAAGCAGCTATCTTAAAAAAAAATCTATCAAAATTTCGGGTAGCTGACTCCGCGTAATGTTTAGGTGATAAATAAGTTAGAGTAGCGAATACGTGAAGTGGTTGGTCGCTTCGTGCAACACACCTGTAACGCGGGAGGAATCAACTCCAAGATACACTCAACTAGAAGTATCCCTTCTAAGTATCCCCTTTGTCTTATTTTGCTATCGGACTAGGTGTAGGACCTATACAAGGACGTGTCAATAAATGGCCACCGTTCGAAAACTGTACGAGTAAGTCATATTAGCTTTTTCTCAGCTTATGGCCTTGCCTTCATGATTCTATGACCGTAGCTGATAGTCGAATACTTTTATTCAAATTTGTATCTAATTTTTTAGACCGTATTGGCATTGGGGCAATCAAGTAAGAACTACAGGATCTGATAAAGACGGACGGGAGCGGGTAATGCTCATTCCAATTATTAACCTTTCCTTCTTCGTCACGATTAACAAAGACATAGCGCTCTCTACTAGGTACTGAGTATGTGATCGAGTGGATATTCCCAATACTCTGTGATAGATAGTCGCCGCGCAAAAAAGTAAATACGAATCATGTGCGGTCACTCGATCGGTTGGAAATTATTCTGTTGCAGGAGTACCTGCATCGTGAGTCTCAGCTCCATCTGCAGTCTCAGGCCCGTTTGCTGGCTCTTAAGCAGTTGGTGTTTCGTCTGTATCAGGAGAGCGGCTCATATCAGTGCAAACAGATATGCAAACAGATATAGATATAGATACGAATATGGATATGGATATAGGAGTCAAGTCTGTATATGTTCCGTGCGGTACACGACCCGTACCGACTCGCAACCTAGAACCAGCCCAACCGCAACCCAGAGACGGTTTGCAACCTCGACTCCCATCCGCAACCCCATTTCCTACAAGCCGGAGTCTCATGCAACTGCAAGAAAGCCTGTGACATGCAGCGCTGCTTTAAAAACGATTCCAAATGTTCTGTCTACTGCCACAAATCAGATGAGCACAATTGCGGCAACTTAAAACCACTCTCAGAGCGAACTGAGATTTCTCTCCTCCCACGAGAATCATTGCAAGATGTAGACTCAGATAGTTCTGACAGCAACATTGGTAATGAAAACCCATCCACTGCCGAACCTCCCAGGTTGGCATCCACTGCCAGTGCAATATCGGGTTTATGCAGTAGCACCTTACGTCTGACTAGAAGCTCAACTCGTCCAAATATCTCTACTGAGTAGAAATATCAGGGCGAATAGATTAGATTAGAAGACCACTCTAGCCGAACATAGGATAGATGTATGCTGGAACTTGGAGGGTGGTCAATTGTAAACTTTGAAATCTTTTGTATGTATATAAAGAAAGGAAGTGCTAGTAGTAAGGTTGCCGATGGGAGACGGTTTGCAAATGCTCGCCAGTTCGCGAGTGGGACTGTAAATGTCGCGAACTGTAAGGGTCGCTGATGGTATGGAACATACATATACTGGCCTTCTGGACTTGAGAGATTAGCCAATCAATCAACAAGTCTTTCTAGCATCCAAAGTAACATATTCCAAAATAGAGGCTATGGTATTGCTGTACTTTACCGAACGTCAAGGTTCGTACGTCACGCATCACGGAGGGCCCCGTGCGAAGAGATTCTTATTGCAGATTTAGTCCACTCTTGGCTATTCGGTATTGGAAACAATCGTCACGCTCGAATCTCGTACGAACCTTGAGGCTCGGGATAGTATATGGTGTGAAGTTTCAAGGTGTATTAAGGAGAAGTGGTGCCGTGTGCTCTGCTAGTTACGGCCGTCGGATAACTTCGTAAAAAGAGTCAATGTTTTGATTACCTCGATAGAGATATTGATAGAATTAGGTAATAACGGAAATACCTGGCTTATATCGTATGGATATTAGTGGCGTGGCAGCCTGCTGTGCGCTGAGGATCAGACACACAACCAGCCGCGAGTTGAGCTCACGAAGCGCATAAACAAGTTTGCAAATGACACTTCAGCGAAAAAAAAGTAGGGAAAACAGCAAATGGAACTGATTGGAAAGCCTGAATTTGGAACTAAAAATACGCAAAAGAAACCATCCGTAGCAGCTATCTCGTCTATACATTTTCATAGTTACGGCGAGATGGAATTCAGAACTGATTAATGTAGATATCTCCGCGCTGCATTTCAAATCATGTACTGATCTAAACCTGAGTAAGAATCGCCGGTACTAGAGTCGCACGTAGCGGCGGTCGCTTTTTCAAGCCAACCTAATGCTTCCCTGGTGCTTGTTCGGAGGAGTATCGCCTTCTATATGCAGTCGCGAGCAAGTCATGGAGCAGCTCAGCTTCATCGATGCATCCTTCGATCTGCTCTGCAGCCAGTTCAAGATCTGAATGGCTTCTGAACGAAGCCACAAGTTTACGCAAAGAATTGCTTGAAACGATATAGCCTCCGAGCTTCGGTATATTACTCGTTGTTCCGTCGATTGTGTCGTCCCACAGTTCGAGGTCTCTGAGGTTGGATTCAAGATTCGCACGCGTTTCTTTAATGTAAAGCTCCCGAGCTTGGTAGTCATCATATTCTTCATCCAACTTGACATTTTGGATATGCTGGTCCGACTTTGAACGGACGATGAATGCGGGGACATCGAATCCTCGGCATTGCTTAAGGATATTGCCATCGATTTCCGTGAAGCTCTGAAAGCGGTATATCAGTCAACTCGACCCGTAAAACATACGGAGTATGCACTTGAGTACGTACACCGTCATATACCAGGATAATAAAGTCGAAAAGGAACAGGCCTTGTTGATTAAAATATTGGGAAGCCGGGATCTTTCTAGTTCCCGCACCAGGGACATCGTACCAAGCAACCCGCGGGAACCATTCGCCCCCCGAATACCTTGCAACGGAAGCCGTATTTTCGGTGTGGCCGACCTTGGCTGCATTGGGATCCCTATTCTTCATACCACGAAGGGCATTGATGAGGGAGGATTTGCCACTGCATGACTGACCGCTCACTGCGAAGTGTAGGCAGTCTTCTTGGTATTGAACTCGCACCAGCGCTTTGTTAATTTGCTCGTCCGTAGGCCAGACAGCGACTAGGTCAAGTTTCTCGGCAGCGGAGTCTGCGCTCTCGCTGGTCTGACGCGCTGGTGACTCCCCCTTCACTACTTTTCCATGTTTGACAACCGCCTGTTCCGAGATCCCGCAACTCCTATAGATCCCTGCACCTCCGTCGTCACTAGTCTGCCCCCCCTGACCGGTCTGCACTCGACTCAGGGCGTGATCAACCGTAGAATTGTATGGTAGAGGCACAGATCGCAAAGCGTCCATGAGACTTGAAATAGAGACAGCTAAGCGGCGCACGGCAATAATGGCACTCGAAATAGCGTCTGTGGCGTGGGATGCGGCATTTGCGCCGAGCGAGACGGCGCCGGCGGTCGCTGTAACTACGGCTGCAACGGCGGCTACCGCCACTGCAATTTCGCCTACATCCATCGAAGCGTAGAGTTGCGAACCGACTCTGTAGAATCAACGTCAGCAAGAAAGAGAGCGCATGGATGAGACGGATTTACGGAATTGGCTAGATTTAACAGGCCGGGTGGAGCTCGGGAATAAAACAGCAGCGGGAGTGTCGACGGTTTTATGTGCGGCAAGTTTGGCGAGAAATAGGGGCCATATACTACTTATAGTATGTAAGCGAGGGTGTGTATCAATGCTGTCGAGACACAATCAGAAGCAGGCTGGGTGGAGCCGCATTTAACAAGGCATGATTATGATTGTCAGCCCAAAAGTAAAATGCAACTGCACAACATTTCCGTGTGTGCCGTTGGCGCTTGGCCCACGTGAATGATTCGTCGGATTGCGAATAGGATGTAGAGTACATTGTCCTACCTGTGTCTCACGGAACGTAACGATAGCAAAAGAGAAGGGCCTTTATTAAAGAGACTTATACATAGATTTCCTCGAGTAGTACATCCGCCGACCTGTCAAAACCCGCCACCTCTACAGTCGAAAATTGCCGTTGCAGGAAATTATGCCAGATTGATTGGGATTAAACCTTAATTTGCCGATTCAATTTCGTTTTTAGTCCCGTGACTGCATGCTTTGGCTTGGTAGAGGGCAGCAGGCTTGCCTAGCCCCAAACCCCATGCCCTAGCAAAGCAGTCAGGACTTGCTCTGGTACTTAGTAGATCAACCATAACAATCAACATCTTCTGTTCGGACGTCCCAGTCCACTCAAGTAAATACACCGACAGCATTCAGTCATGTGATACGGCAAAACTATGTGCCGTCTTGGCTCGGAAGTTGTACTGAAACTCTTAAAATTTATTTGTTTGTTTGTAATCATATTGCATTCGGCTGCTAGTGGCCATGGCATAACTACACTTTTATAAATGCCACAATCTCTCCCTCCGCAGCCGCTTCCGTGCAAATGAAAACTCAAAGACCCCAGAAATTTGACAACCCCGAAGCCTCAAAATTAACTCCTACACAGCAAAGTTGCAACCACCACGCTTCCCGGAGAAACTGCCCTCTCCCCCATATCCTTAATTAATTTGGCCCCTCTTCCTGGAGGATAACTTGCACATCCCGTAATCTGATGACCACCACTTAAACAATCCTCACTCACGCTTAGTCCAGGGTTTCATTGATGCAATCGCAGTGGAATACTCCAACCGCCCAACTCAGAAAACACGCGAGAGAGACAAAACATCTGGAGGTCCGGAAATGAGTAACTTCCTAGGTCATATATGGCGCGCTGACCATCTTCGGGCTTGGCTGGAACAGGGGGGCAGAGGGTGATATTATCGTAAGGCCACTCTTGTAGTTCGACCTTGTGGTGCCCGAGAAGCGGGTCTTGTCCATCGTAGTCGGTTTGAAGAGCTTGTACGGAGCGTGTATCTCAGCACTCATGTGTCGCAGGGTTTTTTAGGCAGCCGCTTGACGGAACTTCACTGATACTGCGCTGATAGGCCATGGCTTTGATGCTTCCGGACCTCACGTACTGGTATATCCACAAACATGTCGTAGGCTTCGATAACTGGCATAAAACGTCGAGTGGCGAGTTGCTGGGTAGACTACCGATCGATGTTGATGCTGAGTGGTAAAGAGAACTTTACAACAACGAGATACACTTGCAAAAGCAAGCGGACACAGACAAAAGGTATGGAGTGAAGCCAAAGTAAAACCCCGCTCCCCCCCAAAGAGGGGAAAGCTTGGCAAAACCAGGCGTTGAGTGTGGTTGTCGAAGGTGTGTGTACTCTTAAAATTTATAGATGGGACGGTCTTGGGAGTACAACTGATTTCTAGCATGGAATATATCTTGCATAATACTCATGAAATAGCAGTAGCAGTATACGTTTTAAATCGAGGTATTTCCTATGAGGTATTCTCAAAGTTACTCCGTCACGCTCTGAGGGCTCAAACAAGAAATCGACGAGATGTAGCAGTAGAAGCGCTCAAGTGCCCGCTGAACAAAGAAAGGAGGGTGGTAGTTGTTTGCTCTCAGGTCAAGCCCTAACTTTGCAACCAGGTCTTGATCCCTATATAAGTTCTCCCCACCGTCATTTCTTTCCATATCCGCCATATACCACTCTCCTCTCTTCTCACCACAATCAAACCCACCAGGGTTCCAAAATGATTACAACAACAACCAACCCGAGACTTTAATGGGTACGGATCGTCCTGGTGAGCTCTCTCCGTCTATGCCTACTTTATTAGGAATGAGGATGGAATTTATATGATATTGATGAACCCAGAGCCAACGACTGGCCATAGTATTTCATCCGAAGGCCTCTAGCTGTGTTTGCCGGCGGTTCTCACTCATATCACGGAACGCAAGTCACCATCGCAGACGACTACGACGGCATTCAGTTGCTCAACAAAAAGGAAACGTGGCCGCTCGGCGCAATGGTGGATTGATGAGGTTGGGTATCCGCCGGACCAACTGGGCGAAAACCATGCGTTTGGTCTTGATATATACAAAACTTTGCGACCCGGAAGCAGTTTCGCATGGGGATTTTCCGACTCCGTCCAGAGATAAAACCTCGCGGATGCGCATTGGCATCATTGAGCTCGGTGTGGTAAACAACAATATGCCAGCAAGAGACCGCATCGTTGATGTCGCGCGCGAAGTGGAGCACAAGCCGGATACAAGCACGCAGTTTTCCTAAGCGGCCCGGGCGGCCGACAGGCTTTAGATACCTGCAGGCCGGTCTGCCATATTTAAAGCCTACGCTACAAAAAGCCTTTAGGCTTTCAGATATCTGAGGCCGCCTACAGATCCGGCCCGGACCGGCCTTAATTTGGAGGCCTGTCTTAGCGGCAGCCAGGCCGGACCACTTAGGAACTCTTCTTGAAGCACGTATTGTGGCTCCTCCGGAAGAAACCTCATGCGATCCGATATCGTCGTCGTAATACTTAAGGAACTCATCAATAAAGGCGTATGCTTCTTACTAAAAGACTATGCTCATGAATATGCAGAAGACGCAATCCAGACAATTCTACGGAGCAAGCTGCTGAAACCCCTGAAACAGAACAAGTTAAAAGAGAGAGCGCTGCCGAAGTTTGGAGAGGTGCTGAAGGATATTACCAACAATCTGCTATCAGAGGTTTTGGGTCCAACGAAATTGACCCATGCTGCTTTGAAGGCCAAAAAGCTGAAATTGGGTTATAGGTATGTATAGTAATTTTAGATTATTATGAATGTATCGTTAACGCTTGTGGTAGGGGTAAAGATCGAACGAGTTTCTGTTGTGCGTGACTTTAATGGAACTGGAATTCTCGGGACCTTTAAGACCTTGCTCCAACCTACCGATCTTGAGAATCCTAACACCCGCCGAAAACTACTTAATAATCTATTCTCGAGACGTCAACGGATGTGAGGCTAGTCAGGGCTTGATGGGTTTGTTTAATGACAACAAATTTGCTGAACTGATTGGATTTGTGGCTGGTTTGATGAGGTTACGGGGCATTTGGGTATTGGAGAAAGCTAGAGAGACAGCCGGGGGGATGGATCCGCGGAGGTACCAACAGAAAGCCATCAAGGACCTCCGGGCACAACAGAACTTGAGCACCCAGTACGAAGTAGGTTCGTTCTAATCTGTTTTCAAAACCGAGCACAGACTCGAAATCGTCACGAAAAATCGGTTCAGATTCCACTCTACCCGACTGAATCATACCCTTATCCTCTTCGTCTCTAACTCTATCATTTTACTCCGATTACAATTCCGAACGCAGATTTGGGATCCTCACGAAAAGCCGTTTCAGGTTCCACTCTACACAGCCGAGTAATAGAGGCACTAGAGCTAGCTCGTGGGTATTGGCCTGGAGTGGTGGATGCCCTCAATAGCCCTGCAGCGGTGGTTTTGCAACCCCACTAAGAACCAGAAGAGGGGGAAAGAGGTCAGGCTGCCTCCGCAATTATTCCCCTAATCGCAGGTGTGGTAAGGGATGTATTGACCACATACCTAGGCCCTACTAGAGAGTATGGGAGGATCAAGTGGGTGTAAAGGAGTGTTATTGTGGACCAAGTGAGGAAGCTCACTGAGGCGGTGACTAACTACCGTGCGCAAGAAATCGACGACTAAGGGCACGCGCCACCATACAAGTAAGAAGAGCTGGCACAGTGAAGAGTATGGCCACAGCTAAGGCAAGACTGCATTGCCATAGCGGCCAACAATGAATACGGCTGGTAGGAGATATCAAGCCGTCGTGGAACTGGCGTAGCGAGCCACGGACTACTAAGAGTGAGAATTACCTCCAAGTTCTGTGCTAGGTACACTTATGAATTATTGGAAATCACCAGTGTTGAACACGATCTGGGCTCGGAAACCCAAGTTCCCGTTTACCGCAACTAACACACCAAGCTTGCGGTACGTTTGAAGAACATCTTCCACTTCATTTCTTTTTGGGGCTGACCAAGACGGCCATATTCGGTAGATTGCCATGGAGATTGATTGGAGATCCCACAAACAAAAGTCGACTGTTCGGTGCACCACGGATGCTGAGTACTATGCATTTGGGATCGGCTGCATGAAGCTAGCTCATCTGATTCATTTGATGACCGAACTTGGAATCGACAAGCACAAGCCGATCATTTTCTCTGATTCTCAATCGATGATCGCCAGCATCCGAAACCGAGTCTACCACGGCACTCGCGTTGCTCACATCGCCACTAGTATTGCACACGAGATGAGATAGGCCCGGCCCGACTTGTCTCTTTGGCCATCAAGTCTCGCTCGCCCTTTAGATCGCACAGGTACTCGGAACTGAGCAAAAGAAGAGGAGTTTGTGCTTATGGCACTGCTAGAACCGCACCATGACTCAGACGGTCGAAGAGACCTTTTCACTCGATGTCTTCTTCTACCCCACGTACACTAGTTCTTCTGTGGATATGATGTTATGCACCATGTGCAGAACCTTTATTACCACCAGGTATCCCCCTCTGCTCGGAATGAAGGAATGAACCGCCTGGGGGCACGCTCTATATATCATCACTTGCGAGTATCCGGGAGACTAAGGAAAAAAATCCCGGGATATCTCGTCTCGTTAGAAAACTAGACCCGACTCGACTCGTCTCGAACCAGGGGACGAGTACCCGGGCCGACTGGTCTCGTGTGCAACACTCATCGCTGCTAAGTTTGGATTGGTTTCAGATATGGTTCGTGAAGGGCAGATTGAGATTGACTACATCACCACAACTGGGATGGTCGCAGACGCCATGACGAAGGTCTTGGCGAAGCCAGCATTCCTCGCTCGATGCGGAAGGATGGGAATGGTTGGCACGGGAATCGATAGTTGATATCATGAAGAGATGGTTTGCTTGGGGTTACGAGGAGATGCGATGGCATACGATGGGATTTGTTTTACAATTTAAACTGCTGGTGTCTATTTTACTTTTTGTTTCATAGATACCCCTGCAGATGTAGTGAGATTCTTCGGGTACCTAGATCTAGGTCTTAGGGCTGGTGCTAGGGCTTGAGGTTCTGCCTTTGGCAGGCGCTGCTACCTCTAGTACTTTATAGTTAACACACGATACACACGATTTTCTCTTGCTTCGCACCGTCCGCGCACATACGTTCATGTACACCAGTTTACATCCCACAACAAAGAGAAGGAACTGTTGTAAGTTTACTAGTTTACATCCAGTATCTAATATGGCGAAGATGAAGGACTGGCACTGAGTGAGACTAAATGTCTTAGCGAGATGGTGACGAGGCCGAGGAATGAGGTGGAGAAACGTGTAGTTAAAATAACAGTAGAGGCCGGTACTGACATATACAGTCCCGTATGTCAATGGATGGTAATCGAGTGGATACGGTTGCACAGTAGGATTAATATTATACCATCTAAGCTCTGCAACTGTTTTAGGATCAGGTAGACTTTCGGAGTTTTCCTTTTCTCTCAAAGGCGTCGATTCCAAGGAAATATGTACCCATAGATAGTTCCTACAGGGAATTGGTATCCTCAATAGGGTCCAGGTAAAGTAGATGTGTCAACACCTATACATGTTCAGTTTATATACACCGGTTTTCGCAGTCGGATAAGTACCAGAGCATCACTCAATAATCTCAAGCTAATAAGAATTTCCTTCTCAAAGAGTCTCTGGTGGTAGTACAAATACAAAGCGGGAAAAGTATCTCCATAGCCAATACATATTCCAGAGTGATTAATCTCGGCATAGAAACCATTCATGCCGGCAGTTGTAGAAACTTTAAAAAAAACACAAAGTGTATATTTTATTGGGAGGAAAGAGTAGATGATACTGAAAACAGACAATTATGGTCACAAAACCCCCCTCATTATACTCGCAGGTTGAAAATATTCCATGGTTTAAGATCTTGAAACGCTCCGTAGTGATGGAGTTTAAGGTGCCCACATAGGAAAGACAGCTAGACGGAACCCCAATTGTGCACGGGATTGAATGACCGTCAGAGTAATTCCATCCCGCTGACTGCATACTGGCCTAGTCCACCATCTGTTGCATGTGCAGGTGAATCTCATCCACGGATTTTTAGTTTGCCTAGCGAGGTGGCATGCTAGATCTCCGGTAGTTCGCGAATTGGCTGTCTGGATCACGAACCGGTCAAAGTTTGCGAACTGGCCCGTCTAGATCGCTAACGGACATGGGTCGTCTATCGATCGGAACATATATACGATAATCGGGAGTTGGGATTGGAATGGCGCTGGGAATTCATTAATTCCAAGACCTGACTCGAAAATGGTTGGCTTTGTTTGTTTGTAATCATATTGCATTCGGCCGCTAGCGGCCATGGCATATATCCCCTACATATTTCCTCCCCGCTTCTTCCGTAACATAAAGAAACAAAAGCAAAGTCGCGAGTCCTCATCTCCCAAAAACAACAAAAAGCCCGCCAAAAAACAACATCAACTTTTACACCCCCCCATCACTCAACTCCTCGTGATCTGAGTTCTCCGCCTCCTCCACCACTCCGCTAATTCTGCCAACATCTGTTAAACAAAGAAAATCTAACAATGCCCGCGAACATTTTTCCTCCGCAAAAACAAGAGACATCGGCAACCTAATCTTCGGCTTCTTCAACACTTTCTCAACCCCTTCATACCCATCCTCCCCCTCTTGCCCGTCAACCCAAAGCCGCTTCTGTTCTCGTTTCCATCTTTTGCACCACTTAAAAAGGTGGTCTCTTGTCTGATATTCATGCCCACACCACCAGCATTTCATATCTCTTCTTTTTCCGATGCGCACTAAGTATTTCCCCAAAAGAGCATGTCCTGTCTTAAGTTGATAAAACCTCGCCGCAATCGATTTTTGGGATTTCATCACCGTACTGTTACCCCCCCTCTTCACCAAATCATACCGGTAACTGTGCTTCGATTTCTTTCCCATTCTTTTAATTTCTTTTTTACTTTCTTCCCATTTCGTCTCCGTAAGTCGTCGACCAATATGAGCGAAAGATATATAATTTAAGTGGGCTAGCGGGTTTTGCGTTTCGGTATAACTTCCGCAATGCTTATATGCCGCTTTTGTCGCTTGTAGGTCCGCTTCTTCGTTGCCTTCCACACCCTTATGCGTGGGTACCCACCGGTACTCCACCTGGACGTTCTTATCGGTCAACTCGCTTTCCCAATTCATCGTTCGCAACGCCAGTACTTGTCCAGGTCCTGGCTCGTCCGATTGTATTCTTCGTAAAGTCGCTTGGGAGTCCGTAAAAACCGTCACTCTCCTCACTTCTTTCTTTTCGCAAAAATCATCCGCAATTTTCACTGCTTCCGACATCGCGTACATCTCCACGTCAAACGCTTCCTTCTGTCGGCCTAGGTGCACCCTCCTCTTATTCCATCTTCCTTCTTCTTTCCATACCACTGCGCACCCTACCCACTCATCTTCTTTTCTTGATCCATCAGTCCAAAGAACTAAGCCATCTCTCTCCTTTCTCGCCTCTTCCAACGCCTGTTCTTCTTCCTGAATTATCACTTGGCCTTTCAGCCTTTTTCTTATTTCTGGCAATGTGGTCCTCTCATAACTTCTCCTCTCGAGAGGATAATCCTCCGGGATCAACTCATCAATCCCCTCCACCCTTCGTACCACATTCCCTTCCATTTCTATCATTCTCCCTCCGCCTGCAGCATCGGGCATCATCATTTGCCTCATCTTATACCGCCTAACACGGTTATTAAGAATCGCATTTGCCGGTCTAAATCCCGCATCATTCATCAAAGCTTCTTGAGGTGTCGTCCTAAAGCATCCGGTTACCCTTCTGCCTTGCTCGTTTAATATCTTCTGCACCTCATTCGCTCTGTTCTGTTGTCCCTTCCACCACAGTTCCGCTCCGTATAACGCAACGGCCTGCACTGCAGCGACCTGAATTCGTTGACATCCTTCCGGGTTTAATCCTTTCGTATTCATCAAGGATTGTACCCTATTCTGCGCTCTCCTTGCTTTCGCAAACGTCTTTTTTGTGTGGTCGTTTAGAGTAAGCATACTATCCAGCCATACCCCCAACCACTTCGTTGATTCTTTGTTGTATTGAACGTCATGATTCCCGACCCTTATCTTGGCCTTCATCTTCGGTTCCTTATTGTTTCTCCTCCGAGTAAACAATATCGCTTCGGTTTTTTCAATGTCAAACTGACAGGCGTTTTCCTTCGCCCAAATCTGTACTTCCGCGGCGCATCCCTCCAGTCGTTGTGTGCATTCCCCCACATCTTCACCTTCTACCACCCATGCCACATCATCGACAAAAGATATACCCTCACTTCCGCACTCCTTTTCTTTTTCTTCAACTCTGCCGAACAACCCCGAAAGGTATATAACGAAAAGTACTGGCGACACTGGCGACCCCTGCGGAACTCCCGTTTCCACATCCATGCTGTCTCCTTCCCTTCCATCCATCGACATAATCACCTTTCTTTCTTCCATAAAGCTCTCCACCCACCTCACCAGGTCGGCTTCAAACCCCATTTCCTCCATTCTTTTTATCAAATTCCCTTTTGCCACATGTGGAAAAGCTCCCTTGACATCCATCAACAGCACTGCCGCGGTATTCCCCCTCCCCCACGCTTCTTCAACTCTCTTCATTAACCTTCCAACCGCATCTATTGCTGACCTTCTCTTTCTGCATCCAAACTGTCCGTCGTGTAGTAGCTGCCTTCGCTCACACTCCTCTGCTATTGCATTAGCTGCTACTTTTTCAACAACTTTTCCCAGACAATTTAATAACGTTATCACCCGATATGCTTTGGCGACTCCGTAATCTGGCTTATTCGGTTTCGGTATAACCACCCCCCTCGATTGCTTCCAAACCCGTGGGTGTATTCCTAACCTAAATGTCGTTTTGACGATTGCTGTTATTCTCAGAGCATCCCACTCCCACAACAACCTAATCGCCTTAAAACCCAATCTATCCGGACCAGGTGCCTTCTTAACCGACTGATCGAACAGAGCCAAACGGATGTCCTCATTGGTAATCTTTTTCCACATCCCTCCCCCCTCTTCTTGGGCCTTTCTCTCCACACCCTTCAAAGGTTTCGGGAACGCTTCTTCTTTAATCAGCTCTGCCTTGTCCTCCCAGGATTCCGCCACTACTCCATCCCTGGACTTCAAGGCTTTCGTCGTCTGCTGACCTCCCGGTTTTGTATACCTCAAGGCCTGCCATACCTGATCCTTCGTGGCCGAAGACAAAAAATCTTGCCACATCTTCGTTTTCGATTGTCGAATTATTCTTCGGACGTTGCTCCGCTGCTTTTTAACCTGTTGCTGCGTTGCTTCCCCCCTTCTTCTGGCCCTTTTCAACGAGCCCAAAATCCTTCTATTTTCTGCAATTTCCTCATTCCACCACCTTTTGGATCTCGCACAAACTTTCACTTTCTTGCAGCACCTATTAAGATGATTAACAAAATTCCGCTGTATCCACTCAGCCTCCTTCTGTAATTCTTCTCCGCTGCTTTCTTCGGTCAAAACAGGTCTCTCTGAGCTCTTGTCCTCCCAATATTTTTTAGCTTTTTTATAATTTTCTTTTTCCTCTTCCGACTTGAGCCCATCAATATCCCATCCTGTAACCTTCCTCGACACCTTGGCTCCTTCCCCTTCGTCCCATCTTACCTGGGCACACACAATCGCGTGATCCGAAGTAGTTGCCAAATCTGTAGATATCTCCAAACTATCGGCCATCCC
>Ga0307514_10000912_pt1 | contig 45497 bp, 46 predicted proteins | sample 16_EM_MG_FD_203088 | JGI IMG/M metagenome (GOLD analysis project Ga0307514, IMG submission 203088) | Populus trichocarpa ectomycorrhiza microbial communities from riparian zone in the Pacific Northwest, United States - 16_EM | ecosystem: Host-associated > Plants > Roots > Unclassified | place...
GTAAAGAGAGAATTGCATTTTGCGCGCAGGTAGAAGGAACGCGAGGAGAGATTTTCGCAGCGTCACCCATCGCCTTGCAATCCCGTATAATTAGTAAAGAGAGAATTGCATTTTGCGCGCAGGTAGATGGAACGCGAGGAGAGATTTTCGCAGCGTCACCCATCGCCTTGCAATTCCGTATAATTAGTAAAGAGAGAATTGCATTTTGCGCGCAGGTAGAAGGAACGCGAGGAGAGATTTTCAAAGCGTCACCCATCGCATTGCAATCCCGATGCAAGCACGTACCCAATGAACCCATTCCGACGTATGGTCACAGTTGGCCACAATGCCAGAGCGTTCGTTTAAAATAGGAGACCGACAGAGCAAGAAAGAACGGTGAAACAGCGATCGGAGGGCGATATGCAACGCGACGGGTGGTTTTGAGGCCGGGCGCGGAGTAATCCGCCACCGGGGTGTCTCTGACGGCTCTGACGGAGCGCGTCTACTCTGACGGAGCCATTCCGCCCGGACGGAAATATTTTTTGCTGATGTGTTCCTTTTCGTCTGCAGCGTATCTGCAGATTGTTTGCAGTGCCAGTTTGGCAAGGATGGCAGCTGGACGTTTGGTTCTGACAAAGCATTGCGGGGTGTCATTGTATTGCAGCCTTGACCTTTTTATGCTCAAGGAATTCAACACCCGGCTTCTTCTCTTCTCGGACCTCGGCGCGTGGTTTCTTAATGAGATATGTTGTTTCCTCTATTGTGGCCCACGAAAAGCTGTTTTGGCCATTTTGGCCATATTGAACACCAGGCGCATGTCGGACTGTTCCAGCTGTACCCGAACTCCTTGCCTTGCCATAGTTGCAGACATGTTGCAAATCTACAACACTTTAGTTGCTGCTTCTAACAATGAAATTCGGCTATTACCTCTACCATATACGCTTCCGTAGCCTCCTTCAAGGTGATTAAAGCCTGCCTCGTCCAGTCATGGTGTCGCTTATCAGGAAACTGATCTGTGAAGATCCCAGATCTGACAACATCATGATGCTCGATTTCGCAGACTGTGCAGACAAATGCCTTTGTCTACAATGGAGGTTTCCCATTATGTGCAGCGATAAATTTGTTATGTAGCTCTCTACAGTCACACGCTGTACGTTATACGGTTAATTGACTGCTGTTTACCTCGATATGGATATACTCACATCCAACTGGATGCTGCTTCTGATTTGTGCATCTTCCAGTCTTATGGACGATTTTTAAATGTGCATCCTGGGTCATATGTTTGGTGGCTGCATTGGCAGCATCGCAGTGAGCTAACTTGTGTCTACACTCTTCCTGTGTGCGAAGGATTGCCGTATTGGATGTCACGCCCGTTGATCTGGTGGTATTCGATCCGCTCTCACCTGGCAGAGGTAGTTCTGTATCCATGATGTGCTGGCTTTGAATAGGAGAGGAAGTTGATAACGAGAGGAAGTGGGAAGCCCTGTGGACTATATAGTTAGCTTCATGTCAGGATGGAGTAAGTAGCAGCCAACATGACTGTTATAATCAAGATGAATTCTGCTGAGCATGGCTGCAAGTTGCAGGGGTGTCCCACCACCCTGCAATTTTCAAGAAGTCGATCTGATGTTGTTTGTTTGTTAACAGTGAGAAATTGCGGTGTATGACAGCCGGAATCTACTAATTGCTAAATATTCATACAACGTTGTTCGAGGGAAAGGACGTCTGCTGATGTTTGTCTCAAAGAATCCCTGGGATATTACATGAAAATGACGCTAATAATCATGTCATGTTGTACGGTTAGCATCACTATTCCTGATTTATGGACAGTCAAGAGAGAGATTTTGCTTTGTTCAAGATGAGTAAACATACCAACCTTGACATACAAAATGCAGCTTGCCTCCATATTGTACATAACTTGCAGCATCCACCATCTCGCCCAACAACAAAGTCAACGGAAACTACAATGGTCAAGGCTCCGAAAATGACCTTTTCGCCGCGTCCGGTGGGCAGATACAGCACCTCGACACAGCGTTCAACCCAACGTTGGCATCAAGCGAATGAAGGCAAGAGCAGCTTGGAGGCAGACAGAGTCCGAACCCTTAGGACATTGCGCAGCTGGAGATCCAAAAAGAAGCTTGCGGCAGGGAAATGACGAGAAATGCACTTCTGAAGCAATGAAGAGAAAGAGAAATGGGTTGAGGATTATGTTGAGAGAGAAATTGCTGTGGCAAGAAAGCAAGTTGAAGACACAGATGCAGCGGTCCAGCAAGTGCAGGACAATATGACGCATGCTTAAATAATGGGATTGACATCCAGAGAGCCCGATAAGACGATTGAGGAAATGCTGGTTGCTATCAGACACTGTCTGAGTGATCTTGCAAGTTCCGACGATGGGGAGGATGTGGAAGCTAAGGATGATGAAGATACTGAGTATGGCAAGCTGAGCGAAAATGACGAACCGGGCTGGGTGATGGGCACAATCACCAAAACGGTACAGCAGCACATGGAGAGGTTTCGGCAGAAGCAGATGAAGATTGACGAATTGACTCAACTGGGATGGGAGGATGCAGCCGACTACTTCCATGAACGAGATATGAAGTACAGCAGATCCGAAGTGAGGGTCCCAGCAGTTGTTCCGCCATGAACGGATGATGACACTCCGCCACCTCCACTGACAACATTTGTAGAGCTTATGGAGTGTCTTGAGATTGTACCTGGAATATCGCAAATGACGCAAGGGACTACTCGACCAGGAAGTAGTCATATTAGGCTAGGTTCAGTGAAGGCGCAGTCGAAACCGTCGATACCTAGTGATAAGCCAGCCGTGGAGCCCGATTCTTGAATGTTGCTGAAAGCGAAGCCAGTTGAACCAGAAAGCGTCTACCCCTGCTTATAGCCTCCAGCTAATTACCATATAGATATCGGATTCCGACAAAGAGATGGTGATGGCTCCTGCGTCTGCGGATGAATAGATATGCAAACTGTAATTTTTGATGTCTGATTGCAGTGAAAAGCAAGTTGTTTACCAATTTTGCTATGTATCAGCTTTTTCTTGATTTCAGTGACCAAATTGTGAGACATGATAATTCGTCTGCACATGTGCGAGGGTTCAATACACCATGTGAAATTTCTAGAATCCAAATCGCACTGTAAGACGGCCAATACGTTCCGTTTTTTTCTGCAAGTTACTGTGAAATGACAAAGCCAAAGCAATATTAGTGATGAAATGTAGTAACAAAAGTTGAGTGAGAGATGTCAGAGGTGTCATAGAAAGAGCAGTCAGTGCGCATGACGACTCGATCCGAACGACAACCGTCATGCTGCATTCATCCACGTATCCAACTGCAAAACTCTCTGCACAGACCTGGTGCACATGGTTAAGATATTAGAAATTGCTTATGATATGTCATGGAAATCGAGTAGAAGGAGCTGGATAAGGAATGGTGAGGAAGTCGAGCTATATTTACCAAACACTAGTGAAATAATCTACATGCTGTCAATTTCCGGCTGAAAGCGTGGGAATGTGATAGGGCCATGTCATTTCTCACTCAGATAGTGTAGATAGCAGTTGATTAGAAATTGAGAGGTATCAAAACTTCTGGATGCAAACGATGATACATCCAAACGCATTACTGGATGTCCATACTATGTATATGATTCGTTGCATACAATTATTGAGTGTACAAAGGATGTTTCGATGTGAGTAATGTGAGCGTCAATAGAGTGTCAATGATTTTAAGTCTTGTACATTTGGCAATCAATGGGCTGCATTGTCACATCCTTCCAAAGCGAATGTATAAGTCGGAGTTATTGCGAAAAAGGCAAATGATCCGCTTGTTACCACATTCTTAAAATGAGCGTTAAGGGAGCGTCAAAGATTATTGGCATTGCATCACGAAACATGAAGCAGGCTGTCCGGTTACAGTAAGTCATAATCGAACTATCGGCCGACTTTCTATGGAACAATGGTGGTGGCAAGATTTCCACTATGTCCTTAAAATGAGTGTCAACAGAGTGTCAACAACATTTGGCCTTGCATCCTGGACAATTCATGAGCTGTGCAGCGACGTCACACTATAATCGCGCTATCGGCCACCTTTCTAGGCAAAAACTCTTGGAACAACATCGCTACTATGTCGTAAAAATGAGTGTCAATGGAGCATCAACGACTTCTGGCCTTGCATCATGGAAAATCCAAGGGCTGTGCTGCGTCATTAAGCCATAATGTAACTATCAGCTGCCTTTCTAGGCAAAAGTGGTTGCAACAACATGGCGAGTATATCCTAAAAATGAGGGTTAACGGAGTGTCAACGACTTTTCCCCATGCATCTGGGAAATTCTGAGGGTAGTGCGGCGACATTGAAACATAATCGAACTATCGGCTGTTTTTCTACGCAAAAATGCTTTTGACAACATCATCACTATGCCCTGGAAATGAGCATCATCAGAGTGTCAACAATTTGAGGCCTTCCATCTTGGAAAATCAAAGGGCTATGCGACTACAATGATCCATACTCGTACTATCAGCCACCTTTGTAGGCAATTATACTTACGACAAGATCGTAACCATGTTCCAAAATGACCGTCAACGGAGTGTCCACCATTTTTGGCCTTGCATCTTGGATAATGTAACTGGAAAGGAATGCAGATGTACTACAATGAACCAATTGGAAGCCTGTATTGGCAAAAATGAAACGGACGATATCGCGTCCGCCTTCTACAATTGGGCGCCAACTGTGCGGGAACTGTTTATGGGGAGGCGACGAACGCTAAACAGCAATACACTACATTATGCTGTTTCTAAATGGAGTTTTACGTGGTCAGTCATTGTAATCTGTCCTTGTATTCAACTTCACAAATATGCATGCAATGTCTTACTGATCTGATACATTTCCTTGTAGCTGTAGGGTCAATATTTCAGAACCCACAGTCTGCTGTACTGTATAGTTATTTTCGGGAGTCTCTCGAGTCGGATTGCCAAGATTCCAAATTTTCACTGCCATATTGGATTCAAAATCTTTGTACAGCTCATTGATTAAGTTTATGATCTTTTCCAAAACTGAACGTGTCTTTATTTGGAATTTGAGCCACCTTACTTTGTCAATCATCTTCGATGCTTGGTGGGCTTTAATCAATGCAGGCTTGAAGCGGTCTATTGATTGGAATAATTCTAGACATGCGCCTTCATGGCGATTCTATTTACACTGTGGAATTGAGGAGTCCGGCAGCCCTGGCATCGTATGTATCATATGTGATCAAGTTCTTCGCCATCCATCGGAACATGGGACCAGCTCAATGCGGAAACACTTGCTGGCAAACGCTCACCTCGGAAAGTTAAATGAGTTAACAGAGTCAGAGGTTACTGAATTGACTAGTTCGACGGTGGATGAAACAGCTTTGGCCATCCTGAAGTGGGAAGGAAGTCGAGGAATCACAATAGTAAGTTTGCAGAGGAAAGTCATATATGATATCCAGTTTAATCCATATTGACTGAAATGACAGACAAAACGTTTCAAACTGGCAGCTAAGGACTTTGAAACTTCCAAATTTCACCAAGACATGTGGAATCAATACCTTATGTTAGGATTTGTTTCAGCACATATTCCATCGAACGCTATGTCAATCTTGAACTACAACTGTCGTAGTAGGCATTACGTGATAACCTACTGCTACCGTCCGTTACAACCCTTAGTAACATTTGCTGGAGGGAATATGCACTGACTGTGGATGTAATAATAATTCAACTGCCATTACAAAATAAAGTTAGTTTACCATTGGATGGATGGACATCAATGAACAAACTAGCCATAACGTCAGTCATTGCATACTATATGGATCTAAATTGAGCATTGCGTCAGGTTCAACTCGCTTTCGATGAGGTTGATTGCCTGTTCTGTTCCCATTTCGAAAGCTACTTAAAGATGATAGATCAAGGGCCAACATTTTGGAGCAAGGCTAGCCATACAATTGAATGATGTGCTTGATTGTTTTGAGCTTACCGATGGCTGTTTGCTTGGTATTACGACTGATAATGCTTCCTGAAATTACTCGATGACACCCGAGCTGCAATCAAAACTTAAGGCCTCTGGAATTGAGTGGCCGGCATTGAGGAACCACATACCATGAATGGCGCACGTCATACAGCTGGCTTTAGGTGCATTCATGAGCAGTCTCGGTGTAAAAGGCCGCACCAAGTCTTGGGAAGCCCATGAGCGCGATCAGCAACTTGGAGAGACTAAAAGCATTGACATTGGGAAGAGTCAATGACTTCGAAAAGAAGGCAATGCTAGAATCAACAAGGTGTCGGCCATGAGACCAGGTATAGCAAAGATAATTGAGAAAGTACGTAGTTCATGATATTTTGAAAGTCCTGAAGCTGACCTTCATATAGCAGAGAATGCTTGCTGGATGAATTACACTGACACCTGGTTGCCAAAACGAGTTCATTCACTGTCAAAAAGCCAAAGTCTGCATTGTGGTACTTCTGATTATGGATGGGAACACACGTTCGAACTCTACTCTGGAGTTGCTCGAGTGCGCCTACCAATCACGGGAATTTACACGCGAGTAGCTTCGGAACCCAAATTACACTGAATGCCGGCCGCTCTTCTCAACTCAGGATGAATGGACGATTTTCAAGTATGTCACGGAAGTATTGAGGCCATTTCGATATTGGACCTTTTGGAGGTCGAAGACGCACACAGTCCCATTGCATGACGTTATCGCAGTGTACAATGACATGTTCGATCACATGGATGGCGTTATGTGAGATTAGGCTTCGAAGAAGACACTATTGAAGGAAGACTTGAACTTCGCTGTAATGTTGGTTCGACAGAAGCTGTCCAAATACTACACTGAAAAGACTCCAACAACTGGCATGCTTCTGATTTCCGCACATATCCTGGATCCTTTCCGGAATTTGCCACCCTTTTGAAAGTGGGACAAGGGAATGGATAATTATCCTGAGCACAAGACATTGTACACTACACAATACCAAGACACCTTACTGAAGTATGTGGAGAATGAATGCTGTTCCAAACGTCGACATTTGCTAGTCAATAAACTCGAAACCGTACCGAGCAGCAATCTCGTCCCCTCTGCAACAGCTTCAGCGTTCTTTCATTCATCCTCTGATCCATATGATTTGTGCAGCGATGATGAGGAATACTTAACTACTAACAATGTAGCTGAGACAACACCCGGAAGCAGTGATTACGCAGCCGCTTAGTGTCCGCTGCCAGGATCTATTTGAATTCGCCACCTAAAGCACCAAAGAACTGGGGACAAATTGATCCAAATCTGAATGATTACTACTCCGACCGAATGGAGATCAGTAGTACATTTTGAATACCAGACATAACTGATTGGTGGCACCACCAGGAGGAAACGCACTCAAAGTACGCCGATCTCACCAATGTGGCGCACGACATATTCTCTATCATATGACATGGTGTCGAAGTGGAGGCCAGTTTTTCCCTTGGGCATGATGTTGTTCGCTGGAGGCAGTCGAAAACCACAGGCAAGACCCTTCTCGAAAAAGTCGTTGTAAGGCAGTTCACTCGAGCCAATAACGAGATTTTGCCAGGCGCTGACCCAGAATTGGATACCACAAACACAGAAAACAACTCCGAAATGAAGAAAGAGGCAAAGGAAAGAAAATTGCACAGAATGGCCAAGATTCGTGACTTTTTGGAGATGTCGTAGGGCAGCCACAACCTAGGTGCTACCCTGATGGAATCTCGTGCTGCAAACAAGCAGATGACCACCGTATGATACATTTCGGACACTGAAGAGATCGTCAAAGCATCCTGGTCACTCTCTCAACATGATGGTGCAGCTGCATTTAAATTGTCAGAATGATCACCTTTGCCACCAGGTTTGTCTGCAAAGAACCTCCCTGCAGGAAGAAATGAAATATTAAATGTTTGCCGAATCCGGAGAATCAACCGTCATCCAGTCGAAAGTGATGAGGATCGCGAACCTGAAAGGATTTTGGACACTGAAGATTGCCTTAACTGGAATGGGGATTTAGAGAATCGAAATGACTGCGAAGACGATTGCGCGGTGGATGTTGAATCTGTCATGGAGCAAGACAAAACCATCGAGGATCTGCAATGCCCAGAGCAGCGGGATGTGAGGGCTGCGCCAAATGTTCCTGCATTGATTCGGCCTACACGAAAGTCAAAGAGACAGGCTGAAAAGATGTTGGAGACGGTCAATGCAATGGAAATGAGGAGGCATAAGGGAGTGAAAAAATGGTATGACAGAATGCATCAATATTTCACCAGCTTCTTTATGTATCTTGTCCAAGAGATTTAGTTAGAGATATATTACGGGCGAATAGTGAGTAGTAGCTTCTGGATATCGGTTGATAAACAGATGTATAGCAGGCGCAATGAAGCTTTTGGTAAGATACATAAATCCTTGTAGTGTGAGAGCAAACAGTGGAAGAATGTTACTGCGCTCGGCATTGCCACATGGCCACATCTCAATCGGTCAGAAAGACAACCAATAAGTTCAAATCATAATGACAGCAACTATCAATCGCAGCAGATGAGGAAATGACAATACAGTAAAATGAGCGTCAACGGAGCGTCAACGATTTGTGGTATTGTAAGTACGGTAATTAAACAGTGATTTGGTCGCTGTTATACATAACCGATGTTTTGGCAGCTGCTTTGGCAAAAAAGACACCACCATGGTCCCCACCCCATTCTGATAATTAGCGTCAATTGAGCGCTAATGATTTTTAGCTGTGCATTTTGGATAATTCATGTACTTATTGGTTACAGACATCCATTTTTCAGATATTGGCTGCTGTTACTGGTAAAAACAACATCCACAAGCGCCATGCCGCATTCTGAGAACAAGCGTCAACGGAGCATCAACAATTTTCAGCTTCGCATCATCGGTAATTTATGTTCTGATTGGCTGCAGGCATCCATTTACCAGATATTGGCAGCCTTTACTGGTGAAAACAACAGCGGCATGCTCCCTGCCGCATCCTGAAAATGAGCATCAACGGAGCGTTAACAGTTTAAGTTGTTGCATATTTGGTAATAATGGCATTACGCGGATTTTCATGTTCATATCGGAATTATTGATTGCCCTGATACGCAAAAATACAATATAGCAAAGGAGAAACACCGATTCCGAATTAATCGATATTGCAAGCTGCAAAGCATCGAAAAACGTATTATTGCACGTTGAAAATGCAATTTTGATATGATACCATTAACAACGTCCAAAAACAGGAGCTTTGTATGAATGTATGGATGGACCCAAAATGACGGTCTGGAACCGTCAGTAACACTAGCCTGAGCATCTACAAATTGTTGGCCGATTCTTTGCCGTGCCATTTTAGCATGGCTGGCAGCCATCCATTGCATCTTCACTAATCATTGCTGGGGATCATTGTATGGCAGCCTTCACGTCCCTATTCGAATGAAACTCAACTATCTCCTTCTTCTGTTCATAGACCTTGGTGTTAGGTTTCTTGATTATCCATTGTGTTTCCTATGTTTTGGTGTGCAAGTACCCTCCTTTAGTGAGTTTGGCCATATTCAAGGCAAGTCGTATGTTAGACTATTCTAGTTGTACCTGACCTCCCTCCCTTGCCATGGCAGCTAACCTGTTGAAAACCTACATGTTATTAGTTGCTGGTTTGAAAAATGATATTCCACAGTTACCTCTAACATAGATGACTCAGTAGCATCCTCTAAGGTATTGAATGTCTGTTTCTTCCACTCTCGGAGAATCTTGTCACTAAATTTGTCCCAACACTCCTACAACTGACATCACCAAGATGATCAAGATTGCTGAATGTGGGAACATATGCAATACTCGACCATGGAGGTTTCCCTCTACTGGCAGCTATGACTTGGTCAAGTAGTTCTCTGCATACGCCAGGATGACATTATATGGGTAGTTGATGGCTGTCTGCCTCGGTATGGATTACCTCACATCCAATTGCATGGTGCTTTTTGTTGTTACTGCTTTCAGTTTTAAAGACCATTATTATATGTGCATCTGGGTCATAATTTCAGTGGCTGTATTGCCAGCATCATGGTGGACTACCTGGTGTCTGCATTGCAGCTGCAGCTCAGAGGGTAGCCGATGGGTTGATGCACCGGTCAAGCGGCTCGATTCTGATTTGCTCCAACTGTGATGGGGTGATTGTGGAGCTATGAGTTGATGTTGAGGAAAACTTCAGGAAGATGATAACGAAAGAAGTTGGAAGTTCGGAGGAATATAGTCTCCTTCATATTACAATGGCATGAGTGAAAGCCAACTTCCACGTTATACTGGAGATAAATTCTGCTTCATTTTCCTGAACATTGCAGTTGTTTCCAACTGTCCCACAGGTTGCGGTAAGTCAGGCCGATGTTGTATGTTTCATTACCGGGATAACTGATTGTGGACCACCACTGAAATCTCAAGTTTGAATGATAGACAATGGGCATTCATCGATGGAACGAACATCTGGTGATGTGTATCTCAAGACATCCCTGTGATCATACTTACAACTGATACTAACAATCATGTCATGATATATGGTTTGCATTGCTATTCCCAATGTAGTGATGGTCACAATGCAGATTTTGTTTTGTTCAAGTTGATTAAACTTACTAACCTTCACATAAAAGATAAAGCTTACCTCCATGTGGTCCTTATTTTGCAACATCCAACCTCTTGCCCCACAACAAAGTCATGACATGACACAATGGTCAACACATCAAAAAAGAACTTCTCACTATTCCCTGGGGGCAACTATGGCAATTCGACAATACGATCCACAGAACAAAGTCCTCAAGTGAATGATGGCAGCAGTGGGTTGGTGCCTGAAGGTGTCGGAACCTTCGGAGTATTGCGCCGCTCAGAATCTACACAGAAGCTTTCAGTGGAGACAGGACAAGATACATCCATCATCAGCAACAAAGAGAAAGAGCAATGGCTTAAGGATTCTATTGATGAACAGACTACTATGGCAAGAAAGTAGGTTCAACAGCAGAGACAGGGGACAGGCAAAAGCCGTATGATGGGAGAAATGCGGAAATGGTGGGATTCACAACCAGAAAGCTCAACAAAACATTTGAGGAATGGTTGAATGCAATCAGAGACAGTATAAGCAATTGTGCAAGTTCTGATAATGAGGACAATGGGGAAGATAAGGATGATGATAAGGGAGATATAGAGCTGGGAAAGCTGACTGACGGTGATCCACCTGGCTGTGTGATGGACAAAGTCTCCAACAGAGTACAGCAGCACATGGAGTGTATTCGGCAGAAGCCAAAGAGTCTTGAGATATAAACTCAACCAGGATAGGGGGACGTGGCTGACTGCATTTGGGAGAGAGAGATAAAGCGTGGAATGACCCAATTGGAGGTTCCAACAGTTGTTAAGCCGCCAACAGACATGGTTGCAGCTGCCCTTCCACCTAGAACATCTGCAGAGCACATGCAAACTGTTAATATTCTCCCTGGGATATCACAAATGCTGCAAGTAACCTCTCAGCCCAAAAGTAGTCAGAGGAGTCTATGATATAAGGAAATACAGCCACTCAAACATGTATTGGCTTTCCAAGTCGCCATATATCCTATTTGTCACTAATGAAGAACTTCATTCATGTTGACCTCGTAAACGTTTACCCCTACCTATAGCTTCCCCAGCTATCTACCATACTGAAATTATATTTGGATGAAAAACTAGTGATTGCACCAGCCACACTGGACAAATAGATAGTAAAATAGCTCATGTAGACAACAAATTGCTTCAAAAAGCAAATCATCCACCCTTTTTGCTACATTTCAGGTGTTTTAGAATTTCAGTAAACAAATTTTGAGAATTGATTATTCGTCTAGGCATGTATAAGGGTTACACGTGTCATGGGAAAGGTCTAGACCCTATATCGAGTCAATACACAACCAGCAAAGGTGATATCGTCTTGACTTTCAAGCTTAAGTGACAAAGTACACGTTCATATACAGTAAAAATTTCCAAAAACATTTTATGTCAGTGATGTCACACCATTCTTTGCAGGAGCGGTCAATGTGCAATGTGAACCCAGATGAATCATAACCATTATGCTGCATTAATTCAGGCAGCCAACTGCATAACTCACTACTCACATCTGGTGCACATGGTCGAGATCTTGGACAGTTCTTATGGTACATCATACAAATCGATGAGAAGTAGCTGGACAAAAAAAAGGTGATCAAGTTGTGCTACATTAATCAAAAAGAAGTGGATAGATCTATATGCAGTCAATTGCCACCCAAAAGTGCTGACACCCAATTGGCCTATGTCATTCTTCACTCAGATCAAGTGTGTGTTAATGACTCTGCAAATGCTAGTTCTCAAGCCTTTTGGATCCTAATGATTCTGCATAGACATGATATATTAGCTTTCAATAATTACAGTATGTATTTTCTTACAATTGGTTACCATGCAATGACTGTTGGAATGTCACTAAGGCGAGCTTCAACAGGGCGGCGCAGTTTTTTGACTTATCGTATCGACAATGAAATGGTTCCATAGTCACATCCTCGTAAAGATGAAGCTCTGACCAGCTTTCAGCTAAAACTGAGAGTGATACACCCGTTGCCATATCCCCAAAGTGAGCGTTAATGGCACTTCCAGCATTTTTGTTCTTGCATCTTCGATAATCATATGTGTATGCAATGGTGTTAACCCATAATCATAGTATCAGCCCCCAGTATGTTCAAAAATGCTAGAGATGACATTGCTTCTACCTTATAAAAAGAGCATCAATGTAGTGTGAATGACTTTTGGTCTGGCATCTCGAATATTCCATTGGCTATGCACCAGCATAAACCTCAATTGAAATTATCAGCTACCTGTATGGGTGAAGATACCAGTGACAATGTCGCTACTACATCGTACATATGATAGTCACCAAAGTGTCAATGATTTTTTGTCTTCCATTATGCACAAGAAGATTGCTGTGCAATGGTATTAACCGATAATTGAACTTTTGGCCCCCAATATAGGTAAATAAGGTAGTGATGATGTTCTAACAGCATTGTGAAAATGAGTGCCATCGGAGTGTCAATAGCTTTTGTGCAGGCTCAGTAAGCTGCACAGCAATGAACTGCACTACATCATTCCCAAAGGGTGTTATTAATGGTTGGTATTTGGAATATGTTATTATATACAACTTCACCAATATGAATGCAATGTCTTACATGTCTGACATGTATTGTTCCTTATAACTCCAGAGTCAATATTTAAGAAACAGCAGTCTACATGACTAAACAGGAACTTTCGACATTTGTTCAGGTGAAATTGTGCAGCTGTGAAATTGCTACCGTGATGTCTACTATATACTCTGTGTATTCCTCATTGCTAGAGGCTATAATTTGTTCCAAGAATAAATGTGTCTTTATTGGTGAGTTGAGTGGCCTTATTTTACAAATCAAATTTCATGCTGGGTGGGCTTCTATAAATATAGGTTTGAAGCATCCAATTCCTTGATATTATTCATGATATTCACCTTCTTGGCAGATCAATTCATAGTATGGACAGGAGGAGGACAGCAATCCTGGCATCATATGTATCGTTTCGGAAGAAGTTATTCTTTATCAATCCAAACAAGACACTAGCTCAAGAGGGAAGCACTTGCTAGTAACAGCATACATCAGGAAGTTAATCAAACTAACAGTTTAGGAAGTTACCAGATTGACTAGTTTAAAGGTGAATGAAAGAACTTTGGCCATACTGAAGAGTCAGGGAAGTCGAGAAATTACAATTGAATGTTTCCAAAGGATATTAATATTTGACATTGAGGTTATATCTATACTGACTGAATTGACAGACAAAATGCTCTAAACTTGCAGAGATGGACTTTTACGCTGCCAAATATCACATATTCACCTGCAATGGCTACCTTATAGTCTGATATCTTTCGGCTAATATTGAATGGAATGCAATATCAAAGTTGCAGCTAGAATGGTTATAGTATATGTCATGAAGCGAGCTGGTGCTACTGTCCACCACCACCACCCTTAGCAGTGTTTGTCAGAGGGAATACATACTGACAGTGGATGCAATTAAGAAGCAATGACCATCAAGAAATGACGTTGGTTTAGCTTTAGACAGGGGGTCATCAACAAACAAATTAGACAGAGTGTTGGTCATTGTTTACTACATTGATCGAAATCTGGCAATGCAACAACTTCAACTCACATTCAATGAGTTTGAGATCCCATTCGATTCCCATTTCCACAGATGAATCGGCATGATATCTCAAACAAAACATATTGCAGCAGCGATAGCCATAGATTTGAAGGGAGTTCTCGAGCGAATTGAACTTACTGATTACCATGTAGTCAGAATCACAACTGATAACTCTTACTAATATGTCCCAATTACTCACTGATTACAGTTAACCCTTCTGGCATCCGAGATCGAGAGGTCTGCACTGAGTAACCACACCCCATGCCTGTCGCAGGTCATTCAACTTAGGTCAAATGTATTCTTCAGCAGTCCCGGAGCAAAGACTGCATCACATCTTGGAAAGCCTATGAGCACAATCAGGAAGTTGGATACAATGGAAAGAAGGACCTTGTAAAGAGTCAAAGACTTCGAAAAGAGGGGAGTACTGGAATCAACAAGGTGTCAGCCAACAAACAATGTTTAGCAAAGATAATGGAGAAAGTATGAATGTCATGTAATTTTGAATGTCCTGAAACTGACAATCATAGAGCAGAGAATAGTTGCGGTATTAATTACACCGAAACCTGGTCATCTAAATGAGTTCATTGACTGTAAAGAAGCTAATGTTTGAATCACAGTACTACCTGTCATGGCTGTGTTGACACAGTCGAATTCGATACTTGAGATATTGGGGTGACCCTACCAATTAGGAGAATATACCTGCCAGGGGTTCAAGAATCAGCAATACTGTGATGAGTAGCCAATCTGCACAACCCAGAATGAATGGACTATTGTCAAATATGTTATGGCAGTTTTCAGGCCATTCCGGTCCTGGTCCCTGTGGATGTCAACTATACGTATAGTGAATCTGCACCATGTTAGCACTGTCTTGAATGATACATTCGAATAAATGGATAGCCATGTGAGAACTTTAGCTAAACCAAGCACTCAATGGAAGGAAGACCGATACTTCACTGGAAAGTGTGCACCAGAAGTTGTTCAAAGATTATGCTCAAGGTGCTCCAATGACAAGCATGCTTCTCATTTCAGCAGACATAGTTGATCCTCTCTGAAAGTTACGATCGTGGAGGAAATAGGGCAACAGAATGGATACTGATCCTGAGCAAGAGATATTCTATACTACCCAATACCAAGAGGCCTTTCTGACATAGGTGGATATTGAATACTGCGCCCAACATAGATATTTGTGCTTCATTAAACCCAAAAGAGTACCGAGCAACATTTTCTTCTCCACCTCAATGTCTGATTGATTTGTTTAATCGACTAATAATTTATTTGATTTCCCACAAATAATGATGAATTTCAAATGGTTGAGAATGCAGCTGAAACGACACATGGATGGAGAGGTCAAGCACTACACTTATTGACATCCACAAGGCTCTCTGTGAATTTACTGCCTAAATAACTGCTGAACTGGGGGCGAATGGTTCCGAATCCTTATGATTCACACACTGGACCAATTGAGATTGACAGTACCTTTTGGATTTCGGATATCACCGACCAGTGGCATCAACAAGTGGAAACACTCTCCAATCATACTGATATCTCCAATGCGACATGCGATGTATTCTCTTTCATACCACATGGTGTCAGAGTGGAGACAAGCACTTCCCATGGGCCATATATTATCAGTTGAAGGCAGTGAACGACCACTCGCAAGACACTTCCCAAAAATGTGGTTGTTAGGTTGTTTGCTTGGGCTAATACACTGATACGGGCAGGCGATGCCTCAGCATGTTATATGTTCAATACTGGAAACAACGAGACCGCAATCAAGTGAGATTGGAGATGCACTTGGAGACCGAGAGATTGAGTGGACTGAGTGATGCACTTTGAAGCAGTAATTGAGTGTGTTGGGGGATACACTTCAAGGACATGATCAATCATGATTCAAGGAGTACATGGAGGCAGTTCATCTGGATGCGATTGATCTGAAGGAGGTAAAACTGGGGGCATTTAATCTGGAAGAAGTGAACCTGGAGGCAGTAAATGTGGAGGAATTAGGTTGGGAGGCATGTGCGATGGAAGCTGAGACTCAATTCATTGGTTATCTCGTGATGGTCAGAATGTAGAGAATTGTGTACAACAAGGTCAATTAAGAGCTTGTGAGAGTAGCTGGGAGCAAGAGACAGTCGATCCTGGGATGATACAGTGCGCCGTGTATGCAGTACGCGGTGTATACAGTACTCCGTGTATGCAGCACTTGGTGTATGCTGTACTCGGTGTCAACTCAAAATGATGATATAGGGTGAAAGAGAGGGTTGACTAAACTTCGTATTCTTAGATGATAGTATAGTGCAGGACGAAAAGGAGAGACATGAGAAGAGATAGGGCAACTTATCATGCAAAACTGGGACATAGAGAATACCGTGTGCAAGTTGATTTACCATCCCCGATACAGCAGGTACGAGTCCCAATCAGGTGTGTAATTTCACCGATATCAGTCCTTCCAAACCCAATCAGCCCAGTTGTATCCCTGAATGCTCATATCCTCTTGTATTCTCCACATCGTTCTCATCTTCATCCCCCATCTCTCTCTTTCTCATCCACAACTCTACCATCATCACAGAATATTAAATTATGTCATCGTTCTCTATCCCACCATGTCGTAATCATAAGTTGACACTGAGTACAGCATTCATTTAGTACAGCACACACCGAGTTCAGCGTACACTGAGTACAGCAATTACTGAAGATAGCTTGTCTTTCCTTCATTCTCATGATTACGAGTTGACCGCTGAATCATCAGCACAATGTAGTTTAGTCGCTGGGAGCCTCCAGGAGTGTGTGAGAGGAGGTGGAGTGTAAACATAGAAGCGTCAATTTCAGGAGAGAATCAGACCCTACAAAGGCATTTTGGCCGGCCTTCAGAGTAACTGGGATCTCTGATGACTGCTACCGGTGCACCATGGGAGCGGTTGTGATAAGTGTGGGAGCACCTGAGACTGTCGCCCAACCAATGCCGGATTCCCAACCTGAATCTGAGAGATGCCTGGGTTCCTATGGATATTCATTCGAAGGACTACAGGCGTTATCTGAGAGTCTCCTGATGTACCCTGAGCAATAAGAATACCCTCCACATATAATGCATAGATTATTGTTCATTATCAACTTATATATCAAACTATAGTACCCAGCATCTCATTCAACATTCTATTGTTTGCATCACTACATTAATGAGAACAAAAGAAAATGGCGAGTGATTCAAAAATGAAAGTTTGTAAAACCAAAACAATAACCCAACTACGTGATCGAATGATATCAATCAAACATAGTCTCAATGTCATCCACTAAATCTCCCATCTCATCAGGGCCGACAAACGAAGAAACACACAATTAATCAGTGGCACAAAGAAGCTGGAGGCGCTCCTTATATTTCCAAATGATTTGAACCTGATGACTGGGTGAAATTGAATTGCAATGTCGTTTGGCTCGATTCGTGATATCTAAAAGGTTGGAATCGAGAGGTGAGCTCGCGGTGAATCAAAATGGAGTTTGACAGGCACTATGATGAATCCGGAGAAACAAGAGCTGCTCCACCGAGAAACGAGGAGTGCCTGATGTAAAGTTCGTGGTGGGCAAGGGGAGCGTTGCTGTTGATGGAGAAGCGCGGAATGTAATTGAGGGGAGCAAAGCCAGGCCAATGCGTGCTGACGGGGGTTATGGAGCGCCTATACAGCGGAGCAGCCGTCCAGGCTGAGCATTGCCGAAAGTGGAGAGATACAAAGACTCTGAAATAAAATAGAGGCACTCCAAATCGAGGTCAGAGAGGGGATTGAGGAGGGCCAATAGGGATTGAGGAGCGCTGATGGGGATTGAGGAGCGCCTATTCTAGTGTACGACCACCATTGGGGAGGGAGGGAGGTGGTGTAGGGAGGTATGATCACAGTCTGGAATGAAGTAGAGGTGCTCCAAATCGAGGTCGGAGAGAGGATTGAAGAGCGCTGAATGACATATCGAAGTAGTAATCCAGATTGAGGAGCACCTATTGAAGCGTAGGAGCACTATTGGGAAGGGGGGGGTGTATGAAGCAGCCCACCATGTGTGATTGATGAGTAGTGCAGTGGCATCTGCAGTAATACAATCTATCACCATGGGAGGGGAAAATTTACCACAATATTTGTTCTAAGAAAATATAACCATAACCTTCCATCCAGTGGTATACTCTGACAGGGCAAATTCAATAGCTGCGGCAACAAGCGCTAATGTCTGCGGTGTCAGTGGTTGAAAGAACTGCAATGTGGTCGGTTGTCGCCCCAAGCTATTGGCGGTAAAGAGAAATGGACGATGGATCAAGTCAAGCACTTCCATCCGCGTGTACCACAATTTCTCATCATCCATAACCTTCGAGATGTAAGCAATGTCAAACAGGAGCTCTCTAACTTGAATTTGAAGCGCAGTATCTGATTCTAAATCCAACCGGTAACTACAGACAATAGTTCGACATGCTCCATCTGCCAAACGCCCTCGAATGGTACTTATCTTTAGTTTTAACAAGGTATATTTCTGGGGCTTAGTATCATCATAACTCCAATCGAGGGGTAGAAACCAGATTAAACACTTACAGCTTCTTGGGTGTGCGGATCGATTTTAAGAGATGGACCACTGGCCATTGAGACAGAGATGGTGTACTAACACAAGTACCTGCTAATGCTTGCTGACGATCCTAGGCTTCATTCACAAGTTTCCATGCTTCGTCAACCATCGAGTACTTCCCATCAGAAATGATTGGCCAGGGAGTCTTTGGGAATACGATTGCCTCCGTGAATTGTTTCCCTACCTCACAAGTAGCCTTTTGGTGTTAAGGAACATTGGGATCTCCGCCAGCCTTTGGTTGAGGAATATTCTGCTCTCCACCAGCCTTGGGAAGTGGGGGCGCCTGGGGGGGGGTACAACATCAGACTCGTGTAATATGTTGATGGTTGACTTTTGGCACTTGAGCATTGGTGGTGCGAGAGCCCCAGCTGGATGTCGTAGAGTTCGCAGTGATGTGTATGAAATGTCAGTATCTGCACAGCTACGTTTCTTTGGTAGTGGAACCCTTGTAGCTCGTATTGACTTATCACGGCATGGCTGGTCTAGATGCAGTACCTCCTGCTGGTTGCCCAAATGGTCTTCTTCGATATCAGAGGACAAGGTGGACTCTCCAGGGACTTCACGTTCATTCTCGCTGATTGCCCAATCGGTATCGTCATCATCCTCCTTTGTAAGAATTATAGCACAGACATTAGCAATCTCCAACACTATACTCGAACGCTGGGTTGGAAGTGCAAACATTTGATCTGCAATGAAGATTGGCTGTCTTCTTCAATGCACATGCAAGTGCTCTTTCAAGGTGGGCTTCTTGATTCTTCTGTGAATAGTGATTCCTCCCTGGCTGGCCATAGGTTCCATGTTGATGATGATGAAATCAAGTTGGAGAATGTAGACAGAAGTATACAAGGGTAAATATAGTATGAAGTTGAGTAGAATAATGGGAAAATAGGGCAATAAAGGAACACTTGGTCGAGGAGGATGCAATTCAGGGCATGCCTGGAAGAAGTGACGCTTGTTGCAGGAGGATGCAATCATGAGGCGTGCCAGGAAAGAGTCTGGAAGACATGTTGGTGGTTCATATTTATATTGTAAATGCTAGTTCTTTGTTGTGATTTCAGAAGCGTCAGGTGCACCGGACTAGATGGATTCTTCATGCCCCCAATTCCCAAATGTTAGCACTTGTATCCAAGTACACTATGGATGCAAGAATTGGAGGTTGGTTTACGCCTATATAGCTAGAATTGAACCAGATGCACCTGAAGATATCGACACACCAGAAGAACTCGGGAGATTAACTGAGAAATGGGTTCATCGTGATCGCCCCTGCATATGACTCCGCCGGAGGTTGTTTATTGTGCCTCTAGTTTGAGCATTTCAGTGGTGACGGCGTGGCACAGAATTGTCATTGTGTTGAAGAATCTTGCAGAACTTGAACGGAGGATAGGGCTGGAACCTTGCTGAGTGTCAACAGTTAAAGTTACATGGGTTCAAACTGAGTTTGTTGCTGATAGTGGATAAATTTGAATCTCTGAATGCGGTATACCAGTCGGATGGACACCCTATTTTGATCAGATTCTGTAGTTTTAGGATTCTGCAGCAAAGTTAGCCATCAAGTAGACAATGTTGTGTGCAGAACTTCATTATCAGCGGTTCGAGTCTGCTGAAGTTATAATATGGACGCAGTCAGTGTAAGAGAGGATGAAGAATACTGGGTTACAAAGGAGAGATTAAACATAGAAAATGAACAGTAAAGGTACGATGAAGACTCAGGGGTAATCTAATCGATTCCCGTTGTCATCAATGGCAAGATTGCTAGCGAATGGGTCATAAATCGTCACTCACATTAAGATGTTGCGCATAATCTCTTGTAAACACCGCATCATTTAATCACATACTCAATATGAGTCTTAATGCTTCAATGTTGATGTAACATAAATATTGGGGTTCAAAGCAGTGCATAACAACAATATTGAATGCGTCATGAGACTTGATCTGACAGCAGACAGATGAATAATGGCATGCAGTTCCGGCCAATTGAGGTGCAGTCAGCATTGAATAGGCATGCAGAATTCGATCGAATGCAATGGCTGGGATTGGAGGCTCGCCTTACTTTGACAGTTACTTGTACTGTCAGAAACTACATTGTCCTCACTCCAGCTTTCATCACGATTTGTTCTTCATGCACTCTTGGGATTAGACTTTGGAGGAAATCAGATATCATCTGTTTAAGATTTGTCACGAACTGCAGGCTGGAGCTTGCTGGTCACTGATTGCACCGCTGAGCGGAGACTGGCATTTGCATTCTCCATCCCTTCGAGCTCTCTTGATGGAAATCGGTTCACACAATCCATTTTAAGATACGGTTTTTTCGCGGCCCAAACATACAAGTGAGTCAAAATGTAGTTAAGTCTACATTGGAAGCGTTCTGAATTCAAGCCTGTTCGAGAAAGTGTGGTAAACTGCTGAGTATGAGTTGCCGGTCGTCTGCAGAATCACTGAGCAGAAGCTGTCTTTTGAGTTTCACTCTCTCATGCTGCAGCTCGATTATGGAGCTCGAAGAACAGTAGCTATTTTAGGATCTTGGAATGTATAGGTCCGAACATACCTCTTAGTCAAAATCCACTCAAGTGTGGTTACTTATTGCGCAGGGTTGTGTATTTATGGTAAGTGTGTGGTGGACACCTTCCTCCAACAGATGAGTTGACACGGAGCATGACAGTAATGGCAGTTTATCAGCGGCCTTCACATACTGATCAAGCATAGCTTCAGATATTTGCTGGGGCCGACCGGGATGAGTCGCAGCTGCACTGGCGAGTTTAGTGTCTGTACGATGAACACTCAGTTTGTGCTGGCAGCCACAGATTCAACGCAAACAGAAAGGAAGAAATATGCTTGGAATGGAGCAAAATATACCATTCAAGGGTAAGGCGAAGTAGGTAGGCATGGTTCAGAGGCATGCCTGGAGTGCGATCATATGATAATAATCTGCGGCAGCTTGTCAAAATTGGGCGTTGTACCGAATATACAGGCAGTGTCAAATCTGAGACGATCAACCTCGCCAGCAGAGTGGATCTAAGGTGTGCTTGAATTTCAGTCTTGTGCAAGGAATTACTTGGCTGTATTCTTCGAGTAAGCCTCGAATACGTGAGCCGTGTCTCAGAATACGATACATCAACTGGATATTGCTCAGACAGTCTTTCAATCCCTGGATTATGAGAGATATACTGTGCTGGATCTGTCTCAGGAAAGTCAAGAAGTTGATCGTGATTCTCTTTTGCAATTGACTGTATATTATTCAACAGTGTTCATTCAAAGAATATCCCGAATTCATTCACAATTCTATTGTCCGGTGCGGCTGAAAGAGGCAATTAACCTATAATTTGAATCACCCATGGAGGTTCAGGTGGGCCTGAGAACTCGAACCCCGTTCGCTGATGTTGGTACCACAATTCCACACAGACAACAAACAATGTGCAGTGACTGCAGCTTCGAGTGATTATCACAGAGAGAAATACATGGCACTGCGGAATTTTACTTAGTTGATCATTAAAAGTGCGCACCTGCTTTTCACCACATATTGGATCATTCAAATGAGGCAATAGTTCAGCTTACCAGATATCTGTTGATCCTTGACTTCATCTCATATTCATTACAATAATCATCTAACACGAAATGCAATCAAACTCTAACCAATACTCCTGTACTCCTCCCCAGCACCTGATTCTCCATACCATTTGACTATTTTGCATCAGTTGATGATATTGTATTGGTTGAATGATTAAAGAGGCGCGTCTTGATTACACTGCGCTAATAATTAACATTTATCCTCACCATCTGATGGCACAACGTCTCCATCCTCTGTATGCTGCTCCATATGGTCCTCCTGACCCTCTAGAATGCAGTTCATCTTCGATGTCGTGATGTTCAGTCGGCTCATCAGGCTATGCAGTTCTCTCATGTTAACTACTCCAGACAGCTGGTGGAGATCACTCGCTCTGTTATCAAAACCATGGGGTCCGGTGCGCAATAGCCATGTCTGTGGAATGCAGTTTTGCCTGAGTCAGACAATCTGTGCCAAGGCCTGGCACTGCTCAGCCAATACCCATAATTTCTGAGTTATTACTACATGGTTTGCTGCTGTGAGAATGAGGCCAGTAGCACCCACTTTGGGTGTAGTTACAAACATCGAAGGAATTGGCAAATCTTGAAATATGAGCTGCATTTCTGTTCCCTTATCGTTGCCCATTTCCGCATACATGTAGAAAATATCCATATGATCCCAAAAAAACTTTGTGAACCACCACTTCAAATGACAAACTTGGCCTGGCAGCGGACAAAGTAGCACGGCCTTTGAAGGAGGAGGTGCACCACACAACAAGCTTGAATCAGATTCAGGTTCGTGCAGAAGTGCCTCATATGACGCTTTGTCTTCGTCACGTTCAGGATACTCTGCAGGTGCATTGATAACCATTGACAGAAATGTGTCTCCCAGCCATCAGAAAATCATAGAGTCCACCCAGGTATCGACTGGCGATTCATTGAACAATGGTCCTGAAACATCATTCCAATTTTCGGTGTCTCCCAATACCAATGAGAAACATGCCAGCTTCCAGCTATGTACTCTCCATGCTCCTGAAGCACCTTGTGAAGTGTATCTTTCCACAAGGGTCTTGAGTTGAGCTTGCTCTTCCTCAGTCCATTCGAGATCAACAAGGTGTGCATTCTCCTTTGGGATCTGAACAAGTGGTTTTGCATTCGCGAGTTTCGATTCTTACCATCTCCTTATTGTCCAGGGCTTTGCAATCTGTATCATCCAATGTCCCGCATCTTGTTGAGCGTCCTGGTTATCAGTCCGCATGGCATGCATCAAACTCTTCCCAGCGCAATATAGTGCATCGGCGCCGTGCTTTTCCATTACAGTTTCATTCTCTGGATCTTCAGGTGCACCTGATAACAACCACATTGTCTGAAAACACCAGTCATTGAGTGAATGGAATCCAGGCGTTGCAGTGACTTGAAGTGTGAATCCAATTCTGGCATTCATCGCAATTGGCTAACTTATACTGTTTTTCATCTTGTACCGATGAAACTCATCAAAAATCTCAGCACACCATGAATAGTGTGAGAGTTGGCCGTTGCACGATAGTTTTGCTCTCGATGTCAAGGTATCATAAGACACAAGGGGAATACTCCATCGGTTTTCTGGCTCGTCAATAGCAAGGTCCGGATCCTTGTGGGTAAGATTCGTATTTTCTGCTTGCAACAAGTTGATGAGTTTGTACTCGGTTCCATATGTCATCTCGTCGATGACACCCTTTAACGTCTCTGCAACTCCGGGCATTGGTATCACCGGAATTGACTCAAAAGCTGATCTAAGTGCTGGATGCCCCTGCGGTGGAGTTGACTGGATCTCTGAGAGATGGCAAGGCAGTGAATTCTGTCTCTGCAACGAATACCACTTCCGTTCGTCACTGATAATCCCCGGAATGTCATTCTGCTCTAGATTAACCCACTCTTCAAGCGTATTCACCCATAAAATGCACAGTGACAACTCCATTACAACTTTCTCAGTCACCAATTTGCAAAGCATTGCCGCTGCAACTGAGGTGAAAGTCTTTCCAAGACCCATTTCATCCGCCATCAGTGCTCCTGGCATATTGGCATCCCAAACCTACCTTCTCATGATGAATCATATGGCCCAAACCTGGTGCGCCAGATCCTTAGTTCCGGGCAGGCCTGGAATTGAATACTTGTGGACTGAAACACGGTCATCCCTTGATTGGTGAATCAGATTGAAATTCAGCAGCCTGACCACCTCATCAAGAAACTCATGCTCAAATTCGTTGTTGATTGTGTTGAGAACAGTATTCAATACTGAACTGGTATTATGTGGATCAAGGTCCGTCTTGCCATCCACTTGCTCCTGAATCTCTCTTGCACCTTTGTCAGTCTTCTTTCCATCCTCAATCATCTCTTTCAGTTGCTCTGAGGTAAGTTGGGCTGAGGGGCTCATACTCTGGTGCTCCTGAAATTCATCACAATGTTAGGTATTTCACAGACAAGCATTTGGATCCACTGAATGTGTGGAATACAATCAATTCTATTCGCTCAATCAGAACATACATTAATACTACTATCAGTCTCTTTCCCACCTGCTGCCTCTTCATCCATAACACTTTCATTTTCATCTAATACCTCGGAAGTCTAAGAATACTGATTTGGAGCGGGGCATAACTAACCATAACCAGGCTAGCTGGGATTCCCTTGGCTGGTCTAATTATGTGCTCCGCAATATCCTACCCTGTAGCTGCCTTCATTTCTATCAAATATAGTTCCTCGTTGTGTCCCAGTTTCAACTTGAAGGCATTTGAAAGGGAACTATTGTATGAAATCTGACCATATGGAGGGTCATTCATCATTTGCCCCAGTGCGTATAATCCCATATACTCTTCGTTCCATTCTTTCTGCGTCAAGTTGCATTTGTATAATGCAGTCAGACAGTATGAATCTTTCGGACAACAACCTTTATCGATGAAATTGATCAGCTCCTCCCAGGGCCTCAGATCTATGTACGAAGTTTGGAGTTGTGTGCTGGATGTCTGGTCATTGTTGCCATTTGGCACTCGATGAATCACAACCACGAAAGTTGTATTTGGCCACTCTGGGTGGTTATATCTGGGATTTTGGCCTGCAGGCTTTCCCAAATCCGTCGCCGGTCGCTTGTTGCCTCGCCTTCCCTTCTTCCTCGCCTCCCAAACCCCACTTCTACATTCACTCGAACACTTCTCCACCTACTGTCACCGAATCCATTCGGTAGTATAGAAATTTTCCCAGGCAGCCAGGTCTCGAAAGTCTCCAATAAATCTGCAACTGCCGTCTCCCAGTGCAGGGGTGCATCTCGCAGCTGTTTCAAATGGTTCTGTCCCCGGATTATGGACTGATGCTTCTTCTAGGGAAACCCTGCCACACATACTTTCTTCCACTTGTTGAAGGCACTAACATTAGGCTGCCCCACCATTTTGGCAGATTGCTTCAAGGAGAATTCCATTTACTTCAAGTGGATTTGGGCTTGGCCTTCAGCACCGCCCAAGTCCGACAAATCATCACTCTCATAATCTCCATCATATTTGCCATAGAATATCTCTGCTAATGGGGGTAAATCCGCAATCCCTGCACCATCCGTGCTCCACAGTTCCGCAGCCGGCAGAAATCATTTCGTTCGGAGGCTAATAGGGGGACTCCTAGGTGCGCTGGGAATCTGCCCTGATGCATTCAAGGAGGAAGATATCAGCCAAATGACTGGAGTATTTTGAGGCGGTGCTGGAGGCACTCAAGGTGCGCCTGGAGATGACGGCCCATTTTCTGTGAATTGCTGAGAGGGGAACAATTGAGGTCCACCATAACCTCCTTGGGGGAAATTATATGCTTGCCACAATGACCCATTACTCGGATATCCTTGGGTTGTAGCAGAGCCTGGTTGTGAGCTCAGTGTCATGCTGAATGGGGCAGGGTGGTAGAACTGGGGAGTACCTGGAAATGGTGGCGGCGATTGTGGGTAACTATACCCCAGTGGAGGATGAATTAGATTTGTGGGTTTCCCGAATTGAGTGTCTTTGCTCGGTGTATTTCCAGCATTATTATCTGATGCTTCCACATTGTCTTCTGGGCGTTGTTGTGACCCGAACAGCCCACCCGCTCGAGCCATATTGGTTGTCTTCGCCGGAGATCAGTTTGTTGAAATAATAAGTGAACACAATGATGATAGCACTCAAATTATTAATTCAATTGGTGATTTAAAATAAAGCAGAGTGTAGTTGAGAATATTGAAGGTAGCAGTGACCTTCGGCGGAATGAAGGCCTCTTATATCCATCTCCTTTGCCACGGTCTGTGGTGTGTTAGTGCACCTTTGATCCCATGAAACCCGGCGGAGAAAAAGAAATCATAATCACACACCTCCCGACTTTCCTTGTTATATGCTCGAATTCGTGTAGTAGGATCTTGGAGAGAAGCTCATCTCTATTCGGCTCATGACAGTAAAGGTAATGGAAAGGAGTCGACATGATAACTTCAGGAACCCAAAAAGAACTGTCTCAGATTGGAAAGTTAGCACAAGTAGGCATTTTGCATTGAAAATGTACGTCTAGGACCTGCACATTATTCAATACAAGACCTTGTTAGTTTAGTAGCAACCGTGATTGCTTCCATTTGGGCTCCTTGTGTAAACTTCATTGTCTCCTCAGGATCCACCCACCGGTCAATAATCGTAACTGAAGAAAACATACTATCAGCCTATCAGTTCTCGATGATCATTGAGCTGGTATACAGCCAGCGAGGAAATTTACCTATTTCATAGTATTAAGCTGATGTTATCCGATGCTGGAGGCTCGAGCGTAGACATAATCTGCAATATGCCGCAATGACGTTGTATATGATGAGGCGGATCTTATTGGTAGCACCTGATAAACAGTATTAAATGTTGAAAGTAGTGATGATAGTGATGATGAAAGAAACTTTCTCTGCTGAGGATTTTTGGTAGATAATGTGGAGTATTATTGTGCGGGATTTGATAGATACTATCCTAGTTTGTGAAGAAAACTAATCGTAAGGTGACTTTGTTTTACCCCTCCTCAATATTTGGTGGGGTGTGATGCGGCTTTGAAAGTGATATGCTAACCTGAGTTAGCTCGCCTTCAAACAAATATCCTTGAGGCTCAAATGCACAAACAAACCATACCCCCTGAAGCATTGCCGAGATTCGTCAGAATACTGAGCATTTCTCAAAGATGGTCAACACTCGCCAGAAACATGTTGAATGCTTTATCAGCAAAAAGAAATTTTTCAACCAGAATCGACTGGAAGCTCACTATCAACAATATCACCCAATGTCGATGAATGAAGGGCTATCACCCAATGGGATTCTACCACCTGCCGGCATCCCTCACCCTGAGCCATCACGGTTAGACTAGAGTCGGTGCACCTTATTGGCCATCAACAAGCTGTCAAGTAATGATCTACTCATAGACGACCTACCGGGTGCACCACCACCTGAAGATACTCCTAATGAAGAACCTATAGACCCTCAGCAGCCTGATCTTACCTCTACCCCTCATTAAACAAAGACAAAGACTCATAGGAAGGTAGTTGGAGTGGAAAATGCGGTGGGGAAAGCCTATGGCAAAGCAACTGGATTGTACAACAAGCATCGCAAGTACTCAGAACAATGGAATCCATGGCATTCATTTTGGTCTGCACACAACTTTCAGCAGGCTCGGTTGTTTAGCCAGCAAACAAAAACATGGATAGATCAACATCTCAGCCGTGGACTGGACAACTACAAAACGGAATTGTTCCAATCAGCAGATGCCCTGCAAAGGCTCCTCTCTGAACTCTATTTCGGGCTCGGCGATGATAGTTGGATTGAAGATAACTCACATAGCTTTGGAACGTTATACGACACAGATATTTTCAAATGTATTCAGTTCCTCCTAGCACATCTCCCATTTCAGGCACAGCTCAATTTTGAATCGGTGACCATCACTGACTCTGTGGGTTGTCAAATCTACAGCGAGATGAACACGCGCGACTAGTGGTGGGATACCCAAAATCCACTTCCTGCTGGAGAGACAATTGTGACAGTCATTGGTGCATGTGGCAAGACTCAAATGACCATTTTTCCGGGTGAGCAGCATCTGTGACCGCTGCATATCACAGTTGTTAATAAATTGAAAAGATATCCACCGGACAACGAAAAAGGGGGCCTGGATTCTCGTTAGAGTGATCCCATTCCGCCAGAAATGTGCCAGAAACATCGATGAAGCATGATATTCCGTGGTTGGAACCCTGCTGTCGCAACTCAGGCATCTTGACAATGGTGGCCGCAGCTTGAAATGGGATTCTACAGATGATTTCAAGTTACAACGTTACCCGCTGTTGGCTGCCTGGGACGGGGATTATCCGGAACAAGTCATGGTTGCTCAAGTCTCATATGGCTCATGCCGGATGTGTGAAATTCCTAAAGGTGCGCCGATGGGGCATTCAACTTTTCGACCACTCAATAACTCAAGAGATCACCACATTTACACAGAGCTGCTGGAGGACAATAATATTGATGCTCTGCAGACTCTGGGTGTACGCCTAATCCGGAACCAGTTCTGGCAGTACCCTCTCTGCAATGTCTATCGCCTTTGGCAGCCTGATGAATTGCATCAGCTGCTCCTGGCTTTAGTTAAAGACTTATTCCACTGGCTACTCAAATACTTGAAAGCTAGAAATGTCAAGGATCAATTTGACAACGATTCACATCGGTGCCACAATTTCCAGGCCTCCAGCACTTCTCTATACTATTCCATTCATTGAAAAGTGGCACCTGGCAAGGTAAAGAGATCCGTGGAATGATCAGAACACTGGCAGTGAATTGCGCACTGATTCTTGTCTGCTCCAGGGATGATGGGGAACACTGTAGCAGAAACAGCCTCCGATGAAATGGTGATGGGAGCAGTGCGGGTATTGTGTGGATTCTCTCTACTTGTTAGGCAACAAAATCACTCTGATCTATCCCTCAACGCACTACACAATGCACTCAAGGAATTTTGCCAGAAGAAGGGTATTTTTCAAGAACAGAAAATGTCCAAGTCTGCGAAGGCCAAACTGGATGACCTGTTGCCAACGGAATCCCATCAGTTATGGGAACAAAAGATTCAGAAAATTCATACTGCAATGGAGGCCCTTGTGTATGGGGCTGAAAAGGTTTCCACAACAAAACGCAGGTAACTTCAGGTACACCTGAATAGCGCCTGACAAGCGGCAATCACATCGTCAGATGCTTATCGTCAGAAGGCAATAGAGCGATTAGAGCGCAACATCCACCAAGTGGCACCTGCTAAATACTAGCTTTTCAATGAATTATTCCAAAATCATGACTGACAACTATTGCAGGAGGTCGGGAGTAAGGTAACTGGTCCCAGAAGCATTTTCGCCACAAAACTTGCCCTGAGGGAAGCTGCCACCGAAGATGAGGCTTACAGGGCAGCAAACATCACACCCGACAAGCGACTGCAATTTCAGATCCTCCTATCCGATGCTGAGACAGCAGCCACAACCTGGAGCTTGGCTGATACGGAGTCTGTGACTAACCAGCTAGTGAGAAAAATTGATGGCATCACCTTGAATGAGCAGATGCAGTTCAAGCAGGAATTCTCCCTCCGCTTGATCGAGTTTGAAGCTTGGTGGAAGGCAATTGGCATTGAGGCGCTACAGAAAACCATTCAACAACACGTAATTCATTTCGAATATCCAAAGATGCGTCTTGTAAGTGTTATATCACAGTCAATTCGGCGAATGCGTTCCGGTGACAACATCACCACTGATAGTTCTGAACGGCTACATACTGCCAACGTGAAAGATGCATATCGATCTAGCAACAAAGTCAATTACATTTGACTGATGCTCAAGCACACTGACCAGTGTACCGGTCTTGACGACACGGAGGAAACATTGTCATAAATTGCACTTGAAGGCTGGAATGATATTGACTCTGTAAAAGTTTTCAACCAACTGTCTGCTACCGATGAATGGCGAAGTACATGTAGAGTCCATCTTGTATGTCTCCAAACAATTCCGGACGAGACCATTATACGCACTGTATTACAATGGGTATATCATTTATGAGAAACACATGTCCGCGAAGTGTGCAGAAGTATCAAATTAACCTCACTCAGAGCTGCATCAGAAGATTTCGGAATTCCCAACTTTGGACAGCTATTTTGGGTGCAAATTGAACTAGGCTGGGGACACGAAGTTTGTGGACTCATGCTCGAATATGATCAGAATGTACTCATCGACAGTATATTTATTAAACTCCAGCATGGGCTGTTGTATTACTGTCAACCATTTCACTGCCCTACATCTGATAAGTGTCTGGGACTCGATTGCATGGTAGAATATACCAATGCCAACCAAGGGATCATGCCTGAAGCTCATAATATCTGGGTCCAGTATACGCAAAGTGAAGAGAATGACCTCGATAACACCTTCAAAGGACGAATTCCTTCTTCTCCTGTAGTATACTCCAGCTGGGCTCCACTGAATCAGATTCTCCAATTTCAGGCGCCCCTGCCAGCCTGGGAGGCATTATTGACCTTTTCTAAGAGGTGCCAGAAGACACAACAATGGATATTATGTCCTCAAGCTCAAGAATATGCAGTGGTGATTCCAACAAAGTAGAAAGAACTTCACAGTTGGGCTGATTGTGTTGACGGGTTTATCCGGGTTGTCAAACAGACGAGTAAGATGCATATTGTTCCCATTGGAGTAATAGTTGGACAGGCGCATTTGGTGCAGGAGAATGCTGCATTAGGCCTCATCGATAGTCTATGGCTTGTAAATAATTATGTTGGTTTAGATACCTACTGGACTGTATATTAATTAGCTTAGAATGCCTGATTCAGGTGTATAGCTGTGACATAGTTTATTGAATTTTACTATTCGATATAGACAATCTATATTATCACTCCTCGAGAGTCTGGCTCCAGGTCCCCCGGAATGTTCCTGCAGAGGAGTGTCGTAGTCCCAGCAGCTCCGAAATTTTACCAACTTAAAGGCATGATTTTCTAGCATTCTAAAGACAACTTTATACTCTTTAGAATATTCTTGTATTTAGTTCCACTACTTGAAAAGTGTTGAGGAGCACCTGGAAGTACTCTCAGAGTACCTGAGAAGCACATCGTTTTGAATTCAGCCTGTTCGGAAGCTTTTGGGAGCTTCTTGAAGAATCGGTGTGGCTGTCCAGAATAGCTGAGTCGTTGAGTTATGGCTTCCGAACCATCTAACCTTTCGCTGATGATGTAGCTTCAGCTTCCGGCGTGCCTCCCTACATCATCAGCCGCCATCAAACGAGCTCTACATGAGCGCTCAAAGGGAAAGTTACGTTGTAACCGTCCCACGGTTCCAAGTTAACTAATTGATGGAAAGAGTCTCTGCACCCGGTGCACCGTCCATCGACAGCCTTCAAGTACTCACCTAAACTCGCTTGATTCCGGCCTCCAAGTTTGCATGATCATACCCTTCATGTGCATATCTCCAAACACATTCAATCACGGCTTCCAAGTGCATCTGCAAACTCCCTCGATCACAGCCTCGAAGTGTATCTCCAGACAGGATCGATCATGGCCTCCAAGTGCATCCCCAAACTCGATAGATCATGCACTTGCAGTGTATCTCTGAGCTTACTCGATCGTCATTGTCCGGCACACCTTTAATTTCTCTCAACCACCGTCTGCAGCCACAGTCCAGATATACTGTGTGTACATGGGTAGCTATATATATACATAGATACATATATGAGAATACAAACTGAATACATGAGGTTAAAATATTGTTGAATGATAGATAGTTGCTATGATTTCGAGATGTACCATCGATGTTCCCAAAGAGAATGTTGTTTTTCCGAAAATACTCTACTGTGATTTGACACACTCCCAGACTTGTCACCGACAGACCCTGACTTGTCATAGGCGCACCAAGACTTGTCCCATATGCTCTCAGACTTGTTGCTGGCGCTCTCAGACTTGTTGCCGGTATGCCCAGGCGCACCCAAAGTTCTCTTCAGAGCTCCGAGGTGTTCCCAAATATATCACAATCACTCTCATGGTACTCCTGTACCAGTCATCAGAGTTCCCAGTCAGTCAGTAGGCTGGCAACAATGTTCTTATAGGGTCTGATACTCTCCTGAAATTGATGCATCTAAGTTTACACTCCACATCCTCTGTGCTACTCCTGGAGGCTTCTAGTGACTAAAATACATTTTGCTGATGTTGGGAATGCTGCTGGTGTGCTTGGAAATCATAGCTACTACTTATAATTCAACGATTTTTACAAGTCATGTATTCAGTTTGTATTCTCATTGTTGTATCTATGTATCTATATAGCTACCCATCTACACACAGTATATCTGGACGGGCAGCAAGCGGTGATTGAGAACAATTCCAGTTGCGCCTCAAAATTTCAATCGTGTGAACTCATTTATACCCTCTGAGGCCATGATCGAGCAAGTTTGGAGATACGATTGGAGATCGAGGTTGAGTTCCGTCAGAGATGTACTGGGAGGCCATGATTGAACAAGCTTGGACATGCACTTGGAGGCCGGGGTCGATCGAACAAAGAGATCCACTTTGAGTCTGTGATTTGGTGAGTTTGAAGATGCAATTGGTGACTGAGAGTGATTGAACAGAGAAATGCACTCCAAGGCCGTAAGTGAGTGAGCTTGGAGATGGACATGGAGGCCATGTTCGAGTGAACTCGGAGATATACTCTGAGGTTGTGATAGGAGATAGTGTAGAGATGCACTTGTAGCAGACTATGATTGGCCATGATTGGAAAACTACTTGGAGGTGGTCGATCTGGCGGCAGTCGATGGGAGGCACGCCAGGTGTTGAGACTCTATTTATTGGTTTGTTACCTCGAAACTGTGGGAATGGGACAGGTTGACTTTACCTCTGACAACCTAATAGAAAACTGGCTGCTGGCAGTCAATCAGTAGGAAGGTCGCCGGAAGCTGAAGCTACATTTAGGTGTCAACTGGAAATCGTGAGAAGCAAGTAAAGACAGCTATTCTCAGCTGTATGCTTGACTTGCTGTATGCTGTACTCCATGTATGCTGTACTCAGTGTATGCTGTATTCAGTGTATGCTGTACTCGGTGTATGCTGTTGTTGGTGTATACTGTCCTTGGTGAGTGCTGTAGTCAGTGTCTGCTGTACTCAGTGTTTGCTGTACTGGTGGTGTGCTGTACTCGGTGTGTGCTGTACTCAGTGTGTGCTGTACTCACTGTATGCCCTACTCGGTGTATACTGAACTGGGGGTGTGCTATACTCAGTGTATGCTATACTCGGTTAATGCTGTACTCGCTGTATGCTATACTCGGTGTATGTTGTACTCGGTGCATGCTGAACTCGGTGTATGCTGTACTCAGTGTATGCTGTACTCGGTGTGTGCTGTACTTGGTGTATACTGTACTCGGTGCATGCTGATCTCGGTGTTTGTTGTACTCGGTGTATGCTAGACTTGGTGTATGCTGTAGTCGGTGTATGCTGCACTCCATGTATGCTGCATTCAGTGTAAACTCATGATGATGGCATGGAGTGATAGTAGTATTAGCAACGGGTCCGGGTAACCCGCCAGCGGTCCGGGTTTGGACCGTAAAAACGAGTCAGTTCAGTTCAAGACCCGTCCAACAACCTGACCGGCTGACCCTTGCCGGGCCAAGCCAGGACCCGTACCCGTCAACCCGTAGGTTTCGGTGGGTTTGGCTAGACCCATAGGTTCCAATCTCTGGTTCTGCTTTACAGGTTTCACATTTATGGTCGCATTCAAATATGCTACTGTTAATCGTAAAATATTGACATTGGTATGTCACGGTTTATTTTCGACGTTTTAGCCGCCTTGATGTTCAAAATACGCATACTCACGCGCCCAACCACTTCCTGAAAATGAGCGTCAACAAAGCGTCACCAGAGCGTCAATGATATTTGGTGTTGCATCTTCGGTAATATGAGTGGTGCTTGATCACAAGCATCCATAAAGCAGGTTATGACATCCTTTATAGGCAGTGATGTACAGGATATTCTAGCCACATCCTCCAGGACAGTAACAACTTGTTTCATTTACAGAGCTACCACTCAGTATTCTTGAGCCTTTTAGTATATAATGACAGTCAAAACGATGTATCTAGACAGTAACCACCACATCGTGCTGTGATTAACCATGATGGAAGGCCAACCAACGTTGACACTCTGTTGATGCTCATTTTAAAGATGGGGTAGGAAGAGTTTCACTTTCACTTTTGCCTATAAAGGTAGCTAATAATCAGTTTATGACAATGTGCAACCTGTCGCCCCCCAGATTACCCATGATACCTGACCAACAATCGTTGACCCTCTGTTGACGCTCATTTTCATGATGGGGCAGGGAGGGTATTGCATTCTGTTTTGTCTATAAAGGCAGCCAAAAATTCATTTATGACTAACTACAGCCTATCGGAGGTGTGATTTCCCAGGACGCATGACCAAAAATTGTTGACGCTCCATTGATGCTCATTTTCTTGATGGGGCAGGTAGGGTATTGCAATCTGCTTTGCCTATAAAGGCAGCCAAAAATTCCTATATGACTGACTACAGCCTTTCGGGGGGTGTGATTTCCCAGGACTCATGACCAAAAATCGTTGCCGCTCAGTTGACACTCATTTTCATGATGGGGCAGGAAGGGTATTGCAATCTGTTTTGTCTATAAAGGCAGCCAAAAATTCCTTTATAACTGACTACAACCTATCAGAGGTGTGATTTCCCAGGACGCATGACCAAAAATTGTTGACGCTCAGTTGACGCTCCTTTTGCCATGGCTGTATCCACAATATGCAATCAGTTAATTTGGCACACTCTATCATTCACAATGTTTTGGCTGCCTTTCTGGCATTTTCATTTAGTTTCTTCTTGATCATTACGTTGTTCTTTAATAATAAATAGACATATATAATGATAATCTCCAAAATCCCGTGCCTTTGGTCAATGCTCGTCATCAGTTGCAGGATCGCGCAATCCGCTGCTCGGGTCTTCAAAATGAATGTTGGCTGCATTACCACACCACAGATGGTGTACTAACCTTCATCAGTCGGCATATCTGGATCAAAATCGGTATTGTGCTGGGTATCCTCATCATCATCGAAAAATTCCGCACAGGGAAGAGATGTATGCGAATACGTATATCCGGACAGCAAATTAATGATATGAGAATGTTGAGCTTCCGAAGTATTGCCGGTTGCAGCGGGTGGCGTGCCGGGCAGAGGTGGAGTCGGCTCTCGAGTCGGCTCTCTGCGTCAGACGGGTAGAGCTCAACCTGTTTGTTAGCGTCTCCCACATGTCTGCAGATTCTTTGCGGTGCCATTTTGGCAAGGAAGGTAGCCGGACGTTTGGTTTTGACGAAGCATTGCCAGGTGTCTTTGTATCGCAGTCTTCACCTGTTTATGCGCAGGGAACTCAACACCCCGCTTATTCTCTTGTCAGACCTCGGCGCGTGGTTTCTGAATGAGATATATCTTTTGCTCTATTGCGGCACGCGAAAAGCCTTCATTGGCCATTTTGGCCATATCCAACGCCAGGCGCATGTCGGAATGTTCCAGCTGTACCCGACCTCGTTGCCCTGCCATAGTTGCAGACATGTTGAAATCCTACAAGACATTAGTTGCTGCTTCAAACAATCAAATTTGGCTGTTACCTCCACCATAGTGTTAGCAACGGTTCCGGACCATCACTTCGGGTCCGGGTCCGGGTCCAAACTGAACTGTTGCCAAATTGGCGGTCTGGGTCGTCAACAAACCCGAACTGCCCACTCGGGTACGGTTCCACGGTAAACTCCCAACCCGTCAGAATTGGGCGGGTTGTCAGCGGGTCGCCCAGCGGGTCCATCTATAGATTTATATATGGCTCCTAAATTTGCAAGTTGTCATTGATATCTTATCAAAATCGCGTTTACAGCAACCAACAATGTGCTTTTGCTTATTAAGCAGCTTGCAATATCAATTAATTTGGTATTTGTGTTTCACCTTCGATATATGGTATTTTTGCCTAGCTAGGCGGTCAATAATACGGTTATGCATGCGAAGTTCTGCGCGATGCCTTGATTACGAAATATGCAAGTCCTAAAACTGTTGATGCTCCGTTGACGCTCATTTTCAGGATGCCGCAGGGAGCATGTCGCTGTTGTTTTTGCCAGTAAAGGCTGCCAATATCTTATAAATGGATGTCCTCAACCAATCGGAATATAACTTACTCAAGATGCAAAGCTTAAAATCGTTGACGCTCCGTTGATGCTCATTTTCAGGATGCCGCAGGGAGCATGTCACTGTTGTTTTTGCCAGTAAAGACTGCCAATATCTTATAAATGGATGTCTGCAACCAATCGGAATATAACTTACTCAAGATGCAAAGCTAAAAATCGTTGACGCTCGGTTGACGCTTATGCTAAGAATGGGGCGGTGACCGTGTTGCAATCTCTTTTGCCAATAAAAGCTGCTAATACGACCGTTATGCATATCAACGGCCAAGTCACTGGTGAATTACCATATTTACATGGCCACAAATCGTTGACGCTCCGTTGACGCTCATTTTAATGTATTGTCCATTAAACATTTGCTGCTGTCCATAAGTGCTTTCATCCTGATTTGACTTTATCGGTAGGCTTTCTGCTTGATTCAGCCTTGGTCCTGTGGCAAAGCCGAGCGGCGTAATCATGTTGCACTGTTCACTCTCACACGACTAAAAATGATGTATCATGCCAAAAGATTAATTGCGCCTGCTATACATCTATTTATGAACCGATATTCACAAGCTACTTCTTACCATTCGCCCATAATACATCTCTAACTGAAACTCTCGGTCAAGCTACATAAAGCTGGTGAACCATTGACGCATTCTGTCCTACTTTTTCTTCCCTCCTTTATTTCTCCGCGTTTCAACTGCATTGACCGTCACTAAAACCTTTTCAGCCTGCCTCTTTGACTTCCGTGTCGGCCGAACCAATCCGGGCACATTTGGCGCGGCTCTCACATCCTGCTACTCTGGGCATTCCGGATCTTCGATGCCATTGTTGTGCTCTATATCGGATTCATCGGCCGCTACGCAATCCTCTTCACTGTCATTTGGATTATCCAAGTCGCCATTCCAGTTAAGCCAATCTTCGGTGTCCGAAATGCTTTCAGGTGAGCTATCATCATCGCTTTCCACTGGATGACGGTTGATTCTCCGGATTCGGCGGACATTTAAGATTTGAGTTCTTCCTCCAGGGAGGTCCTTTGCAGACAAAGCTGGTGGCAAAGGTGATCTTTCTGACAATTTAAATGCAGCCGCACCATCATGTTGAAAGAGTGACCAGGATGCTTTGACGATCTCTTCCGTGTCCGAAATGAATCGTACGGCGGTCATCTGCTTGTTTTGAGCTCGAGATTCCTTCTGGGTAGCACGTAGGTTTTGGCTGCCCTGCCCCATCTCCAAAAAGTCGTGAACCTTGGCCATTCGGTGCAATTGCCGTTCGTCCGCCTCTTTCTTCATTTCCGAGTCGTGTTCTGTGTTCGTGGTATCCAATTCCGGGTCAGTGCCGGCCAAAATCCCTTTATTGGCTCGAGCAAACTGCCTTACAACGACATTTTCGTGAAGAGTCTCGCCTGTGGTTTTTGACTGCCTCCAGCCAATAACATCTCGGCCAAGGGAAAAACTGGCCTCCACTCCGACGCCATGAGGTATGATAGAGAATATGTCGCGCGCCACATTGGATATATCGGCGTACTTTGAGTGCGTTTCCTCCTGTTGTCGCCACCAGTCAGTTATGTCTGGTATCCAAAATGTACTGCTAATCTCCATTGGGTCGGAGTGGTAATCATTGAGATTTGGATTAATTTGTCCCCAGTTGTATGGTGCTTCAGGCGGCGAATTCAAATAGAGCCTAGCGGCAGTCAATAAGCGGGCTGCGCTTGCGCTACGTCCGGGTGTCGTCTCAGCCACATTGTTAGGCGTTAAGTATTCCTCATCATCGCTGGACGAATCATATGGATTAAAGGATGATTGATAGGACCTGGAAGCCGTTGCAGAGGGGACGAAATTGCTGTTCTGTACCGTTTCGAATTTAATGACCGGCACACATTGATGTTTGGCGCATTATTCATTCTCCACATACTTTAGAAAGGCCTCTTTGTATTGTGTAGTGTAGGATGTCTCGTCCTCAGGATTAATATCCATTCTCTTGTCCCACTTTCTAAACGATCTCAACTTCCAGAAAGGATCGAGGATGTGTGCGGAAATCAGAAGCATGCCCGTCGTTGGAGTGACTTCGGCGTAGTATTTGGAAAGCTTCTGTCGAGCTAACTTCACAGCGAAGAACAAGTCTTCCTTCCATTGAGTCTTCTCCTTCGCCAAAGCTCCCATCACGCCATCCATGTGATCGAACATGTCATTGTACACTGTGATGACGTGATGCAATGTGACTGTATGCCTCTTCGACATCCAAAGGGTCCAATATCGAAATGGCCTCAATACTTCCATGACATACTTGACAATCGTCCATTCGTCTTGAGTTGTGAATAGCGGCCGGTATTCGCTGTATTTTGGGTTTTGAAGCCACTCACGGGTGAATTCCCGTAAGCGGTAGGCGCGCTCGAGCAACTCCAGAGTGGAGTTCCAACGTGTCTTCACATCAATAATCGGAAGTACTGCAATGCGGACTTTGGCTTTTTGACAGTCAATGAACTCGTTTCGGCGACCAGGTGTTAGCGTAATTAATACAGCAAGCATTCTCTGCTAGATGAAGGTCAGCTTCAGGACTTTCAAAATATCATGAAATACGTACTTTCTCAATTATCTTTGCTAAACCTGGTTTCATGGCCGACACCTTGTTGATTCTAGCATTGCCCTCTTTTCGAAGTCTTTGACTCTTCCCAATGTCTATGCTTTCATTCTCTCCAAATTGCTGATCTCGCTCATGGGCTTCCCAAGACTTGGTGCGGCATTTTACACTGAGACTGCTCATGAATGCACCTAAAGCGAGCTGTATGATGTGCGCCATGCATGGTATGTGGTTCCTCAATGCCGGCCACTCGATTCCAGACGCCTCAAGTGTTGATTGCAGCTCACGTGTCATCGAGTAATTTGAGGAAGCATTATCAGTTGTAATACCAAGCAAACGGCCGTCGGTAAGCCCAAAACGATCCAGCACGTCCTTCAAATGTACAGCTAGCCTTGCTCCAGTATGTTGGCCGTTGACCTATCATCGTTAATTAGCTTTCGAAACAGGAACAGAGCAGGCGATCAACCTCATCGAATGTGAGTTGAACTTCACGCGATGCCCAATTTCGATCCATATAGTAAGCAATGACTGACGTTATGGCCAATTTGTTTGTAGATGTCCATCCGTCCAAAGCTAAACTAACTTTATTTCGTATTGGCAATTACTTCTTAATTGCATCCACAGTCAGTGCATATTCTCTCCGGCAAATGTTACTAACGGTTGTAGCGGACGGTAGTACTAGGTCATCGCGTAATGCCTTATATGACCATCGTAGCTCAAGATTTGATATCGCGTTCCATGGAATATGTGCCGAAACAAACCCTAACATCAGGTAGCGATTCCACGTGTCTTGGTGAAATTTGGAAGTTTCAAAGTCCTTAGCTGCCAGTTTGGAACCTTTTGTCTGTCATTCCGGTCAATATGGAACTACCTGGATGTAGAATATGATTTGCCTCAGCGAACTTACAATTGTGATTCCTCGACTTCCTTGCCTCTTCAGGATGGCCAAAGCTGATTCATTGACCGTCGAACTAGTCAATTCAGTAACCTCTGACTCTGTCAATTCGTTTAACTTTGCGATGTGAGCTTTTGCCAGTAAGTGTTTCCCCATTGAGCTGGTCCCATGTTCTGATGGATGGCGAAGAACTTGATGACACACGATACATATGATGCCAGGGCTGCCGTTCTCCTCCATTCCACAATGTAAATAGAATCGCCAAGAAGGCGCATGTCTAGAATTCTTCCAGGCAATCGGCCGCTTTGAGCCTACATTCATTGAAGCCCACCACGCATCGAAGATGATTTGCAAAGTAAGGTCGCTCAAATCACGAATAAAGACACGTTCGTTTTTGGAAGCGATCATAACCTCGAGCAAAGAGGTGTTCAAAGATTGTGAATCCGACATGGTGGTAAAATTCAGAATGCCAGGTAATCTGACTTGAAAGACTGCCGAAAGTATCGTTATAGTATAGTAGACTGCGGGTTCTTAAATACTGAATACAGCTAGAAGCAATAAAATCAGATCTGTAAGACATTGCATGCATATTTGTGAAGTTGTATACAAGAACAGATTGTAAAGACTGACCGGGTAAAACTTGATTTAGGAGCATCACAATGCAGTTCATTACTGTATAGCGTTCTGAGCCTCCACAAAAATTGTTAATGCTCTGTGGGTGCTCAATTGTAGGAGGCGGATGCGATATCGTCACTAACGTTTTTGCCATCACAGGCTGCCGATAAGCTCATTGTCGGTATTCTGCGTTCTATTGCCGTTAGATTATCCAAGATGCAAGATCAAAAATTGTCGACGCTCCATTGACACTCATTTTGGTACATGGTTACGATCTTGTCGCAAGCTGTTTTGACTAAGAAGGCGGCCGATAGTTTGATTATTGATCAATTATGTCGCACCGCACGTTGATTTTCCAAGATGCAAGGCCTAAAATCGTTGACACTCTGTTGCCGCTCATTTGGAGAGCATTGTGAAGATGTTGAAATCATTTTTGCCTAGAAAGGCGGTCGCTAGTTCGATTATGGCTTAAACTCGCCGCACAGGCTTTGAATTTTCCAAGATGCAAGAACAAAAGTCGTTGACGCTGCGTTGACACTCATTGTTAGGACATAGTAGCGATGTTGTCTCAACCATTTTCGCCTAGAAAGATGGCCGATAGTTTGATTATGGCTTGATGTCGCAGCGCAGCCCTTGCATTTGCTATGATGCAAAGCCAAAAATCGTTGACGCTCCGTTGATGCTCATTTTTAGGACATAGTTGCGATGATGTCTCAACCATTTTCGCCTAGAAAGGCGGCCAATAGTTTGATTATGGCTTAATGTCGCAGCGCAGCGCTTGCATTTGCTATGATGAAAATCGTTGACGCTCCGTTGACGCTCATTTTTAAGACATAGTAGCGATGTTGTCGCAACAATTTTCACCAAGAAAGACGGCCGATAGTGTGGTTATGGCTTAATGACGCCGCGCAGCCAATTGATTTTCCAAGATGCATGGCCAAAAGTCGTTGACGCTCCGTTGACGCTCATTTTTAGGACATAGAAGCAATCTTGTCGCCACGAGGTTTGCCTAGAAAGGCAGCTGACAGTGTGATTATGGCTTAATGTCATCGCACAGCCCTCTGGATTTTCCATGATGCAATGCCAAAAATCGTTGACACTCCATTGATGTTGCATTGAAGTTCATTTTTAGGATGTGGCAACGAGCATATCATTTGCCTAGTTTGCTTTTACGCCAACCAATACGTTTACTTTGGAAGGATGTGACAATGCCACCAATTGATTGCCGAATGTGTAAGACTGTAAATCGTTGACACTCTATTGACGCTCACTTTAATCACATCGAAACAGCCTTTGTGCACCCATTAATTGTACCCAACCATTCAGATACACCTTATTGACATCCAATATTGCGTTTGTATGTATTATCGTTTGCATCCAGGAGTTTTATTACCACTCAAATTCTGATCAGTGGCTATCCACGCTATCTGATTGAGAGATCACGTGGCCCTATCACATTCCCGCGCTTTCGGCCGGCAATTGACGGCATGTAGAACAACTCACTAGTTTTTGGTAAATATAGCTCGACTTCCTCACCATTCCTTATCCGGCTCCTTCTCCTCGATTTCCATGACGTACCATAAGAAATTTCAAATATCTCAACCATGTGCACGAGGTCTGTGCGGAGAGTTATGCTGTTGGATACATGGATGAATGTGGCATGACGGTCGTCGTTCAGACTGATTCGTATTGGGCACTGACCGCTCTTTCTATGACACGTATGACATCACTCACTTAAATTTTGTTAGTATATTTCGTCACTAATATAGCTGTTACTTTGTCGCTTAACAGTCACTGGCTAATGCAAATCGAACGTGTCAGCAGATGTTTTGCCTGATTTGAATTCTAGAACATTCACATGGTGCGTTCGACCCTTGCACAAGCACAGACGAATTATCACGTCTCACAATTTGGTCACTGAAATCAAGAAAAAGCGGATACGTAACAAAATTGGTAAACAAATTGCTTTTCACAAACAGATGACGTCAAAAATCACAGTTTGGTTAACAATTCCTCCGCAGACGCAGGAGCCGTCACCATGTCTTCGTCCGAATCCGAAATCTATATGGTGATTAGCTGGAGGCTATATGCAGGGTTAAAAGCTTACTAGCTCAACAGGCTTCGCTATCAGCAATGGTGACGTATCGGGCTCTACGGCAGGCTCAAGCCCAGATATGCTCGTGTTCGACTGCGGTTTCACCGAGCCTAGCCGAATATGACTACTTCCTGGTCGAGAAGTCCCTTCCGGCATTTGCAATATTCCAGGGACAATGTCAAGCTTCGCCATAAGCTCTCCAAATGTTGTTGGTGGAGGTGCCGAAGCGCCATCATCTGTTTGAGGTTGAACAGCGACCGGAACCCTCAATTCGGCTGTGCCGTACTTCTTATCTCGTTCACGGAAGTAGTCGGCTGCATCCTCCCATCCCGGTTGTGTCAATTCATCAAGCTTCATCTGCTTCTGCCGAAAGCTCTCCATGCGCTGCTGGACCGTTTTGGTGATTGTGCACATCACCCAGCCGGGTTCATCATCTTCGCTCAGCTTGTCCTGCTCTGTCTCTTCATCCTCATCTTCCCCATCCTCCCCATCGTCGGAACTTGCAAGATCACTCAGACTGTCTCCAATAGCAGCCATCATCTCCTCAAAAGTCTTTTCGGGCTCTCTGGACGTCAACCTCGCGATTTCAGTATGCACCATATCGTTCTGCCCTTGCTGAACCGCTGCCTCTGCGTCTTCAACTCGCTTTCTTGCCCCAGGGGTCTCTCTCTCAACATAATCCTCAATCCATTTCTCGTTTTCTTCATTGCTTATGAATTGCGTTTCGCGTCGTTTCTCTGCCGCAAGCTTCTGTTTGGATTTCAAGCTGCGCAATGCCCCCAGGGCTCGGATTCTTTTTGCCTCCAAGCCGCTCTTGCCTTCATTCGCTTGATGACGTCGTTGGGTTGAACGCTTTGTCGATTTGCCGTATCTGCCCGCCGGAAGTGGTGAAAAGTTCTTTTTCGGAGCATTGACGATTGTAGTTTGCATTGACTTTGTTGGGCAAGATGTTGGATGTTGCAAGATATGGACAATATGGAGGCAAGCTGCATCTTTTATGTCATGGTTAGTACGTTTACTCATCTTGCACAAAGCAAAACCACTCTTTTAACTGTCAATCAATCGGGAATGGTTAGGCTAATCGTACGACATGACTTGATTGTTAGTGTCAGTTTCATGTATTATCCGGGGGATCGTTTGAGACAAACATGAGCAGATGTCCTTTCCCTTGAACAATGTCCTATTGATAGGTAACAATCATGCGATTTCGGCGGCCATACAGCGTAATTTATCCCTGTTAACAAACAAACAACATCGGACCGACATATTGCACATCTCGGGGCTGTGGGAAACCCAGCAACTTGCCGCTATACGCAGCAGGATTCATCTTGAGTATAACGATCATGTTGGCAGCCTAATATTTCATTCTGTTACGCAGCTAACTATATAATCCTCAGGGCTTCCAACATCTTTTCATTATCATCTTCCTCTCCGATTCCACACCAGCAAATCATGGATACACAACCACCTCAGCCAGGTCCAAGCGGATCTAAATCCGGCCAATTGGCAGACGCCTCGTCGAATATGTCACTTATCGGCACACAGCAGGAACGCAGGCACCAGTTAGTCCACCGCGAGGCTGCTGATGTAGCCACCAAACACATGACGGAGGATGCACATTTAAAAATCGTCCATAAGACTGGAAGCAGCACGAATAAAACGCAGCATGCAGTTGGATGTGAGCATCTCCATACCGCGGTCAATAGCCGTCAATTGACCATATAACAAATAGCTGGTGTACGCCGAGAGCTGCGTGACCAATCTATCGTTGCCTGTAACGGGAAACATCCATGGTCGACCAAGGCATTTGTCCGCACAGTCCGCGAAATCGAACATCATGATGTTGTAAGCTCTGGCATTTTCACGGACGAATTTCCAGAGAAACATCCCCGAGAGTGGACGAAACAGGCTTTAATCACCTTAGAGGAGGCTACGTAAGCGTATATGGTCGAGGTCATAGCCGCATCTCAGTGTTTGAAGCAGCAACTAATTTCTTGTAGGTATTCAACATGTCTGCAACTATGGCAAGGCAAGGAGGTCGTGTACAGCTGGAACAGTCCGACATGCACCTGGCCTTGAACATGGCCAAAATGGCCAAAGGCGGGTTTTCGCGCACCGCAGTAGTGGAAACGTAATATTTGATCAAGAAACCACGTGCTGAGGTCCGAGAAGAGAAGAAGCGGGGAGTTGAGTTTCCTGGGCATAACAAGGTAAAAGCTGCGATAGCAAGACACCCAGCTATGCTTCGTCAAAACCAGACGCCCGGATGCCTTCCTTGCCAAAATGGCACTTCAAAGAATCTGCAGACGCGCTGGAGATGCAAAGGAACTGGTGCACCTCCGCCCAACCGACGCAGACAGCAGAATCCAGAGCCGACTCCAGAGCCGACGCCACCTCTGCCCGGAACACCACTCGCGTCAACCGGTAACACTTCCGGTGATCAACATCTCGAAATCATCAATTTGCCTGCCGGTTATACGTTTTCACATACTGTTCTTCCATGTGCTTAATCTTTTACTCCCGATGCATCTGCGCAGGAAAGCGAGCACGATACAGATTTTGATCCAGATATGCTGCCTGATGAAGGAACATCCACTGGTTAGTACACTATCTGCTGTTTGGTAATGCAGCTAACATTCATTTTGAAGACCAAAGCAGCCTATTGGGCGAATCTGGCAGTGATGATTAGCATTAATCGAATGGCACGGCATTTTGGTGATTATTATTATCCTGAATTCGCGGATACTGTAAAGTATATTTTAAAGGATATATTTATATGTATTATTAAACAAC
>Ga0307514_10000913_pt1 | contig 45483 bp, 48 predicted proteins | sample 16_EM_MG_FD_203088 | JGI IMG/M metagenome (GOLD analysis project Ga0307514, IMG submission 203088) | Populus trichocarpa ectomycorrhiza microbial communities from riparian zone in the Pacific Northwest, United States - 16_EM | ecosystem: Host-associated > Plants > Roots > Unclassified | place...
GGTGATTCTATCGTCCCCGGCCGTTGTCGGTCGTCACGCCGTCATTTATAAGCTCGGACGGGACGGACGGATTTGCGCCGTCCCGTCCGTCCTGGCAAGAACTCGGACGGCCCTACCGTCCCCGGCCATCGGACGGGACGGTTGACCACACTGTATGGCCACAGTCTGATAAACCCTCCCTTGCTTGCAATCACTGTGAAAGGGTTCGTTACAAGCAGAATGATTGCTGGATACTATACCTAGAAAAGTAGAATCGACTGCCTAGAGATTTCAAGCGCCAGAAAGGTCATGCCAACTTGGCTGTATCCGGGGATGACATGTGTCAGAGTTGTGAAGTTGGAGTTCCTCTTTGAGTAAAACCGTTCACCTGTCTGTGGTTTTGCGGGGTGCTAGTCTTACTATTTGCCTGTCTGTGGTTTCGTGGGGTGCTATTCTTACTATTTGTTTGTTTGTTTTATTCATATTGTATGCACTCTACTTAGAGTATGACAGGACCTTATACCCCCTCCGCCTCCGGGCGAGCCGGCTAGATGGCGGAGCTCCCCCCCCGCTACCCTGCGTCCCCGCTGACAAATGAAATGAAAGGAAAGTAAAGGAAAGTTGAGAATTGAGAGTTGAGAGATATGACAGAACTGAAAAGAAGGAAAAGAAGAAGGAAAGAACGGATGTAAACCCCCACCGCCGCCGCCCCCCGCACCTGAGTCGGCCTGTGCACCTGCTCTCTACCGTGCCGTCCTTCACTTGGGCGGGAACTTCCCGACCTCAGTAGCCGCCAGGAAGTCCATCACCGCCTGGTCGCACTCTCCAATGGAAAACAGCTCAGAGACCTGCACGTGTCGGCATCTGCCCGCTTTCCAGCCCGTCGCCTTTCCCACCGCCTGCCAGAGGGCTTTCTGCTGGTCTCTCCACCGACTGCAGTGGCGGAAGAGGTGCTCCCGCGTCTGGGTCGCTGTCCCTCCACACCACCAGCACTTATCGTCCTCTCGGTGGCCGAATCGTTTTAGATAGACACCAGTGGGTGCATGCCCGCACTTTAGTCTATAGAACCTAGTCGCCAGCGACTTCACGCTTGTCATCGGGACAGGTCTCTTGGTCCCTGTCTTGCCCTGGAGTCTGTAACTGAAGTGTTTGCTGCACTTGTCGGCCTCCAACTTTGCCTTGGCTGCTGACTTCCCCTCGGAGATTCGTCTCGCTCTATTCGATGCCGAGGTGTATGGCCGCTCTATCACTGTATTCTTACTATTTGCCTGTCGGCGGTTTCACAGAGATTGCCAGACAGTGGTTTCGTAGGGCTTGCCAGACTGTGGTTGTTGTTGTTGTTTAGTCATACTGTATTCACTCTAACTAGAGTATGACAGGACCTTAATAACCCCCTCCGCCTCCGGGCGAGCCGGCTAGGTGGCGGAGCTCCCCCCCCGCTACCCTTCATCCCCGTTGACAAAAGAAAGATAAGAGAAAGAAAGAAAGAAGACGAGAAGGAAAGAGAGGTAGGTATAACCCTGTTACCACCGCTGCCGCTCCTGAGCCCTGAGCCCTCTCTATACCGCGACTTCATTTGGGCAGGAACTTCCCGACTTCGGTAGATGCCAGGAAGTCCACTACCGCCTGGTCGCACTCTTCCATGGAGAACAGCTCAGAGACCTGCACGTGTCTGCATCTGAGTGCTTTCCAGCCTGTCACCTTCCCCACTGCCTTTCAGAGCGCTTTCTGCTGGTCTCTCCACCGCCTGCAGTGGCGGAAGAGGTGCTCCGGCCACAGGCACACTGTCCCTTCACACCACCAGCATTTGTTGTCATCTCGGTGGCCGAACCGTTTTAGGTAGATTCCAGTCGGTGCATGCCCGAACTATAGTTGATAGAACCTAGCGGCCAGCGATTTCACGCTTGTCATCGGGATAGGCCTCTTGGTCCACGCCTTGCCCTTCAGTCTGTAGCTGAAGTGCTTGCTAAACTTGTCGGCCTCCAACTTCACCTTGGCTGCTACTCTTGGCTCGGAGATTTGTCTAGCTCTATTTGAGGCAGAGGTGTATGGCGGCTCTAATACTGTGCTTCCGCTCGCACCTCGGGCTAAATTCGCCCGACGCTCTGCTTCTTTGTAACCGGGGATACTCGAGTTTCCCGGGAGCTTGACTGTGGTTTCGTGGTGTACTATTTTTACAATCATCCCGTCGGTGAGTTCGCGAGGCTCATCTTTCTGTGCTTTCGGATGGTGCTTTTCTTAGTATTTACCAGTCTGTCGTATTGCGGGGTGCTAATCTTACTATTTGCATGTCCGTTGTTTCATGGGTCACTTTTACAAGTTCTGTTATTTTGTTTCCGGGAATGGTTCAGGTTTCTGGGGAGTTTCCTAAACCATGGCAATTGGCCGGCCATATCGGTCCTACGTCTGTTTCATTCTTATTTGGCTTTCCTACGTCTGATGTTCTTGCTGCTTTTGGATAAATTTGATGGAGCGCAGCCAGAGGGGGAAGTGTTGCATGAACCTGTCCGACCTGAGCTTAATCTGAGCTGATATTAGGGTACGCAGCCAGTCGGGTATAAGGCACCCAACTACCTTGTATATATCTCCAGTCATTCTCCTGCTCTCCAGTGTCTGTATCTTAAGTCTATTCACGAAATTCTCCCCTTCCAGATTTCAACATGCAGTATTGCATGTGTATCTGGATAGTGAGTCTCAGCACCATCTGATATCTTACATGAGAATGAAGACGTGTACGAAGATGGTGGCTGTATCAGGATATGCATCAGGACCAGAGTGATATGTCTCAGGCCAATTGAGTATACACATATGAATCTGGGAGGTTATACATATCCGGGCCTTAGCCCCCCCGACATAGTGCAGTCAATCAACTAGTGACAGAAGCATCCAATGTAACTGGTTATGAGCCCGGTGCTCACTCTTACTTAAAAACTCTATTTTCACTTCCCCTTCACAATCTTGAATGCCTCAAAAACCCTCATCCTCTCATTGTTAAAACTCAACACCATGGATTTATCTTACAATGTCCGCACCTGTTCCCACCTTTAACAAGACTGATTGTGGTACATTCCTCTACTCACCTATCTCAATTAAGAATCAAGAAAAGTGCCACTGGTCTGTGTTCATGAGGCTATGGTCACAGACAAAATCATCTCCGGTAAAGACCATGAACCACCCCCGATTGACATTGAATAGAGCAAATGGAGAACCTGAGTCGCAAAAGTAAAAGCACAATGCATCGTTTCCATTCACCCTCTATATCGCGTCTTCTTGAACGCCTTTGGTCTCCATGGGCAAAGTGGACTATTCTGCAAGCCTGCTTCGAGAAGACAGGTACTCTCTTTTGCAGAACTACCATCCAATATATTTTCGGTACATCCAACCTCCAGAATGATCAAACACTCAGAGAATACTTGAAACTACTTCGCGACTACCATCCCCAGTTATTTGGTGCACCACAAAATAGCTCACACAATGAAATACATACATTATCTAATATATATTCACTTGGTTGTTCAGTTACAATCATTGTCATTGGTTGACTTGTGGTATTTACCTCTAAGAATGATTTTTATTTGCTGACAACCCACAGCTTTGAGCTTTTTGATGACGTGGCATACCCCAGCAAATATCCTCCAATATCCATGCTGAATTGAGTCTTTGAGTGTAACTCCAATCATAATGTGATGTTTATGTGAACTGTTCACAATTCAATGCTCCTTCACCTCTCCATCTCCAATATAGTAAGTATGTAACATTGACAGAATGGATATCAACAAAGGGTGATTTTGTGTATACTTAGGCAATTGGTGAGTGTTTTTCAAAAAACACTCCTTCAGTTTCGAAGATATGGTAAATTTAGGATATGGTGGTGAATCAGGATCCAATTATATTCAGTTCATATATGCATTGAATCCAGATCAGAGGTATGCTGATAGCGATATATTTAGTAACTCAGTATTCAAATATTATCTTGAGTATTTCCATGATAAGGTGCATCTCAAAATATGGCAGGGGTTGGGGAGCAGGACATTCACACACACAAAATTAGTAGGTACCAATTGACTATAGTTCTGATACTTTACATTGACAATGTATCTTTTACTAATGAGTGCATTGTCAGCTGAAATAACAGAATGGTTTTGCCACCCTCCTTTAAGAGTCATCCAACTACATCCATATTTTACCCACATCAGAACAAAATATCCACATTCAATCGAATTTATGACACCTGTCTATTCATTTCCCAGCTAGAGTTGCAAGTATATAGGTAGGTAAGGGAATATCCAAATTTACTGCAGACTGATATATGGAACTCCAAAATCTTCTCTTGGTACAATGTATATAGACAGTCACATACTGATCTGATCAGTTTGTCTTGCTATTCTGACTGCAAGTTACTTGATTTTTGATGCCAATACTGCTCAGTAGTGTTCCAACCAGCCAAATCAGAACCAGACTATCTAGAGTGTCAGTAATCTCCAGTGCAATATCAACCAGCCCTGCTGAATTATATTTGGTAGTCCATTAGCTAGCCAAGCCTACATGTTTGTACTCAGCGGAGACCAGTGTTCCTAAGTGCCCCAGTCAGCCAGCCAGCTTTTTAGTGGCCAGCACATGATTGAGAAATATTGTCTCAGCTAGGATAAGTCTTGGTCTGATGAATTGATGGAATACACCAATGGCAGGGTCAACATACTTCTGTTGGATATCCTTTGTTCTAGTCCATTCACGGAGGCGGTTCATCCGTGGAGAGACCAGTCCATTCGCGGAGTCCCACCTTCCGTGAATGGACTGGTTCATTCGTAGAGTGTATATACAAAAGTACTAATTAGGCTCAACCAAAAAATAAAATTACTCTGTACACCTTCATCGTAATCCCTACGAGCTGCATGCCTCAACGTCGTCGTACAGCTACAATTACACAGTGCTCTATGTCATCATTTGAAACAGTCTCTTGCTAGTTTCCCGCTTCCTCCACATTATCCGCTTCCTCCATCACCTCCTCCTCTTCCTCCTCCTCCTCCTCCTTACTAGTGACCTGTTCCTCCTCGTGAACCTCTCCTTCCTCAGTATCCAGTTCTGTCAAATCATTGGAGTGCTTTCCTCGGCGCTTTTGTTGCAATCATCAGCGGTGGTGGAATCTGTCTACGCCCAGTGTTCCTAAGCGGCCCGGCCGGCCTGGGTCAGAAGCCGCCAAGAAAAAGCCTGCAGGCCAGCCGCCCAGAAAAGCCGCCCGGCCGCCAAGAAAAAGCCTGCAGATCGGCCGCCCGGCCTGGTTATGAACTTATGATGGACGATGGATGAGTTTACTTTGGTGGCTTTCTGAGTTTAAGACTTTAGGCAGCAGCAATGGGTGTCATTTAAACAAAATATGTTTATGCTTGTTCGATTGAACTTAGACGTTGGCAAATAAAGCCTGCAGCCCGGCCGCCAAGAGAAAGCCTGCAGATCGGCCGCCCGGCCGCCAAGAAAAAGCCTGCAGGCCCGGCCCTCATATAAAAGCCGCCGCTAAGGGCGGCCTGGCCGCTTAGAAACACTGTCTGCGCCCAGGCCTCTCCTTGTGTATTCAGTGAAGTCAACCGTCCCGTCCGTCCGGGATCACTGCGGACGGGGACGGACGGCAAAGTCGCCGTCCGTCCAAGGGCAGGACGGAAACGGCGCCGTCTTTTTGAGGCAGGACGGGGACGGACGGCAATGACGGTCAACTAGCCGTGCCCGGCCGTCATCGACCGACATCCATGGATCTCCTGCATTGTACATTATAAAATCTCATAAAACTAGTTAAATCTACTTTGACCTCGAAGCAAGATCATTCAGCATCTGCTCCATCTTGACCATGTCTGACTCTGTTGCTCCAAAGATTAAGCCTTGTTTCACCCAGGATTTCAGACACTCAGCAGCCTCAATGATATCATCAGTCACCCAAGCGATTTCGTAGGTCACTGATCAGCAACTTCGCACTGCTAAATAGACGCTCTGGTTCATCTGACATTGCAGGAATACTCATCAGCTCAACACCCATTTGAGCAAGAAGTGTCTGGCGTGGACCACGCTCTGAGTGGGTGTATCTTCAACCTTTATATACACCTAATTCGCACCTACTCATGCTATAGCACTGTAGCTTGATACAAGTGTCACAGCACCCCTGGCATGGGTCCATGTATATCTCTTACCGCGTGGTCTCAGTGCTATTTTCGATGTCATCTACATTTATACTGTAACCGCCCGATGTCGGCCAGGGACGGTGGATGACTGCCGGGGACGGCAAAGTCGCCGTCCCCGGCAAGTCCCCGGCCGTCATGCCGTCATTGTGGAGTAAGGACGGGACGGACGGCCTTGGCGCCGTCCCGTCCGTCCTGGAAAAATCTCGGACGGCCCACCGTCCCCGGCCGTCCGACGGGACGGTTGACATCACTGTGTGTATTTGCTGAGTCGAAGTCGCGTTTGATTCTGACTGGGCCCAGGCAGAGCTGTGTTCCGTTTAAGATTGAAAGTACCAGATGGCGCTGCTAGGAACTAATACAACCGTCAACTACGATATAGATGGTGAGTTTCGATATTTGGAAGATGTGAATTTAGTTGCGCTGATTGAATTCAACTGGATATGGCCAGCCAAGTATGCATACATGCGTGCGCATATATGCGTGCAGTGCATTAATAAAGTGTGTACACTCCGCGAATGAACCAGTCCATTCACGGAGGTGGGTACACTCAGCGAATGAACCAGTCCATTCACGGAGGGTGGGACTCCGCGAATGGACCGGTCTCTCCGCGGAGGAACCGCCTCCGTGAATGGACTAGAACATCCTTTATATTTCATACTACAGAGACCTTCTAGTAAAGGCAGCCGAGAATCATTTCAACAAAATATTCTGGTTAGACTTAGTCAGGGAAGAAATGCCTCCAGGTTGCAATGAAAAGCCACCTGGCTGTCAAGAAAAAGCTTGCAGCCTGGTTGCTCAGAACAAGATTTCACGCCGGCAATCTGGCTGCCAAGCTTGAGCTAGCAGGCCCGGCTGGAGCAGCACGGAGGCCCAGCTCTGATTCAAATGCTGTCACTGAGGGCGGTGTGGCAGGACAATCGGTGGCTCACCACCACTGCCACTAAGCTTAGAAGCGGAGAGTGATAGGAGCTGTATAGAGATACCACCAGAATGAAGATTGACCAGGCGACAGTGGCATAGGGAGATGCAGGAGTGACAGAGATGGCTGTGTGACAGGGAGTACATATTCAGAATACCCCGGGGAAAATACATCTCATATCATACCATCTTATCTCATATCGTCACAATACACAACAAATTATACAATCTATTCATCTCATCTAATGATCTCACTTGCTCTGTACGGGATTTTCTGGATCCACCCAATTCTGTGGATCCTCACAGCAGGGTAGTATCAAATCAACTCACCCACTTCCTATGCACGTTGAGTCGCGACCGCTCATCGTCGCCAAGTCCAGTGCCAATGCTTCAAGATGACCGGGGGAGTAATCATGAGGGGCTCTCTGACTTCAAGCTCGGCCGTGTCACCACGAATGGAGCCCAAACGCGGATTCTGGTTATGAACGCTGAGTGCGAAATGGCGTGTTCGTCTCCCACAAGCTAATATGGGTAGACATGCAGAGCAGAAACACAGGAATAATACATACCCTGTGAGCGGAGCAAACGCCCAAGGAAGTAACGACATTGCTGGAGATGGTGCTCTCATTGTCAGATTGGAATACCAGAAGTAGTATGTTGCTTACATCGACAAAGAAAATGAAAAATGCACATATCTAATACCAAGATGAACACTGAAGAGATAGTGCCAAAGTAACACCAGCTGAACAGCACGAACCCTGTACTGTGACAAACACTGAAGAAATGTTGTTGAACAAAACAGCGGGGGAAATGCCCCAACCTCATACCGGGACCCATGGGACTGTCCTTGCTGACTGGAGTAGAGGCACCCACCTTATACTGGGACAACAGGCACCTACCTAACACTGTAAAGAACGACACAGACCTCATCCTGGGACAACAGACACCGACATCGCAGATGGGATAACAGGGACTGAGCTGACATCGGGTCGAAAGGTACCGGCCTCATACTGGGATCTCAGACACCAACCTTCCATACCACATGACACGCAGCGACCTCATGCTGGGATGACAGACACTAACCTAACACTATGACGACAGGCACCGACCTAACAGCAGGATGAGCAAACATTACTGACAAATGGAAGCCACCGCTGAACTTAGCAAGACAATAATCGGAAGGAATACAAAATCAAGGGATTGACGATGCTGGTAATATCAGGAGGGATGCTCATGAGCATAATACTAGTTGTGTGAGGAGATGTCGCAAGGAATAGAACCCAAGAGAGAGATGAAGTAGCGGGAAGCTCAGAGCGATGACTGTGAGAGGCGGTAAACCTGAGGTAGGAAAAGAAAGAAAGATAGAGTAGACCTCAAAATGAGCGTCAATTAACCCAAATCCCCTTCCAAGAACTCAAAAACTGGCAATTCACCTTAGATCACCACATTAACTACCATCCTATCTCCAAACCGCCACAAACAGTACTAAAAAGTCTACTAATAACTCAGGAATAACTTCCACTGCCAGTTCCAGTGGCCGTACCGTTTCCACAAGTGCTGGACCCTCATGCCCTGCGAGATCCTCCACCAGTGCCAGACCTTTCCCCAATGACTAGCCCAATGATGTACACACTCATAGACAGTTCATCGTGTTCTTGGTCCTTGCCATCTCGATTAAACAGGAGAAAATCCCACTCTGGCGCACCATAGGCACTCCAGCCTTCGGGGGAGCGAACGTTACCACGTTCATTGTTGGATATGAGATCCACTGGTCATACAACAGTACCAACCTGGCGGGCGAAGACTGCATCCCAACCTTCCCATACTACTGCGTGGATACAATTCAGGAAACTGTCCTTATGATGAATGGATATCTGAGGAAAGACTTGCAGCAGTTGAAGGAGGAACTGAAGGATGCCTTCTGGCACACGGTGGCCGCCGCCGCACACCCATAGCCAAATCTATATGAATACAAAGATTGCAGTTGGAGCGACTGCGCAAAGTCCAGCAGCAACGTGGGAAAGTCGGCTAGAAAGTATTTCTCCTCGCCTACAACCGCGTCAGCTGCATTATGATCCACAATGGAGCCTTGGCCGAGTACTCACAGGTGGAAATGCTGCACTGAAATCTCCGAAGAAATTTGCGGGCAAGCGCAGTCGTGAAACTCAAACTAGATCAAAGTTACTCATTGATGTTCAAATACGACAAATACAGAATGGAAGTTCTCCAAAATTGTGTGACTCCCAGGACGCTGCCGCTTCGTGGCACACAAGGAGATTGTATAGTGCCAGGAGTCAGTTTTAGCAACGGGTGCGGGTAAGCCACCAGCGGTCCGGGTTTGTATCGCAAAAATCAGGTATGTCGGTTCCAGACGTGTCCGAAAACCCGACCCGCTGACCCTTGCGGGGCCAAACCTTGACCCTTATACGTCAACCCGCCGGTTTCGCCGTGTTTGGGTATAACAGTGGGTTCCATTCTCTGGTGTTGCGTTTCAGATTACACCTTGATGGTCGCATTCAGATATGCTACCGTGAATCACACAATATTGACATTGGTACATCACGGTTTATTATCAATGTGTTCGCCACCTTAAGGATCAGACTGAACAGCGACACTTGCTCTTCCACATCCTGAAAATGAATCTGAACGTAGCATCAACGAATGCTGGTCATGTATTCTAGGTAATCTGGGTGGGGGACAGCTTACGCACAGTCAGAAACACAGTATTGGCCGCTTTTATAGCAAAAAGTGAAAGTGAAACACTCCCTTCCCGATCTTGAAATTGAACATCAATGGAGCATCAATGATGATTGTTCATGCATCTTCGGTAATATGAGTGGAGCTTGATCCAAAGCATCCATTGACAAAGACATGACAGCCATTATAGGCAGATATGTACAGGATATTCCCACCACATCCTCCAGCACAGTAACAACTGATTTCATTTACAGCGCTACAACTACATATTCTTGAGTCTTTTAGCGTACAAAAGTAGTCAGATTGATGTATACAGACCATTACAGCCACATAGCACGGTGATGAACCATGATGAAAGGTCAACAATCATTGATACTCCATTGATGCGCATTTGCCAGATCAGGCAGGGAGTGTTTCACATTCTCTTGTCCATATACTGGCAGCCAATACTTTGTATATCACTGTTGGCAACCTGTCCCACCCGATATTAGGCAAGATACACAACCAACATTCATTGACGCTCCATTGAGGATCATTTTCACCATGGGTTTGGGGGGGTAATGCAATATGATTTACCAATAAATGCAAGCAATGATTCCCTTTGATCTGCCAGCAACCAATCAAGGGTGACATAACCTAGTGCGCATGACGACGGATCGTTGACGCTTCCACGACGCTCATTTTCAAGATAACATAGGGTGCAGGTGGATATAATTTGTGTGAATCAATCTGGCTAATACTTTCATTATGTATAGCCACTACAAAATCAATTTTTATTGACCAGATTAACATTACTTGATATTGTTGTCACTCTGTTGATGCTCATTTTGCCACATGTCTGTCCACACTATGCAATTATGTGATTTGGCGTAGTCTATGATTCGCATTGTATTGGCAGCTATTCTAGCATATTTATTGACATTTCTCTTGATCACTACGTTGTTCGTTAATAATACATTTACATATGTAATAACACTGTCCAAAATCCTGTGGCTTTTGATGAATGGTTGTCATCACTTGCTGGTTCCCTTAACAGGCTGCTCTGGTCTTCCAAATTGATGTCTGCTGCCTTACCTCACAGCTGACAGTGTACTAACTAGTGGATATTCCATCAGCAATCAGTATATCTGGCTCACAATCTGTATCATGCTCGCAATCCTGGGCAGATGCACCAAGAGCAAACAATTCAGCATAGGGACGATATGTATGTGGATATGCATATCTGCCCGCCTAATTGTGGAGGTGGGAATGTAGAGCTCCGGAATTGTGACAAGCTGGGGCTGGCGGGAGTTCCGTCAGAGGTGGTGGCCACTCTGATGTTTGGTGTCTTTGTTGGTGGGGTGGAGGTGCGCCTGCTGTCTTGAGTCTCCAGCCTGTCAGCGGATTCTCTGCAGTCTAATTTTGGCAAGGATGGTATCCAGCCGTGTGGTTTTGAAGAAGTAAAGCCTGATGTCTGTGAATTGCCGCCGCCACCTTTTAATACTCAGGAAACTCAACACTCCGCTTCTTCCCAACATGCACATTGGCGCAAGATTTCTTGACCAAATCTTGTGTTTGCTTGATTGCGGCATGCGAAAACCCATCTTACGCCATTTTGGCGATATTCAAGGCCAGGCACATGTCATACTGTCCCATCTGTACCCAAACTCGTTGCTTTGCAATCATAACAATGATGTCAAAAACTCAGAAGATATTTGCCGCTGCTGGCAAAGATGAGATTCCGCCATTTACTCAACCATATTCACTTGCGTGGTGTCCACTAAGGTGATTACAACCAGTTTCGTCCACTCAATGGGATTATTATAAGGGAATTTGTCGGCGAAAATCTATGACCTGATAACATCATGATAGTCGATTTCAGGGACTGTGAGGAAACATACCTTTGTACAACACTCAGGTTTCCAATCACGGGCAGCAAGTTATTGGTTGAAAACGTCTCGATGTGAAACAGGTGTACTTTACCATGTGAATTGACAACCGTTTATCATGATATGCATAAACTTTCTTCCAACAGCATGCTGCTTTCTATTCTTGCTGCTGCCAGTCATATGGACAATGGTTAAATGAGCATCATGGGTCATATTTCCGGTGCCTTCATTGGCAGCATTGGAGTGTACTAACTGGTGTCTGTGTTCTTGCTGTGTATCAGTGACTGATGTATTTGATATACCGCCCACCAAATGGGTTGATTTGAATCGGCTCTCCCCTTGTTGGGGGGGTTGCGTATCAATGATTTGCTGGTGTGGAATAGGAGAGAAAGATGACAACGGAAAGAAGTAGGAATTGCTGTAGACTATATTGTAGCCTTCATGTCAGATGGGTATGAGTAGCTGCTATGATGTTCTTAAAATCAAGATGTATCGTACAGTGTATGCCCACAAGTGACAGGGGTTGCAAACAGCCGTGCGATGTGCAATTCTTAGGATAGGTGTGGTATGCTTCGCAGCAAGGTTTCATTGTGGAGTACGACAGCTGCAGTCCAATGATTGTGAGAGATGCATTGAACATTGTACAAGTGACAGGACATCGGCTGATATTTGTTTCAAAGAAGTCCCGAGATACATGAGTAACAACCCTAGTTTCCATCAGAAACACCTGTGCGTTCCTCACGGCTCTGACATCTCTGACGCAATCTGGTATGTACTCACGGAGAACTCCATGCTCTCCGTCAGCTGGGTGAGAGGTCACGTTCCATACTAACCTCCAAATCTTTGGGCCTGGAATGTGGTGACGTATCCATACGATCAGAATGACACCTGTGTTACACTTGTTGGAGGGGCTGCAGTTATGCTGTAGCCGTTTACACAATGCCTCGCAATGTTTATGCCTAGATTCCACCAATAGCTACAATGTATCTCTCCGGTATTGCCATACATTGGATGCTGCACTGGCGCCAGATATGTTTAGCGTTGAGATGTTGTGACTTATTGCAATTGTAATGGCATGGGTGTACGTGACGTGTGCAGGGCCGGGTAACACCCGTTTTAAATTGTCGACTCGTCACGAGTCTTAGATCAGTATCGAGAATCTTACCACTCAATTGTATGTATACTCTCACTCAGATCCATGTGTGCAACCGTGATCCTACAATTACTATCCAGGCCCTTACGCAGCCGGACTGTGGCGTACACGCCCCTACACTATTCTCGATCTACAGTTACTGGATACGTTTTGCTCACGGGATCTCGAGATTTGACCCCTTTTTGACGCGTCGCGACATGCTCACAAATCCACTTTAAGAAACACTACTTCTCCAATGCCTCCCAAACGAGCGAATAGACTTCCATCACGTACTGCTAACGACCGCTGGAGTGCAGAAACAATTCGGGCATCGATTGGCCGCGGTACTTCAAGCCTAGCCGGCCCAATCAGCACTCCTATCGAACGCGCCAGCCCACGTGTGTTCCCGGAGGCCGAAATTAACGACGATGAAGAAGAAGATGGCAATACCGATGATGATGATGAGGACGAAGAGGAGCAGCCCGAAGACAATCACGGTGAAGCGCAAGCTCACAGTACTGACCGCGGCGATACCGTTCTATCAGAGGTCACTATGGCGGATATGCGAGATATGCTCGAGCAGCAGCGAAAGCTCGTCGAATTACTCTTCCAGAATGCCGAAATGAAGCTGAAAGATCCAGAGTCACCGAACCCCAAGGACAAATTCAAGGTCACCCACCCTAAACGCTACTCCGGAGGCGCGCGGGAATTGCAGACATTCCTCGCCTCCCTTCCCTTGAACTTTCGAACTCAGAATCACGTATTCCCGGGTGGCGATACAGACAAAGTCCAGTACGCACTAGACCACCTCGGCAGCTGGGTCAACCATCCAGATCACACACTGCAGAAGACGAACATGACTGACCCGGTAACCTGGAGTCATGATCTACTTGCCAACGACCACCCGTGCCTAAACGATCTGGACCTCTTCATTATCGAATTTGGGAAGCAGTACGGAGATAAGGACCGGAGGCAGAAATCATCCACGCGGGCTTACCACGAAATGATGCAGGGTTATCACAACCCAGACAAGAACGTACGCGCATACGCCAATCGACTTCGACGAAACTGGAGGGAATCCGGTTGGGATGAGGAACAACATAAGATCATGCTCTATGATATGATCTGGGCGGGGCTGAAACCCTATTTGTGGCCGAAGTTAAGGCCCTTTACCAAGACTAACGGTAGATTTGACTCCATCGACGAACTTTTCGACCGAGCAGCAGACGTCGAGACACCAAGGAAATCCGATAAGCAGGAACAGTCAACCGAGATCGGAGGCGGCAACCAGAAGGGGAAGAAGAGACCTCATCAACCATCAGTATCAACAGCTTCGGGAGGAGGGCCGGGCTCAGAATCGGGCTCAGGATCGGTCTCTGGATCGGGCTCTGGACCGGGCTCAGGGTTAAGCACGGGAAGAAGAGGAGGATTACGATCCGAATCAGGATCCAAACGCCCACCAGCACCATAGGTGAGCACGGAAGAGCGAGAACGACGGCGGGAAGCAGGTGTATGCCTGCGGTGCGCAGCTAAAGGCCACCTCGTTTTCGAATGTACCAAATACTTGCGGGCCCAAAACACCAAGCAGAATAAGCCCGAGAATCAAAACCAACCCACCTCTTCTGATGACCGTCAAATCAAGCGCCAGCGATCATTTGATCCCCAGGAGCAAAAAAACTAGTCTACCTCTCCCGGTACCTGGCTCGGCGAGAGAGGTTGGTCGAGATGGTGCTGGGAATGCAGGCGGCAGGCACATGGGCCTTCATGGCAACGCTGGAGGCGATACAACCTCATCGAATAGCACTAAAACCGAGGGTTATTCTACAGAGCCCGAGAGCTCACATGTTTAGTCAATATCTCTGCGGCACAGAGACCCCCGATTCAGCACACATAATCCACGAAGTTATGATACGAGATCGACACGGAGAAATGCAGCGCATACGAGCACTTATCGACTGCGGTGCAACGAGCATCTTTATGGCCCCAAGACTTCTTCGAAAACTTGGACTACCACACGAAGCTGCACATACAACCACCCTTGGCCTCAACGGACAGGTGATGGAGCACGCGAGAGACAGCCGGAAAACGACGATTTCGCCACAATACTTTGACCATTTGGCACCGGTTCACGAACCGGAGGTGCTAGTCGTCCCAATAAAGGCATATGATTTGGTATTAGGACTACCATGGTTCCGAGCTCGGAACCCGGAGATAGACTGGTCACAGAACTGGCTTTTGTCGTTGCGGACCCCCTGCGGTTCGGGATCGCACGGCATTGAAGATGCCCAACTCGGTCAACCCGAAGGGAGTGGTGTTAGCATCGACACGCTTTCGGCCACAGCATTTGGCGATCTGCTTGCTAGCGAAGAGGTTGCCGGGGCTTTCGCTCTACGAATAGAGGATTGCATTGGATTGCTGGGAGCTACGGTAGAGCGGACTCACGAGAAAGGTGAATACCCTTGTATGCTGGATGAGCGAGCAGGAGCAGCAGCAGTAGTTGCGGCAGAAGAGCGTCCACATGGGAACCTTGAATGAGTGCTACTGGCACGCCGAGACCCGAAGGGAGAGACTGGACGGCGGGGCTTGGCTCCACTGGAGCGAACCGCTAATGACAAGGCCTCCTGGATTACCCCTTCTCCGTTCCATCCTTGTAAATGAAGCATGGACTAACATCGACAGATGGAGAGCAACCGGAGATAGGAAGGGTATGCACAGACGATGAAGGCTACATTCCCGCCAAATACTCGGAATTCGTGGAGGTCTTCAGCAAGACCAGGGCTGACACACTCGCACCGCGCCGTTCCATCGACCATGCAATCGTTCTGGAACCCGGCTGCAAGATACCATATGGACGGATCTACAACCTCTCGGAAGCTGAGCTTAAAACGCTCAAAGCATACATCCAAAGTAACCTAGCTAATGGGTTCATCCAGCGGTAATCATCACCGGCAGCAGCACCAATCTTGTTTGCGAAGGAGCAGGACGGGGGCTTAAGATTGTGTGTTGACTACCGGGCTCTCAATTCAGCAACTATCAAGAACCGGTACCCCTTACCTCTCATTTCGGAGATGCTCGACAGGCTGCGCGGAGCTTGGATTTTCACCAAATTGGACCTCCGGAACGCGTACCATCTGATTCGGATCAAAGAGGGCGATGAATATAAGACTGCTTTCCGAACTCGGTACGGTCAGTTCTAATACCGAGTTATGCCCTTCGGCTTAACAAATGCACTGGTTACGTTTCAGTCCTACATTGACGATTGTTTGCTAGCTTCCATTGACGACTTTGCCGTGTGCAACCTTGACGAGATACTCATCAATTCGACCGATGAGAAGGAGCACGATCAACACGTACGAAAAGTGCTTGAACGGCTATGGGAATTCAGTCTCTATTGCAAGGCCGAGAATTGTCAATTCAGAGTCTCAGAGGTCGGCTTCCTGGGGATTGTCATCAATTCCGAAGGAGTCAGCATGGAATCGGACCGAATCGCGACGATCGAAAACTGGCCGACCCCAAATTCGGTCCGGGATATACAGTTGATTCTTGGATTTACAAACTTCTACCGGCGGTTCATTCGGAAATATGCAAAGGTCACATTACCGTTGACAAAGCTACTAAGAAAGACGGAGAAGGCACGTGCTCCAAGCGCTTCCGAGGGCCCACTTAGACCTGCACCGAAGTGGGAGTGAACTCGGGAAGCCGAACTAGAATTTCGGAAACTCAAGAAGGCGTTCACCGAAGCACCGATCCTCCAGCATTTCGACCCGGGAAAGCCAATAATCCTCCAGACTGATGCCAGCGCCTTCGCGATCGCCGGCATCCCGACTCAGTATGATGGATTTGGGCCTCTTCGAGCAGTGAATTTCTACTTTCAAAAATGCTCTCCTGCCGAACAGAACTACGATACGTACGATCGGGAGCTTCTATCGATCGTGGAGACTATGAAACAATGGCGGCACTACCTCGAAAGAGCCAATCACAAGGTCTTGATACAGTGTGATCACAAGAACCTCGAGTACTTTCAAACATCAAAAGTGCTCTCCCAGAGACAGGCCAGGTGGGCGGAGATCCTTTCTTCATACGACTTCGTTATCGAGCACCTGGAAGGCAACAAGAACCCGTCAGATGGACCCTCTAGACGACCTGATTATGAGATCGGATATGAAAGACCTACCGCACGGCTATTGGCTACTTTGGCAGCGACCACTGTTGAACTGTACAATGATCTCCTACCGGCAATCAGGACAGCCCAGGCTACCGACTCACTGGCCATCGACGTCAACAAGAAAATAGTCGATCACCCAATGGTCGGTATCCCCGATCTGTCGGAGAGCAGTGGGCAAGATGGATCTACGGACACAGGGAATAGTCAATGGAAAGTCATCTCAGGAGCCCTGACCTACGAGGGGAGGATATATGTGCCGGCAGATGATGCGCTGCGCAGCAAAGTGATAAGTCTTTTCCACGATAACCCCGAATCCGGTCACTTTGGAGCTCTTAGAACTGCTGAACTTGAATCTAGAGACTTTTATTGGCCTGAGATGGATGCTATGGTACGAAAGAACGTTGCCGGCTGCGAAGTATGTCACCGGATCAAAGCTCCACGACACGCCCGCCACAGAGTGAACATGCCACTGCTACCACCTTGTTGACCTTGGGAGGGAGTCACAATGGATTTCCTCACTGACCTGCCCGAGTCAACGGCATCGGGGTGTACCGGGATTCTTGTAGTTGTCGACCGACTGGCTAAGTGGTGGTTTACCTACCCTGCCAGAACGATATCGACTCACCAGAGCTGGCACCAATGTTCTTCGAGCACGTGATCTGCAAATACGGAGTACCGGATAACATCATCACGGACCGCGGCACGCAATTCACCAGCCGATTCTGGACTCGAGTGCGCTCTCACATTAGCATAGATCACCGACTCTTGACTGCATTCCATCCCCAAACAGACGGCCGAACGGAGCGCCAAAATCAGACCATGGAAAAGTACCTTTGAGCCTTCTGCAACTGCGAGCAGGATAACTGGGTCGAGCTCTTACCCCTGGCGGAATTCGCATACAACAACTACGTGCACGCTTCGACGATGATGACTCCATTCTGGGCCGTTTACCACCGGCACCCCGAGATGCAATTCAAAGCACCGAAAGCGCCAGCCAACCTCAAATCGGAGATCCAAGCGGATGCGGTACTCGAAGGATTGGAAGAGACTAATCGACACCTGCAAGAGAGTATACTAGATGCCCAGGAGTGACAGATGAAGTATGCTGGCGGAAACGAGATTACTTTCAAAGTTGGAGACAGAGTATGGCTCTCGGCCAAGCACTTCCGCACGACCAGGCCTTCCAAGAAGCTCGATAATAAGCGCGCTGGACCGTATACGGTAAGTAAGATCATCAATCAGAATGCTTACAAATTAGACTTGACAAAGACGATGCGGAATCACAACGTATTCCACATATCACAACTTGATCGGTACACACCGCCGTTCGTTGGTCAACCACTATCGGAGCCGCTACCAAAGATTGTCGACGAATTGGGAGTGGAAGAATGGGAAGTCGACCGCATTCTCGACTCCAAACGGCGTTATCGGAAGCTCCACTACCTCGTCCAGTGGGCCGGATACAGCCACATACGCACAAGTTGGGAACCGGCTGACAACCTTGAACATGCCCAGGAGTTAGTCTATGAGTTTCATCGAAAGCACCCGGGGAAGCCACGTTGATAGGGAGCAACTGGAGCTCGGGACTGGAGGAGAGGGATCAGTTGGACGTTTCATTTGTTTCTTGTCTATTGGATGCCGGCCCGGTACAAATGGCGCTGGCAGGGGTTTTACCGCCTCTGGATCGCAGTCACTTGGAGGTGAATATTCCCTATGCGCTGCATCCACCGAATAGTCACCAATTACGGGGCAAATCGGCAGCGGGAGATAGGAGGTTGTTTTGGTTTATTGCATTAGAGTACTAAGATATGCAGCCCAGGAGGTCTGCGCCTTAAGAGGGGGATAATCTAATGGCATGGGTGTACGTGACGTGTCCAGGGCCGGGTAACACCCGTTTTATATAGTCGACTCGTCACGAGTCTTAGATCAGTATCGAGAATCTTACCACTCAATTCTACATATACTCTCACTCAGATCCACGTGTGCAACCGTGATCCTACAATTACTATCCAGGCACTTACGCAGCCGGACGCTGGCATACATGCCCTTCCAGCAATGCAGTCTTCCCGTTGGATACATTGCTTGGAATCGCATTTGCTTCTTCATTAGCATATTTTACAGGTCGGAAATATACAGTCCATTCGTCACACTCTCTAGTACTATGCGCACAGTCCTCAACATTCTGCAGTGATCCATCATCCACTTGCGCTGCAGATTCCTCCGCATCCACCACCGCATCGTCACCATACTCGCACTGATACCCGTCAACATCGTTGTTTCCCAGGGCAAACCGCTCGAGTGCAGTACTGGTCCATTGTCGCCGGCTGGTTATGGGAATCGCATTGACCTCATCACTTTCTTCAGCTTCATCTGGGTAATCCCCGGTGGCCCCTGCCATCCCTTAATAAAGTTCGTCATCCAGGCAATTGATATCTATCGGAAGATTTGTGACAGTTCTTCCTATTACAGGTTCCTCCAGCACCACTTCAGAGGTCAAATAGTCAACGTATATCGGATTGTCATCACGTGCTGCTTCCACGCTGATCACAACCTCAGGCATTTGGTTCTTTGCCGGTTGGATCTCACCCTTGACAGTTGCAAGTGTGATGTGATTCACACTCAGTTGGTAGCTCTCCGGTAGTGTGTTCCAGGTATTGATCAAGCATATATATGTGTCGGCAACAGCAGGTGAGGTTGACAACTTGCCACCCATTGCAGTGCAGCAGGATGCATTCTGACCATTGTCATTCATGTAATTCAAGTAGTCTGAGCGATCAGTTCTGTCAACTGTGAGCTTTGACTTGGAACCTTTTGGATGAACGCCTTTGTTTATTTGACACTCCAGGAGAATATGGGGCAAGACAATGCAGAGAAACATGCTCAGTTGTCCCTTGGTGATTGAATGAAATCGGAAATAACCTTATCAAATTGTGCGCCAACCCAGTATCAGTTTGAGCGTGAACTATCCAACGTGGGCTGTTGCATCCGCAAACCTCTTTGATAATCTCCTTTGTGCATTCCTCAAATGGAATGTACCAAATGGTGTGTTGCAGCATTGCAGTGTTTCAGTACATCACTATTATCTACCAGTGTGCGGCATCAGGTCATTCTATCGCAACGCATCACATTGCATGACATACCGTCTCCCAGACACTTGTACACAGAAACAGCCATGAGTGCCATATCTCGAGCGCCAGGACTCAGCCCATTGGAATCCAAGACGCGCCACGACTGAGTCACTAAAGTGCTTTACACTTCTATGTAGTGTTAGCAACGGGTCCGGGTAACCCGGTAGCGGTCTGGGTTTGGACCGCAAAAACGGGTCGTTTCGGTTCCAGACCCATCCAAAAACCGGATCCGCTGACTATTCGCGGGCCAAACCCAGACCAGTACCCGTCGATCCGTGGATTTCGACGGGTTTGGCTAGACCCAGCGATACCAATCTCTGGTTCCGCATTTCGGGTTTCACATTTATGGTCGCATTCAGATATGCTACTGTTGGTTGTAAAATAGCGCCATAAGTACATTACAGTCCATTTAGAATGTATTGGCCGCCTTAATAATTAAAACGTATAGACATACGCGCCTTACCACATCCTGAAAATTCGGGTCAACGGAGCGTCAACGATTGTTGGTCATGTATCTTGGGTAATCTGGGGGTGCGAAGGGTCAAATATAGTCATAAACAATGTATTGGCCGCCTTTATTGCAAAAAAAGCAAACGAAACGATCCCTACTCCACCTTCTAAATGAGCGTCAACAGAGGGTCAACGATTTTGGGTCTTGCATCATCAGTAATCTGAGTGGCGCTTGATCAAAAGTATCCATAAAGAAGAATATGGCAGCCTCTATGAGCAGATCAATGCGGAATATTCCCGCCACATCTTCCGGGACAGTAACAACCCATATTATTTACACCGCTACTACTAAGTATTTGTGAGCCTTTTCACGTCCCAAAACAGCCAATACTACGTATATAGACAATAATGGCCACATCGTGTTGTAATTAATCATATTGGAAGGCCAACAATTGTTGACACTCCATTGACACTCATTTTCAAGATCGGGCAGGGAGCATTTCATTTTCACTTTTGCCTATAAAGGAAGCCAATACTTTGTTTATAACTATATGCAACCTCTCGCACCGCAGATTACTCAAGATACATGACCAAGAATCGTTGACTCTCCTTTGACGCTCATTTTCATAACGGGGCAGGGAGCTTCTCACTGTCTGTTTTGCCAATAAAGGAAGCCAATACTTCATTTATGACTGTTTGCAACCACTCACCCCGCAGATTAACTAAGATACATGACCAAGAATTGTTGACACTCTGTTGACGCTCAGTTTCTTGAAGGGGCAGGGAGGGTTTCACTGTCTGTTTTGCCTATAAACGAAGCGAATACTTCATTTATGACTATTTGGAAGCTATCGCCTCACAGAAAACCTAAGATACATGACCATGAATCATTGACGTTCCGTTGACGCTCATTTTAATGATGGGGCAGGGAGCGTTTCACTGTCTCTTTTGTGTATAAAGGCAGAGAAAACTGTGTTTATGACTATTTGCAATCAATGGCCCATAAGTTTACCCAAGACACATGACCAAGAATTGTTGACGCTCCGTTGCCTCTCATTTTGCCATGGGTGTATCCACAACATGCAATCATTTGTTGTGGCATAGTCCATCATTCACATTGAGTTGGCAGATTTTTAAGCGTTTTCAGTTACTTTCATCTTAATCACTGCATTGTTGTTTAGTAATACATATAAATATATCCTTTAAAATATACTTTACATTATCCGCGAATTCTGGATAATAATAATCTCCAAAATTCCGTGCCACTCGATTAATGCTAATCATCACTGCCAGATTCGCTCAATAGGCTGCTTTGGTCTTCAAAATGAATGTTAGCTGCATTACCAAACAGCAGATAGTGTACTAACCAGTGGATGTTCCTTCATCAGGCAGCATATCTGAATCAAAGTCTGTATCGTTCTGGCTTTCCTGGGCAGGTGCATCGAGCGTAAAATATTTAGCCCCTGGAAGAGAAGTATGCGAATACGTATAACCGACCGGTAAATTGATGATTTCGAGACTTTGATCACCAGAAGTGTTACCAGTTGCGGCGAGTAGTGTTCCAGGCAGAGGTGGTGTCGTGTCTGGAGTCAGGTCTGGAGTCGGCTCTGGAGTCGGCTCTGGAGACGGCTTGGGATTCTGCTGTCTGCGTCGGTTGGGCGGAGGTGCCCCTTCTCCTTTGTGTCTCCAGCGCGTCTGCGGATTCTTTGTGGTGCCAGTTTGGCAAGGAAGGCATCCGGGCTTCTGGTTTTGACGAAGCATAGCCCGGTGTCGTGCTATTGCAGCCTTCACCTTGTTATGCCCACGCAACTCAACACCACGCTTCTGCTCTTCTCAGACCTCGTCACAAAGTTTCTTGATCAAATATTGCGTTTCATCCACTGAGGCGCGCGAAAACCCGCCCTTGGCCAATTTGGCCATGTTCAAGGCCAGGTGTATGTCGGACTGTTCCAGCTGTACACGACCTCCTTGCCTTGCCATAGTTGCAGACATGTTGAATACCTACGAGAAATTAGTTGCTGCTTCAAACACTGAGATGCGGCTATGACCTTGACCATATACGCTTCCGTAGCCTCCTCTAAGGTGATTAAACCCTGTTTCATCCACTCTCGAGCATCTTTCTCTCGAAATTTGTGCTCGAAATTGCTAGAGCTTACAACATCATGATAGTCGATTTCGCGGAATGTGCGGACATATGCATGTGTCGACCATGGATAATTCCCGTTACGGGCAGTGATAAATTGATCACGTAGCTCTCAGCGTACACCGGCTATTTGTTATACAATCAATCGACGGCCGTTGACCACGGTATGGTGATACTCACATCCAACTGCATGCTGCTTATTATTCGTGCTGCATCCAGTTTTACCGACAATTTGTCAATGTGCATCCTCGGTTATCTGTTTGGTGGCTGCATTAGCAGCCTTCCGGTGGACAAACTGGTGCCTGCATTCTTGCTGTGTGCCGATAAGTGACCTATTCGACGTGGCGCCTGCCAATTGGCCGGATTTAAATCCACTTGGACCTGGCTGAGGTAGTTGTGTATCCATGATTTGCTGGTGTGGAATCGGAGAGGAAGATGATAACGAAAAGATGTGGGAAGCCCTGAGGATTACATAGTTAGCTGCGTATCAGAATGGAATATTAGGCTGCCAACATGATTATTATACTCAAGATGAATCTTGCAGTGTATAGTGGCAAGTTGAAGGGGTTTCCCACAGCCCCGAGATGTGCAATAAGTCGGTCCGATGTTGTTTTTTTGTTAACAGGGATAAATTACACTGTGCGGCCGCCGAAATCGCATGATTGTTACCTATACATCTGACATTGTTCGAGGGAATGGACGTCTCTTGATGTTTGTCTCAAATAATCCCCGGGATAATACATGAAACTGAGACTAACAATCAAGTCAGGTCGTACGAGTAGCCTAACCATTCCCGATTGATTGACGGTCAAAAGAGTGGTTTTGCTCTGTACAAGCTGAGTAAATGTACTAACCTTGACATAAAAGATGTAGCTTGCCTCCATATTGTCCATATCTTGCAATATCCAACATCGCGCCCAGCAAAGTCAACGAAAACTACAATGGTCAATGTTCCGAAAAAGAACTTTTTGCCACTTCAAGCAGGCAGATACTGCAAATCAACAAAGCGTTCAACCCAACGACATCATCAAGGTAATGAAGGCAAAAGCGGCTTGGAGGCAGAAAGAATCCGAGCCCTGGGGGCATTGCGCAGCTTGAGATCCAAATAAAAGCTTGCGGCAGAGAAACAACACGAAACACACTTCTTAAGCAATGAAGAAAAAGAGAAATGGATTGAGGATTACATTGAGAGAGAGACCGCTGGGGCAAGGAAGCGAGTTGAAGACGCAGAGGCAGGGGTTCAACAAGAGCGGGACGATATGACGCATACTGAAATCGCGGGATTGACATCCAGAGAGTCCGAAAAAATGTTTCAGGAGACGATGGCTGCTATCAGAGACAGTCTGAGTCACATTGCAAGTTCCAACGATGCGGAGGATGGGAAACATGAGGATGAAAAGACAGAGCAGGGCAAGCTGAGCGAAGATGATGAACCCAGCTGGGTGATGGGCACAATCTCCAAAATGGTACAGCAGCGCATGGAGAGCTTTCGGCAGAAGCAGATGAAGGTTGATGAATTGACACAACCGGGATGGGAGGATGCAGCCGACTACATCTGTGAAAGCGATAAGAAGTACGGCACAGCCGAATTAAGGGTTCTGGTCGTCGTTCAGCCTCAAACAGATGATGACGCTTCGGCACCTCCACCAACAACATTTGGAGAGATTATTGAGAGGCGTGACATTGTCCATGGAATATCGCAAAGGCCACAGGGGGCTTCTCGACCAGGAAGTAGTGGTATTCGGCTAGGTTAGGTAAAACCGCAGTCGTACACGAGCATATCCAGTCATGAGCCCACTGCAGAGCCCGATATGTCACCATTGCTGAAAGCGATGCCTGTTGAGCCAATAAGATTTCACCCATGCATAGAGCCTCCAGCTAATCACGATATGGATTTCGGATTCCGACTAAGTCATGCTGACGGCTCCTGCCTCAGCGGAGAAACAGATAGGCAAAGTGTGATTTTTGACGTCATCTGTTTGTGAAAAGCAATTTGTGTACCAATTTTGCTATGTGTCTGCTTTTTCTTGATTTCAGTGACCAAATTGTGAGAAGTGATAATTCGTCTGTGCTAGTGGAAGGGTCAAACGCACCATGTGAATGTTCTTGAATCCAAATCAGCCGAAAAGACTGCTGACACGTTTGATTTACATTAGCAAGTGACTGTTGAGCGACAAAGTAAAAGCTATATTCGTGACAAAATATACTAAGAAAATTTAAGTGAGTGATGTCATACGTGTCATAGAAGGAGCAGTCAGTGCTCAATACCAATCAGTCTGAACGACCACTGTCATGCCACATTCATCAATGCAGCCAACAGCATAACTCTCCGCACTGACCTCGAGCACATGGTTGAGATATTTGAAATTGCGCAAGGTACGTCATGGAAATCGAGGAGAAAGAGATGGATAAGGAAATGTGAGGAAGTTAAGCTATATTTAGCAAAAACTTGTGAATAGTTCTACATGCCGTCAATTGCCGGCCGAAAGCGCGTGAATGGGATAGGGCCACGTCATCTCTCAATCACATAGCGTGGATAGCCCCTGATCAGAAAGTGAGAGGTAATAAAACTCCTCGATGCAAACGATAATACATTCAAAAGCAATACTAGATGTCAATAATGTGTATGTGAATCGTTGCATACAATTATTCGGTGCACAAAGGCGGTTTCGAGGTGATTAAAGTGAGCGTCAATAGAATGTCAACGATTTACAGTCTTTCACATTCGGCAATCAATTGGCGGCATTGGCACATCCTTCCAAAGTGAACGTATTGGTAGGCGTGAAAGGAAAATAGGCAAATGATATACTCGTTGCCACATCCTAAAAATGATCATCAACGCAACGTCAATGGTGTGTCAACGATTTTTGGCATTGCATAATGGAAAATCCAGAGTGCTGCACGATGACATTAAGCCATAATCGCACTGTCGGCCGCCTTTCTAGGCAAAACTCATGGCGACAACATTGCTTCCATATCCTAAAAATGAGCATCAACACAGCGTCAAGGACTTGTGGCCTTGCATCATAGAAAATGCAAGGGCTGTGCAGCAACGTGAATCGATAATTGCACTATCGGCCGCCGTTCTAGGCAAAACGTATTGCGACACCATTGCTTCTCTGTCCTAAAAATGAACGTCAACAGAGCTTCAATGATTTTTGGCTTCCCATCATAGCAAATACAAGGGCTGCACTGCAACATTAAGCTATAATCGAACTATCGGCCGCCATTCCAAGCGAAAACTGTTGAGACAACATCGCTACTATGTCCTAAAAATGAGCGTCCACGGAGCGTCAATGACTTTTGGCCGTCCATCATGGAAAATTCAAAGCCTGTGCGGCGAGATTGAGCCACAATCGAACTAGCGACCGCCTTTCTAGGCAAAAATGCTTTCAACATCATCACAATGCTCTCCAAATGAGCGTCAACAGAGTGTCAATGATTTTATGCCTTGCATCTTGGAAAAGCAACGTGCAGTGCGACATAATTGATCAATAATACAACGATGGGCAGCATTATTAGTCAAAACAGCTTGCGACAAGATCCTAATCATGTCCCAAAATGAGCGTCAATGGAGAGTCAACAATTTTTGATCTTGCATCTCGGATAATCTAACGGCAATAAAACGCAGAATACCCACAACGATCTTATCAGCAGCCTTTAATGGCAACAACGTTAGTGACGATATCATATCCACCTCCTACAATTAAACACCCATAGAGTATCAACAATTTTCGTGGAGGCTCAGAATGCTATACAGCAATGAACTGCATTGTGCTGTTCCTAAATCAAGTTTTACGCGGTCAGTCTTTGCAATCTGTCCTTGTATACAACTTCACAAATATGCTTGCAATGTCTTACAGATCTGATTTTTTGCTTCTGGCTGTATTCAGTATTAAAGAACCAGCATTCTGCTATACGAAAACGTTACTTTCGGCAGTCTTACGACATGGATGACCCAGCATTCTACATTTTACAACAATTTCGGATTCAGAATCTTTGAACACCACTTGGCTCGAGGTTATGATCTCTTCCAAACACCAATGTGTCTTCATTCGTGATTTGAGCGACCTTACATTGCAAATCATCTTCGATGTGTGGTTGGCTTCACTAAATGTAGGCTCAAAGCGCCCGATTCCCTGGAACAATTCTAGACATGCACCTTCGCGGCGATTCTATTTACACTGTAGAATGGAGGAGAATGGCACCCCTGGCATCATATGTATCGTGTGTCATCAAGTTCTTCACCATCCATCAGATCACGGGACCAGGTCAATGGGGAAACACTTGCTGGCAAAAGCTCACATCGCAAAGTTAAACGAATTAACAGAGTCCGAGGTTACTGAATTGACTATTTCGACGGTCGATGAAACAGCTTTGGCCATCCTGAAGAGGCAAGGAAGCCGAGGAATGACAATAGTAAGTTCGCTGAGGGAAATCATATTCGACATCCAGATAGTTCCATATTGACCGCAATCACAGAAGAAACATTCCAAACTGGCAGCTAACGACTTTTAAAGTTCTGAATTTCACCAAAAGAGGTGGAATTGCTACCTGATGTTAAGGTTTGTTTCGGCACATATTCCATGGAATGCGATATCAAATCTTGAGCTACGACGGTCATATAAGGCAGTACACGATGACCTGGTGCTACAGTCTGCTACGACCCTTAGTAACATTTGCAGGAGAGAATATGCACTGACTGTGGATGCAATTCAGAAGCAATTGCGCATACGAAATAAAGTTAGTTTAGCTTTGGACGGATGGACATCTACAAATGAATTGGCCATAACGTCAGTGATTGCGTACTATATGGATCGAAATTGGGCATTGCGTGATGTTCAACTCACTTTCGATGCGGTTGATCACCTGTTCTGTTCCCGTTTTTTCGAAAGCTAATTATGGATGATAGATCAAGGGCCAACATACTGGAGCAAGGCTAGCCGTACATTTAAAGGATGTGCTTGATCGTTTTAAGCTTACCGACGACTGTTTGCTTGGTATTACAACTGATAATGCTTCCTCAAACTACTCGATGACATGAGAGCTGCAATCAACACTTGAGGCCTCTGCAATCGAGCGGCCGGCATTCATGAACCACATACCATGCATGGCGCACGTCATACAGCTAGCTTTAGGTGCATTCATGAGCAGTCTTGGTGTAAAAGGCCGCACCAAGTCTTGGGAAGCCCATGAGCGCGATCAGCAATTTGGAGGGAATGAAAGCATAGACATTGGGAAGAGTCAAAGACTTCGAAAGGAGGGCAATGCAAGAATCAACAAGGTGTCGGCCATGAAACCAGGTTAAGCAAAGATAATTGAGAAAGTACGAATTTCATGATATTTTGAAAGTTCTGAAGCTGACCTTCATCTAGCAGAGAATACTTGTGGTATTAATTATGCTAACACCTGGTCGCCGAAACGAGTTCTTTGACTGTCAAAAAGCCAAAGTCCACATTGCAGTACTTCCGATTATGGATGTGAAGACAGGTTGGAAATCTACTCTGGAGTTGCTTGAGTGCGTCTACAGCTTACAGGAATTCACACGTGAGTGGCTTCAAAACCCAAAGTACAGCGAATACCGGCCGCTATTCACCACTCAGGATGAATGGACGATTGTCAGGTATGTCATGGACGTATTGAGGCCATTTCGAGATTGGACCTTTTGGATGTCGAAGAGGCATACAGTGACATTGCATCACGTCATCACAGTGTACAATGACATGTTCGATCACATGGATAGCGTGATGCGAGCTTTGCCCAAGAAGAAGACTAAATGGAAGGAAGACTTGTTCTGCCCTGTGAAGTTAGCTCGACAGAAGCTTTCCAAATACTACAAGGAAGTCACTCCAACGACGGGTAGGCTTCTGATTTCCGCACACATCCTCGATCCGTTCCGGAAGTTGAGATTGTTTAGAAAGTGGGACAAGGGAATGCATATTAATCCTGTGGACGAGACATCCTACACTACACAATACCAAGAGGCCTTTCTGAAGTATGTGGAGAATGAATACTACGCCAAACATCGACGTGTGCCGGTCAATAAATTCGAAACCGTACAGAGCAGCAATCTCATCCCCTCTGCAACGGCTTCCACGTCCTATCAATCATCATTTGATCCATATGATTCGTCCAGTGATGATAAGGAATACTTAACACCTATCAATGTGGCTGAGACGACACCCGGACGTTGCGATCGCGCAGCCCGCTTATTAACTGCCGCCAGACTCTATTTGAATTCGCCGCCTGAAGCACCAAAGAACTGGGGACAAATTGATCCAAATCTCAATGATTACCACTCCGACCAAATGGAGATTAGCAGTACATTTGGAATACCGGACATAACCGATTGGCGGCGACAACAGGAGTAAACGCGCTGAAAGTATGCCGATCTCTCCAATGTGGTGGGTGACGTATTCACTATGTTACCTCATTGTGTCAGAGTGGAGGCCAGTCTTTTCCTTGGCCGAGATGTTATTGGCTGGAGGCAGTCAAAAACTATAGGCAAGACTCTTCGCGAGAATGTCGTTGTAAGGCAGTTTGCTTGAGCCAATAACAGGATTTTGGCAGGCTGTGACCCAGAATTGAATACCACGAACACAGAAAACGACTCGGAAATGAAGAAACAGGCGGAGGAAAGGAAATTGCACAGAATGGCCAACCTTCACGACTTTTTGGAGATGTTGCAGGGCAGCCACAACCTACGTGCTGTGAAGAAAGAATCCCGCGCTCAAAACATCCGGATGACCGCCGTCGGATACATTTTGGACACAGAAGAGATCGTCAAAGCATCCTGGTCACTCTTTCAACATGATGGTGCGGCTGCATTTAAATTGTCAGAAACATCACCTTTGCCACCAGCTTTGTCTGCAAAGGACCTCCCTGGAGGAAGAACTCACATGTTAATTGACCACTGATTCCGGAGAATGAACCATCAACAAGCAGAACGCGACGAGGATAGTGCACTAGAATGCATTTCGGAGACCGAAGATTGGCTTAACTGGAATGGGGTCTTGGATAATCCAAATGTCAGGGAAGAGCATTGCGCAGCGGCCGATGAATACGATGTAGAGCACAACAATGGCATTGATGATCCTTAATGCCCAGAGCAGCAGGGTGTGAGCGCCGCGCCAAATGTTCCCAGATTGGTTCTGCCGACACAGAAGTCAAAGATACTGGCTGAACAGGTGTTAGTCACAGTCAATGCAGTTGAAACACGGAGAAATCAAGGAGGGAGGAAAAAGTAGGACAGAATGTGTCAATGGTTCACCAGCTTTATGTAGCTGAACCGAGAGTTTCAGTTGGAGATGTATTATGGCCGAATCAAAAGAAGTAGCTTGTGAATATCGGTTCGTAAATAGATGTGTAGCAGGCGCAATGAATCTTTTGGCATGATACATTATTTGTAGTGGTGTGAGAGTGAACAGTGCAACATGATTACGCCACTCAGCTTTGCCACAGGGCTGAGTCTCAATCAAGCAGAAAGACTACCGCTAAAGTCAAATCAGGATGAAAACACTCATGGACGGCAGCAGATGTTTGATGGACAATACCTGAAAATGAGCGCCAATGGAGCATCAACGATTTCTGGTGATGTAAATACGGTAATTAACCAGTGACTTGGCCATTGTCATACATAACGGTCGTATTGGCCAGTTTTATTGTCGAAAGAAATAGCAACATGGTCACCACCCCATTCCTAGCATGAGCTTCAACGGAGCCTCAAAGATTTGTGGTCTTGTAAGTCCGGTAATTCACCAGTGACATGGTAGTTGTTATGCATAATGGACGTATTGGCCGCTGTTATTGGCAAAAGTGATAGCAACACAGTTACCGCCCCATTCCTAGCATGAGTGTCAACGATTTGTGGACTGGCAAGTCCGGTAATTCACCAGTGACTTGGTCGTTGTTATGCATAACGGGTGTATTGGCCGCTTTTATTGGCAAAAGCGATAGCAACACGGTCACCGCCCCATTCTTAGCATGAGGGTCAATGGAGCGTCAACGATATTTAACTTTGCATCTTGAGTAAGTTATGTTCCGATTAGTGTCAGACATCCATTTATGAGATATTGGCAGCCTTTACTGGCAAAAACTAAAGCGACATGCTCCCTGCAGCATCCTGAAAATGAGCTTCAACGGAGCGTCAACAGTTTTAGGAGTTGCATATTTCGTAATCAAGGCATCGCGCGGAACTGCCCATGCATATCTGTATTATTGACCCCCTTGCTAGGCAAAAATACCATATATCGAAGGTATAACACAAATACCAAATTAATCGATATTGCAAGATACTGAATAAGCAAAAGCGCATTGTTGGTTGCTGTAAACGCGATTTTGATAAGATAGTATTAACAACTTGCAAATTTAAGAGCCTTATATGAATCTATAGATGCACCCGATGGGTAACCCGCTGACAACCCGCCCAAATCAGATGGGTTGGCAGTTTACCATGGAACCCTACCCGAGTGGGCACTTCGGGTTTATTGACGACCCAGACCGCCAATTTGACCACGGTTCGGTTTTGACTCGGGCCCGGACCCGAAGTGACGGTCCGGAACTGTTGCTAACACTACTGCCATGGGCAGAAGCCAGAGATTGCGGTGTTGACACCTCCGGAGGTGGAAAATACCCCTGCTTCGGTGTGTGATTTTGGTCTGCAGCTCGGGATCCAGGTGGATTTGGAATGATCATGTGGTATTCTGGATTAGCGATGGGCGTAGGAAGGTTTGCTATACCACTGAGACAACTGGGAATGATAGCAATGCCTGATGCGGGCCTGAATCCAACCAAATGCGTTGGGTCTGTCAGTTAGGTTCCTCCGGGTGTTGGTGAAAATTGCTTTATGGTTGCAGTATGTATTGACTGTGGCTGTGTTGCAGACTGGGTGGAAGTGACACGATGCGGGATATTTGAAAAGCGAGAATTGTTCAATGAAGATGAGGGGGCGGAGTTCTAACCTTGGATCGTATAGTCTATGGAACTCCCTCCTTGAGGGGAATCCCTGTTGTCAGTTGGTACGGAAATGCGTCTCTTAGCAGGGTGAAGTTAAGACATCCTCGGAGGCCCATGCTGTTGTTGAATTTGCGATTAACAAGACTTGGGAAATATTGTACGACCGGAGGCATGTCAGGCTGAGGGCATAGGGAAAACATCATACAATATGAATATTCAACATTAAACCTATAGATATAATTTCCTGTCCATGCAAATGGAACGGCAGGTTAAGTGAACTCCTATTTGAGTAACGATTGAGGGCTTCAACCAAAAACAGAGGCGCAGTGTAGCATGCACTAGACGCTACACTGTGACAATGCTCAGAGACAAGATTCCGTGAAATGCATTCAATTATGGGTTTTACTGCCATCAGATTAAACTCAGATTAAACTGAGCACTAATATTCACCGTTACTGGAATGTCAGAAGCTCTATTTGCACCACCTGAACGGTGTTGATGCCATGGTGGCGCAATTATCATCCTGTTGCACTGTGTCTGTGCACAATACTTCGAACCCTCCCTAGGCTATATCGTGAGTTCCCTGTGGAAAATCCCGAATTAGCAGAGGTTCGAGCATAGCAAAGGGAATAATGACGTATTTTCTATTCTCTGACATCTGTAGCGTGTGCTTTTTCCACCTCCAGGCGTTGGCCGCCTGGTTGGATGGTTGCCCAGTTGGGACAAGTTGGGAAATACTAAGTTTACTCTGAGATGCAAAAGATCTGAGCAGTAAATGTGTTAGGAGATGCCATTGAAAGGGCCAGTGTGGCACACTGTCCGTAGCAGGAGTACTTGATCTTATGTCGAGTCTCCTGATTCGTAAGGTGCCGGGTTGTTTTCCAAGATGAAGGCTGGGCTGTTTTGTGTTCATTAACCAACCAAATGCAGCATATGGATCAAATTGCAAGAATTCAAGTATATATATCTCTGTGTCCTGCCTGCACCTGCATTCTCCTTGCCTCGTATATAACACAGACTTCTAGCAACATGAACTATCTCAACTTTATGAGGCTTGCACTAAACAACTTCTCTAGTAACAATACACACCAAAAAAGCTACAGATCTTTGCAAGTTTACCCAGGGCTTCCTTCCGCTAAGTTCAACTGTATCATAATGCATAGGCCTTACAAGCAAGTTCATTTTCAACTTGCAGTGATGGCACCAAAGGGCAGCTGCAAAGGACTGGGGAAGGCCATGGCTAGGGGAAACATACCGACCTGAGTAATGAATCGATGCCTGTCATTGCGTCAGGACCGGCTTCAGGGATTACATTTGGAACAGATGTGTGGACTCACAGTGATATACAATGTTCGCAGAGTCCATGATGAGAAGGCAGGGATAAATTTTTTGATATAATCTTTCTTGATTCTGTCACAACTCACCACTTTGAACAATTCCAGCTGATGCGGCTGCACCACAAGAGCAGGACGTCCTCTTTTCGGCAGTGGTTGGCAGTCGCCCGCTCCTATCTGGGGCAAATGTTGACAAAACCCGCGACCAAATGGACAATTGGACGTAGGACGACACCCATGCCTTCAAGGATCATGGGGATCACTCCAATTTGCAGCCAACCAGCATAGGACAGGAAAAATGCACCAGAGAGTATTTCTCTTTGTACGGTTGCATTGAGTTCTGGGTGGTAATTGAGCCGCGACACTGCTGGCAGTTGAAGCGAGGCGACTTCCTGGCAGTTAGACCGCTGAATTAGGAAGAGATAATTGCCCAGGATAATGATAAGGAAAACTAAGCGGATTCTGGAGTGCAGAGTGGTGCAAGGATCCATCCTGGCAATTACACTGACATTGACAACAGAGAGGATGAGGAGGACAATCATGGTAACGAGAAACAGACCGGGTACGTGAATGGGTCTAAGACTGTGCAGGGGCCATGTAAGGTGACATCGTACGGGAAGGGGCAAGGGAAGTGTGAAGGGAAGTGGAAGGGGAAGGGCAACATTAAAGTGAAAGGTACTGTTAAATGAACCCCAGGGGGAGATGATATCTCTTGTGCCGTTGCTACACAGTTGCAGAAACAACTGTCACAGGCAGACTTGGACACAGAGGAGTAACTAGAGAGGCTATATTTAGAGGAGGAAGCATCACCCACCATGACAATTTCCTCAGATGATGATGGAGACTCTACCGAGTCAGATGGTGAATATGACCCAGAACATGATCCTGATGAGGATATGTGCATGGAGGATTAGGTGGAAGCACCGGACATAGTTGATTTAGACGGGAATATACATATGAAAAGGGACGGTGACGATGACATAGAGGAAGATGAATAGGAGGATGATGAGGGGCTGGAGGATCAGTATGAGGAGGACGAAGAGGAGGAAGAGGATGAGGATTAGGCTGAGGCTGGTGGAAAAGAACCTCGGACGATTAGCCAGGGAGAGATGGTATATTCATCAGCTGACAATGAAGATTCCATGGTAGACGAGCAGCCAATGGTGCAACCTGAGCAAGGCTCGGAGGAGCGCGAGTGTACCCCACGGCCACAACCTGTGGCACCTACCTGACAGTGTCACACTCCGGACCCTCGCTTCTGACCACGAACGCCAGAGGCTAGTTCCCATGGTCAGCTGGGGGTTTGGGGATTGTTGCATTGCAATACCTCACCCGGCAGTGCCAAGTCCCCATGAAGCTGAGGCATTCCTAAACTCCTCGGATGTGCATGTGGATCATCAGCTGCACGGCCACTGAGCAGGTAGCGACTGTCACCCCAATGTCACAGTCGCTGTGGCGCACCCAGATGACTCTCAAGGCGAGGAGTGAACCAGGCCTTGCATCGCAGAGGGGGCGAATAGTTGTGGTGTTCAGGGTAGGGTCAGGTTCATGTCATGTTGGATTCCTTTATTCTAATCATGTCATCTCAGGGATTGATTACTACACACGTCGCGAGGTTATTGGATCTCTCAGGGTTCAGTGTATTCATTGAATTATAGGCATCGCGCATGCAACCTGTTTCCAACTCCTCAGATGTATGGAACCTCGATGTGATGGTGTAGTGGCTTAAGAAATATCTCAAGTTAGGTGAAAGTATCATGAGCCTACACACCAGGCTGCTCAGGCCCAGCACCAATGTTCATGGTGCACACCAGTCAAATCTGACAATTCGCAGCACACACTGACCCATTAGTCCACCTCAGCATCGTGAATTTGACGCTAACCAAGATTCAGCCGAAGACCAGGCCATGATTCTCAACCTCCAACACTATGAAATTGTCGCAGTCTCAGAGCTTCAACCGGCCGCAACACGGTTGCCGCAGACAGTATCATTACCGGAAGCTGGCGCACGGTTGGGTGTTAACATTGCTGAGCCATGGGAATGCCACTTTCAGTGATGCCTTGGGACAAACCCACTGAACAATCTCTACTACCCGTTTGGGACACGTGTACAGTGCTAATATAACCAGGGTGGGATTAAGAAGATGGTCATGACAGCGTACTGTGACAACATTCTGAAGGAAGATAATACCACTCTGTGGCTCCCAAGCTGCAAAAACAGGGATAGTGTCCTGAAGCTCGTGTCTACTGTGCCAGTTCCGCAGGCGCTCCGGGAGTGGCCACTACACTCTGGAGGATATGAGATAGAATCGCCAGTAATCCTGTTTGGCCAGACGGGACAGTTTCAGATTGACCCTGGCCGGCTGGCCCTGCACTTCACAGGCCACTCCTGCAGGCTTTAATCAGCTGAGAACTGAAGGTGTCTAGGTTAACCATGGTTCGAAATGCCTGCAGTTTGACTACAGGTAACTATAGGTAACTACTAGCACTGGGGGCGGCTCTGCCGCCACCAGAGTGGCAAAGCTGGATGGTGTGGTTGATGGAATCTTCCCCTGAAACTTCTACCACATACCCATAACAACTTCACAAAGATTTGTCCAATATGGTCTGGAAGACCCTGGAAGGTTGTAGGTCTCAAAACTCAAGGTCCTATGGTTAAAGTGGTTGTGGAATCTCAGTTTGGAAAACTGTAGTTCACAATCAGACATGGCTCTAAATAGATAGGACAGATAGTTGAGAACCCTCATGTGCTGGATGGTCTGGCCAGATGCAATCTGTACAGAATAGCAGGCTTCAGGCTGGATACAACCTGCATTGACTGGCAGCACATGATCCAAATGGGTTAGCTGTTGGCTGGTTGGAAATCTTTGGCAAAAGTGCAAATCGACTATAGGCTGTGCTACGCACACATGCACACATGCGTAGCTCTGAGCAAGCTTCCTTTGGACCCCTGCACGACCCGCAGTATAATGTCATCTATTGTCAATTTATTGAGATGTGGGTGTGGGCCTATGGAACTATCTACAGCTGCCAGCCAGAGATGGACTTCAATCTGTTGTCAGTGCCCGCAGTCTTCATGGTGATACCGTTACCATACAAACTATTGCTGCGAGGCCGCATGAGTGCCCGCTGGCGATTAAAAGCCTGCTCTAGGGCCTGGTTGAAAGCCTGCATGATAGCCTGGTTGACAGACTGCTTGAGAGAGCTGCACTTTGAGCGGAGTACAGTTTTCCGCAGGAAGCTTTTTGCCGATGGGAAACTCTGAGTTTGTGGAAGCTTTGGCTAATAGAACGCTCTACTAAGTCTGTGGAAGTATGGGCTAATAGAATGCTCAAAGTCTGAGGAAGCTTTGATGTGAACGTTGATGTAGCCAACCTACTTGTCTTAGTGCTACTGGTACTGTGATCACCATCACCAACACCATTGCCATTATCACCATTGCCATTATCACCACCACCATCATCACCATCACCATCATCACCATTGCCATCATCACCATCATCATCATCACCATCGCCATCATCACTATCGCCATCATGACCATCGCCATCGTCACCACCGCCATCATCACCAACGCCATCATCACCATCGCCACCATCACCATCGCCATCATCACCATAACCATCATCACCATCGCCATCATCCCGATCAGCCTCAGACCGAATGTACACATATACACCCACAATTGGTTGGAAGCAGGCAGCAGGTTCCGCTGGTAAACCTGAGTCAGAGGTCTGCTCTCTCCAAGCTGCAATTGTCTACCCTTACCACAGAATGGAAGGCTACAATTGTTAACAGGCATCTTGAGATCTTGGCGCGGTGGCTGAGCTAAAAATAAAGTTCGAACTGTGTGATCAACCGACATCATGATATCAGCCGCCACCATCCGCCACCTGCCTGCCTCCTCAGACCTCTTGTCACCTTCCATCTGGCTCCTCATGCCTGACGCCTGCTACTCAGCCAGTCTCTGGATCGAGCACCCAGGAGTATACATGGGAGTATACAGTCAAGTGAGATTGGAAGTGTCTTGCCTCTGCAGAGTGTAATGGACAGCGCGCTCGGGAGTGTACTTCAGAGCATCTTGAGAGTGTACTTGGGAGGATACAGTCAACCAGGATGGGTGTGTGGCATCAAGTGAATTTGGGAGTATATTTGAAAGCATTCCCGGGAGTGTACCTGAGAGAGTTTTGAGAGCTTACTTGGAAGTATATAGTCAAGCAGGCTAGGAGCATCATCAAGTGCAATTGGGAGTGCACTTGAGAGGGTGCTTTGGAGTGTACTCGACAGTGGCTTGAGAGCTTACTTGGGAGCATGCAGTGAAGTGCATTTGCCAGTTCTGTTAAATACACTATGATGTATAGTATCGAGCCCACATAATCGAATGCGTATCATAGTAATGTAGTCAATGCACAGGTCCATAAGACCTCATATTGCCACACGTCAACTATGCTACGGATTACAATCCCAGAAACAGCTTCTCTCTAGGTTACATGTCGCGTAAGGTCATTTTTCCTGGTGTAATACTTGCAAGCTGAGTTGATAAATTTGCAACTGTCAGTTTACCTCTGATCATGATGTAATGTATACACGTATTCTACCTACTGTGATCCTGTTTCACCTGCACATCTCAGATTTACCATATAATCAAAATTGATAGAGCGGCTGTACAAAAACACTCGAAAATTGCCCCCAGATACCAAAAATCCAGCATTTTCCATAATCATGCAATCAATTTCGAAGACATGCTCAATTTCACACTTCAGGGTGCAAGAACATTGAATTCTGAACATTGCATGTAAACATTACATTCTGATCAGAGTTGAACACAAATACTGAATTGGGAGTGGATATTTGAAGATATTTGATGGGGTATGCCAAGCCATCGAAATGGTTGAAGCTGTGGGTTGTCAGCCAATAAAAACACTCCTTAGAGGTACGTACCACAAGTCAACCAATGAGAATGATTCTAGCCGACACAGTACATGTATATATATTACATGGTCCAGGTGCTGAACTTCGAATTGGTACACCTAGTAATACAGTACCAAGAGGCTACTTTTCCTTGCCCATCAATTCCTGATACAATGCCTTCAAGATATGCTTTGTCTCAGTGATCTCATTATGCACTCCAGAAATTAGACCCTTTCATTGCCAAGACTTAGTATTGTTACCCCACACTGACTGATTAGAGCGGCACTAACAATGATCAGTCAGTTGTGTGTCACCTTGCACTTACTGAACACAGTGGCGACTACTGGAAACTGCTGGATTTCACCTGCATGCTCAAGATTTAACTCAATATCAATCAGTAGTATATCACCATGCGCAGACTAATCAGAGTAGCAAATAGGAAATACTTCAAAGCTTATCAATTGTAAGTCACCATGCACCAACTGTCATCATATCCAACCTACAAAAACACCAATAGCCCACCCAGTCGCCTACAGTTATGCCCCAGGCTGTCAAATCATTGGCTTGGCCTGCAAAGTTTCAAAGTTCAAAAGACCTGATCGGGAACAGCCTACGGGTGGCAGGCCCAACTGCGGGTCAGCCCGGCCTGGCGGGCTCAATGGGAATCACAATCACCAAAGTGCTATCAAAGTCCTGAGTTCAGACATTATCAGTGGCATGAGATGGTACATCCAGCAGCGGGCTTACTCCGATCATCTCATTTTGGCCGCTCAGTGTTGCTTTAACAGTGATACACAACCAAAATACCTCTATACTGAAAAGCACACTCGGGGCTGGTGGTGTGAGACACAGGTCAGCAGAGATACCTGAAGATAATAATGTGCTAATTGAGGTTAAGAAAATGCTCAGACTGGGGGATACACTTGTTGCCATAATTATCATGTTGGACAGAACACATCTCTTGAGTTTTCCTTGCCAGAAGATGGAGTGGCCTGTATATATGACAATTACCAACCTATCTTCGAAGATCTGCCAGATGCCCTCAACGCACACCTTCACAATGGTCACTCTCCTGCAGATTCCAATCAACAACGGCAATATCCCTCTGATAGTGCTGTATGCGCACCAGCAAACAATGCGAGAGGTGATGAACAAGGTAATCCAGCAGGAACTCTTGCCTCTCACCATGAAACCAACTCCACATTCCGAGACCAGGTATTACATTATTCTCTGTCCTGCTGATAACCACAGGAGTTGCAAACCGGTTTTAGCAGCATGGGTTCCAGATTGACCTGAGTATAGTCAACTACATTATCTCGAGTGGCATGTCTGTTTTTGGGGCAACTGTCCAGAGAACGAACTTGTAGATTGTGTCCCTTCTGACAAGCAACACCCCCAGCGGGATCAAAACACATATTGAACTGTTACCGTTGCCAACACCAAGGCAGCCGATGCCGATCCCGCATCCCTCCAAGTTCACCCAGTATTGCACCTCGACATATCCTGTGTATTGTAAGTGACCTCCAAAAGCCCGACCACCTCCATACAATGCAGATTAGCATGCTTGACTATCTCCTGCAGTGGATGTTCCACTGCATAAACATGCACGAACGGTTCGACAAGTACAATGGAGTCTGATCATCACTGCCTGAGTACAATGACCTCACACCAAAAAATAAGTCATAATAAGACGTTTCTCAATCGACTGGGAAGGAGATGAAGGGAATGAGCCGGTACATGGTTGAAGATGTAACCCAATCTCTACGAGGCGGAAGCCCCGCTCAATTTCCCATATTCAATTGCCCAATTGAGTGCACATGGAAATTGTTAGAATTCTATAGGTATTCTCGATATAAATCTCATGATGATTCAACTTGAAGCTATGTGCAATACATCCTGCATTGTCTTCGCAAGATTAAGGATAATCTCCTACTTGGGCGAGAGGGTTAAACAGCGAAGGCAAAAGCCAATGCCCTCAGAATGGAACTTGAGAAACAGTAAGTGCTTTACTACGAACACATGCTGAAACTTGGACGCTGTCCAAGCTGGGGCGCGGAAATGAATCCCTTGCGGCTTATATCAGCCACAAGATAGATGATTCAACAAAGTTAGACGCGGACTTTATCTGTCCAAAGATCCACTCACTTACTCATTGGATTCAACTGATTCGACGATATTGAGCCTTCCAATAGTATTGTGCCCAGGGAAATGAACAAGCACATGAAATGAACCTCAACAACCATTGGAACACCTCCAACCACAATCCCAACTGCCTGCCACAAGTCATTACCTATCAATGTGGAATTCTCTGCTTGGAAGTCAGAGCGCTCAATTCTGCAGCCCTCATTTAGTGTCGGGATATTAGCTCTGCAGCCTGCAAAGTCCTCCCTTTCCAGTCCTGATCTGGCTACTCCTCTGAGTCCCTAGTCATTTGCCAAGCCCGAACTGATGGGACCTCAAATCTGCCCTAATCGGATGAATCCTAACTGTATGATCAAAGACTTCAGAGCATACTTCGACAATACACAAGACATAATGCACCACGTGGCAATATACAGCAGTACACAGCACTGTATGAAGCACAATAGTCATAACATGACATATACATCCGATGAACAACTGCACGCAATGGAGTGCAGTATATGCCACACGATTAATGTTTGAGCTGGGCGTTGCGATGATAACAGAATATCGTAAACATGTCGATGCACAGGACGCCATGGCTGCGCGGAGGGCAACTACCACAAGACAGGGTGAGGGTGATGCAACGCCCAGGGAGGTTATATGGCGCGCTGAATGGCCCTCTCCCATGGCAAATGCAACAACTATTTAAAATCAAACTTCTAAACAATGTTGGATCTTGTGTTGAGAACAGGATTGATGTGGCACTTGCCACAATACCTGAAAATTCGGATAATTTGAATCCCATCTGGAAATTTGTATGTCTGAGAAATGCACCGGCAACCATTACTTTGCTAGTTGTTAGTGGGGGAAACATTTATGGCTGTGAGCACATCGGTCCAGAGATAGCTACTTGCAGTAACACAGGTGACGGACGGTAAGAGTGATGCATTGTCAATAGCTACATAGCTCTTCCGACTTGGACTGATGAGTATACTTAGCAAAGAGAGATTTGGATTTTGGGCGCAAGGAGAAGGAACGGAAGGAGACATTTTCGCAGCATCAGACATCACATTGCAATCCAGTATAATTAGTAATGGAAGAATTCAATTTTGGGTGCAGGAAGAAGGAACGCACCAAGTCATTTTCGCAGCATCACCAATCGCATTACAATACCGATACAGGCAGGTACCAAATGAACCCATTCCGATGTATGGCCACAGTTGGCCACAACGCCAGAGTGATCGCATTAAATAGAAGACTGACCGAACAAGAAAAAATGGTGCAACAGCGATCAGAGTGGGATACGGAACGCAACGCCCTGCCTTGACGATGGGCGCGAAGTATTCTCCCACCGGGGTGTCTCTGATAGATCTGAGGGCGCGCATCCCCTCCGACTGAGCCATTCGGTCCAGATGGAAATTTTTTGTACTGATGCTATTCACGATGATTTGGATCCACGCAATTGCCTGGATTAACAACACTGCATAGTATCATGTCTTCTCCCCGCATTGCTACGCTCCTTGAACCAGAACGGGCCATTTTCGTGAAGTCCATTTGGATGTGGCGCGAGGTGCGGCGGATTGTCCATGGTGGGCCCCCTGCCTTATAGCTCCATTGTTTCACCACAATGGCCTTCCAGTGGTGCATCTCTATGCTCTCTCAATCGGCATGTCCTGGTGCTGCTCGGAGTATCCTTGACTACCATCTGCGGCCAGATTGACCTGACGTATAAACATTAACTGACTGACATAATGAATGCCGTATTATGAGGTGGCGAATTATGTGACTGTAACAAAGACTAGTCGGATAAGACGAAATGCCTTGGGGTTGTCTAAGACCAACTGCGGTGAGAATTGTGCTACAGGGCTCCTGCAGAGCTGTGCAGTGGTCTCGCCTGTTGTCGAAGGTTCCGGCAGAGCTGCACTGCGGTCTCAGGTGCTCTTGACGTGTCCCACAGATTTACACAGAGGTTGCAGGAGCTCCAAAATATAACTATCCCGTTAGTCAAATCTCGTAGCATCCTGACAATGCTGTGGCAGAGTCTGACCGCACATTGCTTAGCTCCAGAGGGGTCTGGAAGCATCTGGAAGTACGGAGAAGAACTAGTGAGGTCGCTCGGAGTGAATGGGACGATTGGGTGATGTTAAGGGACCCATTTAGATTACGCTGATGAACTGTCATGCACAATCAACATCGCCGCGGCGAAAATGGCAAAGGCTGACAAGCGGTGCCCATGACAAATCAATCATGCTGACCACCAGGTACTGATCACATCACCAGATGTCATGTTCAGATCTGTACACATGCACATATCATCATCGCACAGGCTCTGGCATCAACGTCCATAACCAGCGGTCTGTTCATATACGTGGAGGCCATGAACAACCCACAATGATACAACTGGAAATGAGCAATGGAAGGAGAATCCCCATCAATCCTGTTCAATAACACATTCACAACGATCAACTCCCTGGAAGCCAGGCAATTGCAAGTCAAACCAAATGGCTCCAAATGGGTCTACGAGACGAAACACAAGCCTCGCAGCACCATGTGATACACTGTACACCGTGTCATTACATGCTACGAACAAACGTACCTCGAAGTCACTAATACCCCTGTCTGAAATCTCACCCCTGTTCCTGTGTATTATCATCATGGTCGGACAACATGGCTGGAAAATCGATCATTTGCCTGTGGTCACTGCCAGTCTCCATCCCAAGGTTGATGACAATTATATCTATATAACCTTGCACGAAAGCTGGTCAGCAGGTCTCAACGCACCGACGTTCATTGTTCGACTAAAGCAGGTACTTTACGGTCTGAAACAAGCACCACAAATTTGGCATAATAGTATTAACACCTTCGTTCTCTCTTTTAAACAATGATTCCAGTAGTCCGGGTGTGGACTAGTCCGGACTGGTCCAGTCCAGTCTAGTCCGGGTCCAGTCCGAGTAATTTTTGGACTGGGATCGGACCGGTCCAAAATTCTGGCAGACTGGTACGGGCTTGGTCCGGACCAGTCCAGTTGGGGCAAATCAACGAAAGCGCCTGGGAGTCAGTAATACACTGAACCACCGAATAGAGTCATAAACCAAGACTCATACGCGCAGACTCATACACGCTGGGGTGAAACGGCGGAGCTAGAAGGCAGAGAGCCCATCATCAACACTCCGCCGCAGCTCTCACGGCATCCAAACGGAATTCGTGAGAAAGAGCAGTTCTGGCTTGAGGAGCGTCGGAAGAGAGTGAGAGGATATGATAAGGTACCTGGCCACGAGGAACAACACAAATTGCGTGGCTCCATGAAAACTCTGCAAGAGTGTGTGGGAACCAAGAGCTGGGAAAGATAGAGTGTGTATTTCGTTCTATGATAAGATCAGATGATGTCTATCTACCCCGGGATCTCCCAAATATATACTCCCCATCACTCAGTACATCTCCGTTATCGCTGTATCTCCGAACGCCCCCTCCCCGTCGCTCAGTCCATCTCAGTCATGCCTGAATCTCCGTACACCCCCCCGCCGGCTTCCCCCTGCCAAACTGAGTGGCGGTGGTGGTGGTGAAAAACGGATTTTCCCGCCACAATGCAGACTTATACATGCAGACTCAGACATGCAGACTCATTCACACAGACTCATAGATGTTGGCTCAATCGCCACTTACCACTTGCCATTTTGTTGAGATGAATCGAGTACGAATAGAGATATTGAATTGACTATCGTACAAAAATGATTGTCTAAAGAGCAAAGAGAGAGAGAGAAAGACAGGAAACTATATATGGGAAAGAAGAGGGCAAACCTGGCGAAGCCGAGTATCACATCTGGAGACCGATGCCGAGCATCACTGCCGGGGCTAGACCTACTCTTCAGCATCGGGGCCACCAGCCACCGGCCTCATGCCGCAGCATTAGGCCGAACGCCACACAAGCCATCGGGCCAAATCCCGTGCCAACACACTTGCCAGCTGCTAATTGTTAGTCGAAGGCCTCGAATGAGGTTGCCAATACACTGGAAGTCGCCGAATTCGCTCACAACCCCCAGACTCATACTCAGATACACATACATCACTTTTTGCTCGGCCACTTCTATTTTCAATTGCGGCCTTCCATTGACTTCCATTGACTGATGTGGAAATCATGCATAGTCCGAGAATGAGGGTACGATTTTGGGAATTATGTAACTAGCTTGAATAGATCAGAAGTAGCTTCCTTGGACTAGTCCAGACCAAGCCCGTCCAGTCCAAGACTGCCAGTCTGTGGTCCGGTCCGGTCCGACTCTCCTGTTGGACTGGACCGGACTGAGCCCTACCCCAGACCGGGATCATTTGGACTGATGGAATCATTGCTTTTAAATTCACACAGTCTCAGTGTGACCCCAACCTCTATATCTGCAGCGATGGTATTCCCATTCTTTTGTATGTTGACGACACCTCATTGTTGTATCCAACAGACACGACCACAGCTGCAATTGAAGTTAAGGCCAGGCTCTCGCAAGAGTACAAAATCACCTATCTCAGCCAGGCACATGAATTCCTCAGCATTGATATACACTATGAGGGAAACAGTACCGGCATCAGTCTTGGCGAGATGTTCTTTATTACCACATTTCTCAGATTATTCAACATGCAGAATGCTCACGATGTATCAACTCCAATGAATCCGAATGTGAAGTTAGATCTGGCCCAGGATCGGGGGGAGTAAGAAGTAAAATTATTCACAAGCTACCAGGTAATCGTGGGCTCATTGTTGTATGCAGCACTTGCATCTCAGCCCGATATCTGTTTTGCAGTCGCTGCACTTTGCCAATAAAATTTCTGCTCTGTCACCAGCCATCTCACCGCTGCAAAACGAGTCCTCCAGTATCTCAAATACACATCAAACATTCGGCTGCATTTTAGTAGGAGCAGCAGCACTAACAGCAATGATCAACTCACTGGCTCCACAGAAATCCGATTGAGCCAATGATACTGCCGACCGCAAAACTCGAGGAGGTGATGAATTCCGTCTCACCAATGGAGGAGCCTCATGGCAGTCGCGAAAGCGAGATCTCATCTCTATGTCAACTCTCGAAGCCGAATATATTGCCTGCTCTGAGGGCGCCCCTACAACGAACTGGCTGATTCAGTTCCACAGAGATATACACGGCAATGACACATCACCGCTCCTGATCAAATCTGACAATCAGGGTGCACTTACGCACACCACAACTGGAACCATAAAAGCTCATAGGCAGCATATCGATGTTTCCTATCACAATAGTCGAGACCTCCATTCCTGCAAGATAGTTGAATACCCCCACCTGCATACGAACAGGAATTTGCCAGATATACTTACCAAGGCCTTCACACAGGATAAGCACAAGAAATTCACAAAGGTGATGGGGCTATCAGTGTTTTCACCGGTCCGGGGGTGGACCAGTCTGGACTGGACCGGTCCGGGTTTAGTCCAGTACGGTCCAAGGATTTTTCGGACTGGAATCGGACCAGTCTGAAATTTCATCGGACCGGTCCAGAC